>JAABUZ0100002352.1_pt1 | contig 31744 bp, 13 predicted proteins | sample 5562091 | NCBI WGS metagenome assembly JAABUZ01 (sample SAMN12813069, study PRJNA571459) | rock metagenome | isolation source: Antarctica rocks | place: Antarctica: Victoria Land, Linnaeus Terrace sud | collected 2015-12-21
CCTATCTCCCCCCCACCTCCCCCACATTCACTTTCCCCCCTTCCCCACCCCACAACCCAGAATCTCCACGCCAGCTCGACTCCAACCAGCAAACACGCATAAGCCTTCCTCAATACACACATCAACAATGAGTACTCCGATGGGAGATTGGAAAAGGGAGTAGGTTATGCGTGGGTTGAGGTGGTGGAGGAACGTTTACTGGTTCTTGGAACGGGGGGTGGGAGTGGTAGTAGAGATTTTTGAGGTTATGGATTTGGGGATGGAGATTGGGATTGAGGTTTGGGGGTGGGGAGGTGGAATTATGGTTGGAGGTGGGTGTGGGGGTTGGGGAATTATCAAGTTGATTTGTTGCGAGTTTGGGGCTGGAGCTGTGGGATGGAGGTGTGGGAGGGAGTTGAATAGATCTTTATAACTGGGGTTTGCGATTTGCGATGGCTTTGTGGGAGGGCTTTAGAGTGGTTGGGATGGTTGGAGTGGTTGCGCATTGTGTGTTTTCGATGGGGTGGAGATAGGTTTTGTGTAGGCTCGCTCGCTAGAGACGCCTCGTTATAACTGTCAACGAATGCCGTATAGCGAGGTCTTAATAACCAAGAGAACACTTGGTTTAAGACTGGGGGACCCTACTGTTACTAACCCCTCGTTGACCCTCGCTATTTCCTCGATGCCTCTTCCTGCTCTCAGATTGGCAGAACGAAACAATGATTATGGCAATACTTGTAGACGCAAGCACTTGGTAGATGTATCAGAGAATCTTCCTGTCAACTGGAAGGTATCATTTCTTCTCAACCTAAAATAATTAGATTATCAAAGCAATCATCCATGCACGCACAACCATTTGAAAACATTCAAGCCGCCTGCCCCTCATGGCTCACCTTCCTCCCCTTGAACGAGCTCTCCGGGATAAAGTTCAACTTATCTTCCTCCTTATCCAGCTTCCGATGCGCAAGCCAAAAGCCCGCGCCCGCAACCGCCGCCAAAATAGAAATAATCATGTAATTCCACACCAGCCACGGATCCGCGGATATGCTGACGAATGCCTCACTGATAGCGTAGGACACAGCGCTCATGAACAGGAACACGGCCGTGACGACAGAGCGCATGTTTTTCGGTGCTTTAGTGAAGGCATACTCCAGGCAAGTAATGGAAGTGAAGATCTCGGAGAAAGCAATCAGGAGGTAGGGGATGGTTTGCACCCAGACGTTGATGGGTGCTGGGCCGACGCAGTCCGTGGATGAAGGGTATTTGCCGCATGGGCCGAGCTTGTAGACGTAGTATTGCGTCACGCACGACGCGACCATGGAGGCAGAGGAAAGACCGAATCCCCATGCGATCCTCTTGAGCGGGGTGAACCGGATACCCATGCGTTCCAGTCCGGGGTAGAGGAAGAGATCGACGATTGGGATGAAGATGACTAGGGCGATGGGGTCGATGTTGTTGATGAGATCATTCGGAGCGCCATGAAGCTCCATGGTGGCGGCTTGCGAAATCAGATTGGTAGTCATTTGGTTATAGGCCAACCAGTAGATCGGAATCCAAAGGAAAACTGTGCAAGCTTTAAAACCACGTCGGACCTCGTCGACCCAGACATCATCAAACGTCATCCATGCGGGTTTTGCCTGCCCTAGGCGGCTTGGTTTGACCGACTCCCAAAAGTCGTCTGATCGCATGTTCTTGTATCTGTGTGTACGGGTCAGTGGGACGCATCATAACCATGATCGAACAGTGAGTACTCACGTGGCGAAGGGATTGACGGACCACCGGCCTCTCATTGCAAAGACCCACAGCTTGAGTGCTTTAGTCATGACGGAGCCAGTAGGTGGTCGCATAGCGTACTTTTTGCGCATCAGAGCATGATGGCGGGGCAGCACAAGAACAGAGCGGTTGGGAGAAGGAATGATAGCCAATATCCAACATATTTCTCCGCGTACACCATCCCAATTTGACCGCCTAGAGCGCCAACGTTGACCATGAGATAGAAGTACATGTATATGCTGGAGATTGTCATGGTCGGGTCGACAATGGTGCGTTCACCGCTCTTCTGCACCTTTATGTACTGTTTTGGATGCCTTGATTCATATTGCTCGGCGATAAGTGGGGATACATTGGGTTTGAACCCCCCACTACCAATGCCAAACACGATGACGCCGATCGCAAAGCAGGCGACGGCGCCGTTCGGATGGGCAATGACTGAGGGAAGTGTGGACATAATGAGGATGATGTGGCCGACAATGGCGATGAATATGGAAATCTGGATAGTCTTGAAGCGGCCCCAGTACTGGTCGGCCACGTAGGCTCCTAGTAAGGGCATGAAATATGCCCACATGGAGTTGAAGGTAGTCAGGCCAGTCGAAGCTCGCTGTCCTAGACCCAACGCGCCAGATTGTCCATGGGTGCCTGAAGAACCAGTTGTTGAACCGGGCGGCAGTGGGTGCTGGATGAAGTTTACGACTGTCGCTCCTCATTAGCCGCAGTAGAGAGTCGCTGGTCAATCAGACGCTACTGCGATTGACTTACAGACTTGCGTCGTTCCATAATACGAGAACCTCTCACACAATTCAACAAAGCCAATAGTGTAGGCGCTCCACGGGATCGTACCGCAGACGCGGCGCAATGTTGCAACTTCATCGGCGGTGGGATACTCTGTACCTTCTGGTTCAGCGAAAGAGAGCGTCTGGGACGAGTCGTCGGCAATGGTCAAGCGCTTTTCGTTCTTCTCGTTGATCAGACCTGGGGCGGCAGGGACGTCGGTGAGCTGGGGCGCATGAGATTTGGAGACCTCTGCGAGGTCGAGTCCGCTGGTCATGATGGCGGGACGATGTTCGTCGCTGAGGAGGAGGCCGTCTTGGGAAGTAAGTATCGAGGGAGCAACAGCTACTCGGGGTGTTGGTGAGGGGGCAGCACTGCTTTAGTAGTGCGGGACCGTGCAGGATGCAGGATAGCAGCTCGAAGTAGCAGCTGCATCGGACGTAACGCAGGAAGTGTAATCGGCTGCGGGGCATCCCCGAGCAGTGAATGCATGAGTGTTGACACCATCCTCACAACGGCTTTTATCGCCGGGTAGCATCTGATTCTGCCCGTCTTGGTGTGGCGTGAGTCTGGGGGAAGGTATGCAAGGATGGGCCGATAGCTTATGCCTTCAGTATGTCATCCTTTAGTAGTATCGAGCATTCGGTGTAAGCGGCTCAACAAGCAATTCTTCCTCCCTTACCTTAACGCACGAGACCGCGACGGGACCTTGTGTCCATTCGGAATGCAGCACTGGTTGGACCTCCGCTCGCTTGTGAGATGGTGAGACGGGCGCCGCACAGAAAAGGCAGGAGAATGCCATGGAACACGAAGAATTTTTGTGGAGACTATCGCCCTCAAGGTAAGCTTATCTTTGATCGTCTTGCGCCACTCCGTTCTGCCGATTAGGTTGACAGAAGCATCCGTTGGCTTTCTCAATGAATAATCCTTGCCTACGTCCACCAATGACTCGCAGTCAATCTATCAACAAGCTAGTCCGATCATCGCAATCTTCCAGAAGCTCGGCCGTAATCTTGGCGTGGAGGAGGGCCATTATTGTTCAACATCAGTGTTGGTATCTCCCTCTGACACGACAGGACGACAGCAGATAATCTTGTGCACTTCGATCTCATAGCCCTACTCGCCGTCAGCAGGCAGTGCGACAGACCGGGAAGTGCGACAGCCGCCTAGAGCTGGGCCTCAACGAGCCCTAGACCCCCTCCAAAAAGGCCTAGAGCTCGGCATCCGTAGCTCTTCCCTGTCTGTCGCACTTCCTGATCAAGGCGAGTATGTCTAAGTTAGACTTCTGAGGTACTTTGCGCAATATTCGGAAGGGGAACAGCCAGCTACCGTGAGTCGGATCAATTGCCTTGATACAACGATCCGAAAGGAGGTAGCCTCAAAGCCATCACGGATCTTGGATAGCTTCGAGGGAGGAATTCTATTCGCTCAGTTGCAACATTATACTATTCTTCGGCCATTCCTAACAGGTGAAGACATGGCATCGATTCTCCCCAAAATCAACGTTCTCATATCAAGAAGTATGTCACCAGCTCCGACGGTGGTACCCTGCTCTCTTTTGTAACTTACTGCATTGGAGATTGTCAAGTCTGAAGAGGACTGTCGAACCCGGATTCTTGTAAAATTCTATAGGGCCTTGCAGCCGAGATGTCTTCGAATTCTGCCACTGTCTTGGACCTAATTTATTACAACCTTTCTGCTAGGTTTCCTAGAGTAGAACTCCAGTTACTTCCTAAGCTGTGTGACAAAGCTTCTATAGTATACTTTCTGCAACTGCAATAACCCCAAACCTTTCTAAAATACACTTAATTTCATTTGAACGTGCACAAGACATGCGTTTTTACATGGATCGGGCTCGTTGATGAAAAATGTGAGAGACCCAAAAGGTGGCGTGCTTATTTCAAGATGCTTTGGGGAGATTGGTGAGGAGTAAGCAGGTGAAAGCAGGTGAGGCTTGGGAAAAAATAGGTGCCTGGTCGGACGGGTGCTTGGTTGAGATGTATCAATGGGAAATGAACTCAGAAAGAAGTATATAGCCAGGGGTTGTATGGGACGTCTCTTTACTCAACAGTAGCCGGACTACTTGAGCATTGTTTCTCATATACACAACACCTGTGGTATGTACTCGGTTCAACATAAAAAACCTTGGTCGATGCTCACGCGAAAGATAGCAAATCGAAGAGGGATGTTATTCCTCGCGATAGAAAGATTTTGGGCTTTGATACTCGTCGCTTGGAATACACATCGTGTAGAATTTAGATGATAGCTGAGTCCTTGGAGACGATACCCCAGTATGAATGAAGGAATGCAACTGCGGACCCATATACCCGGACTTTGGCTTTTTGTGAGCGCCTTCATGGAGAGAGGACTACCGATTGAAGTCGGCTACAGCCGGTGACGACTGAGGAGTCTCAGAGATTGGAGTTGGTGGTAACGTCCGATTCAGGTCCAGCGGCTTCCGCATGTAGGACGAGTAGATCTGCGCCTCTAAGCTTGACGTGACTACAGACACAACATCTTGCTCTGAATCTTGAACGTGCTGGGCCGACATAGCTAGCACCACTTGGACAGGGGAAACGCCGTCAGATGTCACGATGTCCTTGCAATGTTTCCTTGCAACTTCCTTCATTCTGCCAAGCGGACCATTGCTGGAAGCGCGTGTGTCTACCATAACTTGTGAGCTTCGGTGGGTCCGCAATTCATGCGAAACTTGAGGAAGTACTCCTGAGCTACGAGGAGTTTCATGACCTAGTTCAGATGGCGACATTTCATGGAGCAGCTCATCGAGTAGCTCCGCCAAGCCGGTGTCCAGAATCTCGAGGATCAATCCATTGTTGCTGTTGTCGTCTATTTCTCGCGCAGAGCTGATAAGAGATGGTCTTGGGTCCTGAACCGGTCCTTGGAGCCCTGTGCTATTGTGGTTGAATCCTACATCCGCTTGCTGTCTAGCGCGACGCCGCTTCCTTCGAACGACGAAGATACCGGCAATAATGAGTAAGAGAATGAGCGCAGTTAACCCAATGCTAGTTCCGAGAATGACAATGCGCCGTGAGTGATTGGGCGCCTCAGTCGTCGAAGGAGTGGGCACTAGATGTGCTGGTACGTCATCTTCGAATCGACATTGTGAAACGGAAAAGTTGGAGCGCTCGTAGTCAGTAATAATATAGCTAAAACAGTTGTCGGTACGACACTCGATTTCCTTTGAACATGGATTCGTAAGCCTACGCTTCCTGCAGAAAAGCTCGACCTAGAGTATACTGAGACTCGTTGACGGCTCGTTTGAGAGGAAAATAGCGCATAGTGTTCAAGGCGAATGGATACTTCACTTCCAGATCGAAGCTTGCGTACGGCAAATCGACTTGCACAGTTGGCCCTCCGGCGATGGCATCTCTGATAGTGAAAGTGACGATGACATTTAGGGACAATAATTGTTCATGCAACGTATCGTTGACCCAATACATCTTAGCCGTTTCATTCCAGGATAGGCCAAATGTGTCTTCAAATCTCTTGCATGCCTCGAGGGGGAGATATGTAAAGGGTGTTGTTGAATCAATGAAAGTAAGTACCAATGTGGGTAGCAGAGACTTCTGCTGTGTTACTGAGTCGTTCACTGATGTTGACTTGATCGACTCTAAGCCAACAACAAGGTCGCGCGAGATATTAGATGCCAAGGAAAATGATACGTTATTGGGGAAAAAGCGGCACTGGTCATAGCCTCCAAATGTCAAGCTCCCGAAACCGAAACCACCCTTTGACCCTGATAGTCGTCAGCTTGCTCTTCATCATATGTCAGCGCACTATAAAACCTGAAAGATGCCTTTGGTGTCTGAATTCTTGCAAAAATTATGTACAAGGAAATTATACCGACAGCACCACACAGTACCTCATTCGCGAGCATGTGGGTGAAAGGGAATGGCAGGGATTGATGTACTGACAGTATTTTGCGCCCGCAGTATATGCCCATGAAAGGCTCGGGATTAAACCTTGACCCTGCATCGCGGATATTAAACTCGGTTGGGGGCGAGAGAAGTTGTTGATATTGGTCCCTTGGTGGCCTAGGCCAAAGACTCCCAGATAATGGTCATAGGTCGCAAAGGTTGCAACAACTTGAGACTCGATGACAGAGCCAGCTGAGGAGTCACTAAACCCCAGGGCCACCGTGTCAAGTCCATACGGTGCGCTGTGATCATATCCAAGGTTAAGTGCAAGTCCAAGTGTGAGATTGCCGAGTGGATGCCAGGAGCTTGAGTGTGCTGCGTCGAAGAGCCATCCTCGTTCTCCGCTGCACCATGGAATGACCGTCGTGCCATTCTTGGTTTTTGGGCATCCTTGAGGGCTGACATGCCACGTTTGTTGGCCCGATGTAGATGGCAGAAGACGGAGTGTCTGCGCAGGGCTGCCAACACGCAAGGTGAATGATGACCAGTGCCCGTCATCGCCGTCCCTGATGTGGAGTCAGAATCTTGGATAGATATTCCAGTGCATACCTGCAAGAAAGCAATGTGAATAAAGCAGAGGAGGAGACATGTTGGGCTTACCAAAATCCAGATGGAGGCCAAGAGATTGGTTCCGGCGCCATTTCCTGTGTGACCAGCGGGGGTTAGGCTTCGACGATTGATCAGGGTTGAGATTGAAGCTCAGCTTGGTCAACCAAGACTAGGATATTCGAAAAACTTTCGAACACGCTCAAATTCGATTTTTGAAAATCATTTATCAACGCAACATACAATTGTGTTAATGAATGCGTTATTCGAATCGTCTAATTGTTGCGCATCAATTAGTATTTAATAATTATAATAAGAAGAAATAATTAATCTTTAATAAGTTAACATTCTTTTGAAAATATTTACAAGCATAACATTATTTTGTATATTAATATTAAAAATTTACTTATTTGTATTTAAAAGAAGAAAATTATATTTATATTTATTGTAAAACAATTGCTCGACAAGATAACAAATTATTAAAAATTATTAAAAAATTAATTTACGCAAACAAATGTAATAAATATGATTGACAAGTTAATTATTAAAATTAATTGCAATTATAAAAAAATAGAGAAAGATATTACAATTATACGCAAAATTATAACAAATCTCTCTTTCTCTATTTTCTTGTTCTTCTTTATATATTTTAAAAACAATTCTTAAAGTTGATTATTTATAGTTTTTTTCGAAAATGTCTTAAGAGCGTTTACAATTATTAAATCGAAGTTAATTCTTAACAAGAACGTAAAGATTGTTATATGTCTAAACAACAACAAGTAGAAACAAGTATTGCAAAAAACATTTTCTTAGAATATAACTAAGAATATTAATGCGTAGCATAATTGTTAAGTCGAGTTTTAATTTCATTGAATTAATTTATTCAATTCTAATTCTAGAGTTAAGCAAATTTCCTAGTTTAATAGAGTGAAACGAACGAAGAATATGCGTCGAATGTTTAATTTAACTTACTCGATTACATAATGTTATATAACTCATTAATTCGATTAAATTAACGTAGAATTTAAACTAATTATATGCGATTAGCGTGAATTCTACGCTAGCTTAATCGAGTTAGCGCATAGATAAGATAAGATAAGATAAGCAAATATTAATGCGACGAAGTTAGCTTAAGCTCTTAACATTAACTTGACAAAATTTGATTCTAGAATTAGATTCACGTCTTAATTTTAATTCAATTCTACGAGATTCAAGAGAATAAGTCGAGTTAAGAAAAAAATGTTCGATTTAATCTAATAATTATACTATTAATGCGCGTATTATGCAACTCGAGATAACAATTGAAGATATTAAAACAATAAAGAAGCTTTCTAATAAAGCTATTACAATTTACACAACTAATAAAGAGAAAGTTATTAAGTTAAGAATTAATAATATTTTAATTGCTATATTAGAAAGAAAAGCAAAAGTAATTATTTCGATATATGCGATAATAATTAACGAAATAAAGATTAAAAAATAAAATCTTAAAAGTACAAAATTGCGCGCAACAACTATTTAGAAAATACAAAATCAAAATCAAAATATAAAGAAGTTTAGAGGTATAAAGATAATATAAATCGATTAAAAACAATAACAATTTACTTAGAATCAAAAATATATATCTATAATTGTAAAGATCTTAATATCGAAAATATTTAATATTATTTTTAATTTTAACTTAATAATAAGTAAGCAAATTAAATTAATATTAATATATAATAAAGCAAATTAAATTATATAATGCTTTAAATGTTATTATTACAAGCATATTATAATTTAATATATAAGAGAGAAGAGATGCAATTTTTGCGTCGAATTTTACGTTACTAATTTTAAGATTTGCTTAATAGACTTTAAATCTAAATATTGTTTGTATAAAAAAAATTATAAGTTATAACAAAAGAATTGTTTAGAAAAACAAAAAAAAATATAACAAATAATTATCGAAAACAAGAATATATTGCATCGATTCTTAATTAAGAAGACAATAATAATTAAGAACAAGTTTTACTTTAGCAAAAAAGAGAACTCTAATTACTTAGAACTACAATTAATAATTCTAGACAAATCAAAAATTATAAGTAAAGAGTATACGAAAAAATAAAGCAACAAAAAATCAAAAAAAAATTATCTTTTAAAAAATAGCAACATCAAATCTATCGCAAATATTAGCAAGTCAAAAACAAAATTTTCGATTCATATTATTTGCGAAATTAGATAAAGATAGAGAAAAGATTTTATATAAAGAATCGAACAAAGAAAGCTTCTACTTGAAAATTAATAAAATATTGTTAATATTAAGAAATATTAATATAATAATTTTCTTTAGTTAGCAATTATATTAGAAAATTGTACTTTATCAATATTATAGTACAACATTAATAAGTTTAGATTAAAGATTATAATATTATTATTCGAAAGTAAAGATATAACAAATTTCGATATATTAATTATTCAAGAATTATAAAGAAATCTTTATTAATCTATTACGAACAATAAATTAAATTAGTACTTCGAGCTATATTATATAAACAATAAAAATACTAGAGTATGCTTCTTTATTAATAAACATATAGCGTTTGTCTCGTATACAATAACGTATAGATTTAAGAATGTTTATTTTTTTACTTTAAGACTAGCGAAGAAAAGAACAATTAATATATACAATATTTATAATTTGTGCAAAAATAATAAGAACAAAAGCAATCTATTACTTTTACGTGCGACGTTAGCAAAGAAAGTCGATAACAAACATATTATAATAAGAAATTTTAATATCTATTATCTTAAATAAGACGACAACAAAGTAAGAGTTAATATAGACGCTTATAAATTATTAATTATAACAAAAGAATTTAGATTAAAGAGAATACTATTAAAAGAAACAATTATTTGAAGACAAGAAAATAGACAAAGTATTATCGATTTTATCTTTGTTATTTAACTTTTATGTAAGAGTTTTATCAAATACAACGTCGCGAAGAATATAAACAATTACTTAAATTATTACTTTATATATACAATATTTAATTTATATACAATAATCGCGAAACTTATAAAAAGAAGAAGTTAAAACAAGATAAATACAAAAACTTTACAAAAGATTCTAAACAAAGAAATTATTAAGAAGCTAGCACTTATATTGCTTAGCAACATCTTTAAAAATTCTAAAAACAAACTAGATATACAAGTAAATAGTTTAACAAGAACAATTAAAGCAATTATTAAGAAGTTTATATTGTTTGTTAGAATTTGTCTTAAATTTAAAGCAAACTTTATATTACAAATCTAGCTCGAAATGATATAATATATAATTTACAACGCAATATGTAACACAAAGTACAATTATCTATATATTCGATAACTTAATAAATAAATAATATTTAATATATTTAATAACAAATTAAGCGAACAATATTTGACATACTTGACAACAAGTTAAGCAAGCATTATTAATAAAAGAAGCAATACTTAATATACTTAATAACTAGTATAATAAGCAAGAAAGATCTTCTTTAATATATAGATTTTCGAACACAATTCTCTTATAAATTGTATTTAATTTATCTTAAGTTTTAACTTATTGTTATAAGTATTAAGTTGCAACTTATTATTATTAAGTAATTACTTGTATTATTTAAAGATATTTATAAATTTCTTCGACAATATAATTTTCTCTAATATTTCTTACAAAAGTATTAGCGTAATACTTTGAACACAATTTATAGAATAGTTGTATCAAATTAACGCGTTTTTATTTCAAGTATTAGCTCAACAATATTACGTTAATTCTTTGTTAATAAAGACAAAAAAATAAGAATTAACAAGTATGACGTCTATTATAAAGATCGAATCGATCTAAAGAATTAACTTATAAAAGTAAATATTTACTTTATCTTCTATTTTGTTTTAGCAAACAAGAAAACGATTTTTGTATTAATATTTTTTAAAGAAAGAGTTTAACATTAACCCAAGTTAAACTTACGCAAGTATTTAAAAAATTATAATAAATTTTTTTATACAATATTTACGATTTTCGATTATTTCAAAAAAGAACTTCGAAGAATCTTCGAAACATTTAACAAGAAACAAATTGCGAAAAAAGTAATTTAATATTTAACTTAACAAATTTTTGCAATAGATTACGTAACAAGATTTTAGAAGTATATTAATTTTATCAAGTAAAATAATATCGCATTTATAACAATGTTTCGACAAGATCTTAAAAACAATCTTAAAGATAAAATTATGCGCAATAATAAATTTATTAGCGACATATTTAATTTTATCGAAGTAATTATCGATTTCGACAACAAATTGTATAAGAGAATTGTAAAAAAACAATAAAATTAATTTTAGAAAAAAACGAAAATCTTCTTTAAGTTAACAATTTAAATATTAGCAAAAAAATCTTGTCCTAATTAGAAGTACAATAATTTAGACTATTCTAAGTTTATATTTATAAAATTGAATTCTATTTAGCAACGCAAAGAAAAGAATTCTAAAAAAAGCAAGATAACAAATTTCAAAAAACATGCTATTTATGTAACAAATCGAATTACTTCGCAAGAGATTGTTAATTACAAATCTTAATAAATCGTCAATAAATTAATATTATATTAAGAGAAATATTCGATAGTTAAAACAATATTAAAAAGCAAGTTGATATAAAAGCAAATATTCTTAACACTAAATTAAACGACAATTATTATTTGATAAAGAACTTAAATTAATTATTAAAAGTTCTAGATAAAATGTTATTAGACAAAACATTTATATTTACGCAAAAAGTTAATTAAACATTTTAGAAAATTATTAAATCTTACAATTTTAATATAATTGTTAAGTCGAGTCGAACATTTTTTTCTTAATTCAATTTATTCTCTTGAGTCTTGTAGATTTAAATTAAGATTAAGACGCGAATTCGATTCTAGAATCAAGTTTTATTAAGTAAATGTCAAGAACTTAAGCTAACTTTGTCGCGTTAACATTTGCTTATTTTATCTTATCTTATTTATGCGCTAATTCGATTAAGCTAGCGTAGAATTCACGCTAATTTAATTAAACTAGCGCAGAATTTATGCTAATCGCATATAATTAGCGCGTTATGTAACGTTACATAATTGAGCGAATTAAATTAAGCGTTTAACGCGTTTTATGCGTTCGACTTACTTGATTAAACTAGAACTTTTGCTTGATCTTAGAATTAGAATTGAGTAAATTAACTTATTTAAATTGAAATTTAACTTGTCGATTACGCTATACAATTTAATTGTCGACTTAAATAAAAAGTATAATTAAAAGAACTTTTATAAATACATAGAAGATATTATAAATTATCTCGAAACTTTAACTAGTTTATCGAAGATTGTAAAGAAATGCAAGAAAAAGCTAGAAAATAATATTATTACAAAAAAAAAATATATTCGATATTATTATAAAACAATTAAATCTTACATTATATATAAGTTTTAGTTAAATAACTTATTATAATAACTTATATTGCACTTATCTAGAAAACAAAAACAAAATTAATTAATTTTCTAAAAAATTAAAGTTAGCAATTTAGCAATAGAGAGAAGCTTAATATAGATAAATGTTTAAAGTAGAAGTTATAATACAAAAGCAAAGAAAAGTTTAATTTTCTTCATAAAAAATATATTAGAGAAATGCAATATATTAGTTTAGTAACAACTAGATTAATCGTCGATTCAATATTCAATTTCAAATTTGAAATCGAATTGAATTGTCAAGAAATCGAATAAAATCGAATTGCTTAAAGAAGCTAGCTTATTACTATATTAAGTTTAACTTAGTCGAAAAGTTATTATTTTAAGCAATTTAAAATTAAAAAAAAATTAAGAAATCAAATCTTAACGCTCTTACATAATATTTTCGATTTCTTGCGATTAGTCTAGCAACAACAACTAAATTTAACAACGCACGTACAATATTTTATTATATTAGTTAAGATTAACAATTGTTAACTTATAGCAATAAATGATTCTAATACAATAAATAATTTTATAATCAAAGCTCTTATAAAGAGAAAAGAATATTTTACTTAAAAGAAGTCTAATACTTACAATCTAGTAATTGTAAATAAAAACTTATTATTTGCAAAAAATAAAAGAGTAAACAAAGAAATAAAATTATTATCGATAACTATTTAGTAATATTACAAGAAACTAATTTTTAATATAATAAGAATAATTACTTATAATATTGTTCTAGAAATATCTTAATTAAAGTAGCACAACTTAGAAGTTAATTAAAATACACAAATATTTAGATTCGCATAATATAATTACGCAATTTATATTTAATTTACGTATTAATAACGTTCGATAATAAATAAAAGATTAAATCGAAATTCGATTGCAAGTAGCAAGCTTGTATTTTTGCAAAAGAACAATTTAATAAAGTTTGATTTAACAAATATTAATAAAGATTAGTTAAATTACAAGATTAAAGTAAATAAAGAAAACTACGAATTTTCTAAAAATTTTGAATTATTTAATATAGCAAGAAAATTACTAAAGTACATATTACGAATATACAACAATTAAGAGCATCTATTTTAGAAAAAGAATATAATCGAGATTTTATCTAAATATTAATTGTAGAATTATAAGATTAAACTTAAATTAGACAAGCAATTTACATTTAAACTTATATATACTTTATTCGAAAAAAACTAAAAATACTTCGCGAATATTTGACAAAAAACAAAAAAAAAGAATTTATAAAAAAATCTTAATTACAAACAAAATATTCGATTCTCTTTATACTTAAGAAGAACAAAATTCTTTGTTTATATATTAATTATCGAAAGTTAAAAAATATTACGATAAAAAATTAATATTTACTACTTAATATTAGTAAACTTTAGAATTAATTATTCGAAGCAAAGTACTTTATTAAACTAGATTTACAAAAAATGTATAATTAAATAAAAATAAAAATAAAAGAGAAGTAAAAAACATCTTTTCGCACACAATATAAATTATATAAATATATAATAATATTTTTTGAACCCACAAACGTTTCGACAATATATTAGAAAATAATTAATAATATATTACAACAATATTTAAATCGATTTATTATAATATATTTGAACAACATTATAATTTATTCAAATATTTTAAAGAAATATGTAAATTATATTTTTAAAGTATTAAAATATTTAAATAGAAGAAATCTATATTTTAAATTAAAGAAATACGAATTTTATTAAAAAGAAGTTAGCTTTCTTAAATTTGTTGTTAAACAATATAAAGTATATATAAATTTCGAAAAGCTATAAGCAATTAAAGAATAAAAATTCTTTATTAATATTAAAAAAATTTAATTCTTTCTAGATTTTATAAATTACAACAAAATTTTTATTAAAAATTATTTTGTTAATACAATATTATTAACAAATCTTACAAAGAATAAGATATTATAAATATAAAAAGAAATAAAAAAGAAATTATTTTAAAATTTTAAACTAAAATGTTTAAAGAAATTAATATTAAAAATATATAACTTACAATTGTTAAGCAAAATTAAAATAATATATTAGATTTAATTATTGATGCATGTTTTAATTAAAATTATAAAAATATTTAATATTTAATAATATATCTCTCGAGAAAACTTTTGTTAATTGAATAGAATTATAATATTTATAATAAAAAGTTATTTGCTATTATAATCTTTTTGAAATTATAAAAAATATATATCGAAAAATTATTAGAACTTACGATTCTTACAAATTACAAAAATCTTTTGTACTTTATTATTATTAAATAGCTTAACAAAAAATAAATGCAATAATAAGAACAACTCGAACAATACAAGTTTAAAATATAATATATATTAGATAAAAATAATAATAAAGCAAACGCACTTAACAAAAGAAGTAATTATATAAAAACAAAGAAATTGTTTAATTGCAATATACTTAAGATTAATAAGAACAAATTATTATTAGCAAACAAATACGAGCTAAATATTATCTTACAAATACTTAGAGACAATAAGAAAGAGTTTTTAATAAAGAAAGAAAAACTCTAGATATTTATTAACAAAATTGACAAAAATATAAGACAACATTATAATAAATTATTGCAAGAACACTTGAAAGTAATTAAAATTCTTTAACTTTTACGTTAGCATTATTAGTTTCTTTTAATGTAATTGTTAGATTGAATTTCAATTTAATCGAATTAATTCGCTCAATTCTAATTCTAAAATTAAACAAATTTTCTAGCTTAATAGAATAAAACAAACGAAGAATGCGCGTTGAATGTTTAACTTAACTTATTCGATTACGTAATGTTATATAACGCGCTAATTATATACAATCAACGTGAATTCTACGCTAGTTTAATCGAGTTAAAGATAAGATAAGATAAGATAAGATAAGAAAAGAAAATATTAACGCGATGAAGTTAGCTTAAATTCTTGACATTAATTCGACGAAACTTAATTCTAAAGTTAGATACGCGTCTTAATTCTAACTTAACTCTACAAGTCTTAAAAGCGTAAATTAAATTAAGAAAAAAATCTTCGATTTGATTTAACAATTACACTAGTTTCTTTAGATAAGATAAATTATCGAAATATATATTAAACAATATTTTAGTTATTAGTAGAACAAATATAATATATATGCGAGTTATAACAAGATTTAGTGTTAGAAATTATCTAAATTGTTATAAGATAAAGTTATAATAAACTTTATTATTAAGTTACTTAAATTAACAAACTTAACAACTAAAGATAAATATAATTCGATACTAATAATAATTAATAAACTTATTAAGTATTTATATATTATTGTATGCAAGAAGAAGTTTATAGCAAAACAACTAAAATACATTGTATTAAATCGACTTATATAATATTATAATATATTTAAAGAACTAATTAGTAACAAAGACAAGCTCTTTACATTTAATTATTAAAAGATACTTTTATTAATATTTGAAACAAAACTTAGAATGTTTATTATCTATTACTTGATTATAAATAATTAAATAAAGCAAACAAATTAGAGTTTAAAGCAATATCTAAGATATTATATTAACAATACTTATAGCAATTGAGTATTACTTCTATCTATAACATAATTAACATTAAATACTAAGATTTCGAATATTATTAAGATAACTTTATTCTTTGTTAATTATAACAAGAAACTTAATTTCTTCGAAAAAGAGCAAAAGCATCTATTAGCTCAATTAGTTATTAAAAGAATAGAAATATTGAAAAAAATACACAATAATATTTAAAGATGTAAGAAAAATCGATTAAGTATTAGAACAAAAAACGAAAAATAACATCTTAGTTAAAGAAGAAAAATAAAATATATCTTCTTACAAAAAATCTTAAAACAAGAAAGTTAAGTAAGAAATTATATTATATTAAAGTTAAATTGTTTTTGATTAAGAAGATAAAGAAATTAATTAATTATAAACTCGATTTATTCAAGAACATTAAAGTATTTTTAATATTTTATATTTTATTGTTGAAAATAGTCGATCTTAATACGTTTTTATAGAAAATATTTTATTACAAAGTTTAGAAAGAAAGTAGATACAAAGTAAAAGAGATTTTAAAGTAACAAGATTAAAATTATTTAATTAAGTAAAAAAAATATTCTATCTTAGAGAATATATAAGAATTTAAGAAGAATCTTAATAATTGCTATAATTTTATTTAGAAATTTAATCAAAATTTGAAAAATTATTTAGCGTAACAAGAAATAATCAAAAGATAAAAAATAATTTAATAAGAATATTTGCAACAAAACAATTAAAGAATTCGAAAATATTCGACTTTTTTATTTTCGACAATAGATATTGTATCTTTTGTTCTATTTTTGCATTAATTTTTTTTAAAATCTTCTTATTTCGAAGCAATTAAGTTATAACAATTGTTAATAGAGCTTTATCTTTAACAATCTTGACAAAAAGATTTTCTCTATTATAATTAAGAAAAAGTTACGACATATTTATGCACAATTTGTTCGCACAAATACATTTCGAATACTTTAAATAAAACAAGAAATCTTTTATAACAATACAAAAATAATTAGAGAAAGAGTAGCATTTGCAAACAATAGTTATTAATATATTATAATATTCGATTTCGAATATAATACAAAAACAACTTTGTTATTAACAAGATATAATAAAAGAAACATTTTAACTTTTAAAACAAAAATCTTTAAGAAAAAAAATAGTATTACGAATCTAGTTCGAAACAATATAATATATAATTTATAATATAATATGTAGCACAAAGTACAACTATTTGCATATTTAATAATTTGATAAATAAACAATATTTAATATGGTAAATAGCAAGTTAAGCAAGTAGTATTTAATATATTTGACAACAAGTTAAACGAGCAATATTTAACAAAGCGAATAGTATTCGATATGTTCGACAACAAACATAACGAACAAGAGAGATCTTCTTTAATATATAGATTTTCGAATACAACTTTTTTATAAATTGTGTTTAACTTATCTTAAGTCTTAACTTATTGTTATAATTGTTAAGCTACAACTTCTTATTATTAAGTAATTGCTTAAATTATTTAAAGACGTTTACAAATTTCTTTGAAAAATAATCCTCTCTAATATTTCTTACGAAAGTATTAGCGTAACATTTTATAAAAGAATGCAAAGAGATTTTTTATAAAGTTAAAAGATATTGTTATATATAATAGCGTAACGAAAGCAACAAAAACTAAAAAGAATATATTATAATTAGAAATTATTTTGAAAAGATAATACAAAAGATTATATAGACTTAATTTGAAAAAAAATTAAAAAAAAATTGCAAATTAATCTCTAGAATATAAAGTAAATACAAATAAATATACTTAAGAACGTCGCAAGAAGTTTGTATTTTACTACTATATAATTATTTATTACTACTATCGATAATTGATTTTAGTAAAAAAACAAGCATTCTTTGAATTTTTTTTTGTTATTCTTACAAATAAACTTGTTAGATATAGTAGATAATTAATATAACTAAGATTTAACAATAGATAAAATTACGCAATACAAAATAGTAAGAGTTATAATATTAACAATCTCGAACAAGATCTTAAGTAACAACAAAATTACTAATAAAATACTAAAGCAAATCAATATTATTATAATATAATATCAATATTGTATATATAATATTTGCTTAGAGAAAGATTATTGTTTAGAGTATTTTTGCAATACAATTATTATAATCTTATGTAAATTAGATAAAAGCAACTACTTTACAATTACATTTTATCGTTCTATAATAATTCTTAATATTTTAAACAAAATATTTGAGTTTACATTAATTAAGAAAGTTAATTATCTAATAAAAATGCACAAGTTATTGTTATGTATTTATATAAGAGCAAGACAATCTATTTTAACAAAATACACATTATACTATCTAGTAAAAAGAATATATATAATATAAAACAAAAATAAGATAATTACAACTCTATTGCTAGACATATTAGAAATATTCGACAACGTATTATACTTAAAACTATTGTACAATTTGCAAAGTAAACAAATAAATAAGCATATAATGCAATAAATTAAAAGCTTTTTAAATAATCGAATTACTATTCTTAGAATCAAGAAATACAAAATAAACAAAGTCGATATTACAATAGATATATCGCAAGAATTATTATTGTTGTTAATTTTCTTTCTCTTTTACAACGCTTTATTACTAAAGAAGTTATATAGTAAAAATATTGTAATTCGCGACTTTGTAGACAACGTAACTCTATTAATTAAAAAAGACAATATTAGAGTTAATTACAAATAACTAATTGAAATATATAAGAACGTATACAAGAAATAAGCTTACATATATAAGATTAAGTTCTTCTTTAGCAAATATTAATTGTGTTACGTTACAAGAAAGAAACAAGATATTAATAATATAATAATTATTAATAAGAATACAATAGTAATATTAAAGAAAGCAATCAAATATCTAGAAATTATACTAGACAACAAACTTAATTAGAAAGCTCAAATTAACAACAACAAAACAAAGATACTTAAAATTATAAAAACTCTAACAAGTTTCGCAAAATCGACATAAGAGATTAAACTAATTAAAATAAGATAGATAATATATGTAATATTTTTTTCTTAACTAACTTACAATTGCTCGATATAATATATATCTTATAAAAAAAAGAATTACTTAAAGAATGTTGTCAACAATTTATCAAACATTTAACATGAAGTATAAAGAGTTACTATCGAACTTTACAAAGTTATCTTATGTTCGATCTTATCAATCGAGATATATTTCTTATTAATATATATATATTTAAATCGAATAATAAATTTAAGAATGTTTAGAATAACTATTAATTCGATATACAATATTATAGTAAGAGACAAATTTAAGAAAAAGAGTCGAATTATAAGTTTGCTAAAGAAGTTAACAAAGAGACTAAAAAGAAAGACAAATATTAGCATTAATAATTTAGAAACTATTATATTATTTGTAGCGTTGTTATAATAAATTTTATCGATTATTATTATTAGTTTAAACAAGAAGATAGCAATAAACTAATCGCGTCAATTTGAGAAATCAAGTTCGATTTAAGAAATAAAATCGAATCTTAACAATTTAATTCGAACTAAATCGAAAGTCTTGACAATTCAATTTCTAAAGTTAAAATTAACAAATTAATTCGATTTTAATTCTTAAATCGAAAATTAAATCGAAAAATTAAATCGAATTGTCAAGACTATTATTTTTAGTAAATTTTATTATTTTTAGTAACAATTAATTAATAATTTAATAGAAATAATTAATTTATATTACAAGCTTATTTAAGTTATATTAGTAATTTAGATTTTATACGTTACGAACGCATTTATTATTATATTTGACGTACTTAAGAAGCAAGCATTTCGAACATAATATTCGACATACTTAATAAGCAAACATCGCGAACAATTATGTTTGTTATACTTAACAAGCAAGCAAAACAAGCAATTTATATTTTCTTAATATATAGAAACTAGAAACGCGACTTTCTTATAAATTGTATTTAATTTTTCTTAAGTCTTTACTTATTATTATTCTAATTTATTGAATTATTTATAAAGATTTATTAAATATAAGATTGTTTATAGTTGCAATTCTTGTTATCAAATAATTGCTTGCATTGCTTAAAAACGTTTACAAATCTCTTTAATAACATAACTTTCTCTAATACTTTTTACAAAAGTATTAACGTAATACTTTAAATATTTTAAGAATATTTGTATCAAATTAACGCGCTTTTATCTCGAACATTAGCTCAATAATATTACGTCGACTCTCTATTAATAAAGATAATAAGATAAAAATTAATAAGTTTGACGTCTATTATAAAGATCGAATCGATTTAAAAAACTAACTTATGCAAATAAACATTTATTTTATCTTCTATTTTGTTTTAGCAAACAAGAAGACAATTTTTGCATTTATATTTTTTAGAGAAAGAACTTAACATTAACTTAAGTTAAACTTACGCAAATATTTAAAAAATTATAATAAAAATTCTTGTATAATGTTTACGAACTTCAATAATTTCAAGAAAGAACTTCAAAGAATTTTCGAAATCTTTAACAAAAAACTAATCGCAAAAAAAAAAATTTAGCACTTAATTTAACGAATTTTTGCAACAAATTACGCAACAAGATTTTAGAAATAAGTTAATTTTATTAAATAAAATAATGTTGCACTTATAACAATGTTTCAACAAGATTTTAAGAACAATTTTAAGAACAAAATTATGCGCAATAACAAATTTATTAACAATATATTTGATTTTATCGAAATAATTATCGATTTCGACAACAAGTTATATAAAACAATTATAAAAAAGCAATACAATTAATCTTATAAAAGAGCAAAAATCTTCTTTGAATTAACGATCAAATATTAGCAAAAAGAATTTTGTTTTAATTAGAAGTACAATAATTTAAATTATCGTAAATCTATATTTATAAAATTAAATTTTACTTAATAACGTAAAAAGATTTTTTTTAAAGAAAAGCAAAATAACAAATTTCAAAAAACGTACTATTTATATAACAAATCGAGTTACTTCGCAAAAAATTATTAATTACAAAACTTAATAAATTGTTAAAAAATTAATGTTATGTTAAAAGAGATATTTAATAGTTAAAATAACATTAGAAAGTAAATTAACATAAAGACGAACACTTTTAAAACTAAATTAAACGACAATTATTATTTGATAAAGAAAATAAATTAATTACAAAAAGTTTTAAATAAAAAATTATTAAATATGACATTCGCATTTACGTAGAAAATTAATTAAGCACTTTAAAAAACTATTAAATCTTATAACTTAATTATCGATTTAAATAAAAAGTATAATTAAAAGAACTTTTACAAATGCATAAAAGACATTACGAATTATTTCGAAACTTTAGTTAGCTTATCAAAGATCGTAAATAAATGCGAGAAAAAACTAAAAAGCAATGTTATTACAAAAAAGAACATACTTGACATTATTATAAAACAATTAAATTTTACAATATACGCAAATCTTAGTTAAACAACTTGTTACAACAACTTATGCTAAACTTATCTAAAAGAAAAGAACGAGATTAATTAATTTTTTAAAAAGTTAAAGTTAATAATTTAGTAACAAAAGAAAACTTAACGCAAACAAACGCTTAAAGCAAAAGTCGCAAAATAAAAATAAAAAAAAACCTCAAATTTCTTAATAAAGAACATATTAGAGAAATACAATATATTAGCTTAATAGCAACAATTAAATTCAATAACGTACACACAATGTTTTATTATATTAATTAAAATTAACAATAATTAATTTATAACAATAATTAATTTTAATGCGATAAATAATTTTATAATCAAATCTTTTGTAAAGAAAAAAGAACATTTTACTTAAAAGAAGTCTAACGCTTACAATCTAATAATTGTAAATAAAAACTCGTTACTTGCAAAAAATAAAAGAGTAAATAAAGAAACGAAATTATTATCGATAGCTATTTAACAACATTACGAGAAACTAATCTTTAATATAATAAAAATAATTATTCACAATATTGTTCTAGAAATGTCTTAATTAAAATAGCACAATTTAAAAGTTAACTAAAATATACGAGTACTTAGATTCGCACAATGTAATTACGCAATTTATATTTAATTTACGCATCAACAGCGTTTAATAATAAATAAAAGATTAAATTAAAATTTAATCGCAAGTAGCAAGTTTACATTTTCGTAAAAAAACAATTTAATAAAGTTCGATTCAATAAATATTAACAAAGATTAATTAAATTATAAAGAAAAATAAAATAAAAAAAATTACAAATCTTTTAAAAGTTTTGAACTATTTAATATAGCGAGAAAATTGCTAAAGCATATATTACAAATATACAACAATTGAAAGCATTATTTTAAAAAAAGAAAACAACTAAGATTTTTTTTAAACATTAATTGTAAAATTACGAGATTAAACTTAAATTAAACAAGCAATTTACGTTTAAACTTATATATGCTTTATTTACAAAAAAGCTAAAAACACTTCGCAAATATCTAACAAAAAACGAAAAAAAAAATTTATTAAAAAATTTCAATTATAAATAGAATATTCGATTTTCTTTATATTTAAAAAGAACGAATTTTTTTGTTTATATATTAATTATTAAAAGCTAAACAATATTATGATAAAAAATTAATATTTATTATTTAACATTAGCAAACTTTAGAATTAATTTTTCGAAATAAAGTACTTTATTAAATTGAACTTACAAAAAGCGTACAATTAGATTAGAATAAAGACAAAAAAAATAAAAGACAGCTTTTTATATATAATACGAATTATACAAATATATAATAATGTTATTCGAATTTATAAACGTTTTAATAATGTATTAGAAAATAATTAATAATACATTACAATAATATTTAAATCAATTTGTTATAATATACTTGAACGACATTATAATTTATTCAAATATTTTGAAAAAATATATAAATTATATTTTCAAAATATTGAAATATTTAAATAGAAAAAATCTACATTTTAAATTAAAGAAATGCAAGTTTTATTAAAAAAAAGTTAACTTTTTTAAATTTATTGTTAAACAACATAATGTATTCATAAATTTCGAAAAATTATAAGCAATTAAAAAATGAAAATTATTTATTAACATTAAGAAAGTTTAATTCTTTCTAAATTTTATATATTACAATAAGAAATTTATTAAGAACTACTTTATTAGCGCAATATTATTAACGAATCTTACAAAGAAAAAGACGTTATAAATATAAAAATTAACAAAAAAGAAATTATTTTAGAATCTTAAGCTAAAATATTTAAAAAAATAAATATTAAAAATGTACAACTTATAATTGTTAAACAAAATTAAAATTAACGCATTAGATTTAATTATCGATATATGCTTCAATTAAAAGCATAAAAATATATAACACTTAATAATATATCTCTTAAGAAAACTCTTATTAATCGAATAAAATTATAATATTTACGACAAGAAATTACTTGCTATTGTAGCATTTCTAAAGTTATAAAGAGTATACATTGAAGAATTATTAAAACTTATAATTCTTACAAATTATAAGAGTTTTTTGCACTTTATTATTATTAAATAGCTTAATAAAAGATAAATGCAATAATTAAAATAATTTAAACAATACAAGTTTAAGATACAATATACATTAGACAAAAATAATAATAGAGCAAACGCATTTAACAAAAAAAAAATTATATAAAAACGAAAAAATCGTTTAATTATAATATACTTAAGATTAAGAAAAATAAATTATTATTAACAAACAAATACGAGCTAAATGTTATTCTACAAATATTTAAAAACAATAAAAGAGGAATTTTTAATAAAGAAAGAAAAACTTTAGATATTTATTAACAAAATCGACGAATGTATAAAGAAACATTATAATAAATTATTGCAAAAACACTTAAAAATAATTAAAATTCTTTAACTTTTACATTACTATTATTAGTTTTTTTAAATAAAACAAATTGTTAAGACATACATTAAACGATATCTTAATTATTAGCAAAACAAATATAATATATATGCGAGTTATAACGAAATTTAATATTAAAAATTATTTAAATCGTTATAAAATAAAGTTACAATAAACTTTATTATTAAGTTGCTTAAATTGACAAATTTAACAACTAAAAATAAATATAATTCGATATTAATAATAATTGATAAATTTATCAAATACTTATATATTATTGCATGCAAAGAGAAATTTATAGCAAAACAATTAAAATATATTGTATTAAATCGACTTATATAATATCATAATATATTTAACGAATTAATTAATAATAGAAACAAGCTCTTTACGTCTAACTATTAAAAGACGCTTCTATCAATGTTAGAAACAAGATTTAAAATGTTTATTATCTATTATTTGATTACGAATAATTAAATAGAGCGAACAAATTAAAGTCTAAAGCAATATTTAAAACATTACGTCAACAATATTGATAACAATTAAGTATTACTTTTATTTATAATACAATTAACACTAAATGCAAAAATTTCGAATATCACTAAAATAACTTTATTCTTCGTTGATTATAATAAAAAACTTAATCTCTTCGAAAAAGAACGAAAGCATCTATTAACTTAATTAGTTATTAAAAGAATAGCGACATTAAAAAAGATATACAACAACATCTTAAAGATGCCAAAAAAGTTAATCAAATATTAAAACAAAAAACGAAAAACGACATTTTAGCTAAAGAAGAGAGATAAAATATATCTTTTTATAAGAAATCTTAAGACAAGAAAGTTAAGCAAAAAATTAAATTATGTCAAAGTTAAATTATTTCTTGATAAAAAAAACAAAGAAATTAATTAATTACAAACTTGATTTACTTAAAAACGTCAAAGTATTTTTAATATTTAATATTTTATTGTTGAAATTAGTAAATTTAATTACGTTTTTATAAAATACGTTTTATTCTTATTTACAAAAAGAGAAACAATATAAAGTTGAAAAAATTCTACAACAAAAATATCAAAAATATCATATTAAGTAAAAAGAATATTTTATTTCGAAAAATATATAAAAGTCAAAGAAAAATCTTAATTATTGTTCAAATCTTCTAAGAAAGTTCTATTAAAGTTAGACAAAAAGACGATAGCTTAATTTTAATTAATCGAAAGTTAAAATTGTTCGAAGAATATATTAAACAATAGCTTAGAAGTCTTTGCAACAAACTTAGCAAAAAGCGCTTTATTTATCTTTAGACTATCGATGTTTTTTTACTTTGTTATAAATATTTCTTTCTCTTTATCTTTTAAGAAATTCAATTGTTTTTTTAAACAACTTAGCTTAATACGCGTCTTGCGCACTTCTTTCTTTAAGCGTAATATTTTCTTATAAATTTGTTTTATTAAAGTAAACAAAATTGCTAAATTATAATTACGATTTAATCGTACATATTTTACACACTTTTCGAAATTATTGTTTACACAATAAGTTTTATTAAACATCGCACAATTGCGACAAGAACGCATCGCTAAACACAAGAAATTTAAAATGTTAAAAAGATTTTTCTTACAAAAAGAAAAAATTTTAATATTAATTTTTCTTGAAGATATAATGAAGAGACATTTAAGTTTTCGAAACGAAAATTCTAAAAAAGAAGAATAGTGTTACGAGCTTACTTAAGCTATATTAGTAATTTAGATTCTATACGTTACAAATGCATTTATTATTATATTTAACATATTTAAGAAGCAAGCATTTCGAACATAATGTTTAACATGTTCGATAAACGAACATCGCAAATAATTATATTCGTTATGCTTAACAAACGAATAAGACAAACAATTTATATTTTCTTAATATATAAAAACTAGAAATGCGACTCTCTTATAAATTGTGTTTAACTTATCTTAAGTTTTTACTTATTGTTACTCTAATTTATTAAATTATTTGCGAAGATTTATTAAATATAAGATTGTTTATAGTTGTAACTCTTGTTATTAAGTAATTGCTTACATTGTCTAAAGACGTTTACAAATCTCTTTAATAACATAATTCTTTCTAATATTTCTTACGAAAGTATTAGCGTAACAATTTATTTAAGTTAATTAATATTAGATTGAATTATTTTTATATTATGTATTACTATTGTGCATTATCTAGAAAACAATTAAAAAAATCTAAATTTAAATTAGATTTATATTATTTTTAGTATTCTTGACGTTCTTGACAATTTGATTCGATTTTAATCTTTAAATCGAAAATTAACTCGATTTAATTCGATTTGATTTTAAAATAGTTAAAATCGAATTAATTTTTAATTCGATTTCTAAAGTTAAATTGTCAATTCAAGTCAATTCTAGAAGTTGAAATCGAAAATCGAGTTAACAATTAATCTAGATAACAAAAGAAATGCACAAAAAGCTACTAAAAAAGTCAATACTCTAATAATATATATTGATAAGAACGAAATTAATAAGAAGATAGAAGCAACAATTGTTTTGTTATATAAAATAATTAGAATTTATCTAGAATTAAACACAACGTTTATTATATATTTGACAAAATTATATAAAATTATTTTAATCTTAATACTAGTATATATATTTAAATAAGATACAATTTACGTAATTATATATATAAATAATTAAGCAACAATTAAAGCAATTAAGAATTTAGATAACAACTTAAATCAATGTTTATTTAAAGTATAATTAAATTTATCGATATTCTTTGCAAAAAAGATATAAAGATTAAGTTATACTAAATATTGACGCATATAAATATTAAGAGCAACAAAATAATAAACGTTATTGCTAAGCAAACAACAAAATAAAGATAAAAGAAAAATAAACAAGATAAACTAGTAAAATATAACATAAATTAAATAACAAAGTTTGTAAAACTAACTTATTATTTTAAAAGTATAAGAAAAATAACGTTAACAAAGAAAGTTTAATAACAATAAATTATTCTATAAAACAAAGATAAAATTAATAAAAAACTATACGCTTTGCAATTAAATTTAAAGACATAACAATTACATTTATAAAAGAAATCGAATTTATTAATTAATTTCGAGTCTTAATTGTAGAGAGCTATTAGAGCGTTCGAGATAAAATATATTAAATTGAAAACTTATTTAACAACATAAAGTACAAGACAAGAACTAAAATAATTGTGCTTAAAGAAATTGTTTTACTTAGAAAGTGTATACAAAAGACGTAGATAAATAATTAATTAAGCTTCGCAAGAAGTTTGATTGATTAATTGTTACTAGTCGCATAGCATTCCCAAATAGGGAAGGCTCGAGTGCTTAATGAAATAATCAATCAATCATCAATCAATCAATCAACCGACTAGGATATTCGACCGTCAAGAACGAATAATTGAGGATAGGCTCTTCTCAGAGTGAATCTACCATCAGTCGACCGGTAGTATTGACCTGCTATTGTTATATCCGTGAAACAAAGTCATTCCTAGAACAACCGATGCGTGCTCTAGCACTTCTTCTCCTCCACCCCAAACCTTGATCTCCACCTAGGTCTTCCCTTACAACCAGTGCTGCCTGCGGTTGCCTCTATCTGCATGCACTTCTCCTCTAGGTGTATCGATTCTTCATTGTTTATGCGCAGCACCAATTACAAACCACAGTCACAAGGCGATGATGGAAGCTCCTTCTCCTACGCCTTATTCTCGCCACATTCGTGCATACGGCTGGCAAATGACTCCTCGAATCGTGAACAGTCAAGTAGGGACCTTGCACCGAGCTGGGTTTCTGAAACAAGGCGCACATGCACTGACGCCTTCAGTTGTTGCTGCGGCACTGCCGTTGGGACAGGTTCTCGTGTTCTGTTGGCCATCTCTTAAACACACCTGAGAAACTGGAACCTGTCACGAGGAGTGCGGGACAAAGCTACTTGAAATTGACCTAGATTAAGACTTTCTCAGACGCCATATCTGTCACTCGGTTCGCGATCTTTCAACGTCGGGCTGGAGTTGTGTTCTTCTACCCCCTCATCGAGATGCGGACCAGATAAATCAGGCATTGCGACTTCGGTCCTCGACTCATTTCAACTAGACGCCTCAATATTTGGCCGTCTTGTCCGACAAGTCCCAGTATAGTGAGTCAAGGAGTAAGTGGCCACACTACTTTTGGAAAAAACAGATTGTGCAGCAGCTGCCTTGTTTCATCTTCAATAGTACGTCTGCACAGTTGAGGCAAGTATGATTGTTTAGCCCTCATCTCTGTTGGCGAGGTACCCTATTATCTCTTCTTCTGCTGGTTGTGGCTGCTCAAGACTTCATATGCCTTCCATTTCTTTGGTGGCATAGATCTACATCTACCGGAGCATCTGTAACACTCTACACTCTATCAGAACTCCATGAGGCTGTATCACAACTGAGGAGGTAGCGGGCGTCAGCGCAGCTCTAGGTGCACGCAGTGACTGGCTGGGGCGGGCGATTTTATCACGCTCAAAGCCAATACCAAAGATTAGGTGTTCCTGCCTCCAGAGTGTTTCAAGGCTTATCCTCTCTGCATGCCCACTGAACCGCTCTTTTGACCATTAGAACTATAGTATATGGTTTAAACGCACCACCAGATGGTCAAAGCACGTCTTTCTTCGCTGAAATTTCAATCAAACCAGCGGTGTCATAGATCTACTCACAAGTCAATCTCAAGGTGAGTGAGGAGATCTGGATCATTCGACCAGGCATTGCAAGCTCCAGCAACCGCCTGGTTCAATAAATACTATCGTCGAGTTTTCACAGTTTGCTCTAGCGCAGGTACGCTCTTACGCGCCGCCTACACCCCTCCAACTTCCCAATCTTCGAAACCTGTACATCCAGATTTTGTTACGTGGGATGGAGGTTTCGGACCGCCCAATCCTCTTCTGATCCTTCAAATACAAAAGCTGCGCCATCAACGCCTCGCTGGACGTAACGGCGCCAGCCCCTGGCGTGAATATCCTTCCATCCTCAGATTTATGCCGCCATACGCCCATTGGAACCCCGGTTGCACGGCTTGCAATACTTCAACTTGATCTAGCTGATTCAACCATGTTCAACCGACGATCTCTAAAGTTGTACCTCGCAGCAGCGGCACCCCTGGCAACGACTCCTGCCCACAGCCGCCTCATCAATGAAGTCTATTATGATCATGCCAACGTCTCTGCCGATATGTTCCCTAAATTCAATGTTTACAATTTTCTGCCAGCTCTGGCCCCGCCGACCTCGGTTGCTGCACCGACTGAAGTATGAGTAACTACGATACCCGACCTACCCTTGGCCTCGCATCTGACATCTCTAATGCCAGACACGCCAGCGTTGATCACACCACCACCCTCAACACCTACACCGCCAAATTCGATGGACTCCTCGTTCTGTACACCGTGGGATTCATGCATTCTTTTATATGAAGTAGGTAATTCACTATTCAAAACCCATCTCGGAACTGGATAAGAGGTCACAGAGTCTCAGTTTGTATTACTGGCCTGAAGGGCCTCTCAACACAGGCTGTCTCCCGCCAAACTCAACTGTCCCGTCTCCCACTTCGGAAATACCCCACATGTATGACCTAAGCTTCTCTCATGTCATGTCAATGATCGTACTCATACTGTTTCAGGCAACCGCCGAGTGTCTATGTAGTCTTGCCTTCGATCGAGGCCCAAGATGGGTGCAATTCGGGTGGCCAAGCATTCCAAAATGTAACAATTGCATTCGCTCCCGGTGCCTTGGCATCAATCAGCACGGACGGGGGCACCTACAGCTTCAACTTCGCTGATCTTCCATGCCCACCGCCTGAGGTGGAGTGGGACCCTGCAAGTGGCCCTTACGCTCCGGCGATTGCTCCCATCCCCTTTCTATCTGGCCTTGATCCTAAATACAGCAAATGTATTACTAGATCCCCTCAAGACTATGATTCTCTCCTTCCGATAACGCCTGGTCATCTCGATGTAATGGAACTTACTACCGCAGCCTCGGGGCCTGGAGATCCTGGCTGTGGGATACATTGTGGTCGGCAGAGAAGGGCGGCGAAGGCTGCACATCCGGTGCCAAGACTCGAACTCGAAGTCGTCCAGACTCCGACACCTGCTGGGGTTGTCGGGCATGGCTAATCGCCTCCTAGCTGAACAAAGCACCATGCAGCAAGTGCTGCAATTTTGAAGCTCCTTGGTAGACCGTTCAGACACTGTCGACGGAGTATCGACCTTTGGCACCTTGTACATGAAGCCTGAATATTTGGAACACTTTCTGCTAGAATACTTTGACTTTAGCAGCTGAGGTTATGGGGAAAACGAACACATCCTACGCATGCTACCATTGCCGAAAGCTCAGTCCATGTTCTGAAGAAGCTTTCCAAGTCCGACTGTTTGCAGTTTATGTTGTGCTTCTTGTCTTTCCATGCACCGCTGTCTGTGCAGTGCTGGTCTCTGCAGAAGCACCTACGGCCTTAATCAAGAATTTCGAGCGCTTTCTCTCTTTGTTCTATTCCTGGCTAATAGGGCCTTTTAAATATAAGTACTGGAAAATATACATCATCGATCTTGCTGCGTTGTTCGTTTCCACTGTCACTGTACATGGACTGGAATGGTAAAGGCGCTGGAATATATTGGATGGAGCTTCTCAGTCATTAATATTATGCAGACGTGCAAATCAATGGCAATAATCATGTAGAGTGTGCAGACCCTAAATTCCGTGGCTCTCCTATCTTCGAAAATCAACATGTCTGTTACTAGGATTAGTCGCGCAACAGCCACTCCCTAGGTGATAGGGGAAGTACTCAATGAAAATTTAGGTAGATAACGTGTTACGGATATGAGATGAGACATCTTACGATAAAGTTTAGAGGGATACCCATAATCAAAAGCAGTATCGCACGTAGAAGTCTCATAAAGACGTTCGGGAAGGCTACACTACGCAACGCTGTGGTACTGCCTTCACAAGGATAGCTCTTTTTCTTCTTCTATGCCCAAACCTTTTCAGTGTTATCATGCTTCAAGCTCACGGCTACTTACCGATCAGGAGCCTCCTACTCTATATGCATGACCCAAGGAATCCACCGACACTATCATGATTTCCATAGCGCAACTTAGCACAGCATAATCCAGCCATTGATAGTTCCTCGAACACAAGCTCTTTTTCTGATCAACCTACCAACATTCCCACACAATCGAGTCCAATCCCAGAACAAAGAATTGACCTTCCTCAACCAAGCATTATCCACACCAATGGCTTTGTCTTCGCACCCCCTTGACCAGGAGCCAACAAAGCGACATAAGTACCATCTTGCCCATCGACTCGAATATCAATTGCTTCCGAACCCACAAATCCATCGTCCAAAACTAAAAACACATCAAACATTTAGCCACCATACCCTAACCCACAGCCACTCCCAGAACATCCTCTATACTTCAATCAGAACACGGTACATCATGCACATCAGCACAATCTCCCTCTCCGCAATTCTACTTGCTCTAAGCTCCTTCAGCACAGTCTCCGCTCTCCCCGCATCCACGCCAGCCGATCTCCTCCCGCGCAAAATCATCTATCACAATGCAAGGGGGGGGGGGGGGGGGGGGGGGGGGGGGGGGGGGGGGGGGGGGGGGGGGGGGGGGGGGGGGGGGGGGGGGGGGGGGGGGGGGGGGGGC
>JAABUZ0100002353.1_pt1 | contig 31727 bp, 25 predicted proteins | sample 5562091 | NCBI WGS metagenome assembly JAABUZ01 (sample SAMN12813069, study PRJNA571459) | rock metagenome | isolation source: Antarctica rocks | place: Antarctica: Victoria Land, Linnaeus Terrace sud | collected 2015-12-21
CGCCGACGCCGGGACGATCCCCGTGACGGAGAGGGCCTCGGTGGTCATGCGTTGTCCCTTCGGTCGCGTGCCTTGTTGGGCAGGGGCGTTCCTGTCCCGGGAGTCGAGACCCGCCCCAGCCCCGGAACTCGGCCCAGGCGGTCGAGGTCCCGCGAACCCCCGAGCTGCAGCCGGATCCAGAGCCCAGTCTTCGAGGACCGTCGCGACGTAGCCGAAGGTGGGCGTCACCAGTGAGGTCGGCGCGGCTGAAGACAGGTCAGCCGATCCGCTCGGCCAGGGACACGATGATCCCCTCCGGCCCGCGCACGTAGGCCATGCGCCAGAGGTTCTCGTACTGGCCGATGTCGCCGACCAGCCCGTAGCCGTCCGTGGCCAGCCGCTCGACGGCGGCCTGGAGGTCGTCGACCTCGAAGGCGACGTTGCGCAGACCCAACTCGTTGGCCATCGCTGTGGGCGATCCGGGCAGATGGTCGGGCCGGACGAATCTCGAAAGCTCCAGCCGGGTACTTCCGTCGGGCGGCCGAAGCGTGACGATCTCGGTGCGGGAGTCGGGGATGCCGATGACCGTGTCCAGGAACTTGCCCTCCACGAACATCCGCGTGCCCTCGACCTCGAGACCCAGCCCGACGAAGAACGCCGTCACCGTGTTCAGGTCCGCAACGGTGATACCGACATGGTCGAAACGTCGTACACGTGACATTGGGTCCATCCTCTGGTGTGCAGCTACGCGATCCACCCGAAGGGACGAAGCCGACGGGGATCTCGACATGAGCATCGGCGCAAACTCCAGGCTCCAGGCCCTTGCCTGATTGAACAACCGTCGAGGTGAGGTTGGCAAGCTGCGACGCCGCAGCTGCTCGGGCAGGGTGCGCCGCGGCCGGCGCATCGCCCGGCCCGTCCGCCGGCCATGTTCCATCCACGCTATCGAGTCCATCGACGCTATCGAGCCGAGCACTACCGACCCGCGCGAGGCCCCGCTTTCCGGGTCGGACCCGCCGCGCGGCGGGCACGCCGTAGGCTGCCCGCCGTGGGCGACGAGGTCGCGGTGCTGGACCAGCGTCGACTGGACGGGTTGCGGCCGCTCGGCGATGACATCGTGGCCGAGCTCGTGGGTGTCTTCCTCGACACCGGGCCCGACCACGTTGCAGCGATCGGGGTGGCCTACGCCGCCGGCGACACTGCCCGGGCGCGCCGGGAGGCGCACGCCCTGCGCGGGGCCGCCGGCAACCTCGGCTTCGACGCGTTGGCCGTCGCGTGCGGCGACGTCGAGGACGCTGCCCGGTCCGGCGGGCTGGTGCCGGGCGGCGACGCCGAGGTGCTGGCGCAGTGGCAGCGGCTGGTGCCCGCTGCCAACGAGCTGGTCGGACGATCGACGCCGTGAGGGTGCTGCTCGTCGATGACGACCCGGTGTCGCTGCGGCTGCTGGAGGCGGCTGTCGCGTCGTTCGGGCACGCCGCGGACACCCGGCGCGACGGCGAGGCGGCCTGGGCGGCGTTCGAGTCCTCGCCGTACGACGTGGTCATCAGCGACCGCGACATGCCCGGCATCTCCGGCGTCGACCTGTGCCGCCGGCTGCGCGCGCACGAGGCGGGACGCCGCGCCTACGTCGTCATCGTCACCGGCCGGGACCAGCGCCAGGACGTCCTGGACGGGATGGCAGCCGGTGCCGACGACTACCTCACCAAGCCGCTGCAGGTCGACGACCTGCAGCGGCGGATGATCGCCGCGGCCCGGACCACCAAGCTGCACGTGCAGCTGGAGGAGGCGACGTCGGCGCTGCGGGTCGCCGCACGGACCGACCCGCTCACGGGGGTGCGCAATCGGCTGGCAATGCAGGAGGACCTGCATCTGCTGCACGACCGGGTCACGCGCTACGGCGGCAAGTACTGCCTCGCGCTGGTCGACGTGGACCACTTCAAGGCCTTCAACGACAGCTACGGTCACCTCGCCGGCGACGAGGCGCTTCGGCGGGGAGGAGTTCGTCTGCGTGCTGCCCGAGCAGCTGCTGGGTACGGCGGCGATCGCGCTGGAGCGCATGCGCGCGGACGTCGCGAACCTGGGCATCGAGCACACCGGCAATGCCTCCGGCGTCGTCACCATCAGCGCCGGCATCGTGTGCTCCGGCACCGCCGACCGCCGCACGCCGGAGCAGCTGCTGGCCGCCGCCGATCTCGCGCTCTACCGAGCCAAGGAGGGCGGCCGGGACCGCGTGGAGCTCGAGACCGCGACCTGACACGGAACACTCGGTTACTGCGATCCCTCGGGGTTCGACGAGGAGGCAGTCGCGCTCGCCGCCGCGCATCGTGGTCTGGCGTAGGCGGGCAATCACCGTGCGCCCGGGCCTGGCCCCCGCTCGCAGCCGAAGGCACGACAGCGGCCCGCCCCCCGAGGGGGACGGGCCGCTGGGTGCCTGGTGTCAGCCTGGGTCAGGCGGACGGGCGGACGTGCTCGGCCTGCGGGCCCTTCTGACCCTGCGTGACCTCGAACTCGACGCGCTGACCCTCGTCGAGCGCCTTGTAGCCGTCCATCTCGATGGCCGAGAAGTGAACGAAGACGTCGGCGCCGCCGCCGTCCACGGAGATGAAGCCGAAGCCCTTCTCCGCGTTGAACCACTTGACAGTGCCCTGTGCCACTACGAACTCCTTGCGTGTGTTGCACCGGCGACCCCGCCTTTTGCGGGGCCGCGGCCGGTCGCGGGCACGGATGCCCACGACGAGATCCTCCGGGCGTGTACACGAGGAGCACGTTCCAGGGAAGGCCGACCGACGCCAACGCTAGCAGGCGCCCCGTCCCTGTGGGGCCGCCTGGGGTGACCGGTTCGTGACGGTCGCGTGTCCTGGACCAGCGGATCAGTGGTAGCGACGGGCGAGCGCGAGCACCTCGGCGACGTACCAGTCCGCGTGGTTGTAGGCGAAGACCGCCCGCGACAGCGCCGCGCCACCGAGGCCCGCCCCGTCGGTGCAGAGCAGCCGGGCCGCTGTCGGCACGGCGTCGAAGGCGTCCCAGGGGTCGGCCTTGCCGTCGTGGTCGCCGTCGACGGCGTAGAGCGCGAACGTCGTCGGCAGGAACTGCATGGGGCCGACGGCCCCGGCGCTGGAGGGCCCGTTGTTGCGCCCGTGACCGCTCTCCACCTGGCCGATGGCCGCGAGCACCGTCCAGGACAGGCCGGGGCAGCTGCGGGCCGAGTCGACGTAGAGCTCGCGCCAGGTGCGTGGGCGACCGGCGCCGCCGCCCTGCACGGTGTCGACGGCCGCCGCGGCCTGCCCGAGCAGCTCGACCGTGCCGCCGGTCGTCGCCGCGAGCCGGGCCCGCAGCGCGGTCGGCTCGACATTGGCGGCGCTGACGACCAGCCCGCTGCGGGGCAGCAGTCCGAGCTGCCGGGCCCGGGAGTGGCTGACGACGACCTGCACGGTGTCGAGCCCGAACGCCGCCAGGGCGCCCAGCCGCACCTGCCGGGTGCCGTGGGCGTGCACGGACAGCATGCGGCCGAGCTGGTCCGGCGGCGGCGCGCCGTCGCCGTAGGCCGCCGTCAGGTCGCCGCGGGCCACCACCTGCCAGAGGCCGTCGGAGCGGGCGGAGGGCTCGGGGGTGACGGCGCGGAACGACGAGGGGTCCACGCCCACGGCCGTCCGCTTGACCCCGCCGAGAGTGATCGTCCCGGTGTCCACGACGGTCACCGACGTCACCGCCGTCAGCGCCCGGACGGCGGCCACCTGCGCGGCGCTCAACGGCTGGGCCAGGGTGACGTAGGCGTCGGGTGGGGCCAGCGCCGTGAGCGGCCGGACCGGCACGGGGGCGCTGAGTCGGGGGGCGGCGGCCGGATGGGCGGGCGGCGAGCTGCGGGCGTTGGGGGTGCTGGGGGTGCTGGGGGTGCCGGGGGGCGGCAGGGTCGGGGCCGCCGGGGCGACGGCGGCCACCGGCCGGACGGCCGCCGGGACCGGGGCGGCCTGGTCGCCCCAGAGGCCGCTCGCGCCGGCCACCCCACCGGCGGCGAGCACGGCAAGTCCGGCCGCACCGGCGAGCAGGCGGCGGGGGGTGCGCAGGACGCGGATCATCGCAGCACCCAACGCGGGATACGGCCGGGGGACACGGCCTGGGACAGGGGCACCTGCCCCATCTTCGACGCCACGGCTCAGTTGACCTGCCGGTCCCGGCCGGCCCAGTAGGTCTCGCGCAGCTTGTACTTCTGGATCTTGCCGGTGGCGGTGCGCGGGATCGTCTCCACGAACTCCACCGAGGTGGGGCATTTGTAGTGGGTCAGCCCCTCGCGGGCAAAGGAGATCAGCTCCGCCGCGTCGGGGCGGGGATCGGCGTCCGCCGCGAGCACGACCAGCGCCGTGACCGTCTCACCCCACCGCTCGCTGGGCACGCCGATGACCGCGACCTCGGCCACGGCCGGGTGGGCATAGAGACGGTCCTCGACCTCGATGGAGCTGACGTTCTCCCCGCCGGTGATGATCACGTCCTTCTTGCGGTCGTTGATCGTCAGCACGCCGGCCGCGTCGATGCTGCCGCCGTCGCCGGTGTGGAACCACCCGCCGTCCAGCGCGGCGGCGGTCTCCTCCGGCTGCTCCCAGTAGCCGGCCAGCACGACGTTGCTGCGGGCCAGCACTTCGCCGGGGGCGCCGTCGGCGTCGACGGGGGCGCTGGTCGTCAGCGTGACGCCCAGCGCCGGCACACCGGCTCGGACCAGCCGGTGCGCGCGCTCCTCCGGCGTACAGGCGTCGTCCTCGACGGTGGCCCGGTTGACGGTCAGCAGCGGCGAGGTCTCGGTGAGGCCGTAGATCTGGCAGAACTCCCAGCCCAGCTCGGTCTCCACCCGGGCGATGAGGCTGGACGGTGGCGGCGCGCCGGCGCAGACCACCCGGGTGCTGCCGCGCCCCGGCACCTCGCCGGCGCCCTCGCCGGCGAGCCACGCCGGCAGGCAGTCGAGTACGGCGGCCACCACCGCGGGCGCCGCGCACATCAGCGTGACCCCGTGGTCACGCACCCGGCGCAGGATCTCCGCGCCGTCGATCTTGCGAAGCACCACCTGCGGCACGCCGAGAGCGGCGACGGTGAAGGGCATCCCCCACCCGTTGGCGTGGAACATCGGCAAGGTGTGGAGGTAGACGTCGCGGTCGCTGACGCCGGCGTGCAGGCCGAAGGTCACGGCGTTGACCCACAATGCGCGGTGGGTCAGCTGCACGCCCTTGGGTCTGGCCGTGGTGCCGCTGGTGTAGTTGACGGTCGCGGTCGCGTCCTCGTCCTGCTCCTCCCACGGCACCGGGTCGACGCCGGGCCGCAGCAGCGCGGCGTCGCTCTCGGCCCCGAGCACGAACCGCCGCTCGGCCTCGACGGACGCGAGCGCGGCGTCGATCTCGGGGTCCACGAGCAGCGTGCGGGCGCCGGAGTGGCCGACGATGTAGTCCACCTCGGGCACCGAGAGCCGGAAGTTCACCGGCACCAGGACCCGGCCGCTGGCCGGTACGGCGTAGAGCAGCTCGAGCAGCCGGGCGGCGTTGTGGCTCACCACAGCCACCCGCTCGCCACGCTCGACACCGAGCGCGTCGAGGCCGGCCTGCAGGGACAGCACCCGGGCGCCGAGCTCGCGGTAGCTCAGCCGCCCGAGCGGGTCGACCGCGCCGAGCGGCTCGTCCACCACGCCGGTGCGCTCCGGGTGGACCAGCGCCCCCCTGGGGAGGAAGTCGGCTGTGGTCAGGGGCACCCGCATGCACCGAACGTAACGCGGCTCACATGACACCCGGGGGTCATGATCGGGTGATCGCGCGCCGACACTGGGCGGGTGACCCTCACCGCGCCCCTGCCGCCGCCGGCGCCACCGGGGAGCCCGCCAGCCCTGGCCGCCGCCACGATGGCGGCGCGCGCGATCGTGGCCGAGGTGGAGCGCGCGGTGCGGGGGGTGCCGGAGGCGGTGGCGACAGCCGTGACGGTGCTCGTCGCCGGCGGCCACCTGCTGGTGGAGGACGTGCCGGGCACCGGGAAGACCCTGCTGGCGCGGGCACTAGCCCGCTGCGTGGACGGCAGCTTCCGGCGTATCCAGGCGACGCCGGACCTGACCGCCGGTGAGATCACCGGCAGCGGCGTCTGGGACGCTGCGGCCGGGCGCTTCACGTTCGTCCCCGGCCCGGTCTTCGGCCACGTCGTGCTCGTCGACGAGCTGAACCGCACCTCGCCGCGCACCCAGTCCGCGCTGATGGAGGCGATGGACGAGGGGGCCGTCACCGTCGACGGCGAGCGGCACCCGCTGCCCGATCCGATGCTGCTCATCGCCACCCAGAACCCCATCGACCACCACGGCACGTTCCCGCTGCCGGAGGGTCAGCTCGACCGCTTCATGGTGGCGATGAGCCTCGGCTACGTCGACGCGCGCACCGAGCGCGAGCTGGTGCGCGAGCAGCTGGTCTCGGCGCCCGTCGACCAGCTGCGCGCGGTGGTCGACGTCGCGGGACTGCGCGGGCTGCGCAGCCAGGCGCGGGCGACGCACGTCAGTGAGCCGGTGCTGGAGCACGCCGTCGCCGTGACGCGCGGCACCCGCACGCACCCCGCCGTTCGGCTCGGGGCCAGCGCCCGTGCGACCGTGGCGCTGGTGCGCTGCGCGCAGGGCCGGGCGCTGCTGGCCGGGCGCGACTTCGTGACCCCGGACGACGTCAAGCTGCTGGCCGGCCCGGTGCTCGCGCACCGCCTCGTGGTGCGCGGCGGCGAGCGAGCGGTGGCCGCCGCCGTGGTGGCCGAGGTGGTGGCGGCGACGCCCGTGCCGGTGGTCGCCGGGGCACCGTGACGGCCGGGCCGCCGTCGGTGGCGGTGGCCGCGTCCACCGTGCGGACCCGCCCCACCCGGCTCGGGTCGGCACTGCTCTCGGTCGCGCTGCTCGTGGGGGCGCTCGCCCTGCGCGCCGGCGCCCCGGGCCTGCACCCCCTCGTCGCCCTGCTCGTCGCGCCGTTCCCGCTGGCCCTGCTGCGGCGGTCGCGGCTGCGCGACCTGCGGGTCGGGCTCCCGCCGACGATCCGGGTGGAGGTCGGCGCGGCCGCGGTCGTGCCGGTGTCGCTGGTCAACGTCGGGAGCCGCCGCCTGCCGCGCCTGCTCGTCGGCCTGGGCGTCCCCGGGGCGCTGCAGGCCGCCCCGCTCGTGGTCGAGGCGCTCGAGCCGGGCGGTGGGCGCACGGCGCCGCTGCCGCTGATGGCGCTGCGGCGGGGGGTGCACGGGGGAGTCTCCATGGAGATCACCGAGGACGGCCCACTGGGGGTGCTGCGGCGCACATTGCGCACCTCCGTCGTCGCAGAGATTGTCGCTGTGCCCCGGTCCCGGCCGCTGTCGCCGCCACCGGAACCGACCGGGCGCGGCGCAGACGACGCGCCAGCCCCGGACGCCCGCCCGCTGCTGCACGGCGTGCAGCCACGGGGGACGCGGGACTTCCGCCCGGGCGACGAGCGTCGGTCGGTGCACTGGCGGGCCACCGCGCGCACCGGCCGGCTGACCGTGCGCGAGTGGGACCCGCCGGCGGCACTCGGTCTGGCGCTGCTCGTGCAGCTCGCCCCCGACAGCGCCGCGCCGGTGCGGCCCGATCGGCCGGCCGGCAGCGGGCTCGAGGCCGACGAGCTGCTGCTGGAGGCCGTGGCCTCCACCGGGCTGGCGGCGCTGCTGGCCGGACGGCGCGTCGCGGTGGTCCAGGCCCGACCGGCCCCGGAGGGACGCGCCGTCGTCGAGACCGCCGGCCACCTCGACCCCGACGGCCTGCTGCGGGTGCTCGCCCAGGTGGAGCCGCTGCGCACCGAGCTGGCGGCACCGGCGGCGTCCGCGGTGGCCGCCGCCGGACCCGGCGGCACCGTCGTGTTCTTCGCCGGGATCGGTTGGGGTCATTGGGAGTCCGCCGAGCTGCTCACCCTGGCCGACACCGTCCGCGCTGCCGGTTGCCAGCTCCTGGTCGTCCTCGGCCGCAGCGCCGACGGACCCGTCCCGCAGGGTGCCGGCCGCGCCTTCGGCGACCTCGCCCGGCGCGTGCCGGTGGTCACCGCCGGCACACTCCTCGGCGGCGGTGACGGCCGCCCCTGGCCGGTCACCCTGGCGCGACCGGCACCGCTCCCCCGGGTCGCGGCATGACCGCGGTGACCAGCCCGGTGCCGGTCCCGCGCGCTGCCCTCGCCGCCGCGGTCGCCGCGGTGATCCCGCCCCTCGGCGCCGCGGCGACCGGTGCCACCAGCCCGGTCATCGGCCTGGTCACCGCCGCGACCCTGCCCGTCGTCACACTGCTCGCCGCGACCCGCCGGCCGCTCGCCCCCTGGGCGGGGGCTGCCCACCTGCTGCTGCTGCCGCTGGCCCTGCTGGCAGCTCCCGGCGCCGACCTGCGGCTGCCCCTGACCGGCGCGCTGCTCGCGGTGGCCGGGCTGCACGCGGGGCGCGTGCACACCGACCGCGACCGCGCGGTCGCGGTCGGCATCCAGCTCGCCGTCCTCGCCGCCACCCTGTCCCAGCTCGGCCCCGGTCAGGAGGTCACGTCCGGCCTGTTGGTCGGCGGCTGGGGCACCGCGGTCGCCGTCCAGCGGCAGCTGGCCGGCCGGGAGCCGCCTGCCGGCGCCGTCGTGGTGCCGGCCCGGAGCGACCACCCGCGGCGCGTCCCCGCCGTCGTCCCGGCCGTCGCCGCGGCGCTGGCCGTAGCCGGGCTGCTGTGGGCGCTGTTCCCCCAGCCGGGCGGCCAGCGGCAGGCCACCCAGCTCGGCGGCGGCGACGGCCGCACCGCCGAGGCACCCCCCGCCGCCGGCGCGACTCCGGGCGGCGCCCGGGTGGGTCTGGACTCCGGTGACATCGACCTGAGCCGCCGGGGCGCACCCTCCGACCGGCCCGTCCTCCAGGTCGCCGGTGCGCCAGGACTGTGGCGGGCGCAGGTCCTCGGCAGCTACGACGGCCGGGGCTGGCGCGCCAGCCCCGACGGCAGCCGCCGGCTGCGCCGGCTCGGCTCGGACACCCTGCGGCGCATCCCGGCCGTGGCCGACGACGGGGACGCGTCGGTCACCAGCTCGTTGACCGTGCGACTGCTCGCCGAGCAGCGCACCGTGGTCAGCCCGGGCCGGCCGGAGGCGGTGACGCTCACCGGCGGGCAGCTGCTGGACGGCGACGGCGACGTGCTGACCAGCGCGCTGCCCGTCGGCACGACCTACACCGTGCTCGGCGGGACGCCGGCCGACGCGCCGGTCGGTGTCGGTGCCCTGCCGCACGATGCCGACCGTTTCCTCGCGCTCCCGGCGGAGCTCCCGCAGCGGGTGCGCGACCTCGCGGCCACCTGGACGGCCGACGCGACGGCGCCGCTCGCCCGCGCGGAGGCGGTCTCGGCGCAGCTGCGTGCCGGGTACACCTATCGCCTCGACTCCCCCGTCCCGGCCGCCGGACGTGACGCGGTCGACGACCTGCTCTTCGTATCGCACAGCGGTTTCTGCGAGCAGTTCGCCTCGGCGGAGGCGGTGCTGCTGCGGGCGCTCGGCGTGCCGACCAGGCTCGTGAGCGGGTACGCCGGCGGCCCGGCGGATGCGGACGGCACGGTGCTGGTGCGTGACGCCGACGCCCACGCATGGGTCGAGGTGTGGGTGGCCGGCCGCGGCTGGATCGCCGAGGACCCGACCGCCGGGGTGCCGCTCGCGCCGTCGGCCGACCGGCACGGACGCGGGGTGCCGTTCCTGCGCTGGCTGCGGGAGCTCGGGGTGCCGGGCCTGGTCGCGCTGGCGCTGGGGCTGGTCACGGCCGCCGGCGTGGTGCTCCTGCGCCGGCGTCGCCGCCGTTCGACCCCGCCGCCGCCCGACCTCGCCCTGCGGCCGACGCCCGGTCGGGTGGCGGCCGCCTGGGCCGGCCTCGAGGCCGTCCTCGCCGCTGCCGGATCCGCGCGGTCGCCCAGCGAGACCCCCGCAGAGGTGCTGCTGCGGGTGCCCGGCGGCTGGGACGCCCGCGGCGTCGTGCTGCCGCCGCTGGAGCGGGAGGTCTGGGGGCCTGGCAGCCCCACCGAGGCGGAGGCGGTCGCCGCGGAGCAGGCGCTGCACCGGCTCGCGGCGACGCTGGCGCCCGTCCCCGCGTAGCCGCATCAGCCGACCGGGAGCCCCACACCGGTGACGGCGGCGGCGAGCAGCCCGAGCACCAGCAGGGCGCCGGCCCGGCGTACGTGCACGAAGGCGACGGCGGCGAACCACAGCGGCCACACCGGGAACCCCGGGGGCGGCGCGTCCGGACGGCCGGCCCGGAAGGCGGCGATCACCTTCGCCAGCCGGGGCAGCGCGAGCGCCACGACGAGGGTGGGCCAGGGCAGCGCCCGCAGCACCACCGCGAGCACGACGGTCGCGTAGAACGCACCCAGCAGCCAGATGGTGGCGCTCCTCGCCCGGGGCTCGCCCAGGATGACCGGCAGGGTTCTGGTGCCGCTCGCCGCGTCGTACGGGATCTTGTCGATGTGCTTGCCCATGAGCACAGAGGTGCACAGCAGGCCGTAGGGCAGCGAGGCCAGCAGCACCTGCCACGGAAGGGATCCGGTGGCGCAGTAGTAGGTGCCGCCGACCATCAGCGGTCCCCACACGACGAGCACGTCGGGCTCCCCGAGGCCGTGTGCCTTGAGGCGCAGCGGGGGCGCCGTGTAGGCGACCGACAGCAGAGCACCACCGACGGCGAACGCCGCGACCGGCCAGCCCCGCGCCGCCAGCAGGGTGACTCCGCAGGCCAGCGCGCCGGCGGTCGTGACCGCGATGGCCGCGTAGAGCTGCGCCCGGGTGACGAGGCCGGACAGGATCGGGTGCGGGGCATACAGGGTGCGGGGGTAGCCCTCCGCGTCCAGCCCCACCGCGCTGTCGAACAGGTCGTTGGTGAGGTTGTTGTTCAGGTGCGCCAGCACCAGGCCGACGACCGCGAGCACCAGGTCCGGCCAGGAGAAGCCGGGGGCGCGGACGGCCAGCAGGCCGGCGACCAGGCCGGCGAACACGGTCATCGGCAGCACCGCCGCGCGGGTCACGACCAGCCAGCGGGTGAGGAAGTCAGGCTCGCCGGGAGGCGGGTTGATGGTGACGAGCGCGTAGACCCACGACCGCGGGCCGCGGGCGGTCGGCGGCGGCCCGGCGGCGAGCCGGCGGGCGGCGCGGGACCCGCGCTGCAGGGTGTCGGTCATACAGGCGGGAGCTCGCGGGGCACGACCTTGCCGGTCGCGTTGCGGGGCAGCGCCGCCAGGAAGACCACGTCCCGCGGCACGCTGAAGCGTGCCAGCCTGGCCTTCACCCGGGAGCGCACGTCGTCGGCCGTCAGGGCGGCGCCCGGGCGCAGCACGACGTACGCCGCGAGCCGCTGCCCGAACTGCTCGTCGTCGACGCCGACGACGGCGGCCTCCGCGACCTCGTCCTCGCCGGCGAGCAGATCCTCGACCTCCCGCGGGAAGACGTTCTCCCCGCCGCTGACGACCATGTCGTCGTCGCGCCCGGACAGGTGCAGCAGCCCGTCGCCGTCGAGGTGCCCGACGTCCCCGGTCGCCATCAGCCCGTCCAGGGTGGTCTTGTCACCCTGGTGGTCACCGTCCTGCCCGGCCGCCGTGTACCCCTCGAACAGCAGGTCGTTGCCCACGAAGACGCGACCCGTCTCACCCTGCGGCACAGGGGATCCGGCCTCGTCCACCAGCTCCAGCCTGGTGCCGCGGGGCGCTCGGCCGGCGGTGCCGGGGGAGGTCCGCAGCTCCGCGGGGACGGCGATCGTCGCCCACGACACCTCGGTGGAGCCGTAGAGGTTGTAGAGCACGTCACCGAAGACGTCCATGAAGCGGGTGGCGAGCGGCCCCGGCAGCGCGGAGCCGCTGACGGCCGCGACCCGCAGGGTCGAAGTGTCGTACGACGGGGGCCCAGGGTCGGTCTCGAGCAGCCGGGAGAGCATCACCGGGACGGCGACCAGGGCGTCGACGTGATGGTTCTGCACGGCGCGGAGCACGGCAGCCGGGTCGAAGACCCGCTGCAGCACCAGGGTGCTGGCCAGCGCAGAGCCGAGCTGCAGGTTGGCGAAGCCCCAGGTGTGGAACAGCGGCGCCGCCAGCAGCGTCGTCCGGCCGGCCCGCAACGGGATCCGGGACAGCAGGGCGGCGGCCGGGGCGAGGCTGCGCGGCTCGCTGCGGACGGCACCCTTGGGCGTGCCGGTCGTCCCGGAGGTGAGGACCACCGTGCGACCGGTCTGCTCCGGCGGCCGCAGCCGCGCCTCCACGCCCTCCTCGACCAGGTCCTCCAGCGACGGCTCGGCCGCCGTGCTGCCACCGGTCCAGGCCGCGAAGCGCTGCAGCCCTGGTGGGGCCTCGGCGAGCATCGGTGCCAGGTCGCGGTCGACGACGACGGCGCGCACCTGCTCGCGCTCGATCACCTCGCGCAGCTGGGCGGCCGACAGCCCGGTGTTGAGCAGCAGCGTGTCGGCGCCTGCCTTGGACAGCGCCACCACCGCCTCGACCGGGTGCCGACTGTTGCGGCAGAGCACTGCCACCCGGGCCCGGTCGCCGAGTCCCCTGGCACGCAGCGCATGTGCGGCCCGCGTGGTGCGCCGGTCGAGCTCACCGAAGGAGACGGCGCCCTCGTCGTCGATGACGGCGGGACGGTCGGGGGAGCGGGCGGCGCAGGCGGCGTATCCGCCGGCAGGGGTGGGTCCCCACAGCAGGACCGCAGCGGCGGCGGCGACCGCGCGGTCGGGACGCATCGGCCCGAGGATCCCGGCGCGGGCGAGCACGGCGGCCGTGTGGCTCTCCGCGATCGCTCGGGAGGCGAAGGTGCCGATCAGCGGGACGGAGGTCAGGCGCACCCGGTCATCCTCGCGCGCGTCAGGCGCCAGCGAGGTCAGCTCAGGGCGGTGCCGATGAGCACCAGGTTGAGCACCACGATCACGGCGACGGTCAGCGTGGCGACCACGGTGGTCGAACGCCGGTTGACCAGCTCGCCCATCACGTCGGCCCGCCGGGTCAGCAGCACCAGCGGCACCAGGGCGAACGGCACCCCGAAGGACAGCACCACCTGGGACAGCACCAGCGCGCGGGTCGGGTCGACCCCGATCCCGAGCACGACCAGCGCTGGCGCAAGCGTCACGGCGCGCCGGAGCAGCAGCGGCACCGACCGGCGAAGGAAGCCCTGCATCACCACCTGACCGGACAGGGTGCCCACGCCGGAGGAGGCGAAGCCGGACGCGAGGAGGGCAACGGCGAAGGCCAGCGCCGCCCCGGAGTCGAGCAGCCGCCCTAGCCCGTCGTGGATCACCGTCAGGCTGGTGGTGTCGGTCAGCCCGCGCCCGGCGAACAGAGCGGCGGCGATGACCAGCATGGTGACGTTGACGATGCCGGCGATCCCCATCGCGATGGTGACGTCGATCCGCTGCAGGCGCAGCAGGTGCCGACGCCCGGTCACGTCGGTTGCCGGGAAGCGCTGCTGGGTCAGCGCCGAGTGCAGATAGATCGCGTGCGGCATGACGGTGGCCCCGAGGATGCCGGTCGCGAGCAGCACGCTGTCGGTGCCGGCCAGCCGCGGGACCAGGCCAGCTGCCGCCGCGCCCCCGTCGACGTGGACCCGCAGCAGGTTGACCACGAAGCCAAGCAGGATCACCCCGAGCAGGCCCGTGATGGCGACCTCGAACCGCCGGTACCCCTTGCGCTGCAGCCCGAGCAGGCCGAAGGCGACGGCACCGGTGACCAGGCCGCCGAGCACGAGCGGGAGGCGGAACAGCAGCTGCAACGCGATCGCCCCGCCGACGACCTCGGCCAGGTCGGTGGCCATCGCGACCAGCTCCGCTTGCGCCCACAGCCCGAGCGCGACCGGCCGCGGGAAGTGGTCGCGGCACAGCTCGGGCAGGCTGCGCCCGGTCGCCAGCCCCACCTTCGCGGAGAGGTTCTGGACGAGCATCGCCATGAGGTTGGCCGCGACGATGACCCAGAGCAGGAGATAGCCGTACGTCGCGCCGCCGGAGAAGTTGGTGGCGAAGTTGCCGGGGTCGACGTAGGCGATCGAGGCCACAAAGGCCGGCCCGAGCATGGGCAGCCCGCCCCGCAGCCGGCCCCGGCCGGGGCGGTGCTGGACCGGCGAGCCCGGCGGGACCGGCGCGAGGACGGAGGTCACGAGCCCCCGCGCGCTGCCACCAGGCCGCGCCCGTGCACGAGCGCCACCAGCCCGGGAGCCAGCGCGACGACGGCCGGCGTACCCGTCGCCGTGCCGTCCATCGGCTGCACCGTCACCCACCGCGGTCCGCCGAAGGGCTCCTGCCGGCCGACCTCGAGCACGGCCCCCGGCCGCACGCCGGCGGCGGCCAGGTGCCGCAGGGCCGCGGGGTCGCGGTCGCTCACCCGCTCGACGAGGAAGGACACGCCCTCGGCGGCGCCGGTCAGCGGGTCTGGCCAGTCGTCGTCGTGCCGGTCGGCCCTGGCCGCCGGGATCGGGTCGCCGTGCGGGTCGCGGGCCGGGTGCCCGAGCAGGTCGTCGATGCGGGCCTCGAGGCGGGGAGACAGCACGTGCTCCAGCACCTCCGCCTCCTCGTCGACCTCGTCCCAGGACAGGCCGCAGACCTGCACGAGGAAGGTCTCGAGCAGGCGGTGGCGACGCACGACGCGCAAAGCGGCCGCCTCGCCGCGCGGGCTGAGGAGGATCTCGGCGGCCGGTCCGCGCACGACCAGCCCCGCCTCCACCAGCCGGCGCAGCATGATCGAGGCGCTGGGGCCGCTGACGTCCCGGCCAGCGGCGACGGTGGCCGGCGTGACGCGCTCCCCACGGCTGCCGAGCTTCCAGATGGTCTTGAGGTAGTCCTCGACCGACGCGGTGACCTCCACCCCGGCAGTGTAGTCCCGACTACTGCAATTCCTAGTGGTGGCTACCCCAGGCCGAGCTCGCGCGCGATCAGCATCAGCTGCACCTCGGTGGTGCCCTCCCCGATCTCGAGGATCTTCGAGTCCCGGTAGTGCCGCGCGACGGGATAGTCGTCCATGAAGCCGTAGCCGCCGTGCACCTGGGTCGCGTCCCGGGCGTTGTCCATCGCCGCCTCGCTGGAGACCAGCTTGGCGATCGCCGCCTCCTTCTTGAACGGCAGCCCGGCCAGCATCTTCGCGGCCGCGTCGTAGTAGGCCGTGCGGGCCGCGTGCACCCTGGCCTCCATCCGCGCGATCTTGAAGGCAATCGCCTGGTGGGCGGCGATCCGCCGGCCGAAGGCCTCCCGCTGGCGCGCGTAGGTCACGCTCTCGTCGACGCATCCCTGCGCCGCCCCGACGGCGAGCGCGGCGATCGCGATGCGCCCCTCGTCCAGGATCTGCAGGAACGCCGCATAGCCGCGGCCCCGCTCCCCCAGCAGGTGGTCCGCCGGCACGCGTACGTCGTCGAAGGTCAGCGGGTGCGTGTCCGAGGCATGCCACCCGACCTTCGCGTACGCCGGCTGGGCCGTGAATCCCGGCGTGGGCACGGGAACGAGGATCGAGCTGATCTCCGGCCGCCCCGCCGCGGTCCGGCCGGTGACGGCGGTGACCGTGACCAGGGTGGTGATGTCGGTGCCGGAGTTGGTGATGAAGGCCTTGCTGCCGTTGACGACCCACTCGCCACCATCCAGCCGCGCCGTCGTGCGGGTGCCGCCCGCGTCGCTGCCGGCGCCCGGCTCGGTGAGCCCGAAGGCACCGAGGGCCCGCCCGCTGGTCAGCTCCGGCAGCCACCGCTCGCGCTGGGCGGGGGTGCCGAAGCGGTGCACCGGCATCGCGCCGAGGCTCACGCCGGCCTCCAACGTGATGGCCACGCTCTGGTCGACGCGGGCCAGCTCCTCGATCGCGAGACAGAGGGTGAAATAGTCACCACCCATCCCGCCGACCTCCTCCGGAAAGGGCAGCCCGAACAAGCCCATCTCGCCCATCTGGCGCACGACGTCGTAGGGGAACGTCGCCGTCCGGTCGTGGTGCGCCGCGACCGGCGCCACCACCTCACGGGCAAAGGCCGCGACCGTCTTGCGCAGCTGCTGCTGCTCCTCGGTGAGCCGGGTGTCGAGCATCAGACCTCCTGGTGGGCGAGCCGTTCGGGTGCGGCGACGGATCGGGTGGTACGACGCGGGCGAGCGGCTGGTCGACGGCCACCTGGTCCCCGACCTGCACGAGCAGCTCGGCGAGGCGCCCGGCGAAGGGCGCCCGCACCGTGTGCTCCATCTTCATCGCCTCCACCACGACCAGCGGGTCGCCGATGTCGACGGTGCCGCCGGCGGCCCCGTGCACGGCGACGACGGCACCCGGCATCGGGCTGCGGACCTCGCCGTCGCTCGCGGTCGCAGCCGCCCCCCTGCGCAGCGGTGGCAGCTCGGTCAGCGACCAGGTGTCGCCGTCCACCGCCACCCAGCTGGTGTCGCCGTCGCGCACGACGAGGGCGCCGGACGTGCGGCCGGCAACGGTGACGAGCAGGCCATCGCCGTCCTCGATCGCCTGGCAGGGCAGCCATTCGCCGTCACCGAGCCGCACCCACGCGGCCCCCGGGGAACCGCGCAGCGCAAGCGGCAGCCGCTCCCCGTCCGGGCCGGCCACGGTGACGACCTGCTCGCGGGCGGCACGGCCGGCCCGCCAGCCGTCGGCGAGCTGCCAGGGGTCGGCCTGCCCCCCAGCGGCTCTGCTCGCCAGCAGGCGCCCCAGCAGGGCGGCGGCGGCGGCGACGGTGGGGACGTCGCGCCGGATCAGCCCGGCGGCCTCCCGCTCGACCAACCCCGTGTCGAGCTCCCCCGCCCGCACGGCGGGGGTCGCGAGCAGCGCCCGCACGAAGGAGGTGTTCGTGCCCACCCCCAGCACCACCATGCCGGCCAGCGCCCGGTCCAGTCGCGCCAGCGCCTCGGCCCGGTCGGCGCCCTGGGCGACCACCTTGGCCAGCATCGGGTCGTAGGAAGTGCCGACCCGGAGTCCCTGCAGCAGCGCGGAATCCACCCGTACGCCGGGGCCGGACGGCTCGCGCACCAGCAGGGCGGTGCCGCCGGTCGGGAGGAAGCCGCTGGCCGGGTCCTCGGCGTAGATCCTGGCCTCCACCGCATGCCCGCGCAGGCGCACGTCGTGTTGGCCGAACGGCAGCGGCTCCCCCGCCGCGACGCGCAACTGCAGCTCGACGAGGTCCAGGCCGGTGACCAGCTCGGTGACCGGGTGCTCGACCTGCAGCCGGGTGTTCATCTCCAGGAAGAAGAACTCCTCCGGCCGGTCGGCCGCGACGATGAACTCCACCGTGCCGGCGCCGCGGTAGTCCACCGCCCGGGCCGTCGCGATCGCGGCGGCGCCGATCCTGGCCCGGGTGGCCTCGTCCAGCAGCGGTGACGGCGCCTCCTCCACGACCTTCTGGTGGCGCCGCTGCAGGCTGCACTCCCGCTCGCCCAGGTGCAGCACCGTGCCGTGGTCGTCGGCCAGCACCTGCACCTCGATGTGCCTCGGCCGCAGCACATACCGCTCGAGGAACAGCGTGTCGTCGCCGAAGCTGCCCGCCGCCTCGCGGCGCGCCGACACCAACGCCTCGGCCAGGTCGGCCGGCTCGGCCACCAGCCGCATCCCCTTGCCGCCGCCGCCGGCCGAGGGCTTGACCAGCACCGGATAGCCCACCTCCGCGGCGGCAGCGACGAGGTCGGCGTCGGTCATGCCGGGCTCGCTGCGACCGGGCACGACCGCCACTCCGGCCGCGGCCACCGCAGCCTTGGCCCGGATCTTGTCTCCCATCACTTCCACGGCAAGCGGGGGTGGTCCGACGAAGACCAGACCCGCTGCGGCGCAGGCCCGGACGAAGCCGGCGTTCTCGGCGAGGAACCCGTAGCCGGGGTGCACGGCCTGCGCGCCGGTGGCGGCGGCCGCCGCCAGCAGCCGCGGCACGGACAGGTAGCTCTCCCGCGCCGGCGGCGGCCCGATCCGGATGGCGACGTCCGCCGCGCGCACGTGCCGGGCGCCGGCATCGGCGTCGCTGTACACGGCGACCGAGCGGATCCCAAGGCGGCGCAGGGTGCGGCACACGCGGACGGCGATCTCGCCGCGGTTGGCGACCAGCACCGTGTCGAAGATGGCTGTCGGCACGGTCGTCACATCCGGAAGACGCCGTAGGACACCGGCTCCAGCGGCGCGGCGGCGCAGACCGAGAGGGCCAACCCGATGGCCCGCCGGGTGTCGAGCGGGTCCAGCACGCCGTCGTCCCAGAGCCGCGCGGTGCTGTAGTAGGGACTGCCTTGCTCCTCGTACTGTCGGCGCACCTGGTCCTGCATGGCCTCGGTGTCGGCCCCGTCCTTCGCGACGGCCGCGAGCACGGCGGCCGCCTGGTCGCCGCCCATCACCGAGATGCGCGCGCCCGGCCACATCCACAAAAAGCGCGGCGAATAGGCGCGCCCGCACATCGAGTAGTTGCCGGCACCGAACGAGCCACCGATGACCACCGTCAGCTTCGGCACCCGGGCACAGGCCACCGCCGTCACCATCTTGGCGCCGTGCTTGGCGATCCCCGCCGCCTCGTAGTCGCGGCCAACCATGAAGCCGGTGATGTTCTGCAGGAACAGCAGCGGCACCGAGCGCTGATCACACAGCTCGATGAAGTGCGCGCCCTTGAGCGCGGACTCCCCGAACAGCACCCCGTTGTTGGCGACGATCCCGACCGGGTGGCCGTGGATCCTGGCGGTGCCGGTGACCAGCGTCGGCGCGTACTCCGCCTTGAACTCCTCGAACCTGCTGCCGTCGACGAGCCGGGCGACGACCTCTCGGACGTCGTACGACGTGCGGGCCTCGCTGGGGAGCACGGCGTAGAGGCCGGCCGGGTCGACGGCGGGCTCCTCGGGCGGCAGCACCTCCCACGGCGGCGGGGTGCGCGGCCCCAAGCCAGCGATGATGCGCCGCACCGTGCGCAGCGCGTCGCCGTCGTCGTCGGCAAGGTGGTCCACCACGCCGGACGTGCGCGCGTGCAGCAGGCCGCCGCCGAGATCCTCCGCGGTCACGATCTCGCCCGTCGCGGCCCGTACCAGGGGTGGGCCGCCGAGGAAGATCGTGCCCTGGTCCCGCACGATGACTGCCTCGTCGGCCATGGCCGGCACGTAGGCACCCCCGGCCGTGCAGGAACCCAGCACGGCGGCGATCTGCGGGATCCCCTTCGCGCTCATGGTGGCCTGGTTGTGGAAGATGCGGCCGAAGTGCTCGCGGTCGGGGAAGACCTCGTCCTGCAACGGCAGGAATGCACCACCGGAATCGACCAGGTAGACGCAGGGCAGCCGATTCTGCAAGGCGACCTCCTGCGCCCGCAAATGCTTCTTCACCGTCATGGGAAAATAGGTGCCGCCCTTGACGGTCGCGTCGTTCGCCACGACGAGACACTCGCGGCCGCTCACCCGCCCGACGCCGGTGATGATCCCGGCGCCGGGGGCGTCCCCGTCATAGAGGTCTGTCGCGGCGAGTGGGCTGAGCTCCAACAGGGGGCTGCCAGGGTCGAGCAGGGTGTCCACCCGGTCCCGCGGGAGCAGCTTGCCGCGCTGCACGTGGCGCCGGCGACTCGCCTCCGGGCCGCCGATCGCCGCCACCTCCAGCCGGGCCCGCAGGTCGGCGACCAGCACCCGTTGCGCCTCGGCGTTGCGCGCGGCCTCCCGGCTGCGCAGGTCGATGCGGGTGCCGAGCACGGCCTCGCCCATCCGCGTGCCCCCTCCCTGTTAACGCCGCCTAACGTCGGGCTAGGTTAGCGTCCATTCACACCACGTGTCCACGAGGAGGACGCACGGAGCGGCAGGGAGGCGGCGTGGCCAGCACCCGGTCGGCCATCACCCGGTCGGCCAGCCCGCGGCGGGCGCAGCTGCTCGCGGCCGCCGCGCGGCTGTTCGCCGAGCGCGGCTTCCACGGCGTGAGCATCGAGGACCTGGGGGCCGCCGCCGGCGTCAGCGGCCCGGCGGTCTACCGGCACTTCGCCAGCAAGGATGCGGTCCTGGCGGAGATGCTGGTCGGCATCAGCCAGCACCTGCTGGCGGGCGGCCGCGCCGTCCGCGCCGCCGGCGACCCGGCCGGAGAGCTCGACGCGCTGCTGGCGTTCCACCTCGACTTCGCGCTCGGCGCCTCCCGCGACCTCATCCGGGTGCAGGACCGCGATCTGGCCAACCTCTCGCCGGAGGAGCGCCGGCGGGTGCGCCGGCTGCAGCGGGCCTATGTCGAGGTCTGGGTCGCGGCGTTCCTCGCGCACCGCCCGGGCACCACCGCGGCGGAGGCACGGCTGCGGGTGCAGGCCGTCATCGGGATGCTCAACTCCACGCCGCACAGCGCCGGCCGCGACCTCGTCCTCGCGCGCCGCGTCCTGACCGAGCTCGCCCGCGCGGCGCTGCGGACCACGCCGGGCTGAGGGCATCCCGTGACCTCCTCACCGCGCCCTGCCTGCACGGTGCCGGCGCCGGAGCAGCAGCGCCGCGCCGGCGAGCCCGCACACCATCAGGGCCACGGCCGGCAGCCGCGACTCGGGCAGCGCTCCCGGGGATCCCGCCACAGCACCGGGCGAGGTGGTGCTCAACGCCGGGTAGACCTGCGCGTACCAGGTGTGCAGGACCGCCCCGCCGGCGCCGGTCTCGGCGTACCCGCGCGTCTGCAGGTCCCCCACCGGCACCCGCCGCCCGTTCCCGTCGACCGGGAATCCGTGCGCCGACACGGGCGTCGACCCGAACGCCGACACCCCGTCCAGCGCGATGGTGCGCCCCCGACCCGGAGCGAGCGTGCTGCTGCCGGGATCGACGAGCCAGACGGCCACCGCGGCGAGCGGGTCCCGGGTCACGGTGCCGTCCCTGGTCAGGAAGCGCCCCAACCGGGTCTCCTGCGCGGGGTCGGGCGCATCGGCGTCGAGCAGCGAGGCCAGGTGGGTCGCCGCGTCCGCGGCGGACTGCGGGCCGACCGACTCGGTCTCGAGCTTGTGCGGGTGCCCGGCCGGGTCCCGACCGGTCTGCGGGTCGGTGAAGCAGCTGTCGGTGATGACCCCGGCGGCGGTCGCCCACCCCCACGGTGGCTCGAGATAGCCGAGCATGTCGTCGCCCAGCCCCACCTGGAAGCGGAACCGGGCGTGCGCGTGCCAGAGCGGGCGTGGCGGGTCCACCCGCGCCGGACACGACGCCTCGTCGATGCCCCACCGGCTGCCCAGCGCCAGCGCGGGGAAGGCCTCACCGGGCCAGGTGACGAGCTGGATGTCCGGCCCGAGGTCCACCAGCGCCACCGACGTGCGCAGGTCGGTCCCGGTGCGGCCGCTCGGCTGGCCCCCGGTGTAGAGCTGGCGTTCGCCGAACAGGCCGGACGCGGCGGCGGCCTTGAACAGGTTGCTCTCCAGTGGTGTGTCGTAGACGTCGCGCACCACGCGCACCGTGCCGACGGCGGCGTCCTCGGCGGTCGGGAGGGCATCGAGGACGGCGTGCGCCAGCGCCGAGCCGGTCGCCTCGGCCTGGCCGAACGTGCCCTCCCTGTCCTGCGGCGTAGGCGGCGACACCGCGACCGGATCCTCGATGCTGCCGATGTCGCTGGGCCAGAAGACGGCGAGCCCGCCGACCCGGGCCTCGACCTCGCGCTGGAAGTAGCCGGGCCAGTCCGAGCTGATGACGCCGGGGTTGGGGCGGTGCCCGATCTCCTGGTTGTGGTCGGCCTGGTTGAGCACGGTGAACACGGCGCCGCCGTCGGAGCGGGTGGCGCTCAGCACCCGCACGTCGGGGTCGACGGCGACGGCGCCACCGCCGTCGGTGGTGGTGGGGAAGGTCGTGGACAGGTTCTGCCGCACCGTTACCGGGACCCGCGCCTGCGCGACCTGCAGCCGCCCGGGCGTGAGTGAGCGGTAGGCGTCGACCAGGGCCTGTGCCGTCTGGCGTTCGAGGAAGGCCGTGTAGTAGTCGTCGATGCCGGACGTCCCGCCGAAGCTCTGCCCGGTGTCCGGCGCGCCGTAGAGCCCGAGGTCGTCCGGGGACGACTCGTTGTGCGTCGCCGCGACGACCACGCCGGTCCCGGCCGGCACCTGCGTCGCGACGAGCGCCCGGATGGCGTCCGTGACGTTGGAGAACAGGCCCTGCGAGGTCACCGAGGCCAGCAGCGCCGGGTGGCCCTGCGGGTCGCGGACGGCGATCGCCCTGGCCTGGATCGGGTCGTGCACGGACAGGACCTCTTGCGCCACCTGCCCGGAGTCGTAGAGGGTGTCCCGCCGGCCGTTGCCGTTGGCGTCGCAGAAGGGCTCCGCCAGGGTCTGGCCGGGGTGCGCCTGGTCGACCGTGAGGTCGAAGCGACCGTTGCCGTTGGCGTCGGTGTAGGGCTCCTCCAGGTCGAAGTGCCGCGGCCCGGAGAACACGGCCGTGGAGCAGGCCGGGAAGTCCCTGGCGTCGTGCGCCGGGTCGTAGGGCTGCGGGGTGATGTCGGCCTTCGCGGCACCGACCTCCCAGGTCGGCGGCGCCGCGCCCGCGGGCAGGGCGGCCGCCGGCAGACCGAGCGCGACCAGGGGTACGGCGAGTGCCGCGACCAGCAGCCGCCGCCCGCTCATCGGGCGGCCAGCAGCCGGCGGCGCCGGAGCAGCAGCACGACGCCCAGCCCGACGATGCCGACGAGGAGCAGAGTGCCCGCCGGAGAGGCGAACTCGGGCATCGCGGAGGGCGGGCCCCCCGCAGCGGCCGGGTAGGACAGGTTGCCCGCCGCGTCCTCGGCGCTCACCGTGACCGGCCCGCCGCCCAGGTCGATCCCGGCCAGGTCGAGGGTCTGCGTCGCACCCGCCGGGGCGATCGACGCGGGCGTCAGGACGTGCTGCACGCCGCCGACGGTGACGACGTAGCGCCGCACGCTGCCGGCGCAGTAGCCGTCGTCGCCGCTCGCCCGCAGCGTCATGGTGGAGCCGGTCAGCGCCACCGAGCGCAGCACGGCCGGTGGGGTGGCGTCGGTCTCATGGGACCCCGAGTTGTGCTCGTCGTGCTGGAACTTCGGCCACTCCTTGGGCTGGCAGGCCGACCCCAGGGTGGTCCAGACGAACAGGTTGCCCTCCCGGGTCGGCTCGATGGCCTGCACGGTGCCGGTGCCGAGCACATCGGCCACGGTGACCGTCTGCGTCGCCCAGCCGCCGGTCTGCTTGGGCCACCCGGGCGGCGCGATCCCGCCGAGCTTGTAGGCCCGGGTGTCGTAGACCGCCGAGCTCTGCAACACCGAGGCCGTCCCGGTGCCGTCAACGTCGGCGATGGCCGGGGTGGTGAAGAACTGCAGGTCGTTCATAAGCGCGGGGAAGCCGGACTCGAAGCGGCCGGTGGTGGTGTTCCAGGCCGACACGTGGTCCTCGGCTCCGAGCTGCATGTCCGGCAGCGCGACGTCGAGCAGCCGGCGCAGGCCGGTCGAGCCCATGGCCACCGAGGGCTGCGTCGCGGCGCCGCCGAGCCGGCCGAAGGCGGCCCCCCCGAGGGAGGCGACCGACGGCGTGTCGGTGGCCTTGCTCCCCGGTCCGGAGCCCTCGACGCCGGTGGTGATGTAGTGCCCCTGCGGGTCGTTGCCGAGGGTGCTCGTGCCGTCGGGGTTGAGCAGGTAGACGGCGCCGGCGACCGAGGCGGTCGCGATGACCGGCTTGCCGCTGATGGTCGCGACGACGGGCGACCCGTCGCTGCCCGAGCCGACGTCGGGGAGCAGCTCGAGGTCGAGGTCGGCGATCCGCACCGGCCACCCCGGCACGTAGGCGTTGTCCCCGAGACCGGCCACCCGCTCGTTGCCCGAATGCGCCCTGCCGTCCGGCCAGACGGCGTAGGTCCTGGTGTTGCCGGCGTTGAGCAGCCCGCTCTGTCCGAGCGCCTGCAAGGTGGGCGTCGTCAGCGACACGTTCGGCGTCTCGCTGTATTCCTCGTCGGTGTTGACGAGGATCTCCGGTCTGCCGTCGACCTGGGCGATGGTTGGCACCGAGACGATCTGTCGTCCGTAGTGCACGCCCGAGTCGGCCACGAAGGACACCCGGTGGCTGACCGGGTCGACCGCGGCAATCTTGCTCGGGTCGCGCAGCAGCACGGGGAAGCCGGGCACGAGGGAGCCGTCGGCGTGCCAGGCGTAGAGGTGGCCGTCCTCGGACCCGGCGACGATCTCCAGCCCGTTCCGCGCTGCCGGGTCCAGGTCGCCCACCGACGCGGCCGCGGCGAAGGACCGGTCCACCGTATTGATGTGGTCACGCACCGGGTGCGCCACGAAGTGGTCGCAGTCCGGGCCGTACGGCGGGATCTCGCAGCCGCGGTCGTGTGAGTACGCCGGGTCAGAGATCACCGGGAAGCCGGCGCGCAGGTGACCCGTGTGGTCCCAGGCACTCACGTGCCCCTCGAGGTCGGTCACCACGACGCTGGGATAACCGGTGTGGTCCAGGTCGGCGACCGCGGGGGAGCCGAGCAGGACGGCGCTGTGCACGTCCCGGCTGACCTCCCCCCTGCTGTAGGCGTTGTCACCGCCCGTCGGCAGGAAGTCCAGCGCCGGCGTGTGGACGGGGAAGCCGGGGGCCTCGCTGCCGTCCGCCTCGAAGGCGTGCACGGCGCCGTTGCCGTCCGCCAGGATCAGCTCGGGCTTGCCGTCGCCGGTGAGGTCCGCGGGCGTGGAGGCGGTGATGTCGGCGCCGAGGTGCTTGAACAACGCCGGCACCCGCGTGCTGTCGTCGTAGGAGAAATACTGCCGCTGCTCGATCCCGTCCGGCCCGCGGCTCGGGTGCACGACGACGCGCACCCGGAAGGCGTCCTTCTCCGGCAGGTCCGTGCTCGTCGGGTCGTTGACCGGGGTGTACGCCGGGACGGCCGCGGAGATCAGCCCGCGCACCTGCGCGAGGTCCAGGGAGGCGAGCGTGCCGTCCAGCGGCTGGGTGCGCGACCCACTGGTGAACACGGGAGTCCAGGTGTCGGCCCCGGGATAGACCGGGCCCTGCACGCCGGGCGCCACCTGCACCTCGTAGGTGTACGACGGTGCCCGCGGCGCCGCGACGTGGCCCGTCACGTCCACCGGGCCGCTGGTCCCCAGCGGGCTCCACCAGGCCGGCGCGGTGATGTCGGCCTCCGCCGGGATCTGCGCGTCGCTGCCCACCAGCGAGACGAGCCGCTCGGCGTTCAGGCGCCCCCAACCGGTGATCTGGTCCCACCCGGCCGTGGTGACGTAGCGCATCGAGTCGGGCAATGTGGTCGCAGTGTTGTTGGCCGGTCCCGGTGGCTTGGGCGTGGCGAAGTCCACGTCGTCGGCGGCCAGTCGGAAGAGCTGCTTGGCCTCCTCGGCGGACAGCGGACGCCCGCTGCCGTCCGCGGCCGGTGTCAGGGTCCCGTGCTGCACGGCGTTGCGGGCGGCGGAATAGAGCAGGCCGGCGATGCCGGCGGACTGGCCGGTGGCATCGGAGGAGCACGCGTTGGATTCCACCGTGACCCAGGTGTATCCGCCGAAGTTGGTGCAGCCGTTGAGGTCCAGATAGCTCTTCGGCGCCTGCACTGCGGTGCCGCCCTGGTCGGCAAAGTGCGTGACGGAATTGACCACCATCGTGTGGTTGAGGGCGGCCGGGTAGTTGTGGTGGCCGGCCTCCTCGTCCGCCTCGCTGGCGACCACCAGCACGCCGTGGTGGTAGGCGTAGTCGACGGCCGCCTGGGCGAAGGCGGTGTGGTTCAGCGTCCCGAGCGCCTCCTGCACGACGCTCACCTTGTTGTCGACGGCGTAGACCACCGCCTCGGCGAAGTGGTTGATGTCGGCGATGAAGCTGTCGCCCACCCGCAGCGGCAGCACCCGGCAGTTGGGGCACTGGGAGAAGCTCCCGGCCGCGGTGACCTGCGCGCTGGAGTCCTTGGCCTCTCCGGTGCCGTGACCGTAGGTGACGTCGTCGGCCGGATCGTTGTCGTGCTGGTAGAAGTCCCAGCCGGCGATGTCGTTGACGTAGCCGTTGCCGTCGTGGTCGACGCCGTCGGAGAAGGCTCGGATCAGGTCCTCGGGGGTGAGGTAGCCACGGGCGCCCTCGGTGGTGATGCGCGGGTCGCCGGTGTAGTCCCGGACGGAGAAGATCCCGTCGTGGTTCGCGTCGTACGTCGCGCCGGTGTGTCCCCGCGTCTGGTCGCAGGGCTTGGCTGCACACGGCGGCGGGAGCTCCCCGGCGTTGATGGCCACCTTGTCCGCGAGCTCGGGGGTGTCCCAGATGATGCCGCTGTCCAGCACCGAGATCATCGTGTCGGGCCGCCCGGTGGTGCTCTCCCATGCCTTGTTGGTGCCGGATCCCTTGCGCCCGAAGAACTCCTGCGGGTTCGCAGCCACCGTCGGGTCATAGTCGCCGTCACCCGACCGGGCTGCCTGGTCGGTCAGCTTGGTCGACCCCTCGCAGTCGAAGCCGGCGGGCAGCGGACTCCCGGCGGGCCTGCCACCGACCAGCGGCCTGGCGCTGCAGTCACCGCCGCCTGCCGGCAGGTGCAAGGTGGACGGGTCGGTGACCGCGGCGCCCCCGGCTGGCGCGGGGTAGGGCACCGGGTCGGCCGCGAGGGCGGGGGCCACCGGCAATGCGAGGAGGACCCCGCCGAGCAGCAGGGCGAGGGGACGCAGACGCAGCATGCCGGTGGGTTCCGCGTCGACGTCCCCCGCGCCTGCTGGACGGGGTGAGACGTCGGGGCCGGAAGTGTGTGACGGATCACATACCGGCGCCTATAGTCGCCGTTCGTGACGGCTACGGCGACTGGCGGCAGCCGGCTGCTCGACGCCGCCGAGCGGCAGGCGAGGCGGACGGCCCGGGAGATGACCGAGGCCTTCCTGGCCGAGGTGCCGTTCTACCGGCTGCTCCCCACCGAGCAGCTCGACGGCGAGGTGCTCGAGCTGTGTGCGTCGAGCCTGCTGACCTTCTTTCGCACTTTGCGCGAGGGGCGGGGGCTCGACGGGGCCGAGCTGGCGGAGCCGCGGGCGTCCGCCGCCCGCCGGGCCGAGGAGCGGGTGCCCCTGGACGCGGTGCTCGCGGCGTACCACGTAGGCGGTCGGATCGGCTGGGAGTCGTTGTGCCGGGTGGCGACCCCGGCGGATACCGCCGAGCTCGTCGGCCATGCGTCCGGGGTGCTGCGCTTCGTGCAGGTGGTCACCGGGACCGTCGCGGAGGCCTACCTGGAGGAGCAGCAGTCAATCGTGGGAGAGGTCCGCGACGCCCGCCGGCTGCTGGCCCAGGCGCTGCTCGACGGGGAGCCCACGGACGCGGCCGCCGCGCGGGCCGAGGTGGTGCTCGCGCCGGCGTACGTCCTGCTGGCCCTCGATCTGCCCGGCAGCCTGCCGGGTCGGCCGTCGACGCGCGAGCCGGACGCCGGCACCGGTGCCCGGGTCGCGGCCCGGCGGCGCCAGCGGCGGGTGCAGGAGACGCTCGACGAGGTGGTGGGCGAGCACGTGCTGGGCCTGTTCGGGCCAGCGGGGGGCCTGGTGCTGCTGCCGGCGCGGCGCCACGCCCTCGCCGAGCTCGACGCGATGATGCCCGCCGTCGTCGCCGCGCTCGGGCGGGTCGTCGGCGCCCCCCTGCTGGCCGCGACGGCGACGGCGGAGCGGCCCCGCGACGTCCCCTCGGCCGGGCGGCTCGCCCGCGACCTGCTGGCCCTCGCCGGCAGCCTCGGCCGGGACCCCGGGCTGTGGCGGCTCGACGACCTGCTGGTGGACTACCAGCTGACACGGTGGACCGACGCCACCCCGCGGCTGCGCTCGCTGCTCGACCCGCTGGAGCGCAACCCCGACTTCCTGCCGACGCTGGAGACCTGGCTCGCCTGCGACCTCGACCGACGCGGTGCTGCGGCGGCGCTGCATGTGCACCCCAACACGTTGGACTACCGGCTGCGCCGCGTCGGCGAGCTCACCGGGGCCGACCCGACCAGCGCGCGCGGTGCCCAGCTGCTGCGGGCGGCGGTCACCGCCCGCCGGCTGATCTGACGTCCTGTCGCCGCGGGCCTGGCAGGCTGTCCGGTCGTGGGCGCAGGCGGGGACGGTACGACGATCCGGGCCGCGGTCGGCACCGAGGTGGCGGCTCTGGTGACGCTGATCGAGTCGGCCTACCGGGGCGACAGCAGCCGCGCCGGTTGGACCACCGAGGCCGACCTGCTCGACGGCCAGCGCACCGATGCCGAGGAGATGACGGCGGCGGCGGCCGACCCGGACGGGGTGCTGCTCGTCGCCGAGGACCCGGCCGGCCGGCTGCTCGGCTGCTGCCGCCTGCAGCGCAGGGGGGAGCTGGGCTATTTCGGCACCTTCGCCGTCGCCCCGGCCGGGCAGGGGGCCGGCGTCGGCGGCAGGCTGCTCGGCGCGGCAGAGGACCACGCGACGGCGTGGGGGGTGCGGGCGGTGGAGATGACGGTGCTCCGCCAGCGGGCGGATCTGATCGCGTGGTACGAGCGGCGGGGCTACCGGCGTACCGGTGCGACCCGTCCCTTCCCTTACGGGGACCAGCGTTTCGGCGTGCCCCGCGTGCCGGACCTGGAGTTCGTCGTGCTGGAGAAGCCGCTCCGCGCTACGGCGCCACCACCAACGCCGACGAGGTTGTCGCCGGGGTCGACCTGACCGGCCTCCGCGCAATCGTCTCGGCGGGGTAGCGCATCGATCAGTAACCCTTGGCCTTGCCCTCCATCCACGCAATGACGTCCAGCACGCGCAGCGGCGATGCGCTCGCCCCCAGACCCGACCGGGGACGGAGCGCCACCAGGCGGTGGTGTAGGTCGTTGTCGCTCGCCCGGAGCGCCACCCTCAGCGGCTCCCAGAGGTTGCCCTCGGTGTCCGTCACCTTCATCACGACGGAGTCATAGATCGGCCGGAGGCGGGGCCTCTTGCGGGCGAACAACTTCGACGCGGTAGTGGGACCCACGTCGGGCAGGGCGAGCAGCGCACGGTGCAGCAAAAACTCCGGGCCGTCAGCCAGCATCGGTGCCTCCTCGTCGGCGAGATCGCGGTCAGGGCCTACCTGCGCGAGCAGCGCGGCGAAGCTAGCGGCGTCCTGCTGCAGCAGGAGGTGGGCGGCACGCGGGCCGACGGTGACGCTGAGGAAGGACACGGCGACGAGGTCGTCTGCGGTGAAGTGATCTGCGGCTCGGTCACGGGTGCCCGTGCTGTCCCAGGAATCGAACGCGGCTCCGGTGCAGGAGGAAGCCGCGGAGGGCGGGAGGGCGTAGTAGTCGGTCAGGTACGTGCGGGCGACGTCGATGTGCTCGGGCTGCAGCGCCTCGGGCAGGCGGAAGGGCATCGCGCTCGTGTGCCCGGCTGGACCTCCTAGCGAACCTGCCCTGGACCAGGTATACGGCGCCGCGGGTCAGGAAGCTGGCGATCACCAGGGTCCCGTCGCCGGCCGCCGGCTCGTCGACCGCGGCGACTGGGAGTGGTGAGCCGGGGCGAGGTCTGGTGGGCGGATCTCGGGGTTCCGACCGGGTCTGCCCCTGGCTACCGGCGCCCCGTGCTGGTCGTGTCCGCCGATCGCTTCAACAGGTCACGCATCCGCACGGTCATCGTCGCCGCCATCACGAGCAACCTGCGCCTCGCCCGAGCCCCGGGCAACCATCGCCTACCCCTGGGGAGCGCTGGGCTGGACCGGGAGTCGGTGGTCAACGTCACCCAGCTGCTGACGCTCGACGCGAGGGACCTGGACGACGTGGTGGGTCGTCTCCAGGAGCCGGACCGGCGAGCGGTCGATGACGGCCTACGCCTCGCGCTCGACCGTTAGCGGCGACCAGACGGCTGCCCCTCGCAGCTCTCGAACCTGTGGTCTCCTACCGGCGGGCAGGATCAGGTCCGTGGCCGTCGATCCCCGTGGAGCTGACCTCAAGCGCTTCCTCGCCGAGGACCCCGGGGGGCCGGTGGTGATGCTCAACCTGCTGCGCTACGACGGCGACGCCGGGCGGCGCTCGTACGCGGCGTACGTCGAGCACTTCCGGCTGCACGCCAGCAGGTTCGGCGCCGAGGTGCTCTACGTCGGGGACGGCTCGACGGCGTTGGTGGCGGCTCCGGGCCAGGCATGGGACGCGGTGCTCGTGGTGCGCTACCCGGACCGGTCTGCGTTCAGCCGGATGGTCGCGGACCCGGCGTACCAGCAGGGCACGGCGTTGCGTACGGCGGCGCTCACCGAGGCGGTGCTGCAGGCGACGACCCCCTGGTAACCAGCAGGAAACACGCTCGCGGCGGCGAAATCGGGTGCTGGTAACGGTGCTGTCACCAGCCGCAATGGTGGGGCTTGCTTGTGAAGGCGGGCTCTATCAGGTCTTGCGGCTGCCAGCGCGCACGATCGCTCCGTAGATGGTTTGGGTCGTGGATCGACCCGCCGTTGTTGAGCCGAACATCGGATGCGGTGAGCTCGTCGGCGATGTCGCGAGAGTCGGGCACGGAGCGGGCCAGCCGATCGAGCGTGGTCACGACGACGGTGTCGCCCTGTCGGCAGGCGGCCAGTGCCTGGCGTAGCCCGGGGCGGTCGCGGTTCGTGCCGGTCGGTGGCAGTAGCCGATCTTCAGTTCGGTCGCCGATCCAGTGTGCCGGTTAGCCCCCCTTGACCGGGACGAATCACCGAACCAGTCTGACGGGACACCCCCAGGGTTGTGGTGACTTCGTACCGGTCCGGTCCAGCTTTGTCTGCTGGTGTGCGGTGAGCGTTCGAATTGCGGAACGCTGCTGATGCGCCGGTGAGCGGGGCGCGGTCAGTGCGGTGACGACGATCGCGGACCCTACGATCGGGTCGTGGCGGCAAGAATCGGCAACCTCGCCTTCGATTGCGTGGACGTCTTGAGCACGGCCCGCTTCTGGTCGTCGGCCCTCGGCCGGTCGCTTGACGCCGGCAGCAGCGCTGAGTTCGCGACAATCGGCGGTGCCGACGGCACGCGAGAAGAACCCGCCTGGTACTTCAACAAGGTCCCCGAAGCTAAGCGCGCGAAGAACCGCGTCCACGTCGACTTGGTTGATCCTGACCCGTCGGCTATCGACAAACTGGTCGCGCTCGGCGCGACAGTCGTTGGCAATCACCGTTTGGGCAGCCATCGTTGGACGGTCATTCAGGACCCCGAGGGTAACGAGTTCTGCATCGCGCGGAGGAGCTTCACCGGCTAACCCCATCCGAACAGCACCGGTGTCCCTTTTTGCGCATGCCGATCCTGCAACGGGGCACCCGGACCCGTGGCTACTACCGCCTTCGGCTACAGCGAAAGCATCGCCGCCGCTACCTCACCGGTGGCCGCATCGGGGATCGCGGTCGCGGCCTCTTCCAGCACGAGCAGCCGGGCCCCGGGGATCTCCCGCGCGCACGCTTCGCCGTTGCCCAGAGGGAAGAACGGGTCACGCCTGCCGTGGACCACGAGCGCCGGGATCGTGAGCTCGGGCAGACGCTCGCGCCAGCGCGGCCTGCAGTCCAGCGTGCGGAACACCAGCTTCAGCTGGTTGGCCATCTGGATCGCCGCCTCCGTGCCCGGCGTGCGGTCCCAGATGCGTCCGGCGGTCACGCTGGCGGCGGCGGGGTCGTCACCGAGGATCTCGGCGCCGGCGGCGGCGAACTCCGCCACGCCTGCGCGGTCGGACCAGTCCGGCATCGGACGCGCGAACACCCGGTCCATGGTCGCCCCGTCGTGGTCAGGCAGGTCGTCGTCGACCGGACCTGGAGCGACGGGCCTTGTTCCGACGAGCGTCAGTGCGCTAAACGCGGACGCGTGGTCGAGAGCGGCGACCTGGGCAACCATCCCGCCGACGCCGATGCCCGCTAGGTGCGCCGGCCTGGAGTCAAGTTCGTGGGCGAGCGACGCGGCGTCTGATGCCAGATCGCGCAGCGTGTAGGCCGGCGACTCGGGATCGACGGTGGTCGATGCCCCCGAATCGC
>JAABUZ0100002355.1_pt1 | contig 31697 bp, 26 predicted proteins | sample 5562091 | NCBI WGS metagenome assembly JAABUZ01 (sample SAMN12813069, study PRJNA571459) | rock metagenome | isolation source: Antarctica rocks | place: Antarctica: Victoria Land, Linnaeus Terrace sud | collected 2015-12-21
GTTGGCCGTTCGCAGGGGCACGCCAGGCGACCGGGGCGGGCTGGCAGCGCAGCGAGCGACGGCGCTCCCAGGGGGACGGTCACGGCCACCGCATCCGTCATGAATAATCCAGGCTAAGTAGGTGTTGCTAAGTTCGTGCGGATTATTTGCCCTGATCAACGCTCAATCAGGCGCACTAACCGTGCAAGAACTTCCCAACTCATACTTAGCGCGACATGGCCTCGTCGATGGCGCGGAGCGCGGGCAGGGCCGCCAGCCGCAGGCCGATGTATCCGGCGGGGACCGCCGTGTCGCGCGGGTTGATGCGCACCAACGTGACGCCGGGATAGCTTGCTATCCGCTCGGACAGGGCGCGAATGGTGGGGATCGCCAGGCCAGCGCCGCACTCGACCACGGCCAGGCGCGCCCCTTCGGGAATCGTCGCGTTGAGCCAACGCTCCAGGCGCGCGTACTGGGTGAGGGTGCGCGACTCGTCCCATTCCCTATCGCCGAACATCAAAATGTTGGGCCGGACCAGCGCGCCGCAGGACGGACAGGCCGGCAGCGGCTCGGAGGAGCGCATGGTCCTCGCATCGACATCGATATGGATGTCGCCGGCCGGAAACAGGTCCGCGCCGCAGGGGCGCGTACACTGTAGCCAGTCGATGGCGCCATGCGCCTCACAGACATCCTCCGGGTCGAAGCCGGCGCGCTGGAAGTGCCCGTCCACGTTGGAGGTCACGACGAACGCGCCGCGCGACATGCGCGCGGCCCAGCGTTTCAGGATAGCAAAGCCCTGGTGCGGCCGCGTGGCGCGGTAGAGGGTGAGGCGGTGTCCGTAGAAACCCCAGGCCAGGGTGGGGTCGGAGGCAAACCAGCGCGGATTGGCCATGGCCGCGAAGTTGAGGCCCAATGCGGCGTAGGCGGGATAAGCGCGCCAGAACCCCGCGTCGCCGCGAAAGTCGGGCAGGCCCGAATCGACGCCCATGCCCGCGCCCGCGGTGATCAGCAAGGCGTCCGCCGCGGCAAGCACGCGCGTTGCCCGCCCCACCTGCTCGGCCGCCACCGCGTCCATCGTATCGTCCCGCCGCTCGCCCACCGTGTCTACCCTCCGTCCACCACACAGCCGCGCGCTTACCCGACGCATCGGGCTATTACAAATGATCGTCGTGGGTGAGTCAGCACGTGCGCCACTACGTCGCCCACTACGAAGCCCCGGACGTGCCATAAAACAGCTGACCTGGATTATTCATGACGGATGCGGTGGCCGTGACCGTCCCCCTGGGAGCGCCGTCGCTCGCTGCGCTGCCAGCCCGCCCCGGTCGCCTGGCGTGCCCCTGCGAACGGCCAACGCGCCTGCCGCGGCGGTCTGCCGGCTGGCAGCGCAGCGAGAGACGGCGCTCCCAGGAAGGTTCCCTCGTGCATAATGCAGGCTAGCGGCTACCGATGACTAACCCCTGCGTGCTCTCCAACGACGAGTGGTCCGCCGCGAACACGGTTTGCTCGGCCACGAAGCCATGGCCGTCGACCGACCGCGCCACGACCCCGTCGAGACCTGTCGCGCCGCGGAAGATCCGCCGCAGATCGAGCGTGGCGCGCGCCCCCGCCGCCACGACCACGCGCGCGGTCACGACCCGGCCCGTCGCCTCATAGCCCGTGACCTCGACCGGTACGGCAGACGACGAGGGGTTGAAGAGCAGCAGGAACAGGCTGCGTTGCGCACCGCCCGCGCCGTCCGCACCGCTCGAACTGCCCAGGCCACCCGGGAAGCTCCAGCGCGAGGCCGTGCCGTTGCGCCCGAACACGTCGCTGCCGGCCACGCGGCGGCCATTGGGCGAGCCAACGTACTCCGGCCGCTCCACCACCACGGGCGCGTCGCTGGTCACGATGCTGGCGATGCCATTGTCATGGACGACGTCGTTGAGCCGGACGGTGCCGCGGCTGCCCGCCGCGACGACCAGGCGGCGCGTGGCCAGCGTGCGCCCGGCGCTCCCATAGAGCCGCACCGTCACCCGTGCGGCGCGGCCGTTGGGATTCAAGATAGTAAGGAACGTCTCGAAGCCGTCCGCCGTCGTGCCCTCGGCAAACAGCCAACCGGTCGCGGCGGTGTTGATGCCGGCGCGCGCGGTCAGGCCGTAGCCACGGCCGGCGCGGTCACGGCTGAAGGTCAGGCTGCGCTCGACGACCACGCCGCGGTCCGACGTGGCGACGACGCTCAGCGCGCGACCGGGCGCGAGGGCATTGGCGTCCACCACCCGCTCGCTGTGCGCGGGGACCGTCACCGCGACCGTGCGCCCGCCCCGGCCGGACCCTGCCAGCAAGCGTAGGGTCACATGGGCGGCGCGACGCGGGTCCGGGTTGAGGATGGCCACGTCTTCGTGGAAGGTGAGGCCGGTGTAGCCCTCGGCCAGGTACCAGCGCGTGTCCAGGCCACTGGTACCCGCTATCGCGTCGCCGGCCCGTCCTGGCCGCGCCAATCGCAGTTGCGCGCCGAGCGGTTGATCGGCCGTCAGGGCCAGGCCAAAACGGCCGGCGCGACCGAACAAGCGCTTGATGGGCACGGTTTGTCCCGCCATGGCCGGCGCCGTCACGGCGCGCGTCAGGGTCGTGCCGTCGGTGAAGTAGGCCGTCAGGCGCACGTGGGCGGCGCGGCGTCCCGGATTGAGCACTACCAGCGCGGATTGCTCGCCGGGCAGAGATACGCCGCCGGCAAAGTAGTAGCGCGTGGCCACGTCGCGCAGGCCGGACAACAGGCTCTGCGCCATGCGGCGACTCGCCGTTCCGATGGCCGTCAGCATGTTCGCGCCGTTCAGCAGGCCGTCCGGCGCGACAATGGACGCGCTGAACGCGCCGTCGCCGTCCGTGGTCACGATCGACGGCATGGTCGGCAGCGCGGCGCCGTTCAAGGCCAGCGTGACGGTCTCCCTGGCGCCGAAGCCGGCGCCGGTGACGCGGACGGTGGCGCCCGAGCGGGCGGTGGCCGGGCTAACCATGATGCGCGGCGTGGTCCGGCCGCCGGACAGCACGGTGCGGATGGGTGGCAGCGGCAAGGCCGCTTGCGCCGACGGCGACGGCGACGGCAAGCGCGCGGGCGCCGTCGCGCGGGCCAAGGCTGGAGTGGCCGTGGCGCTGGCGGTCGTCGTCCTCACACCCGTACCGGTCGCGGCGGTGGTGACGCCGGCCGCGGGAACCGCCGTGCCGGCGGGCGTCGCCGTGGCGATGGCCGTCGTGCCGGCCGTGGCAGCGCCCGACGCCGTGGTCGGCGTGGTCGCCGGCACACTGGTCGGCGTGCTCACCAGCGCTGTGGTCGGCGTGTTTGTCGGCGCCGTGGTCGGCATGACGGGCGTGCTCGGCGTGCTCGACGGCGTCATGGCGCCGGTCGGCGTGGCCTGGGACGAGGGCGTCCCGGTCGGCGACGCGGTCGCGGTCGGACTCGGCGTCGGGGCCGCGACGTAGCCGGGGCTGTTGACGAGGCCGACGGTCAGCGGGCTGGCGTAGACGCCGTACGCCTCGAGGCTGATCTGGCCCAGGCCGCCCGTTGTCCGGTCGAGGCCCCAGGAGGCGATGGCCAGCTGGTTGTGACCGTTCGGATTGAGGATGCCCGCGGGCAGGGAGAACAGCGTCTGCGGCCCCAGATCGTTGATGTAGCGGCCCAGCAGCCAGCCGTTGAGGTAGATCAGGGCGCGGTAGTGGCGCGCCTTGTCGTCGGCGATACGCAGGCCGATCGGTACGTCCGTGCCGGGCGGCAGGTTGAGGTCGAAGCCGGTGCGGTACCAGCCCACGCCCGGCGGCACGCCGTCCGCCGCCCAATGGTCGGGCAGCGTGACCCGCGTCCAGTCCGCGTCGGGATAGCCCGGCAGATGCCAGCCGTTGCGCTCGCCGTAGAGGCCGCCGTTGTTGAAAGGACCACGCACGGGGTCCTGCAGGTCCTCGCCGCCCAGGGCGCCCTGGATGCGCCAGGTCAGCGCGGCCGAGGAGCCCTGCAGTTGAGCCTGGCGCAGGCCGCGCACCGCTTTGTGGCCGTCGTTGACGGTACCGTCCTCCTCGTGCCCCATGTTCTCCAGCAGCACCGACACCACGTTGTCGGCGCCCGTGCGCAGCGTATTGGCCGGGAAGGGAATGGTCGCCGTGCCGGTGATGCTCTCGATAAATGTCCCATTGAGCCAGACCGCGTAGACGCTGTTGGCCCCGCCCTCGCCGTCGAGGGCGATGCCCGTCTCGCCGCCCGTGGCAGTGAAGTGGCCGCGGAACCACACGTCGCCGTAGTGGTACTTGTAGTCGTCGATGTACAGGACGGGCAGCGTGGTCGGCGCATTGGGATTGTTGGTCGTCGTATGGTCGGCGGTCGTCCAGCCGGAATCGTCGAAGCCGGGCTGCGCCTCGGGCGACTCGGCGTGGAAGCGCCAGCCGCTGAGGGCGGGCAGCGTGACCGCCGGAGGCCCGCCCACTGAGCCGAGCAGGCTGCCCGAGGCCGTGGGGGTCATGCCGACCGGGACGTCGTTCCAGGTCACGGAGGTGACGCCGGCGGGGGCGAACACCTCCAGGTCACTGGCGGCCTTGGTGTCGCCGCGCAGGGCCAGCGCGTTGCCGTCGACCTCGGCCGAGCGGACGAGATAGGGGCCGCGCTCCAGGATCGGGCCGGCGGCGGTGTCCTGCCGCCAGAAGCGCGCCGCCTCGTCGTCGGTCCCCAGCAGCAACAACAGCGTGCGGGCGCCCTGGTGGATCAACACGCGCGCCAGGCCATCGTGCGTGTAGTTCAGGCGCAGGTCGCCGGTGAGGCTATTAAAGGTCGACGTGACCGTGCCCGCCAGGACCGTCACTGTGGGCGCCGCTGCCGGGGCAGGCGCATAGTTGAGCACCGTCTCGCCGGCCTCGCCCGGCCGACCGTAGAACAGCGCCACATCGCGCCCGGCGACCGTCTCATGGGTCATCAACTCCGAGGTAGAGTAGACCAGGCGCTGCGCGTCCATGTCGTAGCCGGCGATGATGATCTTGCTGTCGCGGCCCTGCAGACGGATGGCCGTGCCGGGCTGTTGCGGCACGGTTACGGGGACGCCGAGCGTGCCCGTGACCACGATGGTGGTGGACATATCGGACTGGGAGTCGATGGGCGTCTGGCGCAGAAAGTAGAACTGCGTGCCGCTCTGCGTGTCGACGCGCTCGCGGTAGTCAACCTGCGGGTTGCTCCCGGCGGCCATGGGCAGCGGATCGGTGTGGCGCAGCGGCGCGACCGACTGCAGCAGGTAGTTGAGGCGCTTGATCTCGTCGGACTTGACGTTGAGCTGGCGCGCCTCGTCGATGGCCACGCCGTAGTCGTAGGAAGTGTAGACACCGGGGAAGGGCAGCCAACCCCAGCTTGTGCCGCCATAGCCCATGTAGGAGTTGAGCAGCGTCACGCCCTGCGCCAGGGCCGATTTATAGTAGACCTTCAGGAACGAGGTATCGGTCAGCTGACGGCAGGCGGCGTAGCCGGGGCCGCCCCAGGGGTCGAACGAGCCGGCCTGGTACTCGGCGATAAAGATGGGGTCGAGCGGGTTGGCCTTGCGGCTGCCGGCCTCGAACGCCTCGGGCTCCTCGTACAGCACGCTGCCCATCCAGTTTTGGGGGTGCGAGCAGTCGAAGAGCAGCGGGTAGCTGTCGAAGGCGTAGAGGTCGACCGCGCCGGGACCCGTGCCCCACACGCCCTCGGAGGGGCTGAAATCGTTGTGGTCCGTGGGGACATTGATGCCGTCGGCGTGCGCCTTGTTCTCGATGTCCTGCATGTAGGTGGGGTCGAGCTTGCCGACCGAATACTCGTTCTCGACCTGGTAGATGATGACGCTGCCGGCCAGACCGGTGGCCGGATCGATGCGTGTGATCTGGTGCCGCGCCAGGATAGGGTCGATCTGGCTGAGCCATTCCATGTACGCGGCGGTGTAGTCGGCGGCGCTAGTGCGCGCCTGCCCCGCCTGCGTCTCGATCCAGCCGGGGAAGCCGCCGGAGTCGGTCTCGGCGTTGATGTACGGACCGGGCCGCGCAATGACGTAGAGGCCTACCTGTTCGGTCATCTGCAGCAGCCGCTCCACGTCGCGCACGCCGGTGAAGTCGTAGACGCCCTGTTTGGGCGAGTGGAAGGCCCAGTCGAAGTAGATCTGCACCGTGTTGTAGCCGGTGGCCTTCATCTTCTCCAGGATGTCGCGCCAGAGGTCGGGACTGGGCAGCCGCCAGTAGTGGAAGTCGCCCGAGCGGATGTAGACGCGCTGGCCGTCGATCGTCAGCGAGTAGCGGTCCCAGCCGACGGTGTGCGTCACCGCTGCGCCAGCCGTGATCGCCGCGCCGCCCATCGCGGCGGGGCGTCCTATCGCGCTCGCGCCCCGCGGCGCATGAGACGGCACGGACGAGAGCAGGGTGGACGTGGTCGTATGGGCGGCGGAGGCTGCGGGGACCACGGCAAGGGGACGAGCGAGGGGATGGGCGGAGACGGTCCCGAGGCCGGCCAGTTGGACGGCGCTTGCGATGACCAGGGCAATACCCAGCGGTAGGGAAGAAAAAACCGACGCATGGCGCGGCGGCAGGGATCGACAGCGCATGAGATCCTCCTCGAGCACTTATGATAGGGCAGACGTTATTATAGCGCGTCGCCAGCCTGGTTCGCACGTACGTTTATGTCATAGGGCAGCTGTCCTGACACCACGCGATCAAGAGGGGCGCATACTGAGGAGGGCCTGCCCAATCATAATGATGAGCCGGGAACGGGCCCGACAGTATCATACGGAGGAGTAACACGATGACCACGAGCCAGACCCCTATCCAGGCCTCCGCCGCCGGGACGATCACTATTGGCGGCGACCTGACCGTCAACCGCATGGGTTTCGGCGCCATGCGCATCACGGGCGAGGGCATCTGGGGTCCGCCCAAGGATCACGACGAGGCCATCCGCGTGCTGCGGCGCGCGCTGGAGCTTGGCGTTAACTTTATCGACACGGCCGACGCCTACGGCCCGAACGTGTCCGAGGACCTGATCGCCGAGGCGCTACACCCCTACCCCGCCGGCCTCGTGATCGCCACTAAGGGCGGCCTGATCCGCACCGGTCCCGGCCAGTGGCCGCAGGACGGCCGGCCGGAGCACCTGCGCGAGGCCCTGGAGGGCAGCCTGCAGCGCCTCAAGCTCGACCGCATTGACCTCTACCAGTACCACCGGCCCGATCCGAAGGTGCCGATCGAGGATGCGATCGGCGCGCTGGTCGAGCTGCAGCAGCAGGGCAAGATCCGGCACATCGGGGTGTCCAACTTCAATAGCGACCAACTGGCCCAGGCGCGCAAGATCGCCACCATCGTCTCGGTACAGAACCGCTACAACGCGTCCGACCGTCAGGACGAGGACGTGCTGGAGACCTGCACGCGCGACGGGCTGGCCTTCCTGCCCTGGGCGCCCGTGGCCTCGGGCGACCTGGCCCGGCCGGGCGGTCCGCTCGATCAGGCCGCGACGCGCCACGGCGTCACGCAGAGCCAGATCGCGCTGGCCTGGCTGCTGCATCGCTCGCCGATGATGCTGCCCATCCCCGGCACATCCAGCGTGACCCACCTGGAGGAGAACGTCGCCGCCGCGGCGATCAAGCTGACCGCCGAGGAATTCGCGGTCCTGGATCAACAGCAGTAGCTCTGGGTATACATCACAAAAGGCCGGGCATGGTGAGGTTGAAACTCACCGCGCCCGGCCCCGTTGGAGGGCACAAATGGCAATCGAACGTCCCCCTCGATCCGGGCAGGATGCGCACGAACAACACGAGGTACGGGCCAAACCGCCCACGATCGACAACGAATTCACGGACGACACCCTCACCCTGGATGACGCCTATTTCCATCGTGTGGCCGAGGAACGCCGTGCCTGGCTAGAGCGGCAGCCACTGTCCGACGACGAGCTAGCACGGTTGCGGGCTGAGCATCCCGATCAAGCATGGTTCTGGACACGCGCCTGGCAAGCCAAAGAACGCGAAGCGGGCCTGGGCAAGGAAGACCATGTCACTCGATTCGAGGGTGACGAAGAGTTCCTACGCTCCTTCGACGACCTGGACGCTGATGCCGACCTATGACCAGAAGGATGACTTCCGACGTGACTATCTGCGCCTGACTCGCGAAGAACGCGCACTGTTCAGGACCGCAGTCGGCAAGTTCGTTGCCGACATGAGGGCCGGTCGGTTCCGCGCTGGCCTGCGCGTGAGGGGAGTGCAAAACGCGCCCAATGTCTTCGAGATGACGTGGGCGCCGGATGGCCGGGCGACGTTCGAGTACGGGACACCCTTACATGAAGGGGAACCGCACGTCATCTGGCGACGTATTGGAACACACGACATCTTCGAGAAACCATAGGCGCGAGGACCCGTAACGAGGCACTGTCTGACGACATGTGCGCTTGGAAACCCGATACGATGGGGTTTGACGCATGTGCGCTTCGGAACTTGATGCGATGGGGAAAGCGAAGGAGGACCAGATGGCGCAACAAAATCAGGATGATCCGGTGTTCACCAAGCCGGAGGAGTATGGTATCGAGAACCTGGAGGCGCCAGGCGAGCCGGATCGGGCGCATCAGGCGTCCTCGACGCCCGTACCTGGAGTGGGACGTGAATCGGGCAAGGAGCACCGGCGCGAGCACGACCTGCGCGGGGCTACCCCGCCGGACAGGAACATCCAGGATAAGGACGCACGGGAAAATCGGCAAGAACGCCTCGAGGCCGTCGAAGAGGAGCGCGAGGCGCTGGACGAGCAACGAGAGTGACAGGGCGGCGTTAGAGCGGCCGCGGCGCCATCCGCGCCGCGCCGCGCGTTCGCGTCGTTCTTGCTACGGGCATCATAGCAGACTCACGACCGGCCGGTCACTCGCTCCGCGTGGCGTTGTAGATACCGGGCGATTCGGCTGCCGTAGCGATGCCCTCTTGGTCGCGATCGTCAATTGGCCCTTCGGCGGCGGACTCCTCGTGCGCGAGTAAGTACAGGCGCGCCGACCGGTCGGGGAAAACCGCGCGCAGCTCCAGGTTCGCCCCGAGCGCGTCGAGGTAGCGCATCAATGTGGATACCCGTGGGTCCTCCTGATGCTCGATCTTTGAGACGCTCACCTGCGACACGTCCAGTTCCTCCGCCATTTCTTGCTGGCTGAAACCGCTCTCACGACGCAACTCGCTCAGCGTTCGTAACGGCTCTCGGTTCTCCCGTGGCGCCCCGGTACGAATCTCGCTCCACGTCCTGTGTCTGCTCACGATAACCGTCCCTCCCGTCTCAACTCGTCCAGACAGTCCTCGTACGGCCGTTCCGCAAGCGGCCCTACGATAATCTGCAAGTTATTGACCATCGATAGCCGCTCGTCTTAACAAGTAGGCAGGGAGCAATGCATACGGACCATCTCGCATTGACCGTTGGCGCCTACCGCCTGACGTGGGATCGGGGACGCCCATACCCCTATGGCTATGACAAACAGCGGGAGCGGGCGGCTCTCCTCAATGAGGTCGCCGTCGATGGGGCCGGCCAGCAGATCGGGGTACTGGCCGTCGGGCTGGCCGAGGGTGACTGGCCGATCTTGGTCATCGAGCACGGCCACGTCATTCCCTGGACAGAGGACTTGCTCGCACTCGACGTGCTGCTGGTCCCCGAGACACATATCTTGTTCGTCGGAGCGCACGAGTCGGTGTTGGCCTACGACCTGGCGCGGCCGATGCGGCTCTGGGTCGATACAGCCGAGGCGGGGTTCCACACCTGGCGGCGTCATGGTCGCGTTGTGCTGATGTCGGCCGAGCTAGAGTTGGCCGCGTGAGACATCCACGGGCGCAAATTATGGTCGACGTTCGTGGAACCGCCATACGACTACACCGTCCCGGATGGCACGATACATCTGACGGTCCTCGACGTACCATGCGCGTTCCCACTGAGCGACGGTCCATCGTGGGGCGGCACGCTGCCATGGATCGGTCGCCAGTGGCGGAGCAACTCGCTCGTGCTCTCTTCTGGAGAGAGTGGCCGTCCTGGAAAAGAAGAAGAGGGCTGGTCGAACCGGCGTCCCCAAAACGGCTCGACTGCCCTCATCTGGTTGTATCGTACCATCACTCCTGTTGAGGGCGCATGATGCAAAACTCACATATTTTGGTTAGCGCGTGGTTGTGCGGCGATACAGGGAGACGGAGAGCGGGACGAAGACGACCAGGATGCCCGCGCACCAGGCGAAGGCCGTCCACCCGTCGGAGCCGACCGGCTGGCCCAGCAGAAAGGCGCGCACGGCGTTGACCACGATGGTCACCGGCTGGTGGTCGGCGAACGCGCGCAACGGGCCGGGCATGGTGTGCGTCGGCACAAAGGCGCTGCTGGCGAAGGTCAGCGGGAACAGCCAGATGAAGCCAGCCGACTGCGCCGCCTCCGTGCTGCGCACCAGCAGCCCGATCGCCGCCGCGACCCAGGACATGGCGAAGCTCAGGAGCAGCAGCAGCCCCAGCGCGGCCAGCCAGCCCAACGGGCTGCCCTGCGGCCGGAAGTCCACCAGCAGCCCCACCAGCAGCATCACCAGGACGGTGAAGCTGTTGCGCGCGAGGTCGGCCAGGGTCCGCCCGGTGAGCACGGCCGAGCGCGACATGGGCAGCGAGCGGAAGCGGTCGATCAGGCCGCGCTGCATGTCCTCGGCCAGCCCGATGCCCGTGGTCACCGAGCCGAAGGCCACGGTCTGCACAAAGATGCCGGCCATGAGGTAGTTGACGTACGAGGTGCCCCCCACGGCGATGGCCCCGCCGAAGACGTAGCGGAACAGGAGCACGAACATGACCGGCTGGATCGTCGAGAAGACCAGCAACTCGGGGACGCGCGGGATCTGCAACAGGTTGCGCTTGGCCAGCACCAGCGCGTCAGCCACCGCCCAGTAGAGCGGGCCGTGGCGCAGCGGCTGCACAGCGGTGGCCTCGCGCTCGGCGGCCTTGCTCGCGATGACGCTCATACGGTCTCCTTTTTTGCGCGGCCACGCCGGCCGGCGTGGCCAGTCGCGGCCGCCGTATCCGGGCTCGTCGTGTCGTCGACGGCATGGCCGGTGAGAGTCAGGAACACATCGTCCAGGGTCGGACGGCGCAGGGCGAGGTCGTCGAGCGCCACGCCGGCCGCGTCGAGGTCGCGCACCGCGTCGGCCAGCAGCCGCGCCCCGTTGGCGACGGGCGCGCTGACCTGGCGGCGCTCCTCGTCCACGCGCACCTCCCCCTCGGCATAGGGCGTGAGGGCGCGCGCGGCCACGCGCGGGTCGCCGCCGCGGGCCACGGTCACCTCAAGGCGCTCGCCGCCCACGCGCGCCTTGAGCTCGTCCGACGTACCCTTGGCGATGACCGTGCCGTTGTCCACGACGGCGATCTGGTTGGCCAATTGATCGGCCTCGTCGAGGTACTGCGTGGTCAGCAAGACGGTCGTCCCGCCGGCCACGAGGTCGCCGATGATGTCCCACATCTCCAGGCGGCTGCGCGGGTCGAGGCCCGTCGTCGGCTCGTCGAGGAAGAGCACCGGCGGCGAGACGACGAGGCTGGCGGCAAGGTCGAGGCGGCGGCGCATGCCGCCGGAGTAGGTCTTGACGGGGCGCGAGGCGGCGGCGACGAGGTCGAAGCGCGCGAGCAACTCGTCGGCCCGCCGCCTCGCCTGTGCGCCGGGCAGGTGGTAGAGTCGCCCCACCATCTCGATGTTCTCCCGCCCGGTCAGATACTGGTCGACCGCAGCGTACTGGCCGGTCAGCCCGATGCACGAGCGCAGCCGGTCGGCCTGCCGCACCACGTCGAGCCCCGCCACCTCGGCGTGGCCGGCGTCCGGGCGCAGCAGCGTGGTCAAGATGCGCACGGCCGTGGTCTTGCCCGCGCCGTTGGGTCCGAGCACGCCAAGCACGGTCCCCTCCTCGGCCTCCAGGTCGAGGCCGCGCAGAGCCTGCGTCTCGCCGAACCTCTTCCGCAGTCCCTCGGCCAGGATAGCCGGTTTGCCGCCCGCCATGCGGTCCTCCTCCGGGAGCAACGGGATCGCCGTCGCGGATATCCGGCGCTCGATACGCCGCTCCTACAGTGTACCCCGCGCGCCGACGAACGCGGACATCTGATGGGCGCTCTATCGCCCAAAAAGGAGGAGCCCCGCGTTTATATCTATAGCAACATCACTCGGGGAGGCCGAGACGCCATGTGTTTCGCACATTGCCAATGAGGAACTGATTCATGAGCACGCAGAGGAAAAATCCAGACCAGAAGCCACGGGTCGGCGAGTATCGGCTCTCACGAACGCCCGAGCCAGACCGGGACTTTCAGCAGGAGGCCGTTGAGTATTTCGAGCGGCGGAGGGCAAGGTTGCTGATCGTCGCAACCACCCGCACACCGAGCGGCCAAACCCTCGATTGGATACCGCGGGAATCGCAGGCCCTGTCCGCCAGCATCGCGACGCCCCCGCCCCTTTCACCGGCCACGATTGCGGGCGAGCACCAGCGCGCTACCCCCGCTCAGTTCGAGTTAGAAAAGCACGAGGGCGCCCTCGGGCCCGAGGGGACCGTTCCCGTGCTGCGCAAAGACCTCACGAACATCCACGTTCACCGATCGCTGCGCGAGTATCTGTCTAAGCGACGCGGCGGTCGCCATCTTTCACATCGCGACCCGACTGGCATCTTCGCGCCGCCACCGGAGGAAAACGGAACCCACCGCCACGCCGAGTCCAGTCAAAGCACGTTCAATTTCGGCGGCGAGGGTCATATCAGCGTCTACGATCCGTACACGGAAACGTCGGACGACTTCTCGCTGCTGCAGATCGGGATCATCAACAACGAGAATAACGGGGCGATTCAGTCGGCGGAAGCGGGCATCCAGGAGATGCAAGACATCTACGGAGATTACGTCCCGCATCTCTTCGTGTACTATACCACTAACAACTATTCAAACGACGGTGACAATCAGGGCGGCTACAATCAGGAGGTCGATGGGTGGGTGCAGTACGACTCGTCGGTTTATCCGGGCGCTACATTCGCGGACGTGAGCACTCCCGGCGGATCCCAATTCTCGATCCTTATCAAGTATCAGTTCTATCAGGGGAATTGGTGGTTCCGGGCCGGCGATCGCTGGATCGGCTATTATCCCGGCAGCCTCTACGAAGGGAACCAGAGCGTCTTCTCATCGCTCGGCGACCACGCGAACTGGATAGGCTTCTGGGGCGAGGTGTTCGATTCGGACGACGTGTCGGGACCTACATCGACCACGATGGGCAGCGGCTTCTGGGCGGAAAGCGAATGGCCGTTGGCGGCCTATCAGAGAAACCTCCTGTACCAGGATCGGGCCGGCGCGTTACACGATTACAATGCCGACGCCGTCGCTGTCGACAGCGCGAGCATGTACGACCTTGAAATGCACATGCTGAACGGCACGGACTGGGGTAGCTATCAGTGGTTGGGCGGACCCGGCGCGCGTTGAGCTAGCAACGAAAATGAGGGTTCATCGAGCCAGCGTCCCCAAAACGGCTCGATGAACCCTCATCTGGTTTTATCGTAGCATCATATCCGATGGGGGCACATGATGTAAAACTCACCTATTTGCTGTGAGCGAGTGACATCCCCATCACCCGGCCTGGCGCACGCCCTTGATAGCCCCGGCGTGGATCCGTGGCAGGACCTGGCGGCCGAAGAAGTCGACCACGGCCACCTGGGCCTGCTGGGTCGAATGCACCAAGAGGTGCGTGACGCCCGCGTTGACCACGTTCTGGATGGCCTGCACGTGGATCGTGGGGTCGGTGCTGACCGGCCAGTAACGGTAGAGGGCCTCCAGCGGGATCTCCGCCTCGGCGCGGCGCTGGATCGCCGCGGGGCTGATGTTGTTGAAATAGCCCGGCTTCCAGGCCAAGGCGTGGAAGCGCACCAACTCCGCGTCGCGCCTGGCCTCCGCCTCGTCGCCGATGACCACGAAGTGCTCGAGCAGGATGGGCATGGTGTCCGGGTTCTTGCCGGCCGGCCGCGCCCCCGCCATCCAGGCGTCTTTATACGCCGGATTGGTCATCAGCTGCATGGGGTCGGCGATCAGGCCGCCGCCGTACATGCCCGAGAGCCGCGCGCTCTTGGGGCCGCCCGCCGCGATGTAGATCGGGATGCACTACACCGTCAGATTGCCCTCGGCGGACCAAGGACCTGCTCGTAGAGGTGGGCCTGACGCGCGATAGCTTCGCCGTAGCGGGCATGGCGTTGGGGATCGGGCTCGTAGGCGTCGCCGAGGTCGGCCGGCGCGGCGGCGATGTCGGAGAGCAAGCCTAGCGATTCCAGCGCTAGCAGGGCGGCGCCGCGGCTGCTGGCCTCGTGCTCCGTCGAGGCGATGACCTGCCGGCCCAACACGTCGGCCATGATCCGCAGCCAGGTGGGCGAGCCCAGCAGCGCGCCGCCGGAGCAGACCACCGGCGCGTCCGCCGCGGCCACCGGTCCCGATCGGCGCAGGATCAGGGCGAAGCGGTAGGAGATCGCCTCGAGCGAGGCGCGCACGAGATCGACCGGTTTGGTACCCAGGGTCAGGCCCGCGATGACCCCGCGCGCCGACGCGTTCCAATCGGGCGAGCGCTCGCCGGCCAGGAAGGGCAGCATGGTCAGCCCGTGCGCGTCGGGCGCCATCGCCGCGACCTCGGCCTCCAGGTCGGCGATGCTGTCGAGTTGCAGCGTCTGGCGCAGCCAGGCGAAGACGTTGCCGCCCTCGCTGAGGGCGCCGCCCAGCAGCGGACGCCGCCTGTCCACGCGGTAGAACCACAGCCCCGGCACGACCTCCCGATCGGGCTGGCCCAGCAACACGCGCGCCGCGCCCGAGGTGCCGATGTTGAGGGCAATGCGCTCGGGCGTGCAGCAGCCGCTGCCCACGTTGCCGCAGGCGCCGTCGCCCACGGCTGGGAACCAGGGCACGTCGGTCAGGGACGGCCAGCGGGAGGCCCACTCGCCCTGCAACCCGTGCGGCGCGTCGTCCTTGTCCAGGTCGATCAGCGGCGCCAGCCGGGCGGGGTCAAGGCCGATCGCCCGCAGGATCTCGGGGTCCCAGTCGCAGCGGTGAACGTCGAGCAGGCCCGTGCCGGAAGCCATGGAGAGCGAGCAGGTGGGGCGGCCCAGCAGGCGCCGCTGCAGGTACTCGCCGAAAGAGAGCCACTGGACGGCCCGCTTCCACAGGTCGGGCTGGGCCTGGGAGAGCCACAGCAGGCGAGCGGGCAGGTAGGAGGGGTGCAGCACGCAGCCGGTGCGGGCGTGGACGGCGCGCTCGTCGAGACGGCCGCGCAACTCGTCGGCCGCCCCGGACGCGCGCGTGTCGGCCCAGATATAGAGCGGCGTGATGGCCTGCCCTTGCTCGTCGACGCCGAGCGTGCTGTGCCACAGCGAGCTCATGGCCACGCCCACTAGCTCGTCCCCCGCCGGGACCTCCTTGACGGCGCCGTCGATGGCGCGCACCGTGTCGTCGAAGAGGGCGGACGGATCGAGCTCCGCACCGCCGTCCGGCGTTACCCGCACCTGATGCGCGATCTGCACTTCGCTGTGCGGCAGCGACGCGCCCCGCGCGTCGTAGAGGAGCGCCCGCAGCGACGACGTGCCGATGTCCAACGTGAGAACCAGCGATGCCATCCCTTACGCCCCCTCTCCCCGTGTCCGCTCCACCACCCGCACGTGGCCATCGAGGCTGCCGATGACTGCCATGGTGGCCATGTCGATAAAAATGCCGTGATCGACCACGCCGACCAGCGCCTTCATCTGCGCGGCGAGGCTGGCCGGGTCGGACAGGTCGTCGAAACGACAGTCCAGGATGAGGTGGCCGCCGTCGGTGATATAGGGTTGGCCGGGCTGACCGAGCTGGACGCGCAGCGTTGCCGTCGCGCCGAGGTCTTCCAGTTCGACCTTGGTGCGCGACCAGCCGAATGGCACGACCTCGACCGGCACGAGGCCGCCTTCGGTCAACGTTGTGACCCACTTGGACTCATCGACGATCACGGCGAAGCGGTCGGCGGCGGCGGCCACGATCTTCTCGCGCAGCAGGGCGCCGCCCAAGCCCTTCAGCAGGTTGAGGTGGGGGTCGACCGCGTCGGCGCCGTCGATGTCCAGGTCCAGCCGGGGATAGTCCTCCAGCGTGGCGACAAGGATACCCTCCGACCGCGCCAGGGCGCCCGTGGACTCGGAGGTCGGCACGCCGACCACGCGCAGCCCGGCGCGCACGCGTTCGCCCAGGGCGCGCACGAAGCGCACCGCCGTGCTCCCCGTGCCCAGTCCCAGCACCATCCCGTCCTCGACCAAACCAGCGGCGTAGCGCGCCGCGGCATCCTTGCCTAACTCGGCGGCCTCATCGTGCTTCACGTTCACGTCCGCTTCTTATCCTCCTGTTAGCGCGGCCAGCGCGTCGAAGAAGCCGGGGAACGACACCTCGACGCACTCGGCGCCCTCGACGATGGTCTCTCCCCGCGCGACCAGCCCGGCCACCGCCAGCATCATGGCAATACGGTGATCGCCGTAGCTGTGGCAGCGCGCCCCGCGCAATGGCGTGGGCCCGTCCACGATAAAGCCGTCGGGCGTCGCGGTCACGTCGGCGCCCAGACGCCGCAACTCCCGCGTGGTGGTCTCGATGCGGTCCGACTCCTTGACGCGCAGTTCGGCGGCGTCGCGGATGACGGTGCGGCCGTGCGCCTGCGTCGCCACCAACGCCAGCAGGGGCAACTCGTCGACCAGCCGCGGGACCAACGCGCCGCCGATCGTGGTCGCCTGCAGGCGCGACGAGCGGGCCAGCAACGTCGCCACCGGCTCGGGCCCGGACTGCCCCGCCTCGCCAGCCGCCTGCTGGTGCTCGGGCGTCACGGTCAGGGCGGCGCCCATGGCCGCGAGCACATCCAGCACCCCGGTGCGCGTGGGGTTGACCCCCACGCCGGGCAGCGCAAGCCTGCTCTCGGGCGCCAGCGACGCGGCGGCCAGGAAGAAAGCGGCCGAGGAGATGTCGCCGGGCACGTCGAGTTGGAAAGGGCGTAGCGCGACGCCAGGCCCCAGGCCGTCGACCTCGACGATGCCCTCGCCGTGACGCACCGATGCGCCGAGGTACTCCAGCATGCGCTCGGTATGGTCGCGGGTGGGCGTGTGCTCGCGCACGCGGGTGGTCCCGGCGGCGCCCAGGCCGGCCAGCAGCACGGCGCTCTTGACCTGCGCGCTGGCGACCGGCACGGTGTAGTCGATGGCGCGCAGACCGCCGCCGCGCACGCTGAGCGGGAGCAGGCGGCCGCCGTCGCGCCCCATGAAGGTCGCGCCCATACGCGCCAGCGGCTCGGTCACACGGGCCATGGGCCGGGCGCGCAGCGAGGCGTCGCCAGTGATGACGGCATAAAAGGGGCGCGTGGCCAGGATACCGGCCATCAGGCGCGTGGTGGTGCCCGAGTTTGCGGCGTCCAGCACGTCGGACGGCTCCGTGAGCCCATCCAGGCCCGGACTCTCGATCTCCAACTCGTCCGGCGCGAGGTCGCGCACGCGCGCGCCGAGCGCCTGCACGATGCGGCGCGTGGCACGGCAATCGGCCGAGTCGGCCACGTTGCGGGCGTGGCTCGTGCCTCGCGCCAGCGCCCCGAACATCAGCGCGCGGTGGCTGACCGACTTGTCGCCGGGCACGCGCACCGTGCCGCGCACGGACACGGGCCTGATCGTCTGGTCCATTGTCCTCGCTCGTTTAATAGCGCCAACTATTCAGCGTATGAATAGACGCTTGCTGTAGGCGCAGTCATCGAGGTACAGCATGTATCCCTTCTCATCCGACTGTCGTTGCGCCATTGGTATCCCTACGTCTCATTGAGATAGACATCGATTGCGCCTTCATCATACGCTATCGCGCGCCCGCGTGTCATGGTGCCGCCAACAGATTAAGGAGGACCGTGAGATAGTGTGGGCCGACTGGGAGCGCGGGCGGCCCGCCCGCTTCCGTCGCGACCGTGCGGGTTGATGCGCCAACCGTCATGGACAACGGCGATGCTCCTGGCAGGACACGACGCGAGGCGGGCGGCGCCCGCGCTCCCAGTAGGGCGTCGCGTACCCGCCGTGACCGGGCAAGCGTTGTATCACCGGGGCAAGCGTCGCATCACCGTGGCGAGTGTCGCGTTGCCGCGTCATCCGTTGCCCGGAGACCTATCCGCACTTGATATAATGAAGAAGGAGCGCATGACGACCATGGACAACGACAACCCCACCACTATCAAGGGCGAGAACCGCGACCGGCGGCGCGAGGACGAGCGCAAGAAGCAGGTCGTGCATACCTATGTCCCCTACTTCGGCCACCGCGCCGGCCGCAAAGCCGACCAGCGCCGCCTGGCTCGGACCGTCAAGCAGGCCCGCAAGAAGGGCTGATAGCCCGCGCCGCCCGGCTGCGTTCCCTATAGGTATCGGCCGCGCTGACGCGCTTGCCCCCGTCGCCCGGTCCGATTCTTTTTCTGAGACGCTCTAGCTAATCAATCAGCGGCAGCACCAATGTGGGGGGCTCGATGATGTGCGTCTCGGAGATCTCCTCCACGGCCGTGCCGATGGCGAAGTACTCGATGATGTGCGCCCCCCAGGTGTGGCTATGCTCGTGGACATCGGCGCCGACGATGCCCTTGGCGCCGAGCGTCTCCGCCTCGTGCTGCATGCGCTCCATGGCCAGTTCGCGCGCGTCGTAGAGCGCCTGCGTGTACTGCACCAGCTCGGTGTTCTGGCTCATGTTGCGCATGAAGGCGGCGAAGTTCTGGTGCGCCACGTGGTAGACGCAGTTGCCCATCACCAGGCCCAGCGGCCGGTAGCCGGAGCGCAGCAGCACGTAGAAGTCCTGCCCCGAGAGGTCCGAGGTGAAGGGGCGATTATGCTTGTTGCGGAAGCGGTGGGGGTCGTTGCGGTGGACCACGGCCGTGCCGATGGCCACGAACTCGGCCACGTGCTGGCCCCACTCCTTGTGGTTGATGTCCAGGCGTACCCCCACCACGCCGTCCGCGCCCAACTGGTGCGCCTCCTCCTCCATGCGGTCCATGGCCAGCTCGCGCGCCTGGTACATGGCCTGGGAGAGCGTGGTCATCTCCTGGTTCTGGTTGAACTGGGACTGCTGGTAGCCTACGTGGAAGATGGAGGAGCCCACCACAAGGCCGACCGGGTCGAACCCGGCCTCCTTGACCAGCAGGAACTCACTGGTCGAGAGGTCGCTGGTGAAAAGCGCCTCCTGCCCGCCCTTGCCGCGCATCTCCACCAGCCGCTCCTCGGCGTGCTGGGGCAGCGTGGCGAATGCGGTATCCTGGCCCTGGCCTTGATCGGTGTTCATGCGTCCCTCCTCAGTTGTCAGTTGTCAGTTGTCAGTTGTCAGTGGCTAGGCAACCTCACTCGTCACTAACCACTAGCCACTAATCACTCGCCCTTCTTTTTCTCCCCGGCGTCCAGGAAGGCGACGTCCACTTCGCGCGTGACCATGGGCCTGAAGCGGCCATCGCGCAGGGACAGCACCGGGGTCGTGGCGCGCACCCGTTGCGGCGCGTCGGGGCGCAGCCGGATGGCCGTGCCGATGGCGCTCAGCACCAGGGTGTGGTGCTCGTACTCGTAGACGGGATTCTCGTCGGCGCCGCTCAGATGCACCTCGTCGATGCGGCGGGCGATGCGCACGCCGACCACGCCGGTGGCCCCATGCTCGGTCGCCTGAGCGAGCAGGTGCTGCTGGGCGATGTGGCGCGCTCGGGACAACCCGTCGCCCCAGTGGCGATACTCGCTGTTGGAGTAGTTCTGCTTGATCTGCTCATCGCTGTAGGTGGTCAGGATAAACCAGGTGCAGTGGCCCCACACCAACCCGACGGCGTCGTAGCCGGCGCGTTGCAGCGACCACCATTCCTGCCCCGAGAGGTCGGTCAGCCAGGGCCGTTGCGGCGCGGGTCCGGCATCCGTCACGGCGGTGCCGATGATCTGCACCTCCACCGTCTTATCGGCCCACTCGTGGCGCGCCATGACGATACGCACCCCCACGACGCCGTGCGCGCCGAGCGCCCGCACTTCCTGCTCCATGCGCGACACGGCCAGCGCGGTCGCGGTGTCGTAGGCTTGGGTCAGCACGCGCACCTCGCTGTCCTGCGTGGACGAGGCATAGGCTTGCCCGACGTGATACATGGCGCTGCCCGAGACAACGCCGCGCGGGCGGTAGCCGCTGGCGCGCAGCAGGCCCAGCTCGTCGGGGTCGAGGTTGCTGGTGAAGGCGCCCGGACGCTCGGACAGCTCCCGCAGGCGCTGCTGAGCGCCAACCGGGATGCCGCCGCGCGCCAACTCCTGCATATCCCGGCCCTGCCGATCCAGCTCGGACTGGCGGGCACTGACCGCGCGCTGCTCCCGCTCGGCCTCCTGTTGCGCTGCCGCGTCGCGCGCGGCCTGCTCGTCGGGCGATGCGTGGCGCCAGGGCAGGTGCAGCGACCACCCGCGTCGTCCCGTCGCCGCGCCAGAGCCCTGGGCGCCCGCGGCCGTCGTCTGCGCCTGGACCGCGGCGGAGCGCGGCAACGGGATGGCGAAGGTCAGCTCGCGCGGCGTCTTGTGGGCGTCGACGTAGGTCAGGCGCAGGTCGAGCGATTGTGGGTGCTGATCGGCGAACTCGACCGCGATCAGCACCCGGCGCGGGATGAACGGGGCCTCGTAGACGTGGCCCACCTGCCACACGTTCGCCGTGGGATCGCCCACCCGCAGCACGACGCCCTCCGGCCCCTCCAATCGCACCGTCGTCCCGGCGCCGACGTAGAGCGTGTCCAACTCGTCGAGGATGCTGGCGTGCGTATGGTGCAGGTGCGTGTGGTGGTGCTGCCGCACCAGCGTCGCGCCGCGTCCCGACGCCTGGGCCTCCAGTTGCTGCAAGAACTCGTGGTCGACCTCCTCGCCGGCGCCCACGAAGTGCAAGCGCAGGGCGTAGGGGTTCTCCGGCGTGATCATCGGGATCAGCTCGTTCAGCACGATATTCTGGACCTGCGTCTTATCGGAGAACTCGCCGTCGGTGACCACGATGACGTAGACGCCCTTGCGCGTGTGGTAGCGCTTGATCGTCTCGCGCAACGTGTCCGCCACCCTGGTGCCGCCGCCGCGCGGCGCATTGCTGCTAATGGCGGCCGCCAGCGCGGAGCTGCTGCCGATGTGGCCCACGAACGTCGGCGCGGTGTCGTAGAAGACGAGGTCGAAGCCGGACGACCCGACCTCCCAGTAGATGGCGGACGCGGCGTTGAGGACGTGGCCGTCGGCGTAGGTCTCGGTCATCGACCCGCTGCGATCCAGCAGCAGCGCCAGCGACAGGTCCGGGTTGGTGATGGACGCGCCGCCCCCATAGGACGACGCGCCCCTGTATCCGTATGACGACGATCCCCCGTATGACGACGATCCCCCGTATGACGACGATCCCCCGTATGAAGAATAGGAACTGGCCGACGATGTGGACGTGCGCGGGAAGACGAGGTTAAGCTGCGCCATGGGTCCGCCGTGGCTCCCCGGCATGATCTGATAGGTCGCCTGCGACAACAAGGTGCGATCCCAATTCGGCAGCCGCCGCGGGAACGCCATGTATGGGCCGCTCAGGCCCCTGAGTATGTTCACGCCTCCTGTCTACCCCCTGTCGCCGCCCGCGCAAGCGGGCCAGCACTACTCCTTTTCTGCTCGACCGGGTTCCCAATACGAACAGCCACGCGCCGTTCCTGCATATGCTAGCAGAAATAGGGCTGGCGTGTTGCCTCGACGTCCGTTAATAGCGGGCTAATAACGGCCTCGTATCGTTAGATTATCGCGACCGGCCGCTGATGCGCGGGCTCCATCACCCACGGGATGCCCGCATGGCCGGCGATGCGGCGCCGGCGGGCGCCAGGCCCATGGTCGCGCGTCGTGTGGGGTTGGAACAGGTCAAGATGCGGGAGGATGCTATGCGGAAAGCGCGGTCAAGGACAAGCATACAGCGGACAAGGATACGACGGATACGACGGATGCCTCGGCTCTCTCTGGTCATAGGACTACTGCTAGGACTACTACTGTCGTCGACGGCGTCCGCCGCCGGCGCGCGGTCTCTCACGCCCCAGGCGGCGGCGAGGGTAATGACGCCCCGGACGGCAATGGCGACCGGGGGCGCCGTGCTCGGCGCCGTGCCGTCGTCCGCCCCGGCCGGCGCGCCCGTCACGCTGATCGGCGCCGGCTACCACGCGGCGACCGGCGACTACACGCCGACTGGCATGATCGCCTTCACTCCCACGGTCACCATCGTGTTCACCGATGCCGCGGGCACGGCCACCACCCTGCCCCAGGCCGCTACAGGGACCAGCGGCTCGTTCAACGTGGGGGTCGTCTTGCCGGGCAATGCGGCCGCCGGCCCCGCCGTATTCAGCGCCACGGACATCAGCGGCTCAGTCGCGCTGGCCCCGTTCGACGTGCGGCCGGCGGCCAGCGTCGTGCATAGCGCGCCCAACTACGGGCTGCCGAACACGAGCGCCACACTGACCGGCAGCGGGTTCGCCGCAAACGAGGTCCTGACCGTCACCCTGGTGCAGGGCGTCGCCAACATCGTCACGACCGTCCTCGCCGCCGGCGCCGTCACGTCGACGAGCACGGGGCAATTTAGCGCCGCGGTCACGATCCCCGGCAACGCGCCCGCGGGCGGCGCGTCGATCATGGTGCAGGATGGCGATGGCAACAGCGCCAGCACGCCGTTCGCGGTCATCCGCAACGGGGCGCCCACCGTGTCCCTGGCCCCCGCGAACGGCGCCGCCGCCTTTACCGCGGCGGGGTTGGTCACGCTCACCGGGACAAACTTCGCCGCCTCCGAACCGGTCACGCTGACTTTCGGCCAGGGCCTCCTGGCCAGCGTGCTCATCTCCGGCTCGGTGACGACCGACGCCGCGGGCGCGTTCGTGGCCACGGCCACGATCCCGTCGACCGCGATCAGCGGCACGACCACCATCAGCGCCACCGATCGCGACGGCAACGAGTCGACCACCGCGCTCTCTATCCTCGGGCGGGCCGCGGCGTCGGTCGTCGTCAGCCCCGCCACCGTGGCGCCCAGCGCGCCGGTCACGCTGACGGGCGTCAACTTCGCGGCCGGCCAGGCGGTCACGCTCACCTTCGGACAGGGTATCACGGCCAGCGTGCTCGTCTCCGGCGCGGTGACGGCCGACGCCACGGGCCTGTTCACGGCCACGGCCACGATCCCGTCGGCGGCGATCAGCGGCACGGCCACCATCAGCGCTACCGATGGCGCCGGCGATAGGGCCATCGCGAGCGTCTCGGTCGTGCGGCTCGCGCCGTCGGTCGTGGTCAGCCCGACGGACGTCACGCGCGCCTCGCCGGTCACGCTGAGCGGCGCGAACTTCGCCGCCCACCAGCCGGTCACGCTGACGTTCGGCCAGGGTATGACGAACGCCGTGCTCGTCTCCGGGACCGTCACAACCGATAGCGCCGGGGTCTTCACGGCCACGTTGAGGCTGCCCTCCACCGCGATCACCGGCACGGCCACCATCAGCGCCACCGGCCGCGATAGGGAGAGCGCGGGCGTCACGCTGGACATCATGAGCGCCGCGGACCCGGCCGTGATCGTCGCGCCGACGAGCGTCGAGGCGGGCGCGTCCGTGACGATGACCGGTACCGACTTCGCCGTGGGGCAGCCGGTCACGCTGACCTTCGCGCGGGGCGCGCCCGCGAACGCCTCGGCGTCGGAAACCGTGACTACCACGCTCGCGTCGAAGACGGGGACGGTCGCCACCGACGACATGGGAACCTTCACGGCCACGGTCACCATCCCGTCCGCTGCAGTCACCGGCACGGCCACGATAGAGGTCGTGGACGGCGCCGGTAACACGGCCAGGGTCAGGGTGCGCATCGTCCCGCCGCTACGTACGGACAACGGTCCGACCACTCTTTACTTCGCCGAGGGCTACACGGGCCTGCTCAAATCGAACAACGCGGCGAGCTTCGACGAGACGCTGGCCATCCTCAACGCCAACCCGTTCACGGCCACCGTCCACATCCGGTACCTCATCCAGGGGGGCAAGCCGATGGAGGTCACGCGCACCCTGGCGCCGAACAGGATGCTGCGCGAGTCGGTCAAGCGCGACGTCGGACCCGACCAGACCGTGGCCGCGGTCGTCACCTCGCCCTCTCGTATCAGCGCCGAGCGCATCATCAGCCGCGTCGGCTACAACGGCGACACCCTGGGCGCCAGCAGCTCTTTGGGCAACCCCAACCTGGGTTCGACCTTCTACTTCCCTGCCGGCGCGACCGGGTCCTCCTACATCGAATACCTCTCGCTGGTCAACCCCGGCGACAAGGACGCCACCGTCACCGTGACCTATGCCAACGACGGTGCGACGTCTACCGGCTCGTCATCGGACAGCAGTTCGTCGTCCAGTGGCCCCATAACCGTGACGCTGACCGTGCCGGCGAACGGGCGCACCACCCACCGCGTGGGCAACGACAGCGGGGATTCGTTCGCCAGCTCGACCGACACCCCGGTGGGGATGATCGTCACCAGCGACCAGCCGATCATGGCCGAGCGCACGCTCTACTTCGGCGACGGCCTGGGGTCGGGCAAGTTCGGCTCCACGGCTCAGGCCGGCATCATGACCGCCGGCAACCAATACCTGTTCGCCTACGGCTCGACCGGCGGCAACGCGCTGGCCCAGCGCACGGACGACCGGTCGGAGATCGTCGTGCTCAACCCCGCCCTCTCGCCGATGTCCGCGACCGTCGAGGCCCAATTCACCGATGACCTGGGCCGCACGCTGGGCGTGACCTCGGTGGTGGTCGGCCCCGGCACGCGGCAGACAGTCGACGCCAACGCGGTGGTGCGCGATACGTCACGGGTCTACTCGACGCTCCTGACCTCGTCGAGCCCCTTCGTGGCCGAGAAGGCGCAATACCTGGGGGACCGGCCGCGGCGGGCGCCTACCCCGGCTTCACGGTGGCGGGAGCGCCCGCCGGCGCGACGAGCACCGTCTTCCCGGACCTGAGCCTCGTCAATGGGTCGGGCGCCCAGGTGCAGCAGACGGTCTTCCTGCACAACCCGACGACGGCGCCCATCACCGTGACCGGGACCTACTATACGGACCGCGGCAGCATGTCCGTGGATTACGAGATACCGACCGGCGGCATCACCACCGTGGATGTCAACAGGGACGCAGCGGGCCTGCGCGCCAGGTCTCTCAGCGGGACGTTCGTGGTCAGCAGCGAGGGCGCGAAAGATTCCTTCGTCGCCACGAACGTCGCCAACACGCTCGACGGCCGCAGCTACACCGGCACGCAAGGCTCCCTGCCGGCGCTATAGACGTCACATGAGGCGGTGGGGTTCATGATTGATCCGAGTAGCGAATATAGGGAGTAAGGACATGAATACTGGGGATCGTATCATCAGCGGCGGGCAAGCAGGTCCGGCCATGTCGTCGGGTATCCAGGCGCGGCAGTCCATTGAATTGCCAGGAGCCAGGGTTGGCAGGAGGCGCGCCGGCCGCGCGCTGCTGTGCGCGGCGGTAGCCGTCCTTGCGCTGTCGCCGGGCGCGGCAGCGGGGACAATAACCGCCGCGATGGGGCCGGGAGCGGGCTATGGGCTGCACACGCCCTCGATGTCGAGGACGACTGCCGGGCTTGACCCCCAGGCGGCGCCCACTCCAGGAGCGGCTGCCGTGTCCGGCCGCCATGCGCCCGCCGCAACGCCCACCCGCGTAGCTGGGCGCCCGGTACCACCAACCCATCCGACACCCGCGGCGCATCCAACGCATCCGACACCCGCGGCGCATCCAACGCATCCAACACATCCAACACCGGCGGCGCATCCAACACATCCGACGCGCCCCACGGCCTCGACGCATCCGACGCGCACTGCAAGATCGACGCATCGTTCGCGGCCAGCGCGCCACCCGCAGTCGCGACCGGCAGTCCGGCGCACACCCATGGTCGCGCCCAAGCCGGTGGCCGTGTACGTCGGGCGGCAACAGGTCGCGGCGGGGCTGAATGTAGCCGCCGCCATTGGTCGCGTGCGCGCCCGCGTGCCGTTCGCCATCGCGACGCCGCGCTATCTTCCATCCGGCTACGCGCCGGTCCAGCTGGCCGTGACCCCGCGGGTGCGCGACGTGAGCGGCGGCCTCAGCACCCTGACCTATGTCGCGGCGCGTCCCGGTTCCCATGCCTCCACCGGTACGGCCAGCCCCGCTGGCGTTCAGATCAACCAGGCGTCGCGGGCTATCGCTTTCGTCGGCGGCCTGACCGTGCGCACGGTCAGGCGAGGCCGCTTCGCCGCGAGCCTTCACGAGTATAGGGCGCCCCGCACGGACATCCTGGTCCTGACGTGGGTCGACCGCAAGGGACACGGCTACGCCGTCGTGACCGTCGCGCAGTGGTCGCATCTCTCGGTCGACAGCCTGACCCGCATCGCCGCGTCCCTACAGTAACCCCAGGGTCGGTCGGACGATGATCACTGGGAGCGCGGGCGGCCCGCCCGCTTCCGTAGCGCTGGAGCGCGGGCGGCCCGCCCGCTTCCGTAGCGGCCACACAATATAGCACGCCCATACGTCTCGGATGGCATCCCCGGCGGGCGGGCCGCCCGCGCTCCCAGTTCGATCCCCGGCAAGCAGAAAGCGCAGCGCGTGGCCGCGTTCCCGGTCCGGTACGACGATGATACAATCATCGTTTGCACGCCCTCCAAGCCCCCGAGGATCATCTGCTGACCCAGCATCGATAGATAGAAGGAAAGGAACAGTAAGAATGCTCCACGATGTTATCCAGCGCCGCCGCCTGCCCTCCAGGGTATGGCGAGGTATCGCCGCGGCCGGCGCCGGCGCCGCTTTGCTCCTCACCCTGCTGCCCCCGCCGACGCCCGCGGCCCTGGCCTCGGCAACAGATGCGACGGGAACGACTGGCGCGACGGGAGGGCGCTACGACTGGCTACAGTACGACGGGGACCCGGCGCATAGCGGCGACAACACGCAAGAGACGGCGCTCGGCGCGGCCAACGTCGCCCGCCTGCACCGCATCTTCCGGGTCATGCTGCCCAGCTTCGTAGACGGCGCACCCGTGTCCCTGCACGACGTTGCCACCCCCGGCGGCGTCCGCGACCTGCTCTTCGTCACCACCTACGCCGGCCAGGTGTTGGCGCTCGACGCCCACACCGGCGCCACGGTCTGGCAGCACAGCTATACCTCCAGGCAGTCGTGCGCCTCCCCGTTCTGGACGCACCGGCAGACGACCGAGCCGTGCTACACGTATTCCTCACCCGCCCTCGACCCCAATCGACGCTACGTCTATAGCTACGGGATGGACGGCTACGTCCACAAGTACGCCGTGGGGACGGGCGCGGAGATCGCCGCGGGTGGCTGGCCCGAACTGGTGACGCGCAAGCCCGCGGTCGAGAAGCTGTCCTCGGCGCTCGGCGTGGCCACGGCGCGCTCCGGGACGAGCTATCTCTACGCCGTGACCAGCAGCTTCGGCGACGTGGGGGACTACCAGGGGCACCTGACCACCATCAACCTGTCGTCGGGCGCGCAGCACGTGTTCAACGCCCTGTGCGGCGACCGGGTGGACGTGCATTTCGCCCTCGCGCCGGCGGCATCCGACTGTCCACGCACCGGCGCGGGCCTGTGGGGGCGGGCCGGCGTGGTGTACGACAGGGACACGGATAAGGTCTACCTGGCCGTCGGCAACGGCCCCTACAACCCGGCCAGCCGCGATTGGGGCCAGTCGGTGATCGCACTACGGCCCGACGGGTCGGTCCCCGCGGGGCTGCCGCTGGACCGCTACACACCGGCGGACTACGACCACTTGAACGTCACGGACGCCGACCTCGGCAGCACCGATCCGGCTATCCTGCCGGCCCCTGCGCACAGCTCCGCGCGGCGCCTGGCCGTCCAGGGCGCAAAAGACGGCACGCTGCGGCTGCTCAATCTGGACCGGCTGGGCGCACAGACCAGCCAGGGCGGACTCGGCGGTGAGGTCGGGGCGCCGCTCAAAGCGCCGCAGGGGGAAGGGGTGCTGAGCCAACCAGCCGTCTGGGTCGTCCCGGGCAAGGGGAACACGTGGGTGTTTGTCGGCAACGGGAAAGGGCTGTCGGCCCTCACAGTGACCACCACATCCGCCGGGATGCCCACGATGACGGTCATGTGGTCGACGCGCACGGTGGCGTGCATCTCGCCCCTGGTCGCGAACGGCGTCCTGTACTGCATCGCCAACGGCCATATCCGGGCGCTCGACCCGGTTAGCGGCGCGGTGCTGTGGCAGGATACGGGCATCGGGCCCGTGCATTGGTCGAGCCCGGTCGTCGCCAACGGCATGCTGTACATCGCGGACAAAGGTCATGCGCTGACCGCCTATGCGCCGACGCCGTGAGCGGGGACCGCATGTTGCCTATTTGAGCTCGATCACGTAGTTGCGGTGCCGCTTGGTCCCGATGTTGGTCAGGCGGTTGTCGACGTGGCCCTCGTCGGGGGAGACGGGTACCCACGTGACCTGGTCATCCTCGAACTGGATGTCGTGGTAGTCGGCGGGGTTGTCGGGGTTGGCGAAGCGGACGAGGCCGCCGGACTCGACGATAAAAAAGTAGTCAACCCGATGGATGTGCTTGGCGAGCGACTCGCCGGGCTCGAGCGCGAGGTCCCACACGCGCACGCGCTCGTTCTCGAACATAAGGCGGGTCCCCACCTGCTCGGTCGGTTCGGTAGCCACGTCTATCTACTCCTCGGTATGACGGGGGCGATCACGGAAGAAAAAATCCCATAGCCTTTCGGACGACGAGTGAAGCACATCGTCGGTGATGGTACAGATGTATCTATCACTGGATCGTGCTTCCAGTCCCCACCATCATCCACGATGGGTATGTCACTATCGACATATTCCAGGCTGCGCGCTGCTAGCCGATCTCTATGTTCCCTATGACGGGCTGCTATTTGCTGGACGGTCTCCGGAGGGACAATCTCGAAAAATGGATCAAACTCCGAATGGGATGGGCGACCCGCTGCTTGTCGGAGGCCGCACCGGTCATCTGACTTGTAGTCCCTGTTTCTATTCTCATTGCACCACTCTCAGTCCTTGCAGCAGCCATTATCCTATCATGTTGCCCTTACTCATTGTAGCGGCCCAAAGCTGATTGAACTTGCTTAGGCAGCTGGTCCACTATAGTAAGGGCGTGTTCATCCTCTGCCGCCAGGACCAGTATGAGCGGTATCACCATAAAGATCGTGTCGTGGTTGAAGTGGCCCGCCCGCGGAGGATAGGGACGATGCGCTACAAGCGGATCTTGGGCCAGCAGTCGCAGGGTCGGGTCACGCCGCCGTGGGAGCGGTAGGTGGCCGTGTCGCACCCAGATTGTGATGACAGGCGCCATTGACCAGTGCGCGCGGTCACAGGCCCTCCAGTCGCGCCACGAGGTTGCGCAGGACGCCGATGCCCTCAATGCCGATCAGGACCTCGTCGCCGCCCTGGAGCGATACGTCGTCCGGCGGCACGATGCCCGTCCCGGTCATCAGGAACACCCCCGACGGGAACGTGGCGCAGCGGCCCAGGTAGGCCGCCAGGTCGTCCAGCCGCCGGTGCAGGGCGCCCGTGCGGATGTCTCCCTCAAAGATCGCTTGTCCGGCGCGCCAGATCTCGCACGTGATGGACAGGTCGTAGGGATCGAGGGCGCCGGCCGGGACGACGACGGGTCCCAGCGCGCCGCAGCGGTCCCACACCTTGGCCTGGGGCAGGTAGAGCGGATTTTGCGCCTCGATGTCCCGCGCCGTGAGGTCGTTGCCAATGGTGTAGCCAACGATGGCCAGCGCGCCGTCCAGCAGCAGCGTCAACTCGGGCTCGGGCACGGTCCACGTCGCGTCGGGGCGCACGGCCACCTGGTCGTTGGGGCCGACGAGGCGGGCGGCCGTGCCCTTGAAGAACAGTTCCGGGCGGTCGGCGTCGTACACGCGGGCATAGATATCGGCGCTGACCTCCGACTCCTCCATGCGCGCCTGACGGCTGCGCGTGTAGGTGACGCCCGCGGCCCACACCTCCTGTAGGTCGAGCGGCGGCAGCAAGTGCGGCGCGTCAGGCGAGGGGGCCACGTCGAGCGCCGCGTAGTCGTAGTCGGGGGCCACGCCAGCATACCGGGCAAGCACATCCTCCAGCGGCCCGGTTGTCCCCGCCGTCCCCGCCGTCCCCGCCGTCCCCGCCCCCACTAGCAGCGACGCGATGGAGGCGCACGCCTCCGGTTCACGTCTCGTGAGGTCGACGACGCCCTCCGCGTAGACCCCGCCCACGCGCGCACCCAGTCCTGGTACGTAGAAACGGCACAGCGATTCCCCCCCGCTCACCATCGCGGTCTCTATCATAGATCCCTCCACCCTTGTCTTATCACGGCACGATGCAGACTTCCACGGTACCACGGATGCGAGGTGGGCAACAAGGGTTCTATCGTACGTACCTGAAGCGAGTACACTTTGGGTAAGCGAAGCGGTGGTAACAGAACGTGAGAAACGGAGGCGTTAGCCATGGCCGACTTGACCCTGCTCGATCGCGAGGAGATACTACGAACTATCCGCGCCTGGCCACCCGACGAGCAGCAGGCGCGCGGGCGCTGGCCGGGGAGATCCTGAACCACGTGGCGTCTTACTGCTAAGTAGGTGTTGGTACGTTTCTGCAAAGGTCGCATCCTACAGGGAGAAGGGTAGGAGGACGACAGATGCTGGGGATGGAGGTAACGGAGGTGCAGCGACGGAAGGTCGAGGCGCTGTTGCAACGGCAGGACTCGGCCTGCTTCGCCCTGTACCTGGAAGCGCTGGACGCCCGGCAGGCCGCGACGGGAAAGCACGCGACCCCTCGCGTGCCCGCCGCCGTGGTCGCGCACCCTCTCGGGATCATCCACGCCACCCATGACCACACCTTCCGGCTCGGCCCGCCCGCGTCCCCGCGATGAACGTGGGTAGGGGAGAGTGAGGCGGCCTCGTGGGCGGAATAAGTATCGAGGGGGACCGAGTACAATGGATGCTGTCACGGTCCATAGTCGATGGACGGATACACGCACAGCGGAGGAGGCGCGATGACCACCGAGGTGAGCCTTGAACAGATCTATACCATCGAGGAGTTCATGGACCTCCCCGACGACGGACGCGGCTACGAGTTGGTGCGCGGGAGGTTGCGGCGTATGTCGCCGACGGGCGGGGAGCACGGACAGATCACGTCCATAATACATATCTATCTGGGGTCATACATATGGGAGCACGACCTGGGCGACGTGTTCGCGGCGGAGACCGCCTTCGTCCTCAATCCCGCGACCCGCGACGTGCGAGGGGCCGATGTCGGCTTCGTCGCGCGGGCGCGCCTCGACGAGGTGGGCGCGGGAGCGGTTCCTTTCCCTCCCGACCTTGCCGTCGAGGTGATCTCGCCCAGCGACATCCTGCGCGAGGTCAGGGAGAAGGTGGCCGACTATCAGCGGGCGGGCGTGCCGCTGGTCTGGGTGGTCAACCCCCGCCGCCAGACCGTCGCGGTCTATCACCCGGCGGACACAGAGCCCACCACGCTCGGCCTGGACGACACCCTTGACGGCGAGGCAGTCGTCCCCGGCTTCACGCTTGCCGTGCGCACGGTGTTCGCGCGACGCCGCTCCGCGCCCAATCGCTGAGCGGGTGTTCGTACGGCCGCAACTAGCCCCAATACGGTTCAGTTAAGGGAAACAGGACGAGATGACTCCTACCGCGGAGTGTGGCATGCTGAGATTTACGACGATCACAGGGTGTCACACTCAGCAAAGGAGTCATCCCATGGGATTTAT
>JAABUZ0100002358.1_pt1 | contig 31682 bp, 25 predicted proteins | sample 5562091 | NCBI WGS metagenome assembly JAABUZ01 (sample SAMN12813069, study PRJNA571459) | rock metagenome | isolation source: Antarctica rocks | place: Antarctica: Victoria Land, Linnaeus Terrace sud | collected 2015-12-21
TGACGTCTCGCTGCGCAGCAGGATGACCAGCACGAGGACGAGCGCGCCGACCCCCATCGCCACGATGACAGCGCGCTGGCGCGCGAGCGGGGTCATGCCTGCGCCTCGTCCAGGGCGAGCAGGTCGGCCTCGGTCTCGCGCCGCACCAGCGTGCGCCACTGCCCGTCGCGCACGGCTACGACGGGCGGCCGGGGCACGTGGTTGTAGTTGCTGGCCATGGAGCGGTGATAGGCGCCGCTGGCCGGCACGGCGAGCAGGTCGCCGGGCCGCAGGTCGCCGGGCAGCGGCACGTCGCGCACCACGACATCGCCGCTCTCGCAGTGCTTCCCGACCACAGTGACGACCTTGGCGGCTGAGGTCGAGGCCCGCGAGACCAGCCGGGCGGTGTAGTGCGCGTCGTAGAGGGCGGTGCGGATGTTGTCACTCATGCCGCCGTCGACGCTGATGTAGGTGCGCAAGCCAGGGAGCTCCTTGACCGTGCCCACCTCATAGAGCGTGACGGTCGAGGTGCCGACCAGCGCGCGACCGGGCTCGACGGCCAGCCGCGGGACGGCGATCCCGGCGCCGGCGCACTCCTTGGCGACCACGTCGCGCAGCCGCTCGGCGACCTCGTCGACGGCCAGCGGCGCGTCCTCGCTGGTGTAGGCGATGCCGAGGCCACCGCCGAGATCGAGCTCGGGGAGCTCCACGCCGTGCTCGCGCCGGACCTCGGCGAGCAGCCCGACCATCCGGTGGGCGGCAAGCCGGAAGCCGGCGGTGTCGAAGATCTGGCTGCCGATGTGCGCGTGCAGCCCGAGCAGGGTGAGGTGGGGGACGGCGAGCACCCGACGGACGGCCTCGGCCGCTGCCCCCGACGCGAGGCTGAAGCCGAACTTCTGGTCTTCCTGTCCGGTCGCCACGAACTCGTGGGTGTGCGCCTCGACGCCCGGGGTGACCCGCAGGAAGACGCGCGCCGGCCGGCCCAGCCCCACCAGCCGCCCGAGCTCGTCCAGGCTGTCGACGACGATCCGCCCGACCCCGAGGTCCAGGGCGCGCTCAAGCTCCGCCAACGACTTGTTGTTGCCGTGGAACAGCACCCGCCGCATCGGGAAGTCGGCCCGCTCCGCGACGGCGAGCTCGCCGCCGGTGCAGACGTCCAGCGAGAGCCCCTCTTGCTCGACCCAACGCACCACGGCCGTGCACAGAAAGGCCTTGCCGGCGTAGTAGACATCACCGCCGGCCGGGCCGCCACCGAACGCACGGCGCCAGTCCCGCATGCGGGCGCGCACGTCGACCTCGTCCAGGACGTACGCCGGAGTGCCGACCTGACGCGCCAAGGTGTCCGCACGAAGGCCGCCCACCGTGAGGACGCCGTCGTCGTCGAGGGCCGCCGTCAGCGGCCAGACCTGCGGGTCCAGCGGGGTGGTCACATCCGCTCCGGTGCAGCGACTCCGAGCAGGGCCAGGCCGTTTGCCAGCACAACGCGGGTGGCCCGCCACAGCAGCAGCCGCGCGGCGGTCAGCGGCGTGGCCTCCTCGTCGCCCATGGGCAGCACCCGGTCCTCGTCCCAGAACCGCTGCGCCGGACGGGCGACGGACTCCTCGAGGTAGCGGGCGATCCGGTGCGGCTCGCGCAGCTCGGCAGCGGTCGCCACCACCCGGGGGAAGTCCGCGAGCGCACGCAGCAGGTCGACCTCGCGCGGGCTGGTGAGCAGCGCGACGTCGGTGCTCGCCGGGTCCGGGACGGGCAGCCCGAGATCGGCGGCGGACCGCGCGACGGACGCGGCCCGGGTCGCGGCGTACTGCACGTAGAAGACCGGGTTGTCGCTCGCCTGCCGGGACAGCAGGTCGAGGTCGAGGTCGATCATCGAGTCGGCGCTGGAGCGGGCCAGCGCATACCGCGCGGCGTCGACACCCACCGCGTCGACGAGGTCCTCCATCGACACCACGGTGCCGGCCCGCTTGCTCATCCGCACCGGCTGGCCGGCGCGCACCAGGTTGACCAGCTGGCCGATGAGGATCTCCAGCGTCGCGGCCGGGTCGTCGCCGAAGCAGGCGACCATCGCGCGCATCCGTCCGACGTAGCCGTGGTGGTCCGCGCCGAGCATGATCAGCACCTTGTCGGCGCCCCGCTCGCGCTTGTCCAGGTAGTAGGCACAGTCGGCCGTGAAATAGGTGGGCTCGCCGTCGCTCTTGACCAGGACCCGGTCCTTGTCGTCGCCGAAGTCGGTGGTGCGCAGCCACAGTGCCCCGTCGGCGTCGTAGACGTGGCCGGCGGCCCGCAGCCGCTCGACCGCCTGCGTCAGCCGGCCCGAGTCGTGCAGGGTCTGCTCGGAGAAGTACGTGTCGAAGTGCACGCCGAAACCCGCGAGCGAGGCCTTGATCTCGGCGAACATCAGCTCCACCCCGACCCGCCGGAAGGCCTCCTGCGCCGCGGGATCCGGCAGCGTCAGCGCGTCCGGCTCGAGGTCGAGGACCCGCTTGGCGATGTCGGGCACGTAGTCGCCGCCGTAGCCGTCCTCGGGGGTCGGCTCGCCCCGGGCGGCCGCGAGCAGGGACAGGGCGAAGCGGTCGATCTGGCTGCCCGCGTCATTGAAGTAGTACTCCCGGGTGACGTGCGCGCCGCTGGCCGACAGCAGCCGGCCGAGCGCGTCGCCGACCGCGGCCCAGCGCACGGCACCGATGTGCAGCGGACCGGTCGGGTTGGCGGAGACGAACTCCAGGTTGAGGTGCTGGCCGGCCAGCGTCTCGTTGCGGCCGTAGGCGGGGCCCGCCGCGACCACATGGCGCGCGACGGCGCCGAGCGCGTCGGCGGCCAGTCGCAGGTTGAGGAAGCCGGGCCCGGCGACCTCGACGGTCGCGATGCCGGCGGTGCGCCGCAGGTGGGTGGCGATGGTCTCGGCGACCTCGCGCGGCGGCCGGCCGGCGGCCTTGGCCAGCCGCATGGCGACCGAGGAGGCGTAGTCGCCGTGCTCGGGGGTGCGGCTGGTCTCCACCGGGGTGCTGGCAGGGACCTCCACGGCCAGTTCCCCCGCCGCCACGGCCGCGACAACGGCCGCGCGTAGGGCGGCGGCGAGGTCGTCGGGCGTCACCTGCCCAGGTTAGCGGTGACGGGTATGCCTAGCTAGCTTAGTCCTTCCGGCGCTACGCTGGGCCGGTGGCACAGGTCGGGATGCACGAGGCGAAGACGACGCTGTCGGCCCTGGTGGCCCGCGCGGAGGCCGGCGAGGACATCGTCATCGCCCGCAACGGCAAGCCCGCCGTGCGACTGGTGCCGGTGCCCGCCGATCGGCCGTCGTTCTCATCGGTGCGCGGGATCCTCAAGGGGAGGATCTGGATGGCGGACGACTTCGACGAGCTGCCGGACGACATGGCCGAGGCGCTGGGCATGATCGACCCTCGGTGAAGCTGCTGCTGGACACGCACACCGCCCTGTGGTGGCTGGGGGGCGATGCGCGGCTCTCCCGGCCGGCGGCCAGGCTGCTCGAGACCGACGGCGACGTCGAGCTGCTGGTCAGCGCGGTCGTCGCCTGGGAGATCGGGATGAAACGCTCGCTGGGCAAGCTCGACGTGACCGAGGACGTCGTGGGCCTGCTGCTGGAGGGCGGGGCACGGCCCCTGCCGATCTCCTTGGCGCACGCGGCCGCGGTGGAGCACCTGCCGTGGCACCACCGGGACCCGTTCGACCGCATGCTGGTGGCCCAGGCGCAGCTAGAAGGAGCTGTGCTCCTCAGCGGTGACCCGGCGCTGCGGCGCTACGGCGTACCCGTCGTGTGGTGATCAGGCACCGGCCTCCTCCGCGAGCCGGCGCACGACCGCGACCAGCTCCTCCGGGTCGAAGGGCTTGGTGAGGTAGGCGTCGACACCCAGCCTGGTGCCCCGCTTGATGTCGGCCTCCTGCGCGCGGGCGGACAGCAGCACCACCTTCACGTGCGCGGTGGCCGGGTCGTCGCGCAGCCTGGCCGCCGCGTCCCAGCCGTCCATCCGCGGCATCATGATGTCCAGGGTCACCACGACGGGGTCGCACTCGCGCACCCGCTCGAGGGCGTCCACCCCGTCGACGGCGGTGAACACCTGGAAGCCCTCCAGCTCGAGGTTCACGCCGATGAGCTGGCGGATGACGTCGTCGTCGTCGACGACGAGCACCCTCGTCCCCGCCACCGCGTCGCCCATGGGGAGGGTCATCGGCCACTCATGGGGCGCAGCGTAGGTGTGCGGACTGCTAGTTTGTGACGGTTCCCTGGCCCCCGTAGCTCAGGGGATAGAGCGCTACCCTCCGGAGGTAGAAGCGCAGGTTCGAATCCTGCCGGGGGCACCCAGTCACGATCATGCAGCTGAGGCCGGCTCTCTGTCGGCCTCAGAGTTCTCGCGACGGGCCCGGGACAGCCCGAGCAGCGCGGCGCCGCCCAGCAGCGCCAGCGTCAGCAGCACGCCCTCCCGCAGCACGCCGGGGCCACCCGCATGGAATGCACGCCCCGCGAGGGCGTCCCCCCGCACCAGCATCCTGGCCTGATCCGTCACCGGGAACAGGCTCCACTCCTCCATGGCGCGTGACACGGCGGCCTGGGTCGCCGGCTGGTGAGCCACCGAGTCACCGCTCCAGTCAAAGTGGCTCAGCGACTGCTGGGTCAGTGGGCTGGCCTCGTAGGCGACGGTGGCGCCCACCAGCGACACGGCCACCGACACGGCAGCAACGACGCCGAGCGCCGCCCGGCGCGCCACCCCCCACTGTGGCCAGTGGCGCGCCAGCACGGTGAGCCCGACCGCCAGCCCCGGCATGGCCGGCACGAGGAAGCGGGGTCCCCAGCACCAGCCGCCGTTCCACGCCCACCAGCGCGCGTAGAACACCAGGCGCACCAGCAGCAGCACGGCCGCGAGCCCGGCGACGACCCGCTCGTCGCGTCGCGCCCACAGCAGGGCACCAAACAGGACCAGGGCCAACGGGCAGTACCACAGCAGGCCGCGCGCGGGGCTCACGAGCAGTCCGCGGAGGCCGTCGAGCACCGGGTGGTCGAAGGGCTGCCCGGCATACCCGCCGCGCAGCGGGGAGCCGAACCGCACGGCGTTGTACGCCGCCAGCACTCCCACCGCCGCCGTCAGCGGCACCGCGGCCGCCGCCAGCTCGCGGACCCGCCAGCCCCGGTGCGCCAGCAGCACGGCCGCCAGTCCCAGCCACGGCACGACGAGCACCGCGCTGTCGGTGCGCATCAGCAACGCCACTCCCGCGCCGGCGCCGGCGCAGGCCGGACCCCACGGTCGCCCTCGGAGCATCGCCGCGAGCCCGAGCAGACCCATGGCCACGCCGAGACCGACCCCCGGCTCGGAAAAGGCGGTGGACGTGTAGGCCAGGAGCGGGGTGCCGGCTCCGATCAGCAGGGCGACCACGACGGCGGCTCGCCGCCGGAGGCCCAGCAGCAACGCGGTCGCGCACGTGCAGGCACAGATCAGGCCCAGCACCAGCGCGTTGACGTCCATGGCGGCGGCCACCGGGTCGGTGCCGACGAGACGGGCGAGTGCGTAGGGCACCAGCATGAGCAGCGACATGCCGATGCCGTAGCTGGAGTAGGGGGTGTTAATGCCGAAGATGTCCTGGGTGGTCGTCAGTCCCCGCCCGGTGGCGATGCCCTGCGTGACCTGCAGCATGATCTGGCTGTCGTAGGTTTCCGGCGCCGCCCGGGCGAACAGCAGCCCCCCGGCGGCGGCGACCAGCCCCGTCAGCAGCACCACAGCGCGGTCCGCCCGCACCACCGGGTCGCTAACCCGCCGAGCCGCCCTGACCGCTCGCGGCAGGGGTGCCGTACCGGCGAGCACCGTCACAGCCGGGAACGGCGGGATCGACTCCGCTCCCTGGCGAGGATCCACAGCGCCTCGACGCCGTCGCGCCAGGTCAGCTTCTTGCCCTCCTCGCGGCTGCGCGCCTGATAGCTGATCGGCACCTCGAAGGGACGGACCCCGCGGCCCAGCAGCTTGCCGGTGATCTCGGCCTCCATCCCGAACCCGGCTGAGCGGATCTCCAGCTCGCGGTACAACGTCAGTGGCATGAGCTTGAAGCAGGTTTCCAAATCGCTGATGTAGGCGTCAAAAAGCACGTTGGCCGCCAGCGTGACGCCCTTGTTGCCCATGACGTACCAGAAGGAAAAGGCGGAGTTGCTGCTGAAGGTCCTGGTGCCATAGACGACCTCGGCCGCGCCGGAGAGCACCGGGGCGAGCACGCTCGGCAGTTCCTCCGGGGCGTATTCGAGGTCGGCGTCGCAGATGACCATGTGCGTGCCGGTCGCGCGCCCGGCAGCGGTGCGGATCGCCGCTCCCTTGCCCTGGTTGGCCGCATGCAGGTGCACCTGCAGTCGGGGGTCCGCCAGGCCTGCCAGCACCTCCCGGGTGCCGTCGGTGGAGCCGTCGTCCACGAGCACCAGCTCGGTGTCGCACGGGAAGTCCACGTCGAGCACGCGCTTGACGGCCGATTGCACGGTAGCGCCCTCGTTGAAGACGGGCATGAGGATGGACAGCTTCATGCGGGGCCTTTCCCGACGGCGCCGTTCGGCGCACCCTGTGACGGGGCCATCCTCTCAGCCTCGCGCCGCTGCGATCGCACGTCCGGCCGGCGCGTCGAGCCGGCCGCGCCACTGGCCGGCCAGCGCGACGAGCGCGCCGAGCGCGAGCAGCAGGACGAGCGCCTCCGCCCGAGGCGGGGTGAGCAGCCGGTGACCGGGGGCGCCGTAGTCTGGTGACCCCGACGGCAGGGTCACGAACAGCAGGAAGACGCTGCCGGCCGCCATCACGGCACGGTCGCGCGCCGTTCCGGCGATGGCAAACAACGACACCGGCCACAGCCAGTACCACGGCCACAGCACGACGCCCAGCAGCACCCCGGCGGTCAGCGCCAGCCCGGCGCCCCGCACCGGTCCGGTCCAGCGGCTGGCCACGCTGGCCGTGACCGCCAGCACGGCGGTGAGGCCCAGCGCCACGGTCCGCACCTGGTCCAGCGGGAACGCCCCAACCAGGGCGGTGAAGGAGTCCACCGGGGTGAACAGGGTGAACGCCCGCCCCGGGACGTCGAGGTCGCGCACCCAGCCGAATCCCTGCAGCGTCACGATGCCGGCCAGGGCGAACGCCGCCCCGCCCACGGCTGCCCCCCCAACCAGGCGGAGCATCCGCGCGGGCCACCGCGCGGCGTGCCAGGCGTAGTCGGTGACGAGCACCGCCAGGGCGAGCAGCGCGACCACCTTGACGTCGGCCCCGACGGCGCAGACCACGATCGCCGACAGCGGCCTGCCGCGCACGGCCAGCAGCACGCCGCCGACCACGAACACGAGCATGAGCACGTCGTTGTGCAGGCCGGACACCGTGTTGAGCAGCATCAGCGGGTTGAGCAGGCCCACCCAGAGCACCGGCGCAGCCCGGCGCCCCAGCTTCGCGGCGACGAGCACCATCAGCGCGGCGAGCGCCGCGAGCGCCAGCACGGTCACCCCCCGCAGGACCAGCAGAGCGGCCAGCGGGTGCTCCCCGGTGGCACGCACGATGAGGCCCATGAGGTCGAGGAACAGACCGCCGTACGGCGACGGGGTGTTGAGCCAGTACCCATTCACGCCGCGCAGGTCTGGGACCTGGCCGAGGGCCGAGGGCGCGGTCGTGTAGGGGTCGAAGCCGCGACGCACCAGGTCGCCATAGGCGACGTACAGATGCGCGTCGTCGCTGAACAGAGGCGCGACCACCAGCAGCGGCAGGGACCAGAGGACGGCGATCACGACGACGCCGCGCAGCCCGAGCCGCCGCCGTCGCACCAGAACGCCGAGGCCGAGCCATGCGGCCACCAGCGCGACCAGGGCGCAGCGCAGCAGCGCCACGGCCGGGCCGCTGCCGAGGGAGCGATCGTCGAGCGGCGAGCTGCCCCAGAACCACCGGGTGGCCGGGGGGTGCCCGGACCCGGTCGCGTGCCCGCCCAGCGCGATGGTCACGACGGCCGCGAGACCCAGTGCCGCCCAGCCGGCGGCCGGCAGCAGCGCGCCGCGGGCCGGGCCGGATCGGGCCATCCGCCGGGATATCCGCCGGGATATCCGCCGGGATATCCGCCGGGCCGTGGTCGGACGGCCCGTCGGGGCGCTCACGGGAGGTCGCCCCGCAGCCGGCGGCAGTCGATGAGCACCGAGAAGGGGATGATCTTCGGCAACGACGGGGCTACCGGCACGATCACGTCACCAGGCCCCGCCGGCGTACCCCAGGGATTGCCGGGAGCGGAGTTGACGGGCAGTGAGTTCGCGTCGCGCTCGCGCGGCAGGTCGTGGGTGTTGGCGCAGATCCGGTCGGCGTGGGCCAGTTCGGCGTGCCAGCTCGGTCCAGCCGTGCGCACATTGACGTCGGCGTAGTTGTAGGCGACGACCGTGACCGTGAGCAGGCCGACGACGGCGGAGACCACCCGGGGCTGCCCGGCCCGGTCCAGCAGCGTCGGCGCCAGTCGGGCGGCGGCCCCGAGCAGTCCGGCCGCGAGGAAGAGCACGGGCAGCAGCGCGTAGCGCGAGCCGTTGAGGGTGGCCTGCGGGCGGGTGAGAAAGTTCGCGGTCCCGCGCAGCATCAGCGGCACGGCGAGGAAGAGCACGCTGCCGGCCGCGGTCGTCAACAACAGCAGCCGCGCCCGCGGGGCGAGGACTGCCGCCCCGGCGAGCAGCAGCACGAGGACCACGAGGCAGCCATAGGCGAAGGCGAGCCCGTGCCTGTCGTAGAGGGTGGGAAGGTAGCGGTCACCGAGCAGCAGCGAGCCGGCAACCCGGAAGGCGTAGATGCCAGGCATGTCGGAAAGGCGGGAGGCCGCGTACCGGCCCGGCTGCTGCCCCTGTGCGCCGACCACGAACTGCACGAGCAGGCAGACGCCCACCGCCACCGATGGCACTGCCTGCGCGGGCCGCCGGGCGCGCACCGCACGCACGAAGTCGGGCAGGAACAGCGGCGCCAGCAGCAGCGCCTCGCTGTCGCTGAGCACGGCCAGCACGATCACCACGAGGTTCAGCACCCGCCCGGGCCGGCCGGCCGGCCGGGAGAAGGGCACCCAGGCCAGCGCGAACAGCAGGTACCAGTGCAGGTTGTTGATGTTGTCGGTGGTCTCGTAGGCACCGACGGGGACGAGGACCACGAGCACGGCGAGCAGCGCCCGGGCCCACAGGGCCGGGACGACGACGCGCGCAGCCCACCCGACGTAGACCGAGACCAGGGCGACGACGAGTGCGGAGCTGACGGCGAAGATGACGGCGACATCGCGCAACGGCAGGTGCACGGCCAGGGCTGCCAGCAGCCGGGGAACGAGGTGGAGGTAGCCGTTGTAGGACCGTGTGATCGCGTCGAGGAGGTGATGCCGCAGGGCGTCGGTGTAGAAGATGCCCCCGTCCTCCTGCCAGAGGGTGTCCCAGGCCGGGACGCCGGGGGTGCGGTAGAGCTGCAGGACGGTGGCGCAGCCGACCCAGACCGCCGCGACGACCCGCCATGCTGGGTCAGTCCGCACCGGCCGCCGAGGACCCTCGGGCTGAAGGCGGCTTCCGCCGGCGGCGTCCGCCGTACGCCCGCTGCCCGACGGCTGGTTCAGGACCTGCGCGGGCTCGAGTCCGGTCTGCGGCACGGCGCCATTGTGCGTGCGAGTGTGGCCGCGCCCGCCGATACCCGCCCGGAGTGTCAGTGGCGCCCCCGGCTGCGAGCGGCACGCACGCCCTTCCGGGCGGCACGCTCGAGCAGCGAGGGCGTGGGCACGGCCACCGGCACAGGCACCTCGACCGGGACTTCGACTCGCACCTCGACCGGGACCTCGACCACGGTGGCCGGCACGGCCAGCTCGCCCACCGGCAATGGGAGCACGGCGACGGCGACTTCGACCTCCACCAGGTTGGCGCGCGCCACCGCGGGAGCGAGCAGTGCGCGCAGGTCGAGGGCATAGAAGGGGTCATCACTGTCGACCTCGAACACCCCCAGCTGCAGCCAGCGCGCCCCCGACAGCAACCGCCCCTCACCCTCGAGGTCGCCGAGCCCCAACTCCAGGACATACGGCTCCCGGCGGCTGGTCGTGTGCACGGTCACTGCAAGCCGGTCCACCCGGACCAGTCCGTGCCGCGGGGCAAGGTCGATGCGCACCCGCTCCGCGCGGCGCACCAGCTGGCGGCTGCGCACCAGGGCACGCCCGTGCGGCCCCGCTTGTGGGGTGACGACCTGCTTCGTCCCGTTGGCGAAGTCCTGGCCGGTATCGACGTAGACGGTGACGTCACCCAGCTCGGAGGGTGCCGACGCCAGCTCGGGATCCACCTCCCCCTCCGCGGCGAGCCCGGCGAGGGCGGCGAGCCCGGGGTCGACGAGCCTGGCAGCCCCCACGGGCCAGAAACCGTCGCGCATCCCCAGGCGGGCCAGCCCCGCGGGCGAAGAGTGCCGAGCGCGCTCGAGCGTGCGCGCATCCAGCACCGGGCTCATGGCATCGTCGCCGAAGTTGTCGTCGTGCAGCCAGCCGCCGAAGGCGAGCGCCTCCTCCACGCTCGGCCGGGTCAGCAGCCGTCGTAGCGCCGCGAGCATGAGCAGTCGCGGGTGGCCGTCGAGCTGCAGCGGCTGCTCACCGGCACTCCGCTGCTCGTGCCACAGCCGCTGGAAAGCGAGGATGCCGGCCTGCACCGCGTCCTTCTGGGCAACCTGCCAGCGCGGCATGCGCTGGTCTGCCGTGCGCGCGCTGCCGTCCGCGTGGAAACCCACCAGCGTGCCGGCGTCGGCCATCGTCACCTGCTCGAGGATCTCGGGCGTGCGCAGCACCGGGTCCAGCAGCACTGCCGGCTCGCCACCGGACGCCAGGTAGCCCTCCAGGACGAGTCCGTCGAGCAGCCGGGCCTCCGCGACGGCCTGGGTGACGAGATAGAGGCCCACCACCTGACGCGGCGTCCCGCGTTGCTCGAGAAGTCGGCTCAGCAGGGTCTGGATCGTGCCGCCCCAGCCGACGTCGACCACGACCACCGGTCCCTCGGCCGGCAGGTGCCGGTCGAGGTGGTCGTACAACTGGGACCGCACTCGGTGGGCGGTCGCGACGATCTGCGCCCGCGCCTGCGGCACGTCATCCAGGGCGTCCAACACCCGCCCCGCCACGTCCGGCGCGTCCAGCGGAGCCCCGCTGACGTCCTGCAGCGACGGCAGCAGTGCCGCGTCCACGCCCACCTGCGCCAGCAGCCCTGCGACCGAGCTGGGTTTGCGGCGCACCAGGAAGGCCTCGATCTCCTCCCGGCCTCCCGTGGTCAGGCTGGCCAGGGCGCACACCTGGCGGGAGAGCCATACGGGCTCGCTGGCGACCGGGATCGGCACGTACGGTGCGGCCGCCGTGAGCAGCCGGTCGAGGAACTCGCCCTCGCGCATGAGGCACAACACGCGACGCGCGCCGTACTGCGCCGCCCGCTCGTGCACCCACGTCCCGAAGCCGGTGAAGGCGGGCCCAAAGATGGTGGCACCCGTGGTGAAGAACGGACGAAGCGGCTCGCTCTGACGAGCACCCTCGGTCAGTCGCGCCGCGCGGGCGCGCAACGCGACCAGGCCTGCGTCGCCCGTGCGCTCGTGCACCGCCCGCGGGTCCCCCAGCGCCACCCCGAGCGCGTGCTCGCCCCGCATGGCGGTGACCAGCGCCTCGTCGCCCTTCTCGTAATGCACGCCGACGGCGCCTGCGTCGGCAGCCCCCTGCACGTCGGCCACCTCGTTGTCGCCGAGGTGGACCACCGACAGCGGGTCGAGACCGGACGACGCGAGGCTGACGTCGAACAGGCCCCCGGACTTGTTGACGCCGTACTCACTGCTGCACGCGATGTCGGACCACTCGACGCCGGCGAGGAGCGGCCTGTCGAGGAGCCCGCGCAGCTGCAGGGAGGAGAAGTACGTGTCCGAGACCAGGCGCAGCTGTTTGCCGAGCACTTGCCCGGTCAGCTGCGCGAGTGCGGCGACACCGAGGTCGGGATGACAGACGTCGCGCTCAAGCGCGACCTCGGCCTCGACGTAGGCCTCGAGGGAGGCGAGGTCAGCGACCCGGCGCAGCTCGTACCAGATCTCCTCCAGGTGGCATTCGACGCTAGCGCGCGCGACCTGGGCGGCGGCCCTTGCGCGGCGCTCGGCCTGCACCCGCAGCCGCGCGAAGGTCGTGGCGCTCATCCTCGTCGGCAGCAGTGAGCGGTCGAGCAGCCGGCGCCCGAGCAGCACGAACGCCTGGGCCGGCTCCGGGACCGTTCGCCAGAGCAGGGTGTCGAAGACGTCGAGCGAGAGGGCCAGCACCCCCGGGGACTGCACCAGCTCCCACGTCTGCGTGAGTCGGGGGTCGGCCTGCACCCGGCGCAGGGCTAGGTCGGCGTCGACAGTCATGCCGCTTGTCGCACCTGGCGGCTGCGCGCCCACTGTCGTCACCGTGCCCGTTCCCCTCGTCGGCCGCTCGTCACGACGCAAGTATCCCGACCGATGCCGACCACCCCGACTCGCGCTCAGGGCGCGTCGTCCGGAATGCGGGCGATCGGGAGATAGGGGTCGGGCTCGGTGACGGTCCGCCAGGCGCGACGGAACTTCTCGATGTCGTCGATGCTGACCGAAGGGTCGCGGCTGGCCGACTCGAAGTGTGTCAGGACTGACTGACCGACGTACGTCGTGCGCAACCCTCGCGTGCAGGCCTTCAGGCAGTAGTCCATGTCGCCGTAATTGACCGGGAAAGTGTCGCTCAGCCCCCCCAACTGCAGGAACACGTCGCGGGCCGTCAGCATGACGGCGCCGGTCACCGCCAAGTAGTTGCGGGTGCTGACGATCTCCCCGCCATAGCCGACTGCCCCCACGGCCGCATGCCGCTGCAGGTGGAAGGGCAAGCCGTGCGAGTGCTGCACCCCCGCGTGCTGCACGGTCGCGTCCTCGTAGAGGAGCCGGGGGCCCACGACGCCGACGCCGGGCTCCTGTAGCGCCTCCACCAGCAGACGTAGCCAGTCGGGGTGGACGGGGTAGATGTCGTCGTTCAGCAGCAGCAGCAGGTCGCCGGTCGCCCGGAGCGCCCCCCTGTTGATCGAGCGGGAGAACGAGAAGGCTCCCTCGTCGCGCTCGACGACAAGCCGGTCACCGAGCACCGCGCGCGCCTCGTCCACGGCGCGCTCGTCGGCGTGCTCGGACAGGACGAGCACGACTTCACCTACCGGGTAGTCGGTCCGCTCGACCAGTCCCCGCGCGCACTGGGCGACGAGGCTGACGTCGTCGACGCCGCGGACGCTGCGGCGCGCTCCCGCTGTCGGTAAGACCACGCTGACGGAGGGGATCTGGTCGAGGTCCCGGCGTACCTGCCAGCAACCGGTGCCCGGAATCGCCCGTGCCGTCCCGGCCTGCCCTCTGCGTCGCAGCGCGTCGCTGAGCACCGCCGCTGTCGCAACGGGCGCACGCAAGGCGGGCACACCAGCCCGGCGGTGGTAAAGCACCTCGTCCACATGGGAGACGCGGGGATCGATCTCTGTCGCCCTCAGGTGCAGGTCCCACTCCTCCGCGCCGTCCGTACCGGCGAGGAATCCTCCGGCGGCAAGCACGAGAGAGCGTCGGAGCAGGGTCAGCCGCCCGAGGTAGTCCTCGGCCAGGAGCTGGTCCGGAGACCACCCGGGCTTGCTGACCGCGTCACGACGGCTGTGTGCATCGAAGGTGTCCTCGTCCGCGTGCACCACGGCTGTCGGCTGCCGACGCGCCTCCATCAGCAGCCGGCGGAGGCAGTGTGCAGCAAGCAGATCTCCAGAGCCCAGCACCCCGACCCACGGCGCGCAGGACCAGGCCAGGCAGGACGCGAGCTGTGCGGTGCGGGAGCCGCTGGAGAAGGCAGCGGTAGGTGTCACGAGGAGCACCCTGGGGTCGTGGTGGGCGTAGTGCCTGAGCACATCCGCCACGCCGGGCCGCGGGTCGGCGGCTGCCACGCACAACTCCCACGCCAACCACGTCTGGTGACGGACCGATTCGATCGTGTCCCTGACGTCCTCGTATGGCTGGTCGTCCACGACGAGAAGAAGACTGACGTGGGGAGGGCTCATGCAGAACGCGCAGAACGCGCGCGGGGCACCCGACCGCCGAGGCGGCGCAGCAGCTCCATGGAGCTGGCATCCGCCAAGGCTGTCTCCGCGGCCCGGTCGAGGAGCTCCCGCTGCTCGCCGGCCTGCGCCTGCTCGCGGCGAAGGGCGGCCCCGAGGTCCCGCTCGACCGCGGCCACCTGTTGGGCGCAGGCATGAGCACTCTCCTGAAGTTGCCGGACGAGTCGGACGGCCTCGCGCTGCTGCGTCCGAGCTGCTGCAAGTGCCTCGTCCTTCTCCTCGAGCTGCCGGGTGAGGTCGGCTATCTGGCGCTCCATGCGGAACACGTCGTCACGAGCGGCCAGGGCGCCGAGGAGCACCGGCATGTCGACCGTAGCCGGACCCGATCCACGCCGGTCGGCGTCACCCTGACGCGCGGTACTCAACGGTTCCCTCGGGCCGTCCGGACCCGACGGGCGACGCGGGACGCCCGTCGCAACGGTCCGGCCAGCCGCCACGTATGGCTCGCGTGGAACTCCCGGCGCAGCTCGTCGCGCGCGTGGGCGCCGGCCGACGCGGCGGCCACTGCCACCAGGTCACCGTGTTGAGCACCCAGGCGTTGGCGTTCGGACGACCACTGCTCGCGCTCCTGAGTGATCAGGGTCTCCAGATGTGTGACGTGGATGCGAAGTGCCTGGTTGTCACCTTGCAGCTGCTCCACCGTGCGCAGCTGCAGGTCGCGGTGCGCAGCGACCGCCAAGGTGGTGCTGATCTCCGCCTCCACCGCCTGATGTGCCTCGTCGATCTCGCTCAACACCTGCCGGACGCGGGCGAGTGTTCCGCGTGGCAACACCTGCGCGTGGGTGTCGAGCTTGGCGATGATCGCAGCGTGCGCAGCCGACCACTCGGCGGGGGTGTGCACGGTGCTGGAGCTTTCGCCCTTCACCCACCTGCGATAGACGGCAGTGATCTCGGGGGTGTCGGCGACGCCGCACAAGGGAGCAGCTTGCAAGAGCACGTCCCAGTCCTCCAACACCGGAAGCGTCTCGTCAAAACGCAGGCCCAGATCCCGGAAGAGGCTGCGGGGGAAGGCAAGACCACAGGGCGGACTCTGGTTCTCGCGGATGTGCTCGAAGAGGTCGAACGACAGGGGGTACGGCGTGGTCGTGCGACCCACTGGCACGTAACCGGGCCGACCGAGCAGGGACGTGCGCTCGATGTCTTGGGTGGCTACGGCTGTCCGCAACACTCGGCCAGGCCATCGGTCGCCGAGGTCGCGGAAGGTCTGCACCCAGTGTGCGAGCACCAGGTCGTCGTCGTCCAGGACCGCGAGGTAGCGCCCGCGGGCCTCGGTCACGCCGACGTTGAGCGGACGGCAGCGGCCCCCGCCGGCGACGGGCACGAGTCGGACCCGGGCTGACATCGACCCGGGTAGGGCCTCGACCAGGTAGCGGACGTCTCCCTCGCGGAGGGGCGCGACGTCGTGCAGCAGGAGCAGCACCTCGAAGTCATCGCAGTCCTGGGCCGCAAGGCAGAGCAGGGCCTCCTGCAGGGTGTCGAGTCGCTGTCCCTGCGTGCGCATCAACACGGACAGGAAGGGAGCGGGCGACCGGGACTCCACGTCGGGTGCAGGAGCGGGCCTGGCCGGCACGTAAGCGCGGACCCACTGGTTGACCTCCCCGCCCGGGGCGGCGATGTCCCGGAGGCGCCGCAGCAGCGAGCTGATCGTGGCCGACGGTGCCAGCAGCACGCTGTCCGCGGGGAAGTGCTGATCACTCGCGAAGAGTTCGAAATCCGCGCTTCCCACCTTCGTCCAACCGCTCCTCGCGGTCGTGGACGCGAGCTGTCGCTCATCGAAGAAGGCCACGTGGGTGTCGTCGAGCAGCCCCACCTCGGTGTAGTCCCAGCGGCCCGAGAGCAATTTGATCCCCAGATCGACGTGCGTGACATTGGGGACGCTGATGATGAGCGGCGCGCCGCCCCACTCGGAGGCCACTTCTCGGAGTGCGTCCAGGGCGGCCACCCCGTCCACCACATGCTCCAGACAGTCGATGAGCAGCAAGCCGCTCAGCTTCCGGCCCACCAGACGCTCCTGCGTCACGGTGAGCAGGGCGCCGGCTGCGGTGAGGTCGCACACCGCGGTCTCCAGGCCTCGGTCGGCGAGGTCCTTGAGGCCCCCTTCATCGATGTCGACGCCGATGTAGCTGTATCCAAGCGCCTCCAGCGGTTCCGCCACGGCGCCGTGCCCGCACCCGACGTCCAGGACCACCCCACCCGGGACGAAGTGCCGCTGCGCGAGGCCAACCACACGGGCGTACACGGTGTCAGTGCCGTAGCCGAACGCATAACGGGGCATGCGGCCTCCTAGAAGCGGTGAGCGGCGTACTGGCCGTTGACAAACGTTGCTACCCGGCCCTCGGGGTCCAGCGGCTCCGGCACCCGACCCGCTGCGACTCGCGCGCGGTACTCGCGGGCGGCCTGTGCCTCCAGCGGTCTTTCCTCGGCGCCCGCCTCGAAGACCCGCAGATAGTGGTCGACGAGGTCCCGTCGGGAGTACTTGTGGAACATGAACAGGGCCGCTTCGGCCGAGTAGTAGATCATCGCGTCCCCGATGACCAGGTGTCCCCGCTCATCGATCCGCTTGTCGTGGAAAACCCGCGCGGACGGCTGCAAGACGAGGCGATGACCAGCGAGCCGCGCGCGCCAGGACCAGTCCACGTCGTCGCAGTAGAGGAAGAAGGACTCGGCATCGAACCCGCCCACCTGGTCCAGGACAGTTCGCCGAACGAGCGCGCAGGCCGTGGTCACCCATGGCGTCTCCCCGGTGCCGTGGTCATAGGGCTTCGGGTGCTCCAGGGGCAGTTGACGAGCCTCGACCACCCCCACCAGCGGCTCGTCGAGGGGCAGAAACAACTCGTTGATGAGGAAGGGGTCGGCGACCACATCGGGGTTCAGGATGAGCAGGAGGTCCTGCTCGAACAGCGTCAACAGCCGATTGTGACCTCCGGCGCTGCCCAAATTGGCATCGAAAAAGTCATACTGAAAGGAATCAATTCCGTGGTCGACGAGAGTGGCTTCGAGTTCCGCCCGCTCCGTCGCATTCAGTGCGGGCAGCGAGGACGAGTCTCCCACATACAGAGACACCGTTCCGAGGATGCCATCCTGCTTGGCCTGCTGACAGGCCCTCGCAAGGCTCGTGAGGGAGCGCCGCGTCGCGGTCGCTGGATTGCCGTATAGGACGGTCTGCACCCGCAAGGAGGGGGCGGCCGCGGCGGCGGCGTCCCTCATCGTCTTCCCCGTCGCGGTCGACACCCCGCGACGATACCGAGCTGTCCTGCCGGACTCCCCCAACGGCGAGATCGAGTCACGGGGTTCCGGTAGACGCGTCGATCCATCGTGATAGGCCCTGCAGGCCGACGAGCAGCGAGACCTCGGGCCGGACCCCGAGGTCTCCCGTCATCGCCGTCACCTCGGTACTGGCATGGCGCACGTCCCCGTCACGGAAGCGCCCGGACACACGAGGCGGTGGCGCCCCGTGCAGGTCCGCGAGGAGCTGGGCAAGCTCCAGGATGGTCGTCGGAACCCCGCTGCCGACATCCACCAGACGGTGAGGAACAGGTCGAGCCAGCGCTGCGGCAAGCGCGCGGACGACGTCGTCAACGTGGACAAAATCCCTGACGACAAGGCCGTCTTCGTAGAGTTCCACCGTCTCGCCTGCCTTCGTCATGCGCGCGAAGAGCGCGACGATCCCCGTGTAACTGTTCGTGAGTGACTGACCTGGGCCGTACACATTCTGCAGCCGCAGGACGGACAGGGCAGCACCAGAGGCAGCCGCCCACGCCCGGAACACGTGCTCCTGAGCAAGTTTGGTCGCGCCGTACACGCTGGTGGGCTCAGGGATCGTCTGGCCGGCGCGGCTGTCCAGGGGGACAGCGACCGAGCCGTCGACTCCGCGCGGATCCCAGTCGCCCGACCCGAGCATGGCGTGGCTCCGTGGTCCTGGGCTGAACACGGCTCCGTCGGCAGCACGCCAGCACCCCTCGCCATACACGGCTCGGCTCGAGGCCAGCAGGAGCTGCTCAGGCACGCTGTCGTGCCGCAGCAGCGCGTCCAAGAGCACCGTGGAGCCGACGACGTTGACGTGAGCGTGCCTGGTGGCCTCGGTCAAGGACTGGCCGGTGCCGGTTTCGGCCGCAAGGTGCACGACGACGTCGGGCGTCACCCTAGGCAGCAGGTCGTCCCAGGTGGCAGGCTCGGTCACGTCCGCCACGACGAGTTCTACGTCGGTCGGCAGCCTGCCGGGACGACGTCGGTGAGGATGGACCTGGGGGTGCAGCACGTCGACGGCGACGACGTGATGCCCGGCTTGCAGGAGCAGCGGAGCCAGCTCCGAGCCGATGAACCCGGCTCCGCCGGTCACAAGGACTGTGCTGATCGGCCACCTCCTGGATTGCCGGCCGGGGTGCCACACCCCGCATCGCTGTGCTCGCAGTTGACCACAGGCTGGTCGGGGGGAGGACGCTCGTGCCCTACCCGCCGCCGCCGCGGCCCGGTCGACTGTGCCTGCGCTCGGCTGATAGCCGGTCCCCCGGCGCAGGCTGGGGCGACTCGCGAGCACCACCCGTCAAACCCCCATGCCCGACGATGTCGGCCAGCAGCGTGGCCCTCCCGGTGCCAGGCCGTGCCGTGCCCGTGAGCCATCCTGCACCCCCGCCATGATCCGTTGCAGGTTCCACCCACGAAGTCCCTCTCCGGTCGGCGACGCTCTCGTCCCTCAGCAAGACACCAGTCCCGAGAAGCGAGAGGCACTTTCTCGATTTCCCGGAGTGGGTCGACCGAAAGGATCAGGCGGTTACTGCGACAGCCGGATCAACGCTGCTATGGACACGTGTAGGCAAAGCAGTCAGGTCACGTCCATTCCACGTACGACGTGCAGTTTTGGGACGGCGCACCGACCGTCCACGGTCGAACGGTACGGTGGGGGGCGCCCCCGCGTGTGCGACCATTGTCGCGAGGCGCACATCACACTCCAAGTAGGATGCGAGCGCGCTCATGGACGTATCAAGGCCCTTCGACTCGGACGTGACGCGGGCACCGCACGGCGACAGTGCGGCACTACTCGGAGACTCCGGTCTTCAGTCAACGGTACTCGAAGACTTGGCCGCGGCTGCGAACTACCGGGCCTGGCTGGTCGGGCTCGTGCACACCTGGCTTTCAAGTCCGTGCATTGAGGTGGGTTCAGGACTCGGCCTCTACGCTCAGGAACTCGCCGACCGCGGTTTGCACGTCACAGCGACAGAGGCCGATCACGGTCGACTCGCGGTTCTCAGTGCGCGCTTTGCTGACAGCGGAAGCGTTCGCGTGGAAGAGCTCACCGTTCCGGTGGAGCGCGAGGAGAGCTACGCCTCGCTGGTGTCGTTCAACGTGCTAGAGCACATCGTGGACGACGTTGCTGCCCTTGAAGCCTTTGCTGGGTTGTGTCGACCCGGCGCGACAATCGTTGCCGTGGTGCCAGCATTCCCCATCGGAATGAGCCGCTTTGATCGAGAGATAGGGCACGTGCGCCGATACCGCAAGCGCACCTTGGGTGCTGCCGCACAGGCCGCAGGACTTGAATGTATTGAGCTCCAGCACGTCAACTCTATCGGCTTGATCGCCTGGGTTCTCCTGGTTCGACTAGGCCGCGGAAGGCCGCGGCAGGGGTGGGGCCTGCGCCTTTTCGACAGGAGCATTGTGCCCGTCCTCATCCGTCTTGAGCGACGCCACGAGCCTCCCTTCGGTCAGAGTCTCATTCTTCGAGCTCGGGTGCCGGCGGCCCGCGAGTGACGGAGTCTCCAACTCGTCGCTCGCGACCAAGAGACGCTGGAGCAGTCGCCCTACTGATAGTCTTGCTCGGGTTCATTCACCGTGACCTGATCTTGGACACGCATCATATACCCTACGATTACGATACATACCACTGGCCCCTCTTTAGCGAGGTGGCGTCGCGGGTCGCCAACAGACAAGGCATCGGCTGGGATACGTCGGAGTACGGTGGCGCTCCGCTGCTGACCAACGTCAATGCCGCCGTCTTTTACCCGCCGCACCTCGCGGTTCTGCTAGCGGTCCGGCTGACCCGATTGCGGGTGACCCTGCGCGAGTTCGCGTTCGTCGAGTTGTCGCACTGGGTGCTGCTCGCCGTGACGTCATTCATCTATCTGCGCGTCCGCGGAGTGGCGCGCCGCTGGACTGTTGTCAGCACCGGGATACTCCTCGGGTCCGGCGCGCTGCTTTCACAGTCTCAGCACTTGGGCGTCATCGAGATTGTGTCGTGGTTGCCGTTGGCGCTGCTGGCGACCGAGCACGCGGTGGATCGGCGCACGGCCCTCAGCGGTGCTTTGCTGGGACTCGTCCTGGCGACCATGCTGACAGCTGGCTTCCTGCCGCAATTCGTGGCGTGCCTGCTCTTCCTGATGACTTGGGCCCTTGTCCGCGTGTTCCAGACTGGCGCGCCCCCACTACGTGTGCTGCTCGTGCTCGCCGAAGGACTGGTGACCGCTCTATGTTACGGGGCGGTGATCGTGCTGCCTCTGCTCCACGATCGGGCGACCTACCCGCAAGTTGATGCGCCTGCTGCCTTTCCCATGCAGGTCCTGAAGACCACGTTCGCTCCGGATGCGCTGGGTCATCTGGAGGGTGATCCCGCCCGTTATGTCAATCCGACAGATATTACGTGGAGCTATTACTACACAGGAGCCTTTGCGGTAGTAGCAGGCTTAGCATCACTGTTGACTCGAGAACGCTCGGCGCGTGGACCGCAAGTCGTCCTGATCGTCCTCGTGCTCGCCGGCTTCGGGCAGACCGCCGACGCGCTCGCAGGCATTGCGCGCAGCCTCCCGGTAGTTGGCCAACTATACCGAGCCAGCCCGGTGCCCGTCCTGCTGTGTTTCGCCATATGGTTGCTCCTCGCCCAAGCCCTGCAGCGGGGCCGCTGGCCTCGCGCAGTCATCCTTCTTGCCATGGTGCTCATCAGCGGAGGACTTCTCCTTACGCACGCTCAGATTGGCTCCGAGACGGCTCGTGTGTCCGCGTGGTCGATGCCCGCCGTCGCCTGGATCATCCTCGGCGCGAGCACGGTCGCTCTACTCAGCCAACGGCCGACTCTTATACTCGCCGTGGCGGTGGCCGGAGTCATCGAACTTGTCGTTGTGAACAGCGGGGGATTTTGGTTCTCCTCCCCAGGACCGGCGCAACGATGGGACGAGCGTCATGTCACGTCGGGCTACGACGCCGCGCTGGCGTTCTTGCAACATGATAAAGGGCAGTTCCGCGTCGCCGTCGATCAGGCCGTCATGACGGATACGTGGGACAATGGCTGGCGAGTGTGGGGACTGGACAGCATCTCGGGATTTGACCCACAGCACAACGGGGCATGGGTAACACTCGCTGAGCACTTAGGCGCACGGCAGTACGCCGCACCCCGCCGCTTCTCCCTCGATCAACTAAGTTCCGGCGTGCTGCAACTATTCAACATAAAGTATCTCGTCTGGCGTGCCGGTACGGTCCCACCGCTGCCTCCGGGTCTTATCGTGGCATTCACTGACGACTTGTACTCCATTGTTAGAGTCGCTACCTTTCGCTCACGGGTCTACCTTACGTCCCTCTCGTGCGCGACTGTGTCTGCCGCATTCGAGCAGACGAGCAGCCGCTGCCGGGACGTCATTCGGGTGCAGGTGCGGCCGAGTATGGCCGGCCATCTCGACGTCGATCTTCCGAGTGGCCATGGCGCCGGCCTGCTCGTGACCGGTACCGCCGCCTTTCCTGGGTGGAGGGCAACTGTGGATGGTGTGTCGCGCGGCACCAGGGACGCCTTTGGCGCCGTTCAGGCGGTGAACGTGGAAGCTGGCGATGAGCGCGTCGTACTGGACTACAGGCCCGTCTCCACACCTGTCGGCCTATCGATCAGTGCCGCATCCTTATCAGGATTGATGATACTCGCGCTCTACTCTCAAGGGCCCTTAGCCCGCCGTCGTCAAGGAGTCCGCGCAGGACGAACCGACGGTTCCTCCAGCACCTGAGATGCTCGGCCGGCGCCGGCCTCGTATCTGTGTTTCTTCTGGTCGCGCCGAGTTAGCGGTGCGCATCCCTGTGCCGAGTCGCCGGGGCAGAAAGCCCTACCGAGCCGCGGTCAAACGCTCTCGGCGAGGTCGTTACTTGCCGCGCGAGCGGGCGCGCTCCACTCAGCGGGAGCCGAGGCCAGGCGTATGGTCGGCTGTTGGCAGCAGGGTGCCACCGCTACCACTGACCGGGCGCCCGCGAGCGAGAGAAGGCGACCCGGACCGTGTCCGTGCAGGACGAGCACCAGACCCCCCACTCCAGCGACGAGGACTTCGGGGCCAACGGCTGGCTCATCGAGGAGATGCGGGACAGCTGGGCCGCGGACCCGGGGTCGGTGCCGAGCGAGTGGCAGGACTTCTTCGGCGCTACGCCGGGGGTTCCCGCCGCCGCGGACGGCAATGGCCACCCGGCCGCAACCCAGGTCGACGCGCCCGCGCCCGACCGGCGAGCCGCCCCCGGCGGCGACGCGGCCGCTCCCGTCCCCGGCAAGGCCGCCGCACCGGCGCGCACCCCAGCAGCTACCAGCAACGGCAGCGCCCCCGCACCTGGCGGCGCCGTCCCCGCCGCGCACACGCCACCCGCCCCCGCCACCGGGGCGCAGACCACCGCCCTAAAGGGTGCCAGCGCCCGCGTCGTGGCGAACATGGAGGCCTCGCTGCACGTCCCCACCGCGACCAGCGTGCGCGCCGTCCCCGCGAAGCTGCTCGAGGACAACCGCACGGTTATCAACCGCCACCTGGCCCGCGCCCGCGGCGGCAAGGTCAGCTTCACCCACCTGATCGGCTTCGCCCTGGTGCGCGCGGTGCGCGACCTGCCGGAGATGAACCACAGCTACAGCACCATCGAGGGCAAGCCGACGCTGGTGACCCCCGACCAGGTGGGGCTGGGCCTGGCCATCGACCTGACCAAGAGCAACGGCGACCGGCAGCTCGTCGTTGCCGCGGTGAAGGCCGCCGACCGGATGAGCTTCGCGCAGTTCTGGGCGGCGTACGAGGACATCGTCCGGCGGGCCCGCCAGGCAAAGCTCACCACGGAGGACTTCAGCGGCGTCACGGTGAGCCTGACCAACCCCGGCGGTTTCGGCACGGTGCATTCGGTGCCGCGCCTCACCGAGGGCCAGGGCGCGATCATCGGCGTCGGGTCGATGGAATACCCCGCCGAGTTCCAGGGCGCGTCGCGGGACACCATCGCGCGGCTCGGCGTCAGCAAGGTCATCACGCTCACCAGCACCTACGACCACCGGGTGATCCAGGGGGCGCAGAGCGGCGAGTTCCTGCGCCGCATGCACCAGCTGCTGCTCGGCGAGGACGGCTTCTACGACGAGATCTTCACCAGCCTGGAGATCCCCTATGAGCCGGTGCGCTGGACCAGTGACGTGCGCGACCGCGACGAGGGCGACCTCGGCAAGGAGGCGCGGGTCCAGGAGCTGATCCACGCCTACCGCGTGCGCGGCCACCTCATCGCCGACACCGACCCGCTCACCCACGCCATCAAGACCCACCCCGACCTCGACGTGCGCACCCACGGGCTCACGTTGTGGGACCTCGACCGCGACTTCGCCGTCGGCGACTTCGCCCGGACCTCCGGTCAGAAGGTGATGCCGCTGCGCGACGTGCTCGGCGTGCTGCGCGACGCCTACTGCCGCACGGTCGGCGTGGAGTACATGCACCTGCAGGACCCCGACCAGCGCGCCTGGTTGCAGGCCCGCGTGGAGCGGCGCGCCGAGAAGCCCGACCGCGGGCAGCAACTGCACGTGCTGGAGCGGCTCGGCGCGGCCGAGGCCTTCGAGGCCTTTCTGCAGACCAAGTACGTCGGGCAGAAGCGCTTCAGCCTGGAGGGCGCGGAGTCCACCATCCCGGTGCTGGACGAGGTCATCGCCGCCGCCGCGCAGGACGGCCTCGACGAGGTCGTCATCGGCATGCCGCACCGCGGCCGGCTGAACGTGCTGGCCAACACCGTCGGCAAGAGCTACGCCCAGATCTTCCGTGAGTTCGAGGGCGCCATCGACCCGGGCACCGCACACGGCTCGGGTGATGTGAAATACCACCTGGGCGCGAGCGGCACCTTCCGCGCGCCGGACGGGTCCACCACCACCGTCAGCCTGTGCAGCAACCCCAGCCACCTGGAGGCCGTGGACGGCGTCCTGGAGGGCGTGGTGCGGGCCAAGCAGGACGTCCTGGACAAGGGCGAGGGTCCCGGCGCCTTCTCCGTGGTGCCGCTGATGATGCACGGCGACGCGGCCTTCGCCGGCCAGGGCGTCGTCGCGGAGACGCTCAACCTCTCCCAGCTGCGCGGCTACCGCACCGGCGGCACCGTGCACGTGGTGGTCAACAACCAGGTGGGCTTCACCACCGACCCCCGCGAGGCCCGGTCCAGCGTGTATGCCACCGACGTCGCGCGGATGGTGCAGGCGCCCATCTTCCACGTCAACGGCGACGACCCCGACGCCTGCGTGCGGGTCGCGCGGCTGGCGTATGAGTACCGCCGGGCCTTCCACAAGGACGTGGTGATCGACCTGGTCTGCTATCGCCGGCGCGGGCACAACGAGGGCGACGACCCCTCGATGACCCAGCCGGTGATGTACCGCACGATCGAGGCCAAGCGCTCGACGTTCACCCTCTACCGCGAGGCGCTGGTGGGCCGCGGCGACATCGAGCAGGCCGACGCCGACGCCGCAGTTGCGGCGTACCGCGCCACCCTGGAGGGTGCGTTCGGCGAGACCCGCGATGCGGCTGCAGCCGACGGTGACGGCTGGTCCAACAGCACTCCCCCTCAGCCGCAGGTCCAGCCGGCCGTCGCGACGGCGGTCTCCCGGGACGTGCTGGACCGGATCGCGACGGCGCAGACCGCCCTCCCGCCGGGGTTCACCCCGCACCCCCGCGTGCGGACCACGGTGCTGGACAAGCGCGCCGGCATGCTCGCCGCCGACGCCGTGGACTGGGGCTTCGGCGAGACGCTGGCCTTTGGCACGTTGCTCCTGGACGGGCACCCGGTCCGGCTGGCCGGCCAGGACAGCCGCCGCGGCACCTTCACCCAGCGGCACGCCGTCGTGGTCGACCACGAGACGGGCGAGGACTTCGTGCCGCTGCGCCACCTCGGCGACGGACCGCACGGGCCGCAGGCGCGCTTCCACGTCTACGACTCGCTGCTCAGCGAGTACGCCGCGATGGCCTTCGAGTACGGCTACTCCGTCACCCGCCCCGAGGCACTCGTCGCCTGGGAGGCGCAGTTCGGCGACTTCGTGAACGGCGCGCAGACCGTCGTCGACGAGTTCATCTCCTCCGGTGAGGCCAAGTGGGGGCAGCGCACCAGCGTGGTGCTGCTGCTGCCGCACGGCTACGAGGGCCAGGGCCCCGACCACTCCTCCGCCCACATCGAGCGCTTCCTCGCGCTGTGCGCGGAGGACAACATGGTGGTCGCCTACCCGAGCACGCCGGCGTCGTACTTCCACCTGCTCCGCCGCCACGTGCTGTCGGACCGGCAGAAGCCCCTGATCGTGTTTACGCCGAAGTCGATGCTGCGACTCAAGGCGGCGACGTCGCCGGCCAGCGCGTTCACCGAGGGCGGCTTCCGCGAGGTGCTCCCCGACACCGACCTCGCCGAGCGGCTGGCCGGCCAGGGTGCCGATGCCGCCAGTGTGCGCACGGTGCTGCTGACCGCCGGCAAGGTGCACTACGACCTGCTCGCCCACCGCGGCAAGGCCGGTGTCACCGACACGGCCCTGCTGCGCGTGGAGCAGCTCTACCCGCTGCCCGGCGACCCGCTGCGGGCGGCGCTGGAGGTCTACCCGCAGGCGACCGACGTGGTCTGGGTGCAGGAGGAGCCGGCGAATCAGGGGGCCTGGCCGACGATGGCGCTTCAGCTGCCGGAGCTGCTGCCCGCCGGCCGCACCCTGCGCCGGGTCTCCCGCCGCGCCTCGGCCTCCCCCGCCGTGGGATCGGCGAAGGCGCACGAGGCCGAGCAGATCGCGCTGGTGCAGACCGCCTTCGGCGGCCGCTGACAGCGCACGGCCGGACCAGGACGTGTACTTCACCGATCGCGGCATCGAGGAGCTGGCGCAGCGGCGCGGCGAGGAGTCGGTGACGCTGGACTGGCTGGCCAACCGGCTGCGGGACTTCGTCGACGCCCACCCGGAGCACGAGACCGCCGTCGAGCGGCTGGCGACCTGGCTGGCGCGGGACGACGACGACGACGTAGTCGCTGACGGCTGACGCGGGCTGCATGCGGGAATGCCGTAACGGCGAGGGCATCCCGCGCGTCGTAGGGGGGACAGGTCCCGCCGTCGTCCCGCGTGACGACCGACCGACAGGAGACGCCCGGATGCGTCGTAGCACCACGCTGATCGCCGCCGCCGCCGTGGTCGCCGCCGGCGTCACCGCCGCCTCGGCCTCGATCGTGCAGAAGCCCAAGCAGGGCGAGCTGTCGGTGATCGCCCTCGTCGGCGGCACCGCCGGTGCGCAGACCCTGCAGAACATCGACAGCTTCAAGCCGCAGACACCGCGCAGCACCAGGGCCGTCACGGGCACCACGGCCGGGGACGTGCTGCTCGGCGTGGACTTCCGCCCGTCGACCGGCGAGCTGATCGGGCTGGCCCGCAACGGGACGGCACTGCGCACCTACGGCATCGACTACCAGACCGGCACCGCGACGCTCAAGGGCACGCTCACCAGCACCGGCACCGCGAACGGCGGCGCCGCCGCCGGCCAGCCGGTCGTCGCCGACCCCGCCGCCGTCTACTCCATCGACGTCAACCCGACCTCGCCGGGCGGCAGCACCGTCGCCACCGACCAGCGCGGTGCCCTGCGGATCGTCTCCTCGACCGGCCAGAACCTGCGGGTCGCCAACATCGACGCGCCGGCCACCACCACCGACGCCCCGATCAACGTGGGCACCGCGGCGACCGTCGCCGGCGTGCAGGGCGTGGGATACACCAACAGCGAGCCCAAGGCGAACCTGTCCACCGGCACGCTGCTCTACGACATCAACGTCGCGACCGACAGCCTGCACCTGCAGAACCCGGCCAACGCCGGGGACGTCAGCACCGTCGTCGGCAAGCTCGACCTGCAGGCCGGCGGGACCCCCGTGGACATCACCTCGGCGGCGTTCGACGTCTACCCCTACTACGCCGGCGGCCGGGCGGTGTCCAACGTCGGCGTGGCCGTCCTCGGCTCCAGCACGGGCAAGATCCTGGCCCGGGTCGACCTCACCAGCGGGCTCGCCGTCTCCCAGGGTCCGGTCAGCGCCGACATCGTCGACATCGCCGCGCTCTACCCGCAGAAGTACCAGGGCTGAGCAACCGGGTCTCCTCGGTGCGTGACCCTGTGGCACCGGGGCCGCGCGGCGGCTGGGAGACTGCTCGCATGACCGGCCGCAAGACCGACAGCCAGAAGAACCTCATGCTCTTCGGTGGGCGGGCGTATCCCGAGCTCGCCCAGGAGGTCGGGGAGCACCTCGGGGTCGAGCCGGTGCCGACGAGCGCCTACGAGTTCGCCAACGGTGAGATCTTCGTGCGCTTCGAGGAGTCGGTGCGTGGCTGCGACGCCTTTGTGCTGCAGTCGATGACCGAGCCCATCAACACCTGGGTCATGGAGACGCTGATCATGGTGGACGCCCTCAAGCGGGCGAGCGCCAAGCGGATCACGCTGGTCCTGCCGTTCTATCCCTACAGCCGGCAGGACAAGAAGCACCGCGGGCGGGAGCCGATCAGCGCGCGGCTGGTCGCCGACCTGTTCAAGACCGCCGGTGCCGACCGGCTGATGACCGTCGACCTGCACACCAGCCAGATCCAGGGCTTCTTCGACGGTCCGGTCGACCACCTCTTCGCCCTCAACGTGCTCGCCGCACAGGTCCAGCGCCGACTGGGGGACCGCCCGCTCACGGTGGTGGCACCCGACTCCGGCCGGGTCCGGGTCGCCGAGCGGTGGACCGACAAGCTGTCCTGCCCGCTGGCCTTCATCCACAAGCGGCGCGACCCGCTGGTGCCCAACGAGGTGACCACCAACGCTGTGGTCGGCGAGGTCGAGGGGCGCACCTGCATCATCGTCGACGACATGATCGACACCGGGGGTACGACGACCAAGGCGGCCCAGGCCCTGTTCGACGCCGGCGCCGTCGACGTCCTCGCGGTGGCCACCCACGGGCTGTTCTCCGGGCCGGCCGTGGACCGCTTCAAGAACAGCCGGATCAGCGCCACGATCGTCACCAACACGCTGCCGCTGCCCTCGGAGAAGCACTGGGACGGGCTGGAGGTCGTCTCCATTGCCCCGCTGCTCGCCGACGCGATCCGCGCGGTCTTCGAGGACGGCTCGGTCACCAGCCTGTTCGACGGTGCCGCCTGACGGTGCCGCCCAGCCGCCTGTAGGCGCTACGGCGTCAGCACCAGCTTGCCGACCACGTCGCCGGTAGCCATCCTGGCGAAGGCCTCGGCAGCGGCCGCCAGCGGCAGCACCCGGTCGATCACCGGCCGCACCCCCGTCGCCTCCAGCAGGCGCACCAGCGCGACCAGCTCCTCCCGGGTGCCCATGGTCGAGCCGACCACCGAGATCTGCCGGATGAACACCCGCTGCAGGTCCGCGTCGGGGTCCGCGCCGCTGGTGGCGCCGCTGACCACGACGGTGCCGCCGGGCCGCACGCTCCTCAGCGAGTGACTCCAGGTTGCCCGACCGACCGTCTCGACGACGACGTCCACCCGGTCGGGCAGCCGCGCCCCGCTCGGCACGGCGACATGGGCGCCGAGCTGCAGCGCCCGCGCGCGCTTGGCCTCGTCCCGGCTGGTCGCGAACACGGTCGCCCCCATCGCCCTGGCCAGCACGATGGCCGCGGTGGCGACCCCGCCACCGCAACCCTGCACGAGGACCCGGCTGCCGGCCCGGACCCCACCCCGGGTCACCAGCATGCGGTACGCCGTCAGCCACGCGCAGGGCAGGCAGGCCGCCTCCTCCCAGGACAAGGCGGCCGGCTTAGGCACCAGGTTGCGACGCGGGACGACCACCCGCTCGGCCAGCGTCCCGTCGTGCTGCTCGGAGAGGATGTTGAACCCGGGGTCCAGCGTCTCGTCACCGCCCGCCCCGGCTCCCGGGTCGGCGATGACAGCGTGCAGCACGACCTCCTCGCCGTCGTCGGTCACGCCGGCACCGTCGCAGCCGAGCACGCGGGGCAGCGCGGCCTCGGCCAGGCCGACGCCGCGCAGCGACCACAGGTCGTGGTGGTTCAGCGTCGCGGCCCGCAGGGTCACGCCGACCCAGCCCTCCGGGGCCGCCGGCTCGGGGCGCTCCCCCACCTCCAGCGCGGACAGCGGGTCGTCGGGGGACAGTCGGGCGGCGTAGGCGGCGAGCACCGGTTGATCCTGCCAGCTCAGCGGCGGGCCACGCCGTCCGCCCGGGCCGCCGCTGCCACCGCCGCAGCGACCGACGGCGCCACCCGCGCGTCGAAGACTGACGGGATAACATAGGTTGGGGCGAGTTCTGCCACCGTCACCAGGTCGGCGATGGCGGCCGCGGCGGCGAGCTTCATGCCCGGGGTGATGCGGGCGGCGCGCACGTCCAGCGCCCCCCGGAAGACCCCGGGGAAGGCGAGCACGTTGTTCACCTGGTTCGGATAGTCGCTGCGCCCGGTGGCGATCACGGCGACGTTGCCATGCGCGGCCTCGGGGTCGACCTCGGGGTCCGGATTGGCCATCGCGAAGACGACTGAGGATGGGGCCATCGAGGCGACGGCCTCGTCGGGGACGCGGCCGGAGGACAGCCCGATGAACACGTCGGCTCCGCGCATCGCCGCCACGACCGACCCGCGCAGGAGCGAGCTGTTGGTGTCGGCGGCGAGGGCGTGCTTGACGGCGGTCATGCCCTCGGCACGGCCGGAGTGGATCAGCCCCCGGGTGTCCGCCACGGCGATGTCACCGATGCCCCCCTCCAGCAGGATGCGCGTCACCGCCACGCCCGCTGCGCCGCAGCCGGACACGACGGCGCGCAGGTCCCCGAGGGTGCGCCCGGTCAGCCGGGCTGCGTTGCGCAGGCCGGCGAGCACCACGATCGCCGTGCCGTGCTGGTCGTCGTGGAAGACGGGGATGTCCAGGGCGGCCTGCAGTCTCTCCTCGATGCCGAAGCACCGGGGCGCGCTGATGTCCTCCAGGTTGACCCCGCCGAGACCGGGCGCCATCCGCACCACGGTCTCGACGATCTCGTCCGGGTCCTGTGTCGCCAGCGCCACCGGGAAGGCGTCGACGCCACCGAAGTGCTTGAACAGCAGCGCCTTGCCCTCCATCACGGGCATCGCGGCCGCCGGCCCGATGTCGCCGAGGCCGAGCACGGCACTGCCGTCGGTCACCACCGCGACGGCGTTGCTCTTCACCGTGTACTCCCACGCCAGCGAGGGGTCGGCCGCGATGGCCCCGCAGATCCTGGCCACGCCGGGCGTGTAGGCGATGGACAGGTCCCGCGCGTCGCGCAGCGGCACCCGGGAGGCGACCTCGATCTTGCCGCCGCGATGGGCGGTGAAGACCGGGTCGTCCTCCCGGCGGGCGTGCAGCGGCAGGGTGGCGCCGGTCGTGCGCGGGAAGCCCCGTGCGTGCTCGTCCGCTGTCACGTCGTCCTTCGCTCGGCAGCCTGGCAGGGTCCTGGTCGCCAGGTGGAATGCAGGTTAGCGGCCACTAGGCTCGCGCACCGTGGAGATCACCGCGCTGGGGATCGGCGGTGCATTTGTCTGCACCCCGCGCCAGCACCCGGACGACCGTGGCGTCTTTTTGGAGTGGTTCAAGGCCGGGCCGCTCGCCGAGGCGGTGGGGCACCGGCTGCGCCTGGAGCAGGCCAACCACAGCGTGAGCGCCCGCGGGACCCTGCGCGGCATCCACTTCGCGGACGTGCCGCCCAGTCAGGCCAAATACGTCTACTGCCCCTCCGGGGCGGTCCTCGACGTCGTCGTCGACATCCGGGTCGGCAGCCCGACGTACGGCCGGGTCGAAGCGGTGCGGCTGGACGAGGTCGACAGGCGTGCCGTCTACCTGTCCGAGGGACTGGGACATGCCTTCCTCGCGCTGACCGATGGAGCGGTCGCGACCTATCTCTGCTCCACCGGCTATGCCCCCGGTCGCGAGCACGGGATCACGCCGCTGGACCCGGCGCTGGAGCTGCCATGGGACCGCGCGCTCGGCTCGCTGGCAGCGGGGGCGGCCGTCGAGCCGCTGCTGTCGGACAAGGACAGCGCGGCGCCGACCCTGGCCGAGGCAGGCGAGCAGGGGCTGCTCCCGTCCTACGACGCCTGCCTGCGGTTCTACGCCGAACTGCGGGCCCGCGACGCGACCTGAGCGAGCTGTCCACAGCCGTGGCACCGGGGCTCGACGCCGCGCCACCCGCCGGGCATGCTCGCGGTCATGGTCGCCAGCCGCCTCGACGTGCTCGTCGTCGTCGCGCTGCTGCTGATGTTCCTCGTCCAGGCGTACACGGTCACCCTGTTCGTCCGGTTCCAGGGGGACACTCGCACGTCGCTCACGGAGGTGCGGCAGGGCCTCGGGGAGGTGCGGCAGGGCCTCGGGGAGGTGCGGCAGGGCCTCGGGGAGGTGCGGCAGGGCCTCGGGGAGGTGCGGCAGGGCCTCGGGGAGGTCAGGCAGGGC
>JAABUZ0100002359.1_pt1 | contig 31674 bp, 43 predicted proteins | sample 5562091 | NCBI WGS metagenome assembly JAABUZ01 (sample SAMN12813069, study PRJNA571459) | rock metagenome | isolation source: Antarctica rocks | place: Antarctica: Victoria Land, Linnaeus Terrace sud | collected 2015-12-21
GACAGCAAAGGTCGGGCCGACAGGCACCGTGCGCACCGCTTTGAGGCTTGGGGACAGCAAAGGTCGGGCCGACAGGCACCGTGCGCACCGCTTTGAGGCTTGGGGACAGCAAAGGTCGGGCCGACAGGCACCGTGCGCACCGCTTTGAGGCTTGGGGACAGCAAAGGTCGGGCCGACAGTCACCGTGCCGCTGGCCCATTGGCTCATCACGGTCGTCGAACAGGCTCGGGCCCAGCTCAGCGCGAACCGCGAAGGTGAGATTGGAGCTGTGTGCATGCTGACGCGCGGAGGATGCTCGTGCCGTATCCATGGCAATCGATTACTCCCGGGTAGTGCCCCGGAGGACCCGACCGACCGGTTCGGGCCGCGGTTTGCCTGAAGTAGAAGGGACGCGGGCGGGACCCGCCGGTCATACGTCGCCTACCTCAGCCGAGGTCGCGTGATCGCACGAGCCCTACGAGCCGCCCGTCGGGGGTGGTCACTATCGCGGTGGTCAGCTTTCTCTCCCGCAGCCGCGCTGCCAGTCTCTCGCTCGACGTGTCCGGGCGCACCGTCGAGGGCCCTGGCTCCATGACCGCCTCGGCCCGCGCGTCCGGGTCGGCGTCGAGCACGGCCTTGCGTAGCCGCCCGAGCAGCACTCCGCTTCCCGACATCACGAGCGCGAAGCCGTAGGGCGATCGCTCGACGCGGTGGCGCACGGGGCCGACGCGCTCGTCTATCCGGCAGCTAACCACGTCGTCGCGGACAGCGCTGGCCACCGTTGCCCGGTGCGCGTTGTCGCCGTCGGTCGCCAGTCCGTAGCCGATCCACTCGCTCTTGCCGTTGACGTAGTCGTACACCTCGGTGAAGCCGAGCGCTGCGAGCCGGCACGCGGCTCGTGGGCTCATGTCTCAAAGCGAGTCCCAGCAGTAGACGGCCACCGGGCGTTCGCGGTGGAGATGGGCGGTCGTGTCCGCATCGAGGGTCTTCAGCGGCAGGTTGATCGCGCCCGGCAGATGTTGTTCGGCATATTCCGCCGCCGGGAGTACCTCGACGACTTGGGCGCCGTCGGCGATCAGCTGGTGCAGCCGCGGCAGATCGATGCTCTCAGGCATACGGACCTGCAAGCGCGTCACGGATCCAGCGCTCGGGCGGCATGTGCGCCTGCCCCTGCGGCGCCGGGTAGAGCCGACAGTTGAGGCCGAAGTTGTGGCGGTCGGTTGCGCCTGGTTCCACGTCGCGACCGTCAACTCTGACCGTGGGCGAGCCGAGGAACCGCTCGGCCTCGGCGGCCTCGGGCGTCTCGACCGACCGAATCACGACCTCCGCGCCGGCCTGCTCGGCGAGCACGCGCACGCTCGGCAGCAGCTGCTCATAGCCGGGGCAGCCGCTCACGTAGAGCACCTCGACCCTCACGCTCGGCCACCCGGCGATGCATGATCGGCGCGGCGGGGGAGTACGCGAACCACGATCAACGCCAGCACGAGCGAAATGGCCAGCACGCCGGCGCCGACGCCGAGCACGCTTGCGAATGCGACGCCGCCGAGGGCTGCGGGATCGATGGTGCCGCGCCGCAGCAGAGCATCGCTGCGGCAGCCACCGCGATCGCGGACAGCAGCGCGGCCTTCGGCGGCCCGGTGTTATCGCCGGCCCGGCCACGTGGAGCGGGCATCAGCAGCTCCCGCCCACACGCCGGCAACTGGCCACGTGGTCGGTGTTCTTCAAGAGCAATGACCGCCCGATCACGAGCAGCTTGACCACGCGCTCGTCGGCCACCCGGTAGAAGACGACGCGATGCTCGCGCCGGGTGTCCACGAATCCGCACCAGCGCAGACAGGCGAGGTGGTTCGACACGTTCGACTGGGCGAGTCCCAGGTGCCCGACCAGGGCGCCGACACACAGCTCGTCGTGCTCGTCGAGCAGTTCGAGGATGCGCAGCCGTGTGGGGTCTGAGAGCACCTTGAAGTACTTCGCGAGAAGGTCCGGCTCGGTCGGCTGGGCGGGGACCACGAACGGTCGATGAGGAGCGGCTTGCAGCACCCACAACATCATACGCTGTTATGACAGCGTCCCGGATTCGCTTCTCCGCCGCGGCCGGATCACCTACCCACGGCTCGTGCATCGCGGTGCCGGCTTGGAGCTGGCGCGCCGGCGCTTCCCGGACGACTCCTTCGGCGAGCAGGTCAACTACATGGCCTTTGCCATCCTCGCGCTGCGCTCCACCGGACGCCCGGCCGGCGACCCGGTGCTCATCTGCGCCGCGCGTTTGGCTGGCCCGCCAGCAGGACCACGACCGAGGCTTTGGCTTCAGCACCCGGGGCGCGGGCTCAGACGTCGACGCCACCGCCGCGGCGGTCCAGGCCCTGGTCGGCGCCGGTCAGCCCAACGCCCGTCCGTGTCGCGGGCGGTCGGGTTCATCGTCGCCCACCAGAGGCCCGACGGCGGCTTCCCGCTGTCTCCGGGAGGCGATTCAAACGCCCAGTCGACCGCGTGGGCCGTCCAGGGCCTGGTCCCGGCGGGACGCGACCCCGACTCCGTGCACCGTGGCGGCGGCCGCTCTCCCTGGGCTACCTGCTCTCCCTCCAGTAGGCCCAGGCGATGGCTCGACCGATCAAGGAGGCCGTCGAAGCCGAATGCCCCGAAGATCCCGCCCGCCCGAGTGATGTCAGCGGCGGCTAGGCGAGTGACGCCTGAGTGCGGTGGCGCTCAGGGCGCCGGCAATGAGGACGAGCACGCCGTAGATTCCAGCGACGGCGCCGGCGGCGGGACCGAAGGCCTGCGCGGCCAGAGTGGCGGCGACCGCGAAGTCACGTCCGCCGACCGCGAAAGCACCGGCCGGCCTGACGTCGCGCGGGGCCAGAAGCCACCATGCCACACCTACGAGCAGGCCGGTGACGAGGAAGGCGGCGGCGGCGGCAGTCGTCAGGGCGAGTCGACCGGTCGCGCCGCTCAAGGCCGCATAGACGAGTAAGGCGACCATTACGCTCGAGCCCGCCGCAAGCTCGGGTTTGGCGCGCCTGCTGGGCGGCACGGCGGCGCGTATGGCCACTCCGACCGCCAGCGGCACGAGCACTATCAGGGCGAACCGGCCGAGCAGTTGCAACGTCCCGGTGGGCGCCGCGGCGCCGCCGAGCACGCTCGCCGCGATCGGGCCGGCCAGCGCCGAGACGACCAGCGAACCCGCCAGCGCGCCGAGCGCCACGGCCGCTTCGGCGCCCGCCAGCGCGACCAGGCCGACCATCGCGACCTCGGTCGAGGAGAACCCGAGGGCGAGCACCCCGTCACGCACCGGGCCCGAAAACGCCCGGCTCAGCCCCCAGGCCGCCAGACCCAGCACCACAAAGGGGCCTAACGAGAGCGCGAGTAGCACCCGCCACCTGGGGCGCAGGGCGACGAGCTCACGAGAGTCGATCCCCAGCGCAGTGAGCAGGACCAGCGCCGCCAGGATCACATCGGATCGGACCGCGACCTGGCGGGCCGGAGCGAGCACCCCTACAGCGGTGGCAAGCAACGCCAGCGGCACCAGGCCCCCGGTGAGAGCGTTCTCGAGTCGCCGGATGAGGTTCATGGTTGTTGCTGCGCCCATTCATCGCGACCGTCGTGAGCAGCGAGCGGGTCGTAGACCTTTCTACGTGGTGGTCGCGCTCGACTGGACCGCGCTCGGGCAAGGCGCAGCCGCCGCCCCGCGACGAGGACCTGAACGCCACCGTCGCGTTTGCCTCGCGCAGGTTGAGCACACGACGAAGTGGACCAGGGCGATGCTCAGGACCAGCGCGCCCCAGGCACTGACGTTGTGGAGAATTCGGGTGGCTATGGAGAAGGGTCGTGCGGACGAGATCGCTGGCTTTTTGGGGCTCGAAGGACCGCAGATTCTCGCCCCGCCTCTGTGCGTTTACGCGCCTCCGTAGACGGGGATCGCGGCACCACTGATTGCTTCGGACGGCTGTTTGCACAGGAAGTGGATGACGGTGGCGATGCGGTCCGGCGATACCCACCGGGAGTGGTCGGCGTCGGGCTGAGCGTGGCGGTTGGCCGGCGTGTCGATGACGCTGGGCAGCACGACGTTGCAGCGGATGCCCTCGTCGCGGTATTCTACCGCGACCGCCTGAGCGAAGGCGATGACCGCGGCCTTGGAGGCGATGTAGCCGGCGGCGCCCGAGAAGGGCTGTAGTGCTGCACGTGAGGACACACAGACGATCGTGCCGCCGCCGTGCAGGTGCGCAAGGGCGGACTGCGTGACCAGATAGGTTGGGCGTAGGTTCAGCGTGAACTGGCGCTCGAAGTCTTCGATCGATGTCTCCCCGACGCGTGCGCCGCCCGAGTAGCCGCCTATCAGGTTTACCACCGCACGCAGCGGCAGCAAGGTGTCGGTGGCGGCCAACTCGACGACGCGACGTACATCCGCAGCGTCCGACATATCGGCCTGGGGGAAGTCGACGCCCGGCTCGGGCCGTTCGGTCGCGCCTGACCGAGTCGGAGCGATGACCCGCCCAGCCTTCGGCGGTGAAAGCTTCGGCGACGCTGCGGCCGAGGCCCCCTGTCGCGCCGGTGATGAGTGCGGTTGCGTCCACGTAGCTTCTCCTGGTTGCTAGCCGAGCGCTCGGTCGAGGCTGTAAGCGGCGCTGATCAGCGCGAGATGGGTGAAGGCCTGCGGAAAGTTTCCCAGGGACTCGCCGGCCGGCCCGATCTCTTCGGCGTACAGGCCGACGTGATTGGCATAGGTGAGCATCTTCTCAAATGCCAGGCGCGCCTCATCGATACGACCCGCCCGGGCGAGTGCTTCGACATACCAAAAGGAGCACAGCGAGAACGTCCCCTCCTCGCCTGCCAGGCCGTCGGGGGAGGCGACCGGGTCATAGCGGTACACGAGGCTGTCGGAGACCAGCTCGTGTGAGATCGCGTCCAGCGTGGCCAGCCAGCGCGGATCGGTCGGGGCGATGAACTTGACCAGCGGCATGAGCAGTACCGAGGCGTCGAGGACGTCGGTGTCGTAGTCCTGTACGAACGCGCGCCGTCCGGGATGCCATCCGCGCTGCATGATCTGTTCATAGATCGCGTCACGCGAGGCCATCCACCGAACCAGGTCGCCGGGCAGTCCGCGCTGGCGGGCAATGCGGACCGCGCGCTCGACGGCGACCCAGCACATCAAGCGCGAGTAGGTGAAGTGCCGCCGGCCGCCGCGTGTCTCCCAGATGCCTTCGTCGGCCTGGTCCCAGTGCTCGCATACCCATTCCACGATCCGCGTGAGATCGACCCAGGCGTCGTGGGAGATCGGCGTGGCATGCTTGTTGAACAGGTAGACGGAGTCGACGAGCTCGCCGTAGATGTCGATCTGCAGTTGGGTCGCGGCGCCGTTACCGATCCGTACGGGCGCCGATCCGCAGTAGCCCTCCAGGTGATCGAGGACATGCTCGTCGATTTGCGAGCTGCCGTCCACGGCGTACATGATCTGCAGCGGCCCGGACTCGCGAGGCTGACAGTCACGGAAGCGGGCGGTCAACCAGCCCATAAACGCGCTGGCCTCCTCGCTGAAGCCCAAACGCAGTAGCGCGTACAACGAGAAGGCCGCGTCGCGGATCCAGGTATAGCGGTAGTCCCAGTTGCGTGCCCCCCCAAGCCGCTCTGGGAGGCTTGTGGTCGGCGCGGCGACGAGCGCGCCGGTGGGCTGGTAGGTGAGCAGCTTCAGGGTGAGCGCCGAGCGGTGAACCATCTCGCGCCATCGCCCCTGATAGCGCGACTGCGATAGCCAGCGCCGCCAGAACTCAACCGTCTGCTCAAAGAGCTCGGTCGTCTGCACGTCACTGTAGAGCCGGGGCAGATGGTGGTCATCGACGAGCTCAAGCACGAGGGAAGCGCCCTCGCCGGCGAGGATCGACAGCGCCGCTTCTACGCCGCCGTTATCCCCACGCCTCAGCGGCACATCGGTCTGCAGCGCGACGCGCAGCAGGCCGGAGTCGAAGACTGCACCGCGTTCGTCCACGGATATCTCGTGGGAGCGCCGCCCGTAGTCAAAGGCAGGCTGAACATCGATGCGGAGCGCCGTCTTTCCCCTCACGCCGATTACGCGTCGCACGAGCCGCTGGCGGTGCGCCGAGCCTCGGCGCGTGGCGATGGGCATGAAGTCCTGCACCTCGCAAACACCGTTGAGTGAGAGAAAGCGCGTGATGAGGACGTTGGTGTCGGGAAAGTACAGCTGCTTAGAAGTCCACCCCTCGCTGTCGGGCGCGATCCGGAAGAAACCTCCGCGTGAGCGATCGAGTAGTGCGGCGAACAGGCTCGGCGCGTCGAATCGTCCGGGGCAGTACCAGTCGATCCGGCCGTCGGTGCCGACCAGGGCCGCACTATGCAGATCGCCGATCAATCCGTGCTCGGCGATCGGAAGGTAATCCGCCAGCCCCGGACCGGAGGATGGACCACGGGCATCGGACGCGGCGGCACCTACCGAGCCAGGCGCAGGCTCCGCGGTACTCATGCCGGCCCATGGAGCGGGTGGTCGCCGACACGTAGGGCGTTTGCAGGGCTCATCGGATCTGAGCGCACCGCGGTCCCCGCTCGGGGCTGAGAGTCGGTGAGCACAAGCGTGGTCGGAAAAGGTGGTTGACCTGCGCGACGATGCGCGACTCGGGCATGGAGGCGACCGATTGCCGCGAGGGGCACCTGGACAGGGAGGCCACGGTGCCTCTACGTTGAAAGTTTCTCATCACCTCAGCGTCAGTCGCCGCGGCGATCTTACCTGGCGCGTCTGCGTGCGTCGAACAGGTAAGAACCAGTGGGGATGTCGACGCCAACTGTGTAGGTAACCATGCGCAAGATCACCGATGAGCCCACGATCGTGGCCTGGCGGGCAGAGCAACTGCTGCGCGTTGGCGTTGAGCCCGCCCAAGCGGCGGTTCTGGCGCAGGATCCGTCGGTGGACTTACACGCCCTCCTCGAGCTCGTCGACCATAGCTGTCCGGCGCACCTGGCGGCCCGTATCCTTGCCCCGCTTGAGTATGAGTGGTCATGCAATCCTGTACGGGAGCAATGACCGAGCCTGCCACCAGCCTCCGCCGGGTTGTCCCGGCGATTCCGACCGTGGCTCACCCCCACGGCCTCTCGGTGCAGATTGACGGGGAGTCGCGCGCGTGGCTGGACGCGCTGAGGGCCGACGGGTTCGTGCGCGAAGATGCGGTGGGGCGCCTGCACGCGCTGCTACTGCGCGCCGCCCGCTTCGAGGTCGCTCGTCGCCGCGCGGGCCTGGCCCAGCTGCGTGGTGAGGAACTCGACGACATCGCATACCAGAGCGCAGACGACGCGCTGGTGGCCGTGCTGCGCAAGCTCGACGGCTATCGCGGGGAGAGTCGCTTCACGACGTGGGCATATAAGTTTGCGCTGCTGGAGGCTGCCGTCGGACTACGTCGACGGGCCTGGCAGGGGCGCGAGGTAACCCTCGATCCCGACCGCTGGCCGCTTTTTGCTGACGCCGCTGCGTCCCCTCACGCAGATGCCGAGGCGAGCGAGCTGATCGAAGCCGTGCGGCAGGCGGTGGTGAGCGAGCTGACGCCACATCAGCGGGAGGTGCTGATTGCCGTCACCCTCGACGACGTGCCGATCGACGTGCTCGCCGAGCGTCTGGGGAGCACCCGAAACGCGTTGTATAAGACGCTGCACGACGCCCGGCGCAAGCTGCGCGCGCGACTCGCCCGCGACGGACTCGAGCCAGGGATCGACCGCCGGGAAGGAAGGCCATGACCCAGCCCCCCCGGGCCGATCTCGCGGAAACGATGCGGCGGGTTCTGGGTCCTCCGGGCCCCGAGCTGACGTGCGAGGAGTGCTTCGCTGAGCTCGATGTCTTCGTCGAGCTCGAGCTTAACGAGCAGGCCTCCGACCGGGCCGTGCCTGGCATGCGCGCGCACCTGGAGGGCTGCCCGGCGTGTCGTGAGGACCATGCCAGCCTGCACGCCCTGGCCTCAGGTTCCCCCGGTCAACTTCAACGATGAGGAGTAGAAATGACTAGCAGATGGAACGGCCTGGCCGGCCTCGGCCAAAGCGTTTGGTATGACAACGTCGCGCGGCCCGCGCTCGCCAATGGCCAGCTCGCCAGGCTGATGCGCGAGGACCACGTCACGGGTGGCACCTCCAACCCGTCGATCTTCTCCAAGGCGGTGCTCGAGTCAGACCTCTATGACGAGGAGATCCGCTCGGCGGCGGCTTCCAACAGCGACGAGCAGGTCTTTGAGTGCTGCGCGGTCGAAGACATCCAGCAGGCCTGCGACCTGATGCGCCCGGTGTGGGAAGGCACCGAAGGCCAGGATGGGTACATCTCCATCGAGGAGGAGGCGAGCCTGGCGTTTGAGGTACAGCCCGCGGTACGCCGAGCACACGAGTTGCGCGCTCTCGTCGCCCGGCCCAACGTGATGGTCAAGATCCCGGGTACGAAGGCCGGAGTCGATGCCTTTCGGCAGCTGACCCGTGAGGGACTCAGCGTCAACATGACATTGCTGTTCTCCCGCGAGCGCTACCAACAGATCGCCGAGGCCTACGTCGACGCGATCGGGGAGCGCGTCGAGGCCGGTGAGGACGTGACCGCGATCGCCTCCGTCGCGAGCTTCTTTGTCTCGCGCATCGACGCGCAGGCCGATCGGCGGCTGCCCGAGGACTCTCCGCTGCGCGGGCACATCGCAGTGGCCAACGCCAAGCTCGCCTACGCCGATGTGTTCGCCCCAATCATCCGTTCTGAGCGCTGGGAGCGCCTTCGCGCCGCCGGTGCCAACGTGCAGCGGCCGCTGTGGGCGTCTACCGGGACGAAGAGTCCCGCCTACTCACCGACCCTGTACATCGACGAGCTCATCGGTGAGCACACGATCACCACTGTCCCGGATGCGACGCTGGACGCGTTTCGGGACGCCGACGCTCCGCCGCCGCAGGCAACGCTACTCGAAGGCATCGAGGAGGCGCGTGAGCAGCTCGACGAACTCGCTTCCCAGGGCATCGACTTCGACGAGATCACCGACGAGCTCGAGCGCGACGGCGTCGAGCAGTTCAGTCAGGCATCGAAGAAGATGATCGAGGCGATAGCGCACAAGCGCGAGCAGGTCACCGCCTAGCCCTGGGCCTCGCTCAGGCGTCGGGCGGCAACCATCTCAGCGCTTCGTCCTCCCGCGTGCCCTTGAACGTCGGCGCGCTGGGGGACCTGAGCGCTGTGCGGACATCGAGGTAGGCGACCACCTCGGTCACGTCGTGCACGCGCACGACGTGAGCGCCGGCCTCAAGGCCGCATCCCAGCGCGGCGAGCGTGCCACCCAGGCGTTGTTGGGGTAGACGTCCGGTGATCATCCCGACGAAGTACTTGCGCGAGACGGCGAGCAGCAGCGGTCGCTCCAGAGCCAAGAGCTCGTCGAGGCGCCGCAGGATCTCCACGGACTCCTCGGGCGTCTTGGCGAAGTCGGGACCGGGGTCCAGAACGATTTGGTCCGGCGAGACCCCAAGGCTGCAGGCGATCTTCGCCTTGTCTCGGAGGAAGGCGATCACTTCCCCCACCGGGTCCTCGTATCCTGGGAAGTACTCATGCTTGGGCTTGGCGCGGGTGTGCATGATCACGAGCCCGACGCCGGTACGGGCGGCCAAGCGCGCCATGTCGAGGTCCGCCAGCCCGCTGACGTCGTTGATGATCGCTACCCCGGCGTCGACCGCGGCCGCGGCGACCGGTACGCGCCACGTGTCTACCGAGACTCGAAAGCCACGTTCACAAAGAACCCGGATAACCGGCAGCACCCGTTGTGCCTCCGTCTCTGGCGTTGTCGCCGGACGGTCGGTCCTGCCCGACTCGCCACCGACGTCGACGATGTCGGCCCCGGCACGCACCATCTGCTCGGCGTGGTGAAGCTGCCCTTCAATGGTCGTCAACCGGTGATGGTCCGAGACGCTGTCGGGAGTCACGTTGAGGATCCCCATCACCAGCGGGCGAGGGCGGGGGAAAGTCCAGACGTGCTCTCCGGCCTCGAGGCGCACTCAAGTGCGCCTGCGGTAGCGCAGGAAGACATAGCCGTCACATGCGGCGTGCCCGATGAGCTCGAGAGGCACTGATGGCGCGTCGCCCGCGACCAGCTTCGGGGAGATCGCAGGCGGAGCCAAGAGGGGGGAAAGCGACACGAACAGCTCCTGCACCAAGCCTTCAGCGAAGAGGGTCGCATTGAGCCTCGGACCCCCCTCACAGACGATTCTTTGCACCCCAAACTCGTCTCGCAGCCTCTGCAGGAGTGGACGCAACCTCAGGGTGCCCGCAGGAGAGGCCCCATCGGAGCGGATTGCCGCCACTGGGCGGGCCGCTTGCGGCAGCGCGTCCTGGGAGGAGGTGAGAAAGACCAGAGGGCTCGGCGACTCACCCAGCGCAGGGGAGCCGACGGGAAGAGCGAGGCGTCCGCTGACGATGCACAGCAGCGGCTCGGCCGATCCGCGCTCGCGAGTCCGAGTGCGACGCTCCTCGGGGCCAAGCAGAGCGCCATAGCCTTCGGTGCGCACGGTTTGGGCTCCGACGAGGACCGCGTCGGCCGCGGCTCGCAGCCGGCGCAGCAGCGCCTGGTCGACCGGGCTCGTGAGGGCGCCGACCCGTCCCCCGATCGTCGTGGCTCCGTCCACGCTCATGACCATGTTCAGGCAAATGGCCGGCACACCCTCGTCCGGGGGCTCGCCCACTGGCTGGCCGTCCGTCAGTACGCCCCAAAGCCGGTCGAAGCTGGTTGGGCTCTCGTTCACGCCGGATGCCCCGGATCGATCCGCCGGGCGCGGTGAAAGGTGAACGGCAACTGCGCGGGATCGCTGGCCGCCTGGAACGGGTCGAGCAAGAGCGCCCGGTGATCGCCCACCGGCACGCGCGCGAGGATGCGACCGGCGAACCAGTTCGGGCACTCGTGCAGAAGGGGCGCCCCGCCCGGACCCGGGGACCAATCGCAGCACGCGAACTTATCGATCTCGTCCCCGGTGCGTCCTCCGAAGAGATCCGCCAGCGCGCCCGCGTCGCGGGGCACGAGGTGGACGACCACCACCTCGGCCTCCCGGGCCACCCGGAACGTCCGGTTCTGCTCGGACAGACAGACGAGAAACCGCGGAGGATCAATGCTGCATTGCGTGGCGAATCCCACCAGGCACCCGGCGCGGTCTGTGGAACTGGCCACGGTGACGATGAACATCGCATAGTCAAGCTGGTCCACCAGCTCGTGTACTGCCTCGCCAGCCGTCATGTGATGCTTTGCGTCCCCACCCCGGGGAGTCTTACCGCAGGACGTTTCAGGCCGACCACGGCTCGGCGCGGCATACCAGGTCGAGAAACCACTCCTCAGACGTTGACGACCTGAGACCCAGCCTGGTCGAGGGCTTGCGCGGCGCCCTTGCGTGCGATCTCCCGCCAACTCTCAAGTTCTGATCCAGATAGGCCGTGTCGCGCGCAGATCTCGCGGGTGAGTCCCGGGTCCCCGGCGCTCTCGATGACGAGACCGAGCTTCTGCTCGCCATCCAGCGGTCCGTCGGGCCGAGCTCGGGTGGCCGGGGGGAGATCGCCGCGGACCAGGCGTCCGCCGCGAAACGAGACCGCGGCGATGACCATTCCGGCGCCGACCAGGATCATGTCCTTGAGGACGTACTGGCCTTCCAGGGTCGGCGCGTTGTGGGGCCCAGAGAACAGGCGACCCGGCAGGAGCACCAGCGGGGACAGGATGCCCACGAACTCGATGGCCAGTAGCCAGATCGCCAGGCGCATGAACCGGGCGGTGATCAGGCACGCGCCGATGAAGCACTCGAGCGTCGCGATGGCCACGATGCTCACGCCACCCGGGATCAGGCCGAAGGTCAGCAGGTGCGTCGTCGCCTTGGTCAGGCCCTCCGCCGGACTGACGCCGGGAAAGTACTTCAGGACGCCGAAGCCGAGGAACACCGCCCCGACAGCGACGCGCAGCACCGCCACGCTGTGGACGACCAGCTCGTGATGGATCGTGTTCTCCACATGCAGAAAACGCTCGTAGACTCGGACCATGGAGCTTCTTGCGTGATCAAAACCTGGCCGGATCACGTTGGAGCTACCTCGAAGTCGCTGAATATCTGAGCGTGGGCCTGGCCTCGCCAGGGCGTAGCGCTCTGGCGTGCCACGTTAGACAGAGTTGGAAGGCACACGGATTTCGGCCGGGCAGCGTCATATTCCCAAGGGTGCAATGGGCGGGGCGAAGAGCAGGCGAAATCATCGCTCCGGCGGCCCGCGGCGCAACGGCCGCGGGCCGAGTCGTCGCTCAGCGGCGACCAAGGCCGGCGAAGCCCGGTGGGTCGAACTTGCTCGCTAGCCGGGCGAGCGTGAGCGCGCCGAGCAGCAGGCCGAAGTCGCGCAACGCAACGTCGTAGTAGCCCGAGTAGGTGAGCAGGTTGATGATGATCCCGCCGAGCCAGGCAGCCACCAGGTAGGCGCCGTAACGCGGCTTTACGGCAACGGCAAGTCCCGCGATGATCTCCACAACCCCGACGACATACATGGTGTGGGTCGCGGTAAGGGGGCTGAGATCCCGGACCCAGGGCGCTAGGTACTTCTCCCAGTCGACCAGCACATTGGCGAACTTGTCGGCACCGAAGACGATCGGGGCGACCGTAAACGCGATCCGCAGCAGCAGGAAGCCTTGATAGGCCGGGTCGCTGGCGAGTCCGGTGCGCGAGGCGGATGTTGACGACGCGCGGCCGGCCGGTACGGCGGTTGTGGCTGACATGGTGGTTCTCCTTAGCGAGTCGGGGTTTCCTTGTCCATCCCCCCGTTCGCGACGCCGTGACCTTGATTCTTACCTCTCCTCCATTCCCGGACGTGGGCAAGCAGGCTCGCTTGGCTGTCCAGGCCGCGCCGCGCTAGGCAGAGGTGGGCTTGTGGGCAGGCGGTGGAGGCTCATGCGGGCCGGCATGTCTTTCCGACGCACGTTCGGTAAGTAAGACCTCGCCGACGGCGGACACTAAGGCCACATGACCAGTCTCGATGAGGCGCGACGCCTGCAGCCCATGACTCCGGGAGCCAACGGGCGCCGGGGTATCGACCGCCACGCTGCCGAGCAGGCTGCCGCTGACCTGCTGCTGGCGCTCGGCGCCGACTGCGAGCAGGAGGGGCTGCGCGAGACCCCACGGCGGATGGTCGATGCCTACGCCGAGCTGCTCACACCCGCGCCGTTCAGGCCGACGACCTTCCCCAACGAGGACGGCTATGACGAGCTCGTCCTCGTCCGGTCGATCCCTTTTCACTCGCTGTGCATGCACCATTTGCTGCCGTTCTACGGAGTGGCGCATGTCGGCTACCTGCCGGGACAGCGCATCATTGGGTTGTCCAAGCTGGCGCGCGTGGTCGAGCTCTTCGCCCGTGACCTCCAGGTCCAGGAGCGGCTGACGACCCAGATCGCGGGTTGGGTGCAGCAGCACCTGGAGCCTAAGGGTGTAGGCGTGGTGCTCGAGGCCGAGCACCTGTGCATGTCACTGCGAGGCGTGCAGACTCCGCGCGCCACCACCGTCACATCGGCCCTCCATGGGCTGATTCGCGATGACCCTCGCACGCGCCAGGAGTTCCTGTCTCTAACCGCAAGGAGTGACCGATGAGAACCTCAGAGCAGACCTTCGTGATCGTGGGTGCCAGTCTCACCGGCGCGAAAGCCGCCGAGACTCTGCGTGAGGAGGGCTATGACGGGCGGGTGGTCCTGATCGGTGAGGAGCCCGAGCGGCCGTATGAGCGCCCGCCGCTGACCAAGGACTACCTACGGCGAGAATCGCCGCGCGAGAAGGGCTACGTCCATCCCGAGACCTTCTATGACGAGCATGACATCGACCTGATGACCGGCGTCGCGGCGACGACACTGGACACCAAGGGCTCGCGCGTGACTCTCGCCGACGGGCGCGAGCTCGCGTATGACCGGCTGCTGCTCGCGACGGGAGCGAGTCCCCGCCGGCTGTCCATTCCGGGTGCCGGCCTCGACGACGTCCACTACCTGCGCACACTCGATGATTGCGACCAGCTCCGCGACCGGCTGCAGCATAGTGGCCATGTGGTCGTGATCGGTGCCGGCTGGATCGGCGCGGAATTCGCGGCATCAGCACGTCAGGGGGGAACGGAGGTGACGCTGATCGACCCCGCGTCCGTGCCCCTGAAGCGCGTGCTGGGTACGCAGCTCGGTGGCATCTATCGAGACCTACACCGCGAGCAGGGGGTCGAGATGCTGCTGGGGACTGGCGTCGAGGCGCTAGAGGGTGCCGACTCGGTCGAGCGTGCCAGGACCAGCGATGGGCGCACGATCGACTGCGACCTCGTCGTCGCTGGCATCGGTGTGGTGCCACGCGTCGACCTCGCGGAGGCCGCGGGGATCCAGACCGACAACGGTGTCCTCGCTGACCAGCGATTGGCGTCAAGCGTCCCCAATGTCTATGCAGCGGGGGATGTGGCAAACGCGTGGCATCCGTTCTATGACCGAAATGTCCGCGTCGAGCACTGGGCCAACGCTGCCAACCAGGGCCCCGCGGCGGCCCGCTCGATGCTCGGCGGCCAAGTGGCCTATGAGCAGATCCCCTACTTCTTCTCAGATCAGTACGACGTGGGGATGGAGTACTCGGGCTTTGCGAGCGAGTGGGACGAGGTTGTCTTTCGAGGTGACCTTGCCGGCCGGGAGTTCATCGCGTTCTGGCTAAAGGGACACCGAGTCGTCGCCGGCATGAACGTCAACGTCTGGGACGTCAACGAGCAGGTGCAGGCCCTCATTCGCTCACGGACGGCGGTGGACGTCAATGCGCTCGCTGACAACGACACCCCACTTGAATCGCTCATCGGCGGCCAACCGACGCACGACGGGTGAGTGACGCCATCACCGCCCGGTGGCGCCGCTGGGGCCGAGCTCTTGGGCCACGAGCCCGAGTAGGTCGATGGTGCCGGTGGTCAGCGAGGGCCACAGACACCACCGACGGTGACGACACCGAGAGCTCGCCAGGCCCCGCGCCGGGCACGTCCGACAGTGAGCGAGGACGGAGAGTCGTCAAGGTGCTCTAGCAAGTAGTCGGTGTGCGGGGACGCGGAGGGGACGGCAGAGGGCGTTGCCCCTTCGCGAACCGAACTATCGTCCTCGCTGTCGCGATCCGGCTCTTCTCGCCGTGGCGAGCCGGCCGCCCAACCGCGGTCTGGCCGGTTCGGACCGGCACCCGTAGGTCAGCCTCGACTTCCGCCATGCTCACCTCGGCGCAGCGAGAGCGCAACACCCTTGACCAAGAACTCAAACGGCTGGAGCGCTACCAGCTGCTGATCGTCGACGAGGTCGGCTACCTCCCGCTCGAACGCCAGGCCGCGAACCTGCTGTTCGCGCTGGTCTCGCGCCGCTACGAACGCGGCTCGATCATCATCACCTCAAACCGCGGCTTCGAAGCGTGGGGGGAGATCCTCGGCGACGCGATGGTCGCCGCCGCCCTGATCGACCGACTCGTGCACCACGCCACCATGGTCACCCTCAAAGGCAAGAGCTACCGCCTGCGCGAGCGCGGCGCCGGCCCCACCTCCGAGGCCGGTCCAAAACGGACCCCCCGCCCCCAACCACTGTCCCTTCCCTAGGAAAGCAACACTATTTCGCCGGCGGCTGCCTAAGCAGCCGCCTCAACCCTCAAGCGGAAAGCGGCCTACTTTACAGCCGGCGCGTGGTGCGGCTTTTCGGTTCCCGAAACTGGCGCACTTTTCGGTTCCTGTTGACACTCTGGGTGCGCGAGCACGGGCTCGTTTAGTAGATCCCGTGCTCCATGGGGCCAACGAGGCTTTCGACACGCTCATCTTCCTCGAGGACAACGGAGAGGCGCAAAACGGCAAGTCGCGCGACCGAATCGGGTTCTCGCTCGTCCCGGACTCGCCGGCCGAGCAGGATGCCGGATGTGTCGCGCCGGTGCAATCGCCGGCAATGATGCCGCTCACCCAGGGCGACTTCACGATTCACGACGCCCCGTAGGCTCCAGCCGCCGATCGTGGCGGCGAGGGTCCCGGGAAGCAGCGGCCTCCGTCGACGGACCGGCCCGCTTGGCGCACGTGCAGTCTCGGTTGGTCCTAGTGCGGCTCATCGCGCCGCGGTCGGCCGCCGGCGCTTGCGCTCGGCGACGACCGACCGAAGCTCGTCCCAGTCAATGCCTTTGAAGTAGTGCATGGGGCAGAACCTCAGACCCGCACATCGAGCAGGACTCGGCGATCCAAAAGTAGTCGTCGGCCAGCGTCTCGTCGTGCCTCGCGCGGTGTCCGGGACGGTGCCTTGCGCCGGTCGAAGGAGGACCGCACCTGGGAGAGGTCCCGGTCCCAGGCGGCCGCCGGCTTGGAGCCGCGCGCAGGGTCGGCGGCGTGCGTACGCGGCGATACGGTAGGCAATCATGCCCTGCTTGACGTCCTCGGCGGACGTCGCCATATCGTGACGCTCCTCTGCGGCGCGGCGGCAGGCTGCTAGTAGCCCCCTCCGCCACCAGACGACGAACCCGATCAGCTCGCGCCTTTCTTTTCGACCTTGGCGCCTGCGGGCGAGAGGACGTACCACTCGGCCCCGAACTGCTTGAGACCCTCGCCCTTGGTGCTGCCCGGCTGCTGGGCGTCAGGCGCGTAGTAGTAGAGGGGGTGGCCGTGGTAGACGGCTTGGGTCTGGCCATCCGTGCGCTGCGTGGTCGAGAGCTGGGAGGCCGAGGCGCCACTGCCCGCCTTGGGCTTGCCGGACGTCGTAACGGGCGGCCAAACGGCGGCGCACGCCTGATAGCACGTCGACGTGGGCCCGCTATCTTTCTGGAACAGATAGAGGGTGCGCCCTTGGCTGTCGACGAGGATCTTGCCGAGCGTGCCTTCGCTCATGACGGCGACCGTCGCCGTCGCGCCGCCCGGGCTCGACGACCCGCTTGGTGAGGCCCCGCCGGCGCCCGAAGAGCGCGACGAGCCGCCGCCGCTCGACCCGCAGCCGGCCCCGACGAGCGCCAGCGCCGCGCCCAACGCCAACGCGGGTAGAGCGGGGCGCCGCGAGCGTCGCAGCGACACAGGACTCAGCGCCCCGTGGTCGTCAGGACGGGCGGTGCGTACAGTCGGGATCATCACGGTCAAACCTCCATGGACTAGTGGGCCGATGTCAATGCTGCCCCGCGCTACCGGGGTGGGTCGAGAGCGCGACGGTCTTTCGGCGAGCGGGACACCTGTGCCTTGGGAGGCAAGGGCGCGCACGAGGGCGGCGCAAAGCATTTCCTTCTTACACGGACGCCGACGAAGGTCGGTTCAACCGGGCGGTGAGTTTGGCGGCAGCCGATCAAGGCAGGCCGTGGGTGAACCGGAGCGGCCCGCCAACCGTGTGTCTTGCTGTGGATGAGCCGTCGGCAGCCGGGCCGGTCGTGAGCGACGAGACGTTCGTGCGGGCGCTCTACGCCGAGCATGCCGGGGCGCTGCTGGGCTACGTCACCCACCTGACCGCTGATCGCCAGCGCGCGGAGGACATCGTGCAGGAGACGCTGCTGCGCGCGTGGCGGCACGCCGAGGAGCTCGTCGGCGAGCCGAGGTCGTTGCGCGCCTGGCTGTTCACGGTGGCGCGTAACCTAGCCAGGGACGAGCATCGCGCTCGCCAGGTCCGCGGCGCGCAACTGGACAGCGAGGCGTTGGCCGATCTGCCGGCGGCCGAGCAGCTCGACCGGGCGCTCGAGGCATGGCAGGTCGCCGAGGCGCTCTCCTCGCTGAGCGTCGAGCACCGCGCCGTGCTGGTCGAGACGTACTATCGCGGCCGGTCGGTGGCCGAGGCAGCCGCGGTGCTGGGCGTGCCGCGGGGGACCGTCAAGTCGCGAAGCTACTACGCTCTGCGCGCGCTGCGGCTCCTGCTCGAGGAACGGGGCTGGGGCGGATGACCGGCGCCTGTCACGCCGACCAGCGCCAGGGCTTGGGCGCCTACGTCCTGGGGGCGCTGGACCCTACCGAGCGCGCGGAGGTCCAAGCGCACCTGGCCCTATGCGCGGTCTGCCGGGAGGAGCTCGCCGAGCTGGCGGGCCTGCCTGGTCTGTTGGGCCGGCTGAGCGCCGAAGAGGCAAGCGCCACAGCGCCCGCCCCATCGTCCGCGCTGCTCGACCGCCTGCTGGTTCGGATGCGCGCAGCGCGGGGCCGGCAGCGTCGGGGGCGCCGGGTGCTTGCGCTGATCGCGACGGCGGCGGTCCTGGTCGTCGGTGCAGGGATCGAACTGGCCACCCGATCGGCGCCGCCGGCCGCCGCTCTAGTGGGACGCAACCCCGCCTCCGGTGCGGCCGCCGCGATCGAGCTGCGTTCGAGGGCTTGGGGCACGGCGATGACCATACGGCTGAGCGGTGTGCCCCGCGGCGAGCACTGCATCCTCGTCGCCGTCGACCGGGACGACCACCGGGAGATCGCCGCTACCTGGACCGTCGTCTACGCCGAGGATGAGCCAATCCCGGCAGCTACCGCCATCGCCCACGACGATCTGAGAGCGCTGACCATCCTCGGCACCCACGGCCAGCCACTCGTCACCGTCCGCACCCGCTGACAGCCATGCTCAGCCCGAGTTGACACCACCGCAGAGGCAGCCTAAAGGATGAAGCTGACGCCAACGCCCGGCCTAGCTCGGGGGCGGTGCGCGCGCCTCGCGGTCATCGACGAGATTCGCTTGCTTCGTTCCCTCACCAGACGCCCCTTGTTTCCCTCACCAGATGCGCGGCTGCGATTCGCGCTCGTGGCTCGCCCGGCCCTGCAGTGCGGTCGAGGCTTGCTCCATGGTGCCGACGGCGCTGCCAAGCAACGGCTTGGTCATGCGGGTCTCCGATCAGATGCGGGGGCCGGGGTGGTGGGAAATCGCCGGCGGACGGCAACAGCGAGCCCAACGGCAGCCAACACGCCGAGCGCGACGGCAAACAGCGTCGTATGCGCGGAGAAGAACGCGGCGAGCGTCGCGGAAACCTGGGTGCTGGATCGGGCCAGCGCGCCGGTCGAGGCGGCGTGGCCGCTGGTCAGCGCGGGCAGCCAGTACGTGAGCAGGTGTATCCCCGAGACGGCCAGCAGGGCGCCGGCGACTCGGTTGAGTGCGGGGGCTGCGGGGATGAGCTTGCGCATGATTGCTCCTAGGCGGCGCAGCAGGAGAGCTTGCTGACGTCGCGGGTGAAGGCTTGGGCGGCCAAGTGCAGGCCCTCGCCGATGGTCAGGTATGGGTTCCAGCTTGCCGCGAGCTCGGCGACGGTGCGGTTCGCTTCGATGGCGTAGACGCCGGCGAGGATCGCGTCGCCCGCGCCGTCCGCGAGCATGTGCACCCCGATGACACGGCCACTATCGCGTTCGGCGACGAGCTTGACGACTCCTCGGGTATTGCGGCTGACGATCCCCCGCGGCACGCTGGCGAGGTCGAGCACGCGGCATGCGCAGCCGATGCCGTGCTCGAGGGCCTGCGCCTCGGTGACGCCGGCGGACGCGATCGTCGGGTTGGTGAAGGTGATGCGTGGCAGCGAGCGGTAGCTGATGCGCCGCCCCGCGTGCTCGAAGGCGTTGGCGACTACGAGGGCGCCGTGCTTGGCGGCGACGTAGACGAACTGCGGGTGTCCCGTCACGTCGCCGCCCGCCCACACGCGTGGGTTGCTCGTGCTCAGGTCGTCGTCGACGACGACTTCGCCGCCCGGCCCGACCTGCACGCCGACGGCATCGAGACCGAGTCCGGCAGTGCGGGGCCGCCGACCGGCGGCGACGAGGACGTGCTCGGCAGGCTGCTCGTGCCCGTCGTTGGTGGTGACGATCACGCCATGGCGCGCTTTGCGCACCGCGGACGCCTGCACGCCTTCGCGGACGCGGATGTCTTCGGCCTCGAAGGCGACCTTGAGCTCGGCGGCGATCTCGGGCTCCTCGCCACGCGCCAGTCTCGAGCGCACGAGCATCGTCACCTGGGTGCCCAGGTGCGCGAAGAGCTGGGCCTGTTCCATCGCCACGTAGCCGCCGCCGATGACGATCAGGGCCAAGCTGAGGTACATCAGCGGGGACGCGGCTGCGCGAGCCCGACGACGGCCAGCGTCCCCGCAGGCCGGAGAAGCTGGCGCATCCGACCGAGCGGCCAAGCCCGCGTCCATGTGGTGCAACGCGGCGACCGAGATGATCGCGTCAGACGACGCCGGTGCGAAAGGATGGGTCAGGAAATCGCCGACGAGGTACTCGATCTCGCTGCCCTCGTCCGCTTGTCGAGCCATGTCGATGCTCGCGGTCGAGGTCGATGGCCGTCACGTGTTCGGCGACTCGCAGCACCTCTCGGGCGAGGATGCCCTCGCCGCACCCGACGTCGAGCACCCGGCTGCGCCCGGAGCCGAGTGCTCCGAGGATCATCGGGTGGTAGTGGATGTTGTGGTTCCAGCGCCCCGCGTCGATCGACACCGGCTCCGATGCTCTCACGCGAGCCTTCGAACCGGTCCCGTCGCGCTTGAGCGACAAGGCCCGCAGCTTGTCCCCGGAAGCCGAACCATCAAGGGTCGAGCAGCGGAGCGGCAGACTGGCGGCGCAGCTTCACGAAGGCGCGCTGGAGCGCCGAGTTGTATTCGACATCTTCCGGGTCGGCGAGCGAGTAGCGGGCGTTAAGTCGCAGCTCGACGCGCATCAGGGGCACGAGCACGTCCCGGAGGCCCGGCTCCCACGACCCGCTGACAGCGCGAAAGCCCGCCAAGAACGTTCGGGCGCGGTCGATGTCCAGCTCGCGCGAGGTCTCGTCGTGGCCGAACTCCCACGTCGCCCACGCCAGTTCTCGCGCGAGCACGTCCACCCGCGCTTCAGACCAGTCAATGACAGCGGCCACGCGCCCGTCAGCCCACAGGAGGTTCTCAGCCCAGAAGTCGCCATGAACCACACCGCGAGCGAAGCGACGGTCACCGCCGTAGGTGAACCCCTCGTGCCAGGCATCGAGCTCGGGATCGCGCAGCCTCGACGGGTCGTGATCGGCAGGCCAGAAGCAGGCAGCCCACGGGCTCGGCGAGGGGCGCGCGCTCAGTGCGGCCGCCGAGGTGGCGTGCAGCAGCCCGAGTACCGCCCCGGCCGCGCGCAGCTGGTCAGGGTCATCGCGGTCGAGATCGCATCCCTGCACGAACGCCCGCACCGTCACCGTGGCATCCCCGGTCCAGAACGCTTCAGCGCCGTCGGTAGAACTCAGCGGCAGCCAACACGGGACTCCGGCCTCGGCAGCGCGCCGCATCACGTCGGCAAGCCAGCTCGCCGTCAGGAGCGAAATGGAGCGATCAGCCCGAACAACCAGAGGCCCGCGGTCACTCTCCACGCGCCAGGACTCCGCCCAGACGTCATATCCGCCGAGCAACGGCTCTGCGAAACCAACCTCAAGCTGGTAGCGCGCGCGCAAGGCATCGACGATCGCGAGGGCCAGCTTACTCATGGGCGCCAGTCTGCCGAGCATCACGACGCGCCGCGGGCGCGCCGGATACCCCTGGCAACCGGCGCGGTCGAGTTCGGGGCCAAGAAAACGCAGTCGACGTCGCTCCCGATTGAACAGAAATATGGCTCTCTCGGCATGGAGACTTACCCGTAGCCGATCCCCGTGTGGGTTACCGGCGCCAGGGCATTCGGGGTCCTGGCGATGGTCATCGTCTATTCCACACGCGACGGGTCCGGATGTGACTGCAGCTGGGTCACCCCGCGGAGGAGCGTCCTCGCAAGCTCAATCGCGACCCGGGACCCATCGGCCCGTCTTGCATTCCGCCCGTTTGAGGCTCAGCGTCGCGAGCGCGATGGTCGGCTTGGTAGCCTGGATGCGTACCGCACTGGTAGCGGCCTCCGTTTCCAAGATGACTCTTCCCAGGAGGTCTGACCGTGCCGTCGATTCAGATTCGGCCGTTTCAGCGTGGTGATCGCGAGCAGCTGACCAAGCTCGTCAACGCCCACATCGCTGCGGTGCTGCCGGGCGTGTCGGTGTCGATGAACACCGTCATGAGCCAGCTTGAGCGGGAGCCCGCCGAGCCGATCGTCGACCCTTGGGTGAGCGAGCGCCGGACGCTCGTCGCGTCACAGAAGGACGCGATCGTCGCTGGAGCCCACCTGCTGCGATACGCGCCAGATGAGCGTGTCAGCGACTCCTACCGCGATGCTGGCGAGATCCGCTGGCTCGTCGCCCGCCCCGCCGCGACCGGCGCGAGCGACGCGCTGATCGCCGCCTGCGTCGAGGTCATGGACGGTTGGCGGGTCGCGCGCCAGTACGCCGATGGCTCGCTGCCCTCGCTCGCCACTTACGGCGTGCCCGCCTGCTGGCCGCACATTCGAGATCTCTACACCCGCGCCGGTTTCGTGTGCGACGGCCGGGTCGAGATCATCCTCGTCGCGTTTGTCGATCAGCTGTCGCGGCCCTCTGCGCCGCCTGTGGCTGGCCTGGAGCTGCGCCGAAGCGTCGGCGACTGCGGGACGCGGTTCTCTGCCGTCCTCGCCGAGACGGTCGTGGGGATGATCGAGGTCGAGAGCGACGTGACCGATGGCGGCACGCGCTCTCGTCTGAGCGGCTGGAGCGACATCGGCAACCTGCACGTGAGCGAGCCACACCGCCGCAATGGAGTCGGAACATGGCTTCTCGCGCACGCGGCGGACTGGCTGCGTCTCGGCAGAGTCGAGCGGCTGATCGCCTACGCCGGCCCCGAGCACCACGACGAACTCGCCTTCCTCGCCGCCGCCGGTTTTCGCGAGCTGACCCGCACCGAGCGGGGCTGGACATATGGCAGGCTGTCGTCGTGACGGAGAGGAGGGCCGCTCGCCTGCTTCGGGCGCTTGATGGCCGTTGACCGTCGACGCGCGTGGGTCCGTCGCCGGCGCCGGCGTGAACTTTATGGCGTGCGCAGCTGGTAGCGGCCGGACCGGGGGCCGCCGACGCGCTCCACGTTGGGGGCGCGGCTGACTTGCGCGAGGAAGCTGGCCAAGGGGTCTTTGCCCCCCACGGCGTAGCCGGCCTCTCGCAGCCATTCGTACCACTCGCGGTAGTGCACGGGCGTCGTGCTGCTGCGGTCCACGAGGATGGCGACGGCGACCTCGCGCAGTCGGGCGCCACGCAGCCGGGGGTCCAGGCTTTCGATGGGCAGCTGCGGGGAGCGACCGAGCAGGCTGTCGAGCTGTTGCAACGTTTGCTCGTCGCTCTCAAGCTGAGCCTCCAGGGCTGCCGCCAGCTCCGTTATGGCTGTGAGGCGCTCGCGGCCCTCGGTGAGTCGGGTGACCAGCAGGTCCGCTTGGCGGGCGAGCTCCTGCTCGAGCTCAGTGGACGCTGGGGCCTCGAGCGGGGGCAGGCCGGCTGACATCGGTGCCACGTTACGTGCGGCTGCGGACAGAGTTGCCGCGTGGGTCGGGCCCTCGTGGGCCGCGCCCCGGGTTTGTCGTCTCTTATTGCTCAGGCCAGCTCGCATGCGGCGCGGTAGCTCGAGCGTTCGACGTCGGCTTCGTGTGAGACCAGTCGTCCGCTGCTCGACAGGTGCCATCCCAGCGCCGCCGCGAGGCTCCACGGGCACGCGAGGTACAAGTGGGTCTCCTGCGTTCCGAATTGGGTCCGGGCTTGAGCGATCTCCGCCGCTATCGCGGCCGCGAGCGCGTTTGCCGCGCTGCCTCTGACGGAGACGTGGCCAGGGCCGCTGGCGGGGCGTACGTGCAGCTCGACGCGCGCCGGTGGCAGCTCTCGGCAGTGCTCTTGCATCGCGCGGGTGACGTCCTTGGCGGCGTGCAGGCACAGCACGAGGCGGCGATCCTCGCCGGATGCGAAGGGCTGGCGCACGGTGGTCCAGCCGTCTGCGCTGGGCTCCACGCGCGCGGTGAGCACGTCGAGGTCGGGCTGGCCGAGCTGAAGCTGCCAGCCGGTCGGGGCACGGAACTCGAAGCCGACCGCCATGGCTGCCGAGATGTGCGGACGGCCAGTGATGGACAGGACGCGGACCCTGGTGGCTTCCTCCAGAGCGGCGCGGACGTCGGCGAGGGCGGGCAGCAGCTGGCGATGCCACACGTCAGCGTCGTAGCCGTCGACGTCGGTTGCGAGCGGTGGTGACCAGGTGAGGTGTAGGTGCGCGGGGTCGGCCTCGGGTACCGCTGATCGTGTCTCGATGCGCGCGGTCGGCTGGTCGTCTCGCAGGGCGATCTGGAGGTAGGACCTCAGGATGGTGTTGGCGGCGCGGCGAAGGTCGGCCTCCTCGTCCTCGCCGCTGACTGGGCTTCCGAGCGGCGAGCCCAGCTCGACCCGACTGGCCGCGTGAAGCTCGGCCGCCGACTTCTGGATGCCGCTGTCGCGGGCGAAGACGGCGCCGGCGAAGAAGCTGGGGTCCGCGGTTCGGCGTCGGGCCATGGCGGGCAGCTCGATCTGCAAGATGAAGCCCGAGGTCATGACGGCGTCGGTCAGCAGCAGCACGAAGGCGCTGCAGCGCTGCTCGATCGCCTCGAGCACGATCTCCTCGCTACAGGTGCCCCAGCGCATCCCGCGCCGGTCGCGCCAGACCGGCACGCCGCGTAGGCGTAGCTCGGACTCCAGCTGGTCGGCTAGGGCCTCGTCCTCCCAGGCGTAGGAGAGGAAGACCGGTCGAGCCATCTCAGGGTGCCGAGGGTCGCGGCATCCGCCAGCCGAAGAGCTTGCGCCACTCTTCTACGGCCGCCCGCTCGTTGCGCTCGTCGGCGAGGTCGACGGCTCGCTCGGCGATCTCCTGCGCTTCGCGGAGCTTGCCCGCGGCGAGCGCCGCTTCCGCGCTGCTCATCGAGGAGTTGACGTCGGGGCCGAGGCCGGCCGGGTCCGGCCACGGCTCTTGGATGCGATCGGTAGCGTTGGCGAGGAAGGCAACGAACTCGTCGCCCCAGCGTCCGAACGGACCGCGAACGAGGTCGAGGGCCATCACCTCGAGCAGGAAGGACGGACGCACGGGCCGGTCCCACTCGCGGTTCCAGCCCTTGATCATCTTGACGAACGGGATCCACTTCTCGTCCGACGCCTTGTTCTTTGCCGTCGCCTGCTCCGCGTGGATGGTGGGGTCGGTCGCGATCCACCCGCCGGTGGTGGTGTCGGGGAGATCAAAGCCCCCGGCCGCTCGGTCGAAGGCGGGGACGACGTCGAAGGAGGGGACTTCTTGGTCGGCGCCGAAGTCGATCGAGCAGGAGCGTCGACCGATCGTCGTTTCCGGCCACTTCTCCGCGAGGAGATTCTGGATATGGCCGAGAGCGGCGTGAGGGCTCATGTCGCGCACGCCAGCGTCGGCGCCGTCAGCGGCGATCACGCAGAAGATGTCGACGTCCTTGAGCTTCTTGGTCTTCGTGTGGCGGGCGTAGGAGCCGGTGAGGAAGTCGCCGCGCAGCTGCAGGCTCGCGCGGAGGTGCTCGCGGATCTCGGTGTGCCGGCGGATCGCTAGCCGCTGCTCGCTTGGAGTGATCTCAAGCGTGCCTCGCAGACCGCTCCAGGCGTCGTCGAGGTAGCTCATGAGGACTGTCGGGATAGGTAGTTCATCGAGGCTCGCGCGTCGGGCCCGGAGCCGAGTGATCCGAGGTTGTAGGCCGACAGCCCGGCGCGAGAGGCTGCGGTAGTGGCGGACCAGCCATCGACTGGCGAGTGCGAGCCGTTGTGGCTGGCGACGACGCGGTAGGCCGTTCCCGGGGGAACGGCCTCGACTTTGGCCAGCAGGCGCGCGAGGCGCGCGCGGCTGGCGACGAAGTCGACGTTGCCTACGCCGGTGAAGCGGTACTCGAGTGGGATCTCGAAGATCGCGTCGGGGTCGGCGGGGTCGCCGAACTCGAGCGAGACGTCCTTGAGTGATCCTTCCTCGATCCAGGCGATGAGGCCGCGCTCGATCGCGTCCCAGTGGGAGTGCAGGTAGCCGGAGGACAGTCCGAGCGTGGCGACGATGGACGAGAAGGCGCCGGTGATGACGTCGGTGAGATGCACCGCCGTCTGAGTGCGCGTCGAGGTGCTCGTGAGCAGGGAGGTGCTCGTCCTCATCGTGATGCTCCAGAGATCCGGCGCAGGGCGTCGGGATCGATGTGGGCGGCCATGTGCTCGCTGAGGCTGGCGGTGGCCGGCTCGGCTGGGGCCGGGCCGGCGGCGAGCCGCGGGTGCGCGTCGGTGGCAGCGTGCACCTGGCTGCGGTAGGGCTCGGGATCGGGCAGGTAGAGCGTCCAGTCGGTGGCTGTGGCGGCGCCGGGGACCTTGCCAAGCTTCTCCTCGCCCTTGAGGGCGTCGTTGCCCATGCTGACTTGCATCTCGAGCTGAAGCGGGAGGGCGCGCAGCACGACGGGTTGCTCGCGCAGCACGCCGGCGGCGATCAGGGTCCGCCCGACGCCTGCGACGTCGTCGAGCGCCGTGTCGATCTCCTTCTCGTCCAGCTCGCTTGCGGCTGTCAGGGTCTCGCGCACCATGTGCGCGAACTCTTGCCAGGCGGCGGAGGCGGTGCGCTCGGGAGAGCCCTTGATGGTCCTAGTGCGCATGGACTCGGCGCACCTCTTGGTCGGTGTTGGCCAGCTCCCGCGCGGCTCGGAGGAGGTCGGCGCCGGTCAGCTTCGCGGGATCTAGTGCGGTGGTGAGGCGCGAGGCGATCGCCTGGGGGATGAGCTTGCGGGCCTGACGGCCGTCAACGCCGTGCAGCGCGCGCGCCGTGGTGGCGAGCGACGGCCCGTCGGCCAGCCGTTCGATGCCGGGATAGGCCTCGCCCCAGCTGCGCAGCGTGTCCTTCAGGATCTCCTGCAGTGCCTCGGCGTCGGGTAGGCCGATGTCCAAGATGACGTCGGCCCTGGAGAGGAACGCCTCGTCGAGGCCCTGGGGGTAGTTCGAGGTCACGACGAAGAAGATGTGCGGAGATCGCCGGGCGAGCTCGTCGATTGCGGTGAGCACCGCGTCGGTAGCTCGGTGCACGTCGACGGGGTTGGCCGAGAGCGACGCGGCGCTGCGAGCTACGGCCATTGACTCGACCTCGTCGAGCAGGACGACGGTGGGCATCCCGTCGGCGGCGAGGTCGGGCAGGTGCTCAACGAGCAGCTCGGAGACTGCCTGCTGGGTCTGGCCGTGCTCGGCGCTCATCAGGCCATGCGGGTGGACCTCAACGAGCCGGGCCTGGCGGCCAGTCAGGACCTGGCTGGCGGTATGGGCCAGCCCGCGGGCCAGCGTCGTCTTCCCCGTGCCCGGGGGTCCGAGCAGCACCGCCAAGCCGTGGACCGCGCTGGTCTCGAACGGAATCCGCCCGCGCACGTTCCAGGCGAGCAGGGCGTGATGCAGCAGGCGATCCTTGCGGTCAGGCGGAGCAACGATCGCCTCCCAGTGCCCCGCGTAGGCCGCATCGGGCATGACGACGTTGATGGCGATGTGCTCGGCGACGCTCACGACGAACGGTTCTCCTGGAAGCGGTCCACTGCACCCTGAGTGATAGTTGGCGATCCGGACGGAACGCTGTAGCTGCGCGTACCTACGGGGCTGCTCATTAGAGGTGACCGTTCAACCACTGGTTCCCCGAGTCGTCGATTCCGCAGGTCGCCCACGCGTCATCGGAGACGTTGATGACCAGCAGCTCGTCGCCGGAGTCGATGGAGCCCTTGAGGTCGTCGCGCATCTGCTTGGCGGTCAAGCCGGCGTCCACGAGCCAAGTGGAGTCGAGGTGATGCCACCACGCGCCGTGGCTCTTGATGCGGGCGATCAAGTCCGCGTAGTCCTGGCCGGGGCGATTGAGGTCGTAGCCGATCATCAACGTGGGCACGGGCAGCTCCTTGGGCGTTCGGCTCGACGGTGGGCTCGACCGCCCCATCGGTGCGTCCTAGCGGCGGTCCTTGGTCGGGGACTCGTGACCGGGGGCGATGGTGTCGGAGTCGCGGTACTTCCCGTCGGTGCCCTTGATGCGCAGCTCGCCGCCGCCTGCGTTGCGGACGATCGGGCGCGCCGCGTCGATTGCCTGCTTCTGCGTGTCGGTGACGACGCTCGGGCGATCGTGATCCTCCTTGACGACCTCCCACCGCCCGTCCGGGCGCTGCTGGACCGTCCTGTCGTTGTCGTTGCCCTTGCCCACGGGAAACCCCCTGGTTGGATCTGTCGCCGCGCGCGGCGGGCGCCGCTGCGGCCTTATGAGCCTGGACGCCACGCTGCGCATGATTTCCAACCGGCCCCTAGGATCCGGCGGGGGTGCAGATCGGGGAGGTCCTACGCATCGACGACACGATCACCGGCTTTGACGACAACAAGCCCGGGCGGCCGTGCTGCGTCGTGGCGGTCGAGCCGCCTCCGCACGACGCCGTGTGGGTGGTGCCCCGCTCCACCAAGGGCTCGACCGGCACGCGCACGCCGGCGGACGTGCTGGCCGGGCTCACCCAGCAAGGACGGTTCATGTTCCTCCCCCGCCGCGTGCCAGCGGCGAGCCTGCAACAGGCCGCTTCGCTCGGCCTGCTCCCTGAGCCGTACCGCACCCGCGTCCTTGAGAACGTCAACGCCGTCGTCATCGACCTGGACACCGAGACGTGAGCCTGCTCCTCAGCGAACCCGAGCTTTTTCGCGCGCGTGAGGCAGCAAGCCGAGGGGAGATCACGGCGGAGCTCTACGCCTGGCTCGGACGCCTCATCGCCCTCGCGCAGGCTACCCGTGCGCTCGCACCGGCGCCGGTCCCCGGTGGACGCTGGGACGACCCCGACGCGGTCGCCGAGACGCTCCACGCGTGGCTGGAGGAGTCGCTGCTGCGCGGAGGACTGCTGCAGGCGCTTGATCGCTGCGCGACTCCGCGTGCACTCGCGCGCTACCTGGAGCGCGCGCTGCGCAACTGGCTGATCGCTCGAAGCCGCCGCGCGAGCGGCCCGCGCCTGCTCGACCGCGCGGGTGAGCTGATGAGTGATGATCCCGCCTTCCGCCTGCTGCGCCCGGCGCCCAGCCCCGCGAACCGTTGGTGGGCGCTCGCCACGTGGGAGGATCCGGCGCTCTATAGCGGCGCGGACGCGACGCTGGTCTCGGGCGCCTGGGCTCTGGGAGACTTCGCGCTGTTGCGCTATCCCTCAAGTGAGCGCAGCGACCCTGTGCTTAGCACGCCCGACCTACGACGCTTCCTCTACGGCCTGCTGGAGGCTGCGCAAGCCTCCATTAGCGGCCGCCACATCGACACTGCCCTCCGCGCGCGGTTCGCCTACGCCTACGCCCCAGGCGCCGTCGAGCTGGATGACGCGCCTGAGCTCATCGGCTCTGGCTCGCCCGAGCAGGAGGTCATTCTCACCGACGCTGCCCGCCTCGCGCTCGCGGCCCTCACCGGAAGGCAGCTTCAGGTTCTCGCCGAGCGTCCGGACGGAACCTTGGAGGCGCTGGCCGCCCGGCTGGAAGTGTCGCGGGGAACCGTCGACAACGAGTACCGTCGCGCCGTGCTGAAGGTCCGCGAGGCATCGCAGTCCGACGAGTCCTTCAACGCAGTACTGGAAAAGGTGCTCGCCATGGCGTCTAGGGAAGGGCAAGCCGATGACTGAACTGGAGTGCCTTTCCCTCATGGAGCTAGTTGACCTGCGCTCCGCCGATCCCGACGTGGAAGCAGCCGCGCATCTCGCCCGCTGCCCGCGGTGCCAAGCGCTGCTCGCCGAGCTACCCGCCGACATCCGACTGCCAGCGCTTCCTCCCGCCGCATTCACGCCGCAAGCCACACGAGCTACGCGGCCTCGACCCGAGCGCATCCAGACCGGGCAGCTATGGCGCGCCGTCTCCGATGACCCGGACTGGAGCTGGGTGGTCGCGATCATCGGCCGCGCCCCCGACGCGCCCGAGCGCCTCCTCGTCGCACCCGTAAGCGAGGACGCTCAGCTCGCAATCGACCGCGACCTCGTGCTCGACCCCACGACGCTCGGCTACAACAGCTTCATCGACATTAGCAACCTCGGCGTGCTGCTCGAAGAGCAACTCCAAGAGCCCATCGCAACCCTTCCGCGCCCCACAGCCGAGGGGCTCGTCGCCCTGTATCGCTCAACGCTTGGAGCCCTTGAGCCGCGCGCCGAAGCCTACGTCGGCCTCCCCGTGCGCGACCGGGCAGACCCTCGCCTCCTCGCTGCCGAGGGCCGCGCCGAGGCATTGAGAGCGCTCTGGCGCCCCGCTGACGCCGAAGTGACCGACGATGCGTCCCTTGCCATCGTGGAAGGCGAAGCAGCACGAGCCCGCGAAGATGGGCCCCAAGGTACCGTCGCGACGCTACTCGCGCAACGGCTCAGTGGCGCCGAAGCAGAGTGGGATCGGAGCACCTTGCTCGAGACCTCGGGCATCGAGGGCTCCCACCTCGATGCCTTCTTGGACGATCGACTCGACTTGACCGACAAGCGCGACCTCGACGACCTGGCCGGCGTCCTGCACACGCTGGAAGTCTCGTGGGAAGAGGCGCAGCCCGCAGTCCACCTGACGCTCCTCAGCGGTCAAGGCGGCCGACGAGAATCGAGCGGCCCGGCGATGCCACTGGCGGCACGCTCGCGCCCGGGTACGTCCGAGCAAGACGTAACCGACCAGCTCTACGCCGACCAGAGCACAGTCGACCACTCGGAGCAGGCGCGCACGGCTGAGATCGACAGCTACCTCGCCGAGCTGCGCCGACGCCTCGAAGACCTCGGCTAAGCACCACCTCCAACGCCCGACAACTCCTACGTCAGCTTGTCGCGCAGGCGATGATCCCGCGCGGCGATCTCGAGCACCTGACGGCTGACCTTGAACCGGGCGGCCAGCTCCGTCGTGTCCGTGGTGTCCCCCAAGGCTGCCGTCAGAAGCGGCCCAGGGACGAGGAGCTCGCCGGCGAAGGCGTCGGCCTCGCGCTCCGCCGCCGGGCCGTCGCCGTGACGAGTCTGCAGAAAGTAGTGGCCAAGCTCGTGCGCAACCGAGAACCGCTGCGCGACCGGAGGCTCGGCGGCGTTGACCTCGATCACCGCGCCCACCAGCCGCGCCCTGAGATCCCCGAGACCATGGCTCTTACGAACCTCCAGGCCGAGCCTACGTGCGATGGAGTGCACGATGACCGGCGGGCGTACAAAGCCGTGGTCGCCCGCAACCCAGCGCGCCTTGAAGCGCGCGTGACCGGGATGAGACCGCTCCGCCTCCGGCGGTTCCGCGCCCCCGAGCTCGACCGGACGATCATCGTCAACTCCGACGATCAACGTCTCGCCACCGCACGCAACGCACTCAGACCCCTCCGCCAACCAGGATCGCTCGAACCACTCGTGCCCACACTCCTTCTCGGTGCAGCGCAGCAACGGCATCGGTCCAAGTCTCGCGCACCCGGCACTCCCTCCACGCCTGGAGTTCCCCCGCTTTGATGGACACCTGATGGCTGAGTTTGCTCAGTCGGAGAGGATGTCTGTTGATGCCGAAGATCCCGCCGTATTCCAAGGAGTTCAAGCGCGACGCCGTGGCGCTGATGCGCAGTGGTGGCCGCCCGCTGCCGCAGCTGGCGAAGGAGCTGGGCGTCTCGGAGGGCTCGCTGCGTAACTGGGCCAGCCAGCGTGACGTCGACGAGGGCCGCGCTGAGGGCTTGACCTCGGCTGAGCGAGACGAGCTGCGCCGGCTGCGCAAGGAAGTCCGTGTGCTCAGCGAGGAGCGAGAGATCCTAAAAAAAGCCGCGGCCTTCTTCGCCTCGGAGAGCAGGACCCGGTGAAGGTCTTCGGGTTCATGCTGGCGAGGAAGGCCGAGCACTCGATCACGATCATGGCCCGCGTGCTCGGGGTCAGTCGTTCGGGCTATCACGCCTGGGTGGGCCGGCCGCCGTCGCCCAGGGCCCTGGAGGATGCCC
>JAABUZ0100002360.1_pt1 | contig 31666 bp, 28 predicted proteins | sample 5562091 | NCBI WGS metagenome assembly JAABUZ01 (sample SAMN12813069, study PRJNA571459) | rock metagenome | isolation source: Antarctica rocks | place: Antarctica: Victoria Land, Linnaeus Terrace sud | collected 2015-12-21
AAGGGACGGGACGGGTCGCCGGCAGGCGCCCGCCGGCGGATCGGGCTTCCTGGCCGTCCGGCGGGCGCCTGACGGTGGCGCGGCCCCGCGCCCGCCCGGCCCCGCGCCCGCCCGGCCCCGCGCCCGCTTCAGGCCGCGTCGGCCACCGGCTCGGGCACACGCCCGTGCACGCCGTGCTCCGCCGGGCGCACGAGGGTGGCGGCGACCACCGCCGCGATCACCAGGATCCCGGCGCCGCCGAGGAAGGCCACGTCGAACCCATCGCTCAGCGCCGCCAGGCGCGCCGTCCCGCCGGCCAGCGCCGAGCCCGTGCGCGACGAGGCCAGGGTCGACAGCGCCGCCAGGCCGAGGGCCCCGCCCATGAGGCGCGAGGTGTTGATCAGTCCGGAGGCCAGTCCGCTCTCGCTCGCGGGCACGCCCTGGACCGCGGCGATGGTGGCCGGCACCAGCGAGAGCCCCATGCCCGTCGCAGCCAGCAGCCCGCCGGGCAACACGTCGAGCACGTAGGAGCCGCCGGGAGCTAGCCGGCTGAACCAGGCCAGGCCCAGGGCGGCGAGTCCGAGCCCGACGGTCAGCACGACCCGGACGCCCAGGCGGGCCACGAGTCGCGGCGCCTGGGTCGAGGCGGCGACGATGGTCAGGGTCATGGGCAGGAAGGCCAGGCCCGCCTGCAGCGCGTCGTAGCCGAGCACCTGCTGCAGGTAGAGCGACACGAAGAACCACATGGCGAAGAGGGCGCTGCCCAGCAGCAGGACGGTGAGGTTGGCCGCGCGCAGCAGGGGCTGGGCGAAGACCCGCAGCGGGATCAGCGGATCCCGGGCGATGCGGCCCTCGACCACGGCGAAGGCGGCCAGCAGCACGAGGCCGGCGGCGAGGGGTGCGAGCACGCCGATCGAGCCCCAGCCCAGGACGTCGGTGCGCACGATCCCGTAGACGACGGCGACGAGGCCGAGGGTGACCAGCAGCGCCCCGGCCAGGTCGAAGTGGCGCTGGGGGGCATCGGCCTCGCGCCGGCTCTCGGGGATCACGCGCCGGGCGGCGACGACCACGGCAAGGCCGATGGGCACGTTGATGACAAAGATCGCCGGCCACCCGAGCCCCTGGGTGAGCAGCCCGCCGAACAGCACGCCGGCGGCGCCGCCGAGTCCGGCCATGGCGCCCCAGGTGCCCAGGGCCCGGTTGCGCTCGGCGCCCTCGCCGAAGCTGGTGGTGATGATGGCCAGGCTGGCCGGGGAGACGATCGCCCCGCCCAGCCCCTGCAGCGCGCGGGCACCGAGCAGCAGCCCCTGCGAGCTGGCCAGGGCGCAGACCAGCGAGGAGACCGAGAAGAGCGCCACTCCGGCCAGGAAGACCCGCCGGCGGCCGACGAGGTCGGCGGCCCGCCCGCCCAGCAGCAGGAAGCCGGCGAAGGTCAGGGTGTAGGCGTTGACCACCCACTGCAGGCCGGTGGCCGAGAAGTGCAGGTCGCCGCGGATGGAGGGCAGGGCCACGTTGACGATGGAGACGTCGAGGATGACCATGAACTGCGCGAGGCAGACCAGGACGAGGAGCAGGGTCGAGGCCGAGCGGCGGCTCGGAGAGGAGGTGGTTGGGTCGGGCATCGGTTCCTCCTGGGCGAGATCGAGGTCGAGGTCTAGGGGGGACGGGTATCGTCTATCGTTCGCCGATCATCGTACCAGGAGTCGTACGGTGACCGTCGTACAATGTGAACATGGGCCACTACCAGCCGCCCCGCGAGGACCTCGAGCTGCCGGCCGTGCTCCACGCGCTGAGCGATCCCCAGCGGTTGCGGATCGTCCGCTGCCTGGCCCACGAGCCCGGCCACCCGCGGGCGTGCGGGAGCTTCGGGCTGGACCTGGCCAAGTCGACGCTGACCCACCACTTCCGCGTCCTGCGCGAGGCCGGGGTGATCGCCCAGTGCGCCGACCGCACGGCGCGGCTCAACTCCCTGCGCCGCGAGGACCTCGACGCCCGCTTCCCGGGTCTGCTCGACGCCGTCCTCGCCGCGGTGCCGGCACAGGCCCCGCGCGCCCCCGCCCCGATCGCCTAGTCCGCCTCACCCGCGGCTTGGCACTAACCTCCCGCCATGGCCCAGACCCGGCGCCGGCGCCGCAGCAAGCACCGCGGCACCGCCGCCGGCACCATCGAGACGCGCGGGCGGACCGGGCGCAAGCCCACATCGGCGGAGAAGGGCTCCCCGGTCAGCAAGGAGGAGCGCCGCCAGGCGCGCCTGGACAAGCCCCCGAGCTGGCGCAGCTCCTTCCAGCGAGCCCTGCTGGCCACCGTCGTCTTCGACGCCCTCGCCGTCGTCGCCCTCAAGCTCTCCCCGGCCGGCGTGATCCCCCTCACCATCTTCGTGGTGGCCATCTACACCGTCTTCGGCTACGCGTTTGACTCCGCGCTGCACAAGCGCCGCCAGCGCAAGAAGGCACAGACCGCATCCCCGGCCAGTCGCAGCACTGATCGCCGTGAGCCGCCCCGCCGCCGGCGATGATCGAGCTCCGCTGCCTCACGGTCGGACCCGTTCAGGAGAACTGCTACCTCGTCCGGCGCCCCGACTCCCCCTCGGGACTGGTCATCGACCCCGGCGACGAGGCGCCACGGATCCTCGGTGACCTGGCCGATCTCGGTGTCACCGAGGTGGCGGCCATCCTGCTAACCCACACCCACTTCGACCACGTCGGCGCCGTCGCGCCCGTGGCCCGGGCCACCGGCGCGCCGGTGTACTGCCCGACGCTGGAGCGCGAGGTCCTGGCCAACATCATGGACTTCGTGCCCTGGGCCGGCTTCGGCCCGTTTCAGTCCTACGACGCCGACGAGCTGATCGCCGGCGGCGAGCGCCTCGAGCTCGCCGGCTTGGGCATCGACGTCCTCTTCACCCCCGGCCACAGCCCGGGCCATGTCTCCTTCTCCATCCCCGACGAGCGTGCCCTGCTCTCTGGTGACGTGCTCTTCCAGGGCTCGGTGGGCCGGGTCGATCTGCCGGGGGGCGACTGGCCCACCCTCGAGGGCTCGATCGCCACCCTGATCGGCGCGCTGCCCGGCGACACGCGCGTGCTGCCCGGGCACATGGGGGAGACCACCCTCGCTCGCGAGCTGGCCACCAACCCGTTCCTGCAGGCGCTGGCCGCCCGTTGAGCGAGCGGCTGCAGGCCCCCCGCGGTACGCAGGACGTCCTCGGCGAGCAGGCGCGCGCCCGCGCCGCCCTGGAGGGCCACGCCCGCGGCGTGCTCGAGGCCGCCGGCTACGAGCGCATCGAGACGCCGGCGTTCGAGGCCACCGAGCTCTTCGCCCGCGGGGTCGGCGCGTCCACCGACGTGGTCCAGAAGGAGATGTACACCTTCACCGACGGCGGCGGGCGCTCGCTCACCCTTCGCCCCGAGGGCACCGCCCCGATCTGCCGGGCCTTCCTCGAGCACGGCATGGCCCGGCGTCCGGCGCCGGTCAAGCTCTGGTACCTGTCGAGCTTCTTCCGCTACGAGCGCGCCCAGGCCGGGCGCTACCGCCAGTTCTGGCAGATCGGCGCCGAGGTGATCGGCTCCGCCGACCCCTCGGTCGACGCCGAGACCATCCTCCTCCTGGCCGAGCTGCTCGACGTGCTCGGCGTGGGCGAGCGGCGGCTGCGGCTCTCCTCCCTCGGGTCACCCCCCGCCCGCATCGAGTACCGCGAGCGGCTGACCGCCCACCTGCTCACCCGCCGCGACGAGCTCGCTCCCGAGGTCGCCGCCCGGATCGAGCTCAACCCGCTGCGGGCGTTTGACTCCGATCACGCCGGCACCCGGGCCGTGATGGCCGACGCCCCAATTCTTCTGGACTGCATCGATGACGACGACCGCTCACACTTCGACGCCGTCCGCGCGCTGCTGGACGACGCCGGGCTGGCCTACGACATCGACCCCACCCTCGTCCGGGGTCTCGACTACTACACGCGGACGGTCTTCGAGTTCGAATCAGCGGCCCTGGGTGCCCAGCGCGGGGTGGGCGGCGGTGGGCGCTACGACGGGCTCATGGCCCAGCTCGGTGGCCCGGACACGCCGGCCTGCGGCTGGGCCGCGGGGGTGGAGCGGATCCTCCTGGCCGCCGGTGATCCGCCGCCCGAGCCGCCCGTCGTCGACCTCTACGTCGGCTACGCCGAACCCGCCCGGCGGGCCGTCGCCTTCGCTCTGGCCCGCACCGCGCGCCGGGCCGGGCTGCACGCCGAGCTGGAGCTGGCCGGGCGCACGCTCAAGGGCCAGCTCAAGCACGCCGACCGCCTCGGTGCCCGCCACGTCGCGCTCGTCCAGGCCGACGGCGTGGCCCTGAAGACGATGGCCGGCGGCGAGCAGCGCGAGCTCGGCGACGAGGCGGCGGCGGCCGCGATCGCCTGCCTCGGCCCCCGATGAACCACCAACCCGCCCCCAACCGCTACCGCGATGCCTGGGCCGGCGTCCCCCGTGGCAGCGACGCCGGGCGCCGACTGGCCGTCGCCGGCTGGGTCCACCGCCGTCGTGACCACGGCGGCCTGGTGTTCATCGACCTGCGCGACCGCTCGGGACTGCTCCAGCTCGTCTTTCACCCCGAGCAGGCCCAGGCCCACGGGGCCGCCCACCGCCTGCGCGCCGAGCACGTGATCTCGGCCCGCGGCACCCTCGCCGCCCGCGACGCGGCGAACCTCAACGCCGACCTGCCCACCGGCGAGGTCGAGCTCGTCGTGGACGCCCTTGACGTCCTGGCCGAGGCCGACACCCCGCCCTTCCCCCTGGACGAGGAGGGCCCGGTCGACGAGGCGCTGCGGCTGCGTCACCGCGCCCTCGACCTGCGCCGGGCGCCCATGCGCCGCGCCCTGGAGCTGCGCCACCGGGTTGTCGCCACCATGCGCTCAGAGCTCGACGCGCGCGACTTCGTCGAGGTCGAGACGCCGCTGCTGACCCGCTCCACGCCTGAGGGCGCCCGCGACTTTCTCGTCCCGGTGCGCAACCCGGCAGGGTCGTTCTACGCGCTGCCCCAGTCCCCCCAGCTGTTCAAGCAGCTGCTGATGGTCGGGGGACTGGAGCGCTACTACCAGATCGCCCGCTGCTTTCGCGACGAGGACTCGCGCGCCGACCGCCAGCCCGAGTTCACCCAGCTCGATCTGGAGATGAGCTTCGTCGAGGAGGACGACGTCATCGCCGTGATGGAAGCGGTGATGGGCGCCGTGCTCGGCGTCGGGGGCCTGCTCGATGCGGTCGGCGCCCCGCCCTGGCTGCGGCTGGGCTACGACGACGCGCTGGCCCGCTACGGCTCCGATCGCCCCGACGTGCGCTTCGGGCTGGAGATCGCCGAGCTGTCGGAGGCCCTGGCCGGGACCGAGGCGCGCGTCTTCTCCGGGGCGCTGGAGGCCGGCGGGGTCGTGCGCGGGATCAACGCCGGCCCGCGCGAGCTGCCCCGCTCGGAGCTGGATGGCCTGGTCGAGCTGGCCCGGCGCCACGGAGCCCAGGGGCTGGCGTGGGCGTGGGTGGAGGAGGGGTGCAACTGGCGCTCGCCCCTGGCCAAGTTCCTCTCCGAGCGCGACCGGTCGGCCACGGGCGCAGCGCTTCAGGCGGGGCCGGGGGACCTGCTGTTCTTCGTGGCCGACGAGCCAGCGGTCGTCGCGCGCGTGCTCGGCGCCCTGCGCCTGGAGCTGGCCGCACGCTTCGGGCTCGTCGAGCCCGGGGCCCATGCCGCGCTGTGGGTCGTCGACTTTCCCATGTTCGAGCGCGACGAGGCGGCCGGCCGCTGGGATCCGCTGCACCACCCGTTCACCGCCCCGGTGGGCGACCTAGCCGATCCCGGCGCGCTGCGCTCGCGGGCCTACGACCTGGTTCTCGACGGGGCGGAGATCGGCGGCGGGTCGATCCGCACGCACCGGGCCGATGTGCTGTTCAGGGTGCTGGAGCACGTGGGCATCGGGACGGCGGAGGCGCGCGAGCGCTTCGGCTTTTTGCTCGACGCGCTGGCCTACGGCGCGCCGCCCCACGGTGGGATCGCCATGGGTGTGGATCGGATCGTCGCCCTGCTGGTCGGGGCTGACTCGATCCGGGAGACGATCGCCTTCCCGAAGGCGGCCAGCGGGTCAGACCCGCTGACCGGGGCGCCGGCGCCGGTCCCGGCGGCGCAGCTGCGCGAGCTGGGGCTGCGGGCGGGAGGGATGCCGGGCTGAGGGCGGCCGCGGCTGGCGGGGGGCTGAGGGGCAGGCCGGGGGGGTTGGGGACGTTGCGTCCAATATGCGGACGGTTAAGCCAGGACCGCCCCGGCCAACCGGCACCGGACGCCCGCATCTGCGCCGGCCCCCCCGTCCAACCCGCGCGGGGAACGGGGGGTGGGGGAGCGGCCGGGTGCGCCGCCGCGATTGAGCGATGAGCGTTTCCGGGCCTGTTATTCGCCCTGGCGGCGAATACCCAGCCCAGAAGTCCAGTCACGCGCGCACCTGCTGCTCAAGCCCGCCGAGCTCCTCTTCGGGCTCAGGTGCCCGGCTGTGCCGGCCGCCCAGACCAGCCTCCGTTGCCCCCCCACGGCGCCATCTCGGCGAGCTGCGCGCGGCCTCATGGCGGCGACGGCACGGAGCTGGGCGAGCCAGACGTGGTGCTCAGCGCGAGGCTGGCCGTCCCGCTGACGACGACCTCGCGCAGCAGCGCTGGCGGCGGGGTGAAGGTCCGCAGCACCTGACCGCGGGCGTCGCGCCAGGTGACCTGGGCCGGGATCGAGTCGAGGATCAGGCGCCGGAGCCGGCGCGCCACCGCCCGCCGCGGGCCGCGGAGGCCTTGCCCACCCACCGTGAGCGACGGCGGCCGATAGGCGACGATGTTGGTCCTGACCGTCCCTTCGACCGTGCGGCCGGTGCGGTAACGCACGTCCACGCGAGCGACGCCGTCGGGCACCAGGCCCACCTCGAGGGCTGAGTTCCCCTCGAGGGTGACCACCGCGTAACCGCCCGTCCCGGCTACCGCCGGGACGCAGCCCGTCGAGGCGCTCTGCTCGACCGCTCCGTTCGCCCGGTGCCGCGTCTGCTCGAGGCTGAAGCAGACCGCCGCCTGCCCAGCGAGCTCGCGCTCCAACAAGCGCACTGTCCGGGCGTACGCGCGCGGCAACCGGGACAGGCAGGCGCCGGGGACCACCAGCTTCTGGCGGCGTCCGCGGACGAGGTAGACCCGGGCCACGCCAGTGGTGAAAACCAGCCGCGTCGCGGTGGGGTCGTAGCTGGCCAGGGTGTCGAGCTGGCCAGCGGCGTCCGGCGGCAGGAGGTCGGCGGGGGCCCGGGGCCGGCGGAAGATCGCGTAGGGGCCGTTGGTGGCCGCCGTGCCGGGAACGGCCCGGACCGGCGGGGTGGGCGCGTCCAGGGACGCGCAGGCGGCCGGCAGACCGCCGCGGTGTGAGCTGCGCGCACCCGCGCCGGCGGAGCTCGCGACGGCGACGAGCACTCCGGCCACCAGCGCGGCGACGCTCGCCTTGCGCCCCAGCCGGCTCATCGCGCCCTCGACCATCACGACGACCCTACCCGATCCCGCCGCCACCACGCCGTCGCGAGACCAGGGCGCCGCTGCGCCTGCCTCCCGGCGATCGCAATGACGCAGCCGCGAGAGGGGGACCGCCGCGGGGCGCCTCCCGTCGATCGCAAGGACGCAGCCGCAAGAGGGACCGCCGCGGGGACTGCTCGCTCAGCGATCACAATGACCCTGATGCCCGCGCACCGCTTGGCCCCCCACGCCCACGCCCGCGACCTCGACGCGTTCCGCGAGCACTCAGAGCACCCGACGGGGCGCGACCACGTGCCGGCTCACGCCTGGACGGGCGCGGCCGGGGGCGCCCCTTGCGGCGACCTGGTGCGCATCAACCTGGCCGTCAACGGCGCCCACGTGGCCGACGCCGGATTCGCCGCCGCCGGGTGTGGGGCGGCCCACGCCGCCGGCAGCGCCACCGTCGCCCTGGCCCGCGGCGCCCACGTCCTGAATGCCGCGCGGATCGGCACAGCGCAGGTCGCCGCCGAGCTCGGGGGTCTGAGCCCGGGGAAGCTGCACGCGGCCGAGCTGGCCGCCGACGCCCTGCACCGCGCGCTGGGGGCGGCGGCGGGGCCTGAGCGCGGGGCGGGGGGCCCGGAGCGGGGCTGAGCGCGGGGCCGGGCCCGGGGGCTGAGCGCGGGGCCGGGGCCGGGGCGCCGGGCTCGGGCCGGGCGCGGGGCCGGTCCCGGGCGGGGGCTGACTGCGGGGCCGGGGCCGTGAGCGCGGGCCCGGGCCCGGGCGCCGGGCCCGGGCCGGGCGCGGGGCGGGGCCGCGCTCGCGGGGCCCGCCGCGTCGGGATCGAGCGGCAGAGCGCTTCCGGGCCTGTTAGCCCTTCCATAGGCGGATAACTCGCCCAGAAGTCTGGCCCGGGCCCGGGCTCGGGCCCGGGCCGGGCGCGGGGCCGGGCCGGGCGCGGGGCTGGGCCGGGCGCGGGGCCGGGGCGGCGCCGCCCCAGGGCGCGGGTGGGGCCCGGGCAGCTGATCAGGCGGTCAAGGCCGAGCTGGGAGCCATCGACACCCACCGCGGCGCTGTTGTCCTCCGCGCCGCGCCGCTCACGCAGAGCTCTACCGCTACCGGGTCGTGCTCAGCGCGGTGGGGCCCGGCGGACCGTCGGCGGCCTCATGGCGCCGACGACGGCGCGTTCGTCGGCGAGCCCGACACGGGGTCAACGTCGCCGCGGCTTGCCCGCCGAGCGTGTCGCGCAGCAGTGCCGGCGGCGGGGTGAAGGTCCGCAGAGCCTGGCCGTGGACGTCGCGCCAGGTGATCTGGGCTGGGATCGAGTTGAGGATCAGGCGCCGAAGCCGGCAAAACACCACCCGCCGCGGGCCACGGAGGACTCGTCCCGCCAGCGTGAGTGCGACCCCGGCGGGCGGCCGATAGGCGACGACGTTGCTCCTGACGGTTCCCCGCACCGTGCCGGCGGTGCGGTAGCGCACGTCCACGCGGGCGACGCCGTCGGGCACCAGGCCGACCTCGAGGGCGGACTTCCCCACGATCTGGGCCAGGGCGTAGCCGCCCGTTCCGGCGTCCCGCTGGACGCAGGTCATCGAGGGCTCGGGCAGTCGTACGGCCCGCGGCGCGCCCCCTCGAGGCTGAAGCAGACCGCCGCCTGCCCCCTGAACTGGCGCCCGACGACGCGCAGTCCCAGCGCCTCCGCGCGCGGCAACCGGGATAGGCAGGCGCCCGGCACCACCAACCTGAGGAAGTGTCCGCGGATGAGGTAGACCCGCGCCACGCCGGTGGTGAAGACCAGCCGCGTCGCGGTGGGGTCGTAGCTGGCCAGTTCGTTGAACTGGCCAGCGGCGTCCGGGGGCAGGACGTCGGCGGTGTCCTGAGCCCGGCGGAAGACCGCGTAGGGGCCGTTGATGGCGGCCGAGCCTGGAACGGCGCGGAGGGGCGGGGGGGGGCGCCTGCAGCGACGCGCAGGCTGGCGGCAGGCCGTTGCCCGCGGTGCTGCGCGCACCCGCGCCGGCCGAGCTCCAGGCCGCTGCGAGCACGACGACCACCAACGCCGCCGTGCTCGCCTTGGGCGCGAGCCGCGCGGCTGGTCCGGGAGGTGGCCGCTCGGCGCCGCGCAGCGCGGAGTGCGGAGTCATCGGGCTGGCGGGTAGCCGACGGTGCCAGAGCCAGACGTGGTGCTCGTCGTCATGCTCCCGGATCCGCTGGTGGGGTCCCGCAGCAGCGCGGGCGGCGGGGTGAACGTCTGCAGAACCTGGCCGCGGGCGTCGCGCCAGGTGATCTGGGCCGGGATCGATGCGAGGAGCAGGTGCCGGATCCGGCGCTCCAGGCGTCGAATCCGCCGCGCCACCACCCGCGGCGCCCCCGGCCGCACCGCTCTCCCCAGCTTGAGCCTGAGCGCGGGCGGCCGGTAGGCGACCACGTTGCTCCTGACGGTTGCCGGCACGGTGCGGCCGGTGCGGAAGCGCACGTCCACGCGAGCGACGCCGTCGGGCACCAGGCCCACCGTGAGCGCCGAGCTCCCCTCGACGGTGGCGAGGGCGTACCCCCCCGTCCCGGCCACCGGCGGTACGCAGCTCGTCGAGGTGTTCTGCTCGACCCTCCCCTGCGACCGCTGCCGCGTCTGGTCGAGGCTGAAGCAGACCGTCGCCTGACCGGCGAACTGGCGCTCGGCGCGGCGCACGACGCGGGCCAGCGCGCGCGGCAACCTGGACAGACAGGCGCCCGACACGCGCAGCCGCTGCAAGTGGCCCCGCACGAGATAGACCCGCGCCACGCCGGTGGTGAAGACCAGCCGGGTCGCGGCGGGGTCGTAGGTGGCCAGCGTCGCGAAGTCGCCGCCGGCCGGGGGCAGGACGTCGGCGGTGCCCTGGGGCCGGCGCAAGACCGAGTAGGGGCCAGCGGACCCGGCCGAGCCGGGAACGGCCCGGACCGGGCGGAAGGAAGCCCCCAGCGACGAGCACGCCAGCGGCAGATCGTTGCCCCCGATGCTTTGCGCACCCGCGCCGGCCGAGCTCCAGACCGCTGCGAGCACGACGAACACCAACGCCCCCATGGTCGCCTTGGGCGCGAGCGAGCTCACCGTGTCATCCCTCTGACCATCACGGCACGGTGATACCCCGATCCCAGAGCGACATGCATGTGCGAGACGCCCGCCCCGCCCCGCCCCGCCCCGGCGCGCGCGGGACGTCCCCCCGCGGGCCCTCGTGGGCGAGACGCCCGCCCCGCCCCCCCGGGCGGGACGCCCGCCGCGGGCTTCGCGCCCCTCACCGATCACAATGACCCACATGGACGAGCACCGCCCGGCCATGCGCGCCACAGACCTCGACGCCTTCCGCGAGCACCTCGAGCACCCGATCGGGCGCGACCACGTGCCCGCCCACGCCCGCTCGGGCACGGCCGGGGGCGCCCCGTGCGGTGACCTGGTGCGCATCGACATCACCGTCGAAGGGGACCGCGTGCTCGACGCCGGATTCGCCGCCGCCGGGTGCGGGGCGGCCCATGCCGCCGGCAGCGCCGCCGTCGCCCTGGTCCGCGGCGCCCACGTCCTCGACGCCGCCCGCCTCGGCACCCAGGCCGTCGCCGCCGAGCTCGGCGGCCTGAGCCCGGGGAAGCTGCACGCGGCCGAGCTGGCCGCCGATGCCCTGCATCGCGCGTTCGGTGCGGCGGTTCGCCACCACGCCGAGCTCTCGCCTCAGCCCAACCGCACGCTGGTGGCCATGAGCGGGGGGGTGGACTCCGCCGTGGCTGCCCTGGCCGTCACCCAGACCGGCCGGGAGGCGGTGGCGGTGACCCTGGAGCTCTGGGCCGACGAGGCAAACGACCCCGAGGGCTCCTGCTGCTCGGCCAGCGCCGTGCGCGGCGCCCGCGCCCTGGCCCACCGCCTCGGCCTCGCTCACCTCACCCTCGACCTCCGCGCCGAGTTCCGCGCCGGCGTGGTCACCCCCTACCTAGAGACCCACGCCGCCGGTCACACCCCGAACCCGTGCGTTCGCTGCAACGGCTCTGTGCGCCTGGACGGCATGCTCGCCCTCGGCGAGCGGCTCGGGGCCGCTGATCTGGCCACGGGTCACTACGCCCGCGTCGGCCCAGGGCCCCAACCGCTGCTGCGCCGGGCCGCCGACCCGGCCAAGGACCAGAGCTACGTGCTGGCCGCTCTGCCGGCCGCCTCGCTGGCGCGCATGCGCTTTCCCCTGGGCGAGCTGACCAAGCCCGAGGTCCGCGCCCGGGCCCGGACCGCCGGACTGGCCGTCGCCGACCGCCCCGACTCCCAGGACCTGTGCTTCCTCGCCGGCACCAACCGCGCCGCCTTCCTGGCCGGCCACGGCGGTCCGCTCGACCGCGAGGGCGAGATCGTCGACCGACGTGGCCGCCGCCTGGGCTCACACCGGGGCCACCACCACTTCACCGTCGGCCAGCGCCGGGGGCTGGGCCTCGGCGGCGGCGTTCCGCGCTACGTGCTCAGCACCGACGCGCAGACCAATCGCGTCGTCGTCGGTGACCGGGACGAGCTGGGCACCACCGCCGTGCTCGTGCGCGGGGCCGAGCTGAGACTGGATGGCGCCCGGGTGGACGCCGTGCGCCTGCGCTACCGCCAGGCCCCGGTGCCGTGCCGCATCGCCATGCCGGCCGGCGCCCGCGCCGGGGCCCACGACGTCCTGGAGCTGCGGCTGTCAGAGCCGGTCGCGGGCGCCGCCCCCGGCCAGCTCGCCTGCCTCATGGCCGGGGACGCCGTGGCGGGCTGGGGGACGATCGCCGGCGCCACGCCGCCGACAACGGCGAGCCCCGCACTCCAACAAGGTGCCCGCCAGCATGCAGCGACCGGAAAAGACGGACCTCGTCGTGCAGGATCCGCGCCAGCAAGGGCGGCGGGCTGAAGACCTTCAACACGCGGCCCGCTGCATCGCGCCAGACGATCTGGGCGGGCACCCCCAAAGCTCGCTCGAGCCGCGCCACCGTCGGGTGCGCGATTGCGCTGGTGAACACGCGCCTGAAAGCGTCCAGGCTCCGGCTGCTGACCGGGTCGTGGAAGGCATAGACGTTGGCGTTCACCGTCACGCGCGGCGCTGGGCCGCCCACGAACCGAACATCGACCGATGCGACCCCATCGGGCACCAGGCCGATCGACCGGCCTCGCTGCGACAGCTGCGACACGAACCCGTAGCCCGTGGGGACGTCGGCGACGGTGATGCACGCGCCGGAGGGCAGCTCACCCAAGCCTCCGATCGTGTCGGTCGGCTGGCCCGCGATGACCGGGCACACTCCCGGGCCGCCTCGATCGCCGCTGCGCAGCAGAGCGCCGATCCCGGGCTGTCGTGAACAGGCCCGCGGAATCGGCCGGGACGTCTGCCGGCCCCCCACGAGGAACAGGCGGTTGGCCCCCGTCCCCGAGATCAGCCGGACGGCGCGCGGATCGTAGGTGGTCAGCTCGCCGGCCACGTCGGGCCCGACGCCGGGGAGGGCGTCGGCGGATGTGGGCGAGCGGCGGAAGAGCGCGAAGGGGGCGCTCGGCCCGGCGAAGGACCCCGGCACCGGTCGGGCCGGCGCGGGGATCGTGGCAATGGGCTCCAGCAGCGGACCGGCGCACGGATCGGAGGCCCGCGCCTTGACCTGGGTCTTCGACCGCGCCGCCCCGAGCCCAGCGAGGGGCCCGAAGCCCACGCCGAGGACCACGAGCAGCGCAGCGGCGGGCGGCAGGATCCGGCGCGCGCGGACGAAGCTGCCCATGCGCTGGGTCCGTACCCGTTCGATTCCCAGCTAAGCCCCGCGCCCGCACATAGACTCGATCGGGTGAGAACCGACGAGATCCGCGAGCTGTTCCTCGGCTTCTTTCAGCAACGCGATCACCGCCGGCTGCCGTCGGGTTCCCTGGTCCCGGCCGAGCACGACCCGTCGGTCCTGCTCACCACGGCGGGGATGCATCCGCTCAAGCCCTACTTCGCCGGTCGCGAGCGCCCTCCCCACCCGCGGCTGACCAGTTGCCAGAAGTGCTTTCGCACCCCCGACATCGACCAGGTCGGGGCCACCACGCGCCACCTGACCTTCTTCGAGATGCTCGGCAACTTCTCGATCGGCGACTACTTCAAGCAGGGTGCCGTGGAGCTCGCCTGGCAGCTCTCCCTGGAGGGGTTCGGCTTCGCCCCGGAGGACATCTGGATCACCGTGTTCGAGGGTGATGATGAATTGGGGCTCGGTCCCGACGAGGAGGCGATCGAGGCCTGGCGCTCGGTGGGGGTCCCGGGCGAGCGGATCGTGGGCTGTCCGCGCTCGGAGAACTTCTGGCAGGCGGGACCGATCGGCCCGTGCGGGCCGTGCTCGGAGCTCTACCTCGACCGCGGGCTGGACTTCGGTGCCCCGGAGGACCTGCCCGGCGGGGAGAACGAGCGCTTCCTGGAGTACTGGAACCTCGTGTTCATGCAGTTCGATCAGGAGCCGCCGGGGACGCTGACCCCGCTGCCCGCCCAGAGCATCGACACCGGCCTCGGCCTCGACCGGATGGCCGCGCTGCTCCAGGACGTGCCCACCGTGTTTGACACCGACCAGTTCGCCCCGCTGATCGAACTGGGGGAGGAGCTCTCGGGCCGGCGTTCGGGCGAGTCGCCCGCCGTGGACCGCGCGCTGCGCATCCTGGCCGACCACACACGCGGGATGAGCTTCCTGGTGGCCGACGGCGTCGTGCCCTCCAACGAGGACCGCGGCTACGTGCTGCGGCGGATCATGCGCCGGGCCATCCAGCAGGGCCGCGGGCTGGGCATGGCGCCGGGCTTCCTCGTCGCCTTCGCCGACCGGGTGACCGAGACGATGGGGGCGGCCTACCCCGAGCTGCACGAGCAGCGCGACGCCATCCAGGGCTGGCTGGCGGCCGAGGAGGAGGGCTTCGGACGGACGCTCGAGCAGGGCACGCGCCTGCTGGGAGACGTCATCGCCCGGGCCCGGGAGGCCGGGGCCGACGCCATCGGCGCCGAGGACGCCTTCCGCCTGCACGACACCTACGGCTTCCCCATCGACCTGACCATCGAGCTGGCCGCCGAGCGCGACCTGGGCGTGGACGAGGCGGGCTTCGCCTCGCGCATGGACCAGCAGCGGGCCCGCGCTCGCGACGCGGCCCGGGGATCGGTCCGCGCCGGCGACGCGGGCGGCGACCGCGTCCGGGCCTGGGCCGACGCGGCGGGGTTCCACACAGAGTTCACCGGCTTTGAAGCCATCGAGCAGGCCACGACGGTCGGGGCCCTGGACGCCGACGATGGCCGGGTCCTGGTCAAGCTCGCCGAGTCGCCCTTCTACCCCGCCGGCGGGGGCCAGGTCTCCGACGGTGGCTGGGTCGAGTGTGTCGCCGGCGACTGCCGGGCCCGTGTGGCCGAGGTGCTGCGCCTGGGCGATGACCAGGCCGTCGTCCTGACCCCCGAGCACGGCGAGCTGCACGCTGGCGAGCGGGTTCTCGCTCGCGTCGACGCCGCCGCCCGCCGCGCCACCGCCGCCAACCACACCGCCACCCACCTCCTCCACGCCGCGCTGCGCCAGCGCCTGGGCGGCCACGTCAGGCAGGCCGGCTCGGCCGTGGCGCCCGGCAAGCTGCGCCTGGACTTCTCCCATGGCCAGGGCCTGACCGCCTCGGAGCTGGCCGAGGTCGAGGACGAGGTCAACCGCCGGATCCTGGAGAATTTTCCGGTACGGGCGCTGACCACCACCCTCGACGAGGCGCGCCGCCTGGGGGCGATGGCCCTGTTCGGCGAGAAGTACGGCGACATCGTGCGCATGGTCGAGGTCGGTGACGGGTCCTTCTCCCGCGAGCTCTGTGGCGGCACCCACGTTCGCTCCACGGCGGAGATCGGGGTCTTCCGCGTCATCTCCGAGAGCTCCTCGGCGGCAAACGTGCGGCGCATCGAGGCGCTCACCGGCCCGGCCGCCATCGCCCTGCTGCGCGAGCACGACCGTCTCCTGGGCGCGGCCGCCGCCCACCTGAAGGTCGCCCCCGAGGGCCTGCCCGAGGCCATCGACGTCCTGGAGGGGCGCCGGCGCGAGCTGGAGCGGGCGGCCCGCGACGGCAAGGGGCAGACCGCTGGTCCCGATCCGGGCGAGCTCGCCGGCCGCGCCGAGCGCCTCCCCGATGGCGTTGCCGTCCTGGTATGCGAGCTGCCCGCCACCGGGCCCGACGAGCTGCTCGGCACCCTCGACCGGGTGCGCGGTCAGCTCGGCGAGGCTGCCGTCGTGCTCGGGTCGGCGGCCGAGGGACGCGTCCACCTCGTCGCCGGGGTGGCGCCCGCGCTCGTCGCTCGCGGCGTGAAGGCCGGCGATGTCGTCCGGCGGGCGGCGCAGGTGGTGGGGGGTGGGGGCGGCGGTCGTGACAACGTGGCCCGGGCCGGGGGCCGTCACCCCGAGAAGCTGGGCGACGCGCTGGCCGAGGCGCGGGCGGCGATCGACGCGGCGCTGGCCGGCTGAGCACCACGCCCGGGTGCGGGTCCTGGCTCTCGACCACGGCGCTGCCCGCTGCGGTTGTGCCGTCAGTGACCCCACCGGCACGCTGGCCACGCCGCTGGAGCCCGTGCTGGCGCCGGACACCCGACGCGGACTGGCCCGGGTCGTCGACCTCGTTGCCGAGCGTGAGGTGGCGCGCGTGCTTGTCGGGCTGCCGCTGCGCATGGATGGGTCCGAGGGGGCTCAGGCCGTTCTGGCCCGGGCCTTCGCCGCTCGGCTGGCGGAACGGGTCGCCCGGCTGGGCGTCGAGGTCGAGCTGTGGGACGAGCGCTGGACCACTGCCCAGGCCCGGCGCGTGGGCGGTGCCGCCAGCGAGGACTCCCGGGCCGCCGCCCACCTCCTGGAGGCATGGTTGGCCGCACGCGACTAGGGTCGGGCGCGACGGGACAGTCCCGTTGTGCCTTCCACCGACCGAAGGAGCCTTCCCAGTGCTTGCCCTGCTCGAAGATCCGCCCGAGGCCCTGCTCTCGGTCCTTGCCCTGTTCCATCGCCACGTTGGCGGCGGCCACGGGATCGTCCACGGTGCCACCCACATCATCGGCCTGGCCGTCAAGACGTTCATCATCCTGGCCATCGTCGTCGTGCTGCTCATCGTGCTTGCCCTGTTCCTCATCAGCCGCATGTTCAGGCGACGCCGGCCGGCGTACTGAACCGGCGTAGCGCTGGCGGCGGTCCGATGGCGCTGCCGCCCGCGCGCCGAGGCGTCTAGGCTCTGCCCGGCATGGGGCTGTTCGGCCGCAGCAGCGAGCACCCGGGAGGAGACCGCTCGCCCGAGGAACGCGCCCGCGATCGCGCCGAGCGGGAACGCCGGCGTGCGTCCCGGGACGGACGTCCGGTCGACCCGGCCCTGATGGACGCGGTCAGCCGCGCTGCGGACGCACCCGGAGACGGTGAGCCGCCGGCCGGTGCGGTCCCCGCCGCGCCGGGGCTTGAGCCGGCCGCGCCCTCCGGGCGGAACGGCGACGAGGGGACGGCCCGTGGGCCCGACGCCTCGCTCCCCGCCCCCAGCGGCGCGGAGCCCGAGGCCCCGGCGCCGGATGGGGGCCAGGGCGCGTCCGGGCTCGACGCGGTTCCCGAGCCGGCAGCCCCCGAGCCGGCGCTGGAGGAGCGGCGCCCGGCGGGGCCGATCCGGATCGGCAACGGGCGCGGAGCTGACCCCATCGTCGAGCGCGGCGGGCCGCGGGCTCCCGTTCCGCCGTCGAGCGCCGAGCCCCCCGAGCCCGGGGCGGGAAGCGGTGAGCACGAGGTGGCGGCGGGGACGGGGGAGCACGAGCTGGCCCCCGAGACCGGGGAGCACGAGCTGGCCCCCGAGACCGGGGAGCACGAGTTGGCGGCGGGGACGGGAGAGCACGAGCTGGCCCCCGCGACCGGGGAGCACGAGTTGGCGGCGGGGACGGGAGAGCGCGAGGTGGTGCGGTGGACCGGCGAGCACCACTTCGCCCATGAGGGTGAGCACGACGCCGCTGCCGCCGGCGCTCCGATCCGCGCCGCCCCCGCCGACGTCGAAAGTCCCCGCCGCCCCCGACGTCGGCGCGGCGCCACCGCCGCGGTCGGGCCCTACGCCCCGGGCGCCGTGGGGGCCGGAGCCCGCGGCGAGGGGGGGGCGCGCCGGCGCCCCGGGCGCATCGTTGCCCGGCTGTTCGCCGCGATCCTGCTCGTGGTCGTCCTCGCGCTGCTCTACCTGGTCAACGCCATCTACCAGCCCTTCCACGGGGCGGCCCGCGGTCAGGTCGCCGTGGTGGTCCCCCAGGGCGCCACCGCCCGGAAGGTCGGCAACGAGCTGGCCCGCGACGGTGTCGTCTCCTCCGGGCTGTTCTTCTACCTGCACGCCCGCCTGGCCGGCAAGGGCTCGAGCATCAAGCCGGGACGCTACCTGCTGCAGCGGGACATGAGCTACGCGTCGGCCCTTGACGCCCTGGCCCGTGGTCCAATCGTCGTCCGCACGGTGACCGTCACCATCATCCCGGGCTCAGATCGGCTGATCGCCAGCCGGCTCGTGGCGGCCGACGGGCTGCAGGGCAACTACCTGACGGCCACCGTTCGTTCGTCGCTGCTCAATCCGCGCCGCTACGGCGCGCGCCATGCGCCCAACCTCGAGGGCTTCCTGTTTCCCGACACCTTCACGTTCCCGGCCGGGACCTCGGTCCAGCGGCTGGTCTCGGCTCAGCTGCTTGACTTCCGCCGACGCTTCTCGCGGGTGAACCTGGCCGCCGCCCGCCGCGCGCACCTCACCCCCTACGACGTGGTGACCATCGCCTCGATGGTCGAGAAGGAGGCGGGAACCGCGGCCGATCGGCCCAAGGTGGCAGCCGTCATCTACAACCGCCTGCGCCTGGGGATCCCGCTCGGCATCGATGCGACCATCCTCTACGGGCTCGGCGGAGACTTCACGCGCCCGCTGACCGAGAGCGACCTGACGCGTGACACGCCGTACAACACCCGCGTGCGCAAGGGGCTGCCGCCGACGCCGATCTCCGAGCCCGGGCTGTCGGCGATCCAGGCCGCGGCCCATCCGGCTCGCGTCCCCTACCTCTACTTCGTCGTCAAGCCCGGCACCTGCGGCCAGTCGGTGTTCGAGACGAGCTACGCGCAGTTCCTGCGCGACTCCAAGCGCTACACCGCGGCCAAGGCCGCCAACGGAGGCCGCAGCCCGACGCGGTGCTGACTGGACCACTGAGCCGCGGGCGCCTGGGGGTGGCCGGCTGGCCCGTTGCCCACAGTCGCTCGCCCGCCATGTTCGCCGCCGCCTTCGCGGCCACCGGCCTGGAGGGCTGGCGCTACCAGCGCCTGCCGGTGCCGCCCGCGGTCTTCGCCGAGACAGTCCGGGCCCTGCCCGGGGCCGGCTTTCACGGGATCAACGTCACCGTGCCCCACAAGACGGCGGCCCTCGCCCTGGCCCGGGCGCCCAGCGCCGCCGCCCGGGCGATCGGTGCCGCCAACGTCCTGACCCTGACCGGCGGCACGATCGGCGCCGACAACACCGACGCTCCAGGGCTGCTCGAGGTCATCCCCACGCCGGTGGTGGTGCGCGGCTGCCGGGCCGTGATCCTAGGCGCCGGCGGGTCGGCCCGCGCCGCCGCCTGGGCGTTGCTGGACGCCGGGGCCGCCGATGTCGCCGTGCACAACCGCACCCCGGAGCGCGCACGGGAGCTATGCGACGCGCTCGGCGGCGGCCGCCCGGTCGACACGGTGCCCGCCTCCGGCGATCTGCTGGTCAACTGCACAACTGTCGGGCTGGGCGATCCCGATGCCTCCCCGCTTCCCGCCGGGCAGGCGGCGGGGTTCGGCGCCGTGGTCGACCTGGTCTACGGCGCCCGGGCCACCGCCCTGGCTCGCGCGGCGCAGTCGGCCCGCGTGCCCGTTGTGGACGGGCTCGCCGTGCTGGTCGCCCAGGGGGCACTGGCCTTCGAGCGCTGGTTCGATCGACCGGCGCCCCGCGAGGCGATGGAGCGGGCCGCCCGGGCCGGCGCGGGCTGACGTGGCCGGGGCGACCGGCGGGCCCGGTGGGCCGCCTGGCCCGGCCGCCCGGGGGGGAGCCCAACCGCGTGCCCAACGATCAAGGCGGGCCCCGGTCTGGTCGATGGGAGGGGGATCGCGTGGACCGCACAGACCCGCCACATCTCCGTGCCGTCGGGGGCGAGGCCGCCGCCGCGGCGAGCATCTCGAGCGCGCCCGGCGCGCACGACGGCATCACGACACCGTCGCGTCGCGGCGGTTCGCGCTTCCTCACCGATGTGCTGGTCGAGATGGAGTTCGTCAGCCGCGAGCGTGTCGACCAGGCCATCGCGGCGGCCCGCACCTCGGCTCACACGCCGGAGCGGGTGCTGGTGGAGTCCGGCGCGCTCAACGAGGAAGGGCTCTCGCGTGCGATCGCCGAGCGCTACGGCCTCGACCACCTCGATTTGACCACCTTCAAGGTCGACGTGGGGGCGGCGAACCTGATCGGGTCCTCGGCGGCCAAGCGCTACGACGCCCTCCCCGTCTCCTTCCTAGACGAGCGCACGCTGCTGGTCGCCATGGCCGACCCGGCCAACGTCCTGGGCGTCGACGACAGCGCCCTGATGACTGGCATGGAGGTGCGCCCGGCGGTCGCGTCCCGCGAAGACATCTCCGCGCCGGTCACGCGGCTCACCCGCCTGGACGACGTCGTCCAGGCTGCGGCCTCCGACGTCGCCGAGCAGGAGGGCGAGGCCGGCGAGGTCATCGACCTGCAGGAGTCCGCCGAGGACGCCCCCGTCATCAAGCTGCTCAACTCGATCATCGCCCAGGCGGTCGAGGAGGGGGCCTCGGACATCCACCTCGAGCCCGACGGGCGGGAGCTGCGCGTGTGCTTTCGCGTGGACGGCGTTCTCGCCTCCACCGCCACGGTCCCCCGCCGGGATGGTCGGCGGCATCGTCTCCCGGGCCAAGATCATGGCTGAGCTGGACATCTCCGAGCGGCGGCTGTCCCAGGACGGCCGCGTGGGGATGGCCGTCGACGGCCGCGCCGTCGACATCCGCGTGGTCACCCTGCCCACCGTCTACGGCGAGTCGGTGGTCATGCGCATCCTCGACCGCGACAACGCCATCGCCGACCTCGACCGCCTGGGCATGCCCAGGACGAGCAGGAGCGCTTCGGGCGGGCCATCCAGCGCTCCTACGGCGCCGTGCTGGCCACCGGCCCCACCGGATCGGGAACCGCGACGGCGGCTTCGCCGCCTCCTACGACCTCGAGGCCTACGACCCGGTGGGCTGCCGGCGCTGCGCGCACTCGGGCTACAAGGGTCGGGTCGGGCTCTACGAGGTGATGAGCCTCAACGACGAGATCCGCGGAATGATCATCGCGCGCCGCCCGGCCGACGAGATCGCCGTCGCCGCGATCCGCAACGGAATGCGTCGCCTGCGCGACGACGGCTTGGAGAAGGTGCGCGAGGGCCGAACCTCGATCACCGAGGTGGCCCGGGTCACCGGCAGCGCGCCGACCTAGCCGCCGCCCGGCTTGAGTCGGCCGTCGCAGTTGCCGATGCCCCGGGCAGACATGGAGCTCGAGTTCGACTTCGCCGACCTGCTGCTCGAGATCATCGACCTCCGGGCCTCGGACCTGCACATCTCGGCCGGGGCCCCCGCCGATGATTCGCGTCCGCGGAAGCCTTCAGCCGTCGAGGGCTATCCCGTGCTGACCCCCCTGGCCACGCGCGAGGTGGTCTACTCGATCCTCTCCAACGACCAGCGCCAGCGGCTGGAGAACGATTGGCAGCTGGACTTCGCCTACGCGGTGCCCGGCCGCGCCCGCTTCCGGGTCAACGCCTACTTCCCGCGCTCGGCGCTCGGCGCAGCCTTCCGCCTCATCCCCAACGGCGTCGTCGCCTTCGACGGGCTCGGCCTTCCGCCCGTCGTCGCCGACTTCGCGCGCAAGCCGCGGGGACTCGTCCTGTTCACCGGGCCCACGGGCTCGGGCAAGTCGACCTCCCTGGCCTCGCTCATCGACCTGATCAACCAGGAGCGCGAAGAGCACATCATGACCATCGAGGACCCCATCGAGTTCCTCCACCAGCACAAGCGCTGCCTGGTCAACCAGCGCGAGCTGGGCGCCGACGCCACCTCCTTCGCTGCTGCCCTGAAGGCCGCGTTGCGCCAGGACCCTGACGTGATCCTGGTCGGGGAGATGCGTGACCTGGAGACGATCTCGACTGCGCTGACCGCCGCGGAGACCGGCCACCTGGTCTTCGCCACCCTGCACACCCAGGATGCCCCCCAGACGGTCGATCGCATGATCGACGTCTTCCCGGCCGCCCAGCAGCAGCAGATCCGCGTCCAGCTCTCCGTCGCCCTCCAGGGGATCGTCACCCAGCAGCTGATCCCGACCGCCGACGGCAACGGACGCTGCTGTGCCGCCGAGGTGCTCGTGCCCACCCCGGGCGTGCGCAACCTCATCCGCGAGGGCAAGACCCACCAGATCTACTCGTTCATGCAGACGGGCGGCGCGACCGGCTCGTCGTCCTGGACATCAGCCGACAAGGCGGGGTCCAAGGAGCTCAACATCGAGTTCCTGCGCCAGGTCAAGCCGCGCGATCTGACTATCGCCACCCGCCAGATGGCGACGATGGTCTCGTCGGGCATGACCATCCTGCGCGTGCTCTACGTGCTCGAGACCCAGACCGAGTCCAAGCTGCTGGGCGAGGCGCTGTCGGCGGTGCGCAAGGACATCGAGGCGGGGATCTCGCTGTCGGCCGCGCTCGGGCGCCACCGCAAGGTCTTCAGTCCGCTCTACATCGCCAGGGTCGAGGCGGGGGGAGACCGGCGGGATGCTCGAGAGCTCGTTGCTGCGTGTCGCCGACCAGCTCGAGAAGGAGGACGCCCTGCGCCGGCAGGTGCGCGCGGCGATGATCTATCCGGCGGTGGTCATCTCCTTCGCCATCGTCGTCCTGCTCGCCCTGGTGGCCTTCATCGTCCCGGTGTTCGCGAAGGTGTTCAAGGACTTTGGCGGCAAGCTCCCCGGCCTGACCCAGCTCACCATCGGCGTCTCCCACGTCGTCACCGGGCTCTGGTACCTGCTGATCCTCGGGACCATCGGCATCATCGTCGCGTTCCTGCGCTGGAAGAAGTCTGAGTCCGGCCACCCGCTCTGGGACCGCTTCAGGCTGCGCTTCCCCCTGAAGATCGGGGAGATCGTTCAGAAGATCGCGCTCGCTCGCTGGTCGCGGACGCTGTCGGCCCTGGTCTCCGGCGGCGTGCCCATCATCCAGGCCATCGAGATCACCGGCCGCACGGCGGGCAACGTGGTGGTCGAGCGCGCCATGACCGACGTCATCGAGTCGGTCAAGCGAGGGGGCACGATCGCCGACCCGATCAAGCGCACCCCCGTCTTCCCGCCCATGGTCGACCACATGATCGGGGTGGGCGAGGAGACCGGCTCCCTGGACACGATGCTGTCCAAGATCGCCGACTTCTACGACGACGAGGTCGCCGCCGCCGTCAAGGCCCTCACCTCGATCCTCGAGCCGGTGATGATCATCATCGTCGGGGCCATCGTCGGGTTCGTCGTCATCTCGATGTACCTGCCGATGTTCAAGGTCTACGACCAGATCAAGTAGGCGACTCCCCCAGCGTGTCCGAGCGCGCGGCCGGGGCTGGCGAGCCGCCCCTGAGAGGCCGGTGGGGCTTATCGGGCGGAAGGGTCCGCTTCGCCGCTGAGTGCGTGGCAGCTCTCAGCCGCGCACGTTCCTCGGCTCGCGCACCTCGCCACCGTGGCCCTGCTCGTCACCGTCATTCGCCCGACCGGGCGAGGCATCCCGGCCCACGGGCCGGCCCGGGGCGCGCCGGGAGTCGGCCCCGGCCTCGAAGGACTCGCGGTCGCCTGGGTCGATGCGTGGCTCACGCTGGAGATCCTCGTCGGCCAGCCCGCGCTCGTGCATCTGGGCCCGCGTGGCGTGGGCATCGGCCTCGGCCCGGGACTGGGCGGCCTCCTGCTCGGCCAGGTCGGCGCGCAGGCGGCTCTCGGTGGCCTCACGCTTGTGCAGATCCACCCGCTGGTCGCGGCGCTCGTCAAGCTGGCGCTCGGCCTGACGGCGGCGCATAGAAGGCATGACGGCCAGACCCAGGACGACGACGGCGACGACGGCGGCGATGACGATGATCACGGCGGTGCTCATGGGTTCTCCTCCCTGAGGGACAGTGCGTGCCACTGGGGTCCCCGGTCCCGCCCGCGCCGAACCGCCGAATTCGCGGGAATAGACGAGTTGTCGAGGGGGCTGTCTGACGCCCGAGCGCAAAAGACCGGAGGCGCTCGCGGTAGGCTCGGCCCATGAGCTACACGATCAAGAACCTCCGACAGGTCGAGGACGCGGCCGTGGCTGGCGGCTTCTCCGACGTCCAGGAGGCGCGCTTCGCTCGTGGCGACCTCGACGCCGAGGCCACCGGGCTGTCCCACCACGTGGTTCGCGCCGGCAAGCGCCAGGCCTTCGGCCATCGCCACCACGAGGCGGAGGAGGTCTACGTTGTCCTGACCGGGACGGGACGGATCAAGATCGACGACGAGGTCTCAGACATCGGGCCAATGGATGCCATCCGCGTCGCGCCCACCGCCGCCCGGGGCTTCGAGGCGGGGCCCGACGACCTCGAGCTGCTGGCCTTCGGGCCCCACCACGCCAAGGACGGCGAGATCATCAAGGACTTCTGGGAGTAGTCACCCGCTGGCGACGGCGGGCTCAGGGCTCAGAAGTCACGGCGGCGGATGAGCCGCGCCGAGTTGGCGATCACCGGGATCGAGGAGAGCTCGTGCAGCAGCGCGCCGGTGACGGGGTGCAGGATGCCCGGGATGCTCAGGCCCACGGCGATGACCAGCACGCCGAGGGAGAAGACGAGGTTCTGGCGGATGGCGTGCAGCGCCGCGCGCGACAGGCCGAGCAGGTGCCCCAGCTTGTCGAGCTGGTCGGATAGCAGGCTGACCTGTGCGGTCTGGATGGCCAGGTCGGTGCCGGCGGTGCCCATGGCCACGCCGACGTCGGCGACGGCGAGCGCGGGGGCGTCGTTGACCCCGTCACCGACGAACGCGACGTTGGCGCCCTGGGTCTGGAGGTGCTGGACGATCTCGGCCTTGCCCGCCGGGAGGACCTCGGCGTGAACCTCGGTCAGGCCGACCTGGGCGGCGATGTGCTGCGCCGTCGCCTGGTTGTCACCCGTGATCAGGACGGTGCGCACGCCGAGCTCGTTCAGGCGGGCGACGGTGGGTCGAGCGTCAGGGCGCAGGGCGTCCTGGAGGACGAGCAGCCCGGCAGGTCGCGTGTCGACGGCGACGGCAACGACGGTGGCTCCCGGGGCGGCGAGCTGCGTGGCCTGGGCGCGCAGCGCCTGGCCGACGGCGACTCCCTGCTCGGCCAGCAGGTCGGGGCGGCCGACTAGCACGGTTCCCGCCGAGGTCTGGGCGCGCACGCCGAGGCCGGGCAGCGCGACGAAGTCCCCCGGGTCTTCGACGTGGAGCTCGCGTGCGTCGGCCTCCTGCACGAGGGCGCGGGCCAGCGGGTGCTCGGAGAACTTCTCGGCGCTCGCCGCGAGGCGCAAGAGCTCGCTGTCGGCCACCCCATCCAGGACGATCGCGTCCAGCAGCCGGGGCTCGCCGTAGGTCAGGGTCCCGGTCTTGTCAAAGCAGACGGTGTCAACCTTCTCCAACGCCTCGATGGTGGCCCCCTGCTTGATCAGGCTGCCACGCAGCGCCGCGTTGCCAATCGAGGCGACCAGCGCGGTCGGCGTGGCCAGGACCATCACGCACGGGCAGAAGACGATCAGCACGGTGATCGCCCGCGTCAGGTCGCCGAAGCCGACCCACAGGACGATGGCCAGGATCAGGGCGGCCGGGGTGTAGAGCTTGGCGTAGCGGTCGAGGATCCGCTCGATCGGCGCCTTCTGCTCCTGGGCCTCTGAGACCATCCGGCGGATCTGACCGAGCGTGGTCTCCTCGCCCACCTTGGCCGCCCGGATCTCCAGGGCGCCGATGGCGTTCAAGGTGCCGGCGAACACCTCATCGTTGGCGGACTTGTCGACCGGGACGCTCTCGCCGGTGATCGCTGCCTGGTTGACCTGCGCGTCGCCGGCCAGGACGACGCCGTCGATGGCGATGCGCTCCCCCGGGCGGACCAGGACCACGTCGCCGGCGCGCACCTCGGCGAGGGCGACGATGACGTCACCGTCGGGGCGGCGCACGGTGACGGTGTCCGGCAGCAGTGCCTCCAGGGCGTCCAGCGCGTGGTTGGCGCGAGTGGCGACGAACTCCTCCAGCAGTCCGCCGGCGAGCAACAGCACCGCCACGATCGCCGCCGCCGAGAACTGCCCGGCGGCGATCGCCGCCGCCGTGGCGATCGACACCGGGATGTCGGCGGTGAAGTCGCGTTCGCGGATGCCCTGGACAGCCGACCACCAGATGAACGACGAGCCCACCACGGCGGCGGCGATGTACAGCGGCGCGTGTGCCCCCGTGCTCGAGAACACTCCGGATGGCGTGGCGATGATCGCCGCGACGAGCAACACGCCGGCGGCGAGGGTGAACAGCGTGCCGGGCTCGAGCAGGAACTCGCTGTAGCGTCCGGAGCCTTCGCGCACCCCCCGCGCACAGGTCGCGCACACGCGCCCGGCGCGGCCGATGATCGAGCTGCGAGCAGGACGAGAACCCATGAGCGCCCGTCAGAGTAGGAGGTGGGCGGCGATGCTCGGACCAAGGTCTGACGCGGCCGGGCGATCTTTGGCGCCAGAAGCGTGCGGCGGGGCTCTGGCCGCGGGAGGATCGGCGGATGAGTCTCGATCGAAGGAACTGACCGTGTGCGCGTAACAGACGCCGCTTGGCCCCAGCAAGTGGCGGCAGCTTGGGCTGCTCGAGCTGTGGCTGCAGGGCACGGCATCAACTGACGGGCCTGGTCACCCCTCCTCCAGACAGGTGGGTGCAGCCGCCTTGATCGGTCGTCGCGCCGCGGCGATCAGCGAATGCGCGTAGGCGATCACGCCGGGTAACGCCTCCGTCACAGCTCGGACAGGAGATTTGACCGGGGGACGCCGATAACTTCCCACCGCCCCGACGCCGGCGGAACCGTGGGAGCTACTCCGCGTATAGAGGCTGTCGCACAAACCCACCTTTGGGCGACAGCCTCTATATGGCCGACAACCTCCCTCGGTCCCCCACCGGCGAGGGCCGAGGGATGTTGGCGGGGCGCTCGACCGCCCGCGCGGCCCGGCGCGGATCGATGCGGGGCGCTCGACCGGCCGCGCGGCCCGGCGCGGATCGATGCGGGGCGCTCGACCGGCCGCCCGCGCGGCCGAGCGCTGGGCGGTCCTGGTGCGCAGGCTCTTCGCACAGCGGGCGGGGCTGTTCGGGATCAACGCACGCCCCCTGGGCCCGAGGGTGCTGCGGCGTGGGGATCGCGTGCGGCAACGCACGACAGGCCGGCGCCGGCTCTAGCCGGTGTTGCGAAGTCCGCCGGCGATCCCGTTGATGGTGAGGAACGTGGTCCGGGCCAGCTCGTCCCCGGATTCGCCGGCGCGCGCCCGCCTGAGCAGCTCCGTCTGCACGAACGACAGCGGGTCCACGTACGCGTTGCGCAGCTCGATCGAGCGCTGCAGCACCGGCTCGCGGTCGAGCAGCCGCTGGCCGCCCGTCACGTTCAGGAGCTCGCGCGTGGTCGACTCGAGCTCCGCCTCGATCTCGCCCCACACCCGCTCGCGCAGCTCGTCGTCCTCGCACAGCGCCGCGTAGCGCCGGCCGATGCCGAGATCTGCCTTTGTGAGTGCCATCTCGGCGTTGGAGATCATCCCGGCGAAGAACGGCCAGTCGCGCTCCATCTCGCGCAGCACCTCGATCCCCGCCTCCTCCCGTGCAGCTGCCAGCGCGGTGCCCAGTCCGTACCAGGCCGGCAACACTATGCGCGTCTGCGTCCACGAGAACACCCACGGAATCGCCCGGAAGTCCTCCATCAGGTACGACCGCTGGCGCTTGGCCGGCCGCGACCCGATGCGCAGGCGCGAGATGTCCTCTACCGGCGTGACCGCGTAGAAGAACGCGCTGAACTGGTCGTCGTCGTAGACCAGCGCACGGTACTTCTCGGCGGAGTGCTTGGCCATCGTCTCCATGAGCGCTCCGAACTGGTCGGCCCGCTGCGAGCTGGGCCGGCCCACGTGGTCGAGTGCACTCATCGTCACCGCGCTGGCGACCAGCTCGAGCTCGCGGTGGGCCACCTCGCGCACCGAGTACTTGGCGGCGAGCACCTCCCCCTGCTCAGTGATCTTCACGCGCCCGGCGACGGTGCCCGGCGGCTGCGCACGGATCGCCACGTTGCTCGGGCCGCCGCCGCGCCCCACTGCGCCTCCGCGGCCGTGGAAGAACGTCCAGGCCACTCCGTGCTCGGCCATCACCGCGGAGAGCTCGATCTGGGCGCTGTACGTGGCCCAGCCAGACGCCACGTACCCCACGTCCTTGTTCGAGTCGGAGTAGCCGATCATCACCTCCTGGTCGTCGCCCATCGCCCGCAGCGCGGCGCGGTAGACGGGCAGGCCGAGCAGGGTTCGCATGGTGGCGGCCGAGTTGGCCAGCGTTTCTCCCGTCTCGAACAGAGGCACCATGCGCAGCATCGCCCCGCCGCCGCCGGCCTGGGCCAGGCAGCTCTCCTTCATCAGCAGCAGCACCTCGAGCAGATCCTCGGGGCCCGCGGCGCCCGACACCACGTAGGACTCCACCGCGCCAGCGTGGTCACCGGTGAGCAGCTCGTACAGCGTGCGGAAGGTCCCCACCACCTCGCGCGTCTGGGCCGAGAAGCCGCTCGCGTCCGCGGGAATGAGGGGCCGCCGTTCGGCGATCAGCCGAACGAGCAGCGACACCCGCTCCGAGGAGGGCAGCGAGTCATAAGCCTCGTGTACGCCGAGGGCCGACAGCATCTCGGCCAGCGCGGCTCGGTGGCGCGTCGCGTGCTCGCGCACGTCGAGCCGCGCGAAGTGGAAGCCGAACACCTCCACTTGGCGGATCAGGTCCCGCAGCTCCCCATCAGCGATGAACCTGGCTCCCGAAGCCTGGAGTGAATGGACAACGAGCCAAAGGTCGGCGAGCAGCCCGTCAGGTGCCGCGTAGCCGCCCGCCGCCTCGCGCGTGGCCCGCAGGCGCTCGAGCACGAGCCCGAACGCACGGCGGTACGGCTCGTCCGGGTTGCGCCGCTCCAGGGCGGCCGCCGTGCCCGGGAAGCGCTCCGCGCCCGCTTTCAGCAGCGGCTCGAGCCCCTCCGATGACCCGATCAGGCGTGTTGACAGCGACACGCGGGGCCCGATCTCCGCCACTCGTCGCTCCAAGAAGCGCAGGCACTCCTCGCGCATGGTGGCCAGGGTGGCGGCGGTGGCATCCGGTGTCACGTGTGGGTTGCCGTCGCGGTCGCCGCCGATCCAGGAGCCGAACGACAGCAGCGGTGGCACGGCGATCGGCTCGTCGGGATAGCTTCGCGCCACCGCGTCCTCGACGTCGCGGTAGAAGACTGGCACCTCGGCGCCCAGAGTCGAGGTGAAGTAGACGAGTCCCGCGCGCACCTCGTCGAGCACCGTCGGCGACACCGCGCGCAGCTCGTCCGAGCCCCACAGCTCCTGCACGGTGGTCCGAAGCCGGCGACGCGCCTGTTCCTCCGCGCCAGCCCTGGGCCGCCGCTCGTCCAGCTCACGCAACACGCCGAACACGCGGGCGAGCTTCTCCACCGTGGTGATCCTGCGCGCCTCCGTCGGATGCGCCGTGACCACCAGCCGGATGTGCATGCGGGCGAGCGCATGCTCGAGCGCAGCGGCGGTGGTGCCCCGGCGAGCGAGGCGCTCGACGGCATCCGCCATCGAGCCGCGCCGCGGCGCCAGGCCCGAGTCCGCCTGGCGCGACCGCACGCGACGCACCCGCTCGTTGTCCTCGGTCAGGTTCACGAGCTGAAACCAGCAGGTGAGTGACCGCACGAGGGCCTGGGTCTGGTCGAGTGGCAGGTCCGCGGCGATCCCCGCCAGCTCGTTCGCGGCCGCCTCCTCGCCGCCGCGCGAGCGCTTGCTGAGGGCCACCGCGCGGTCGTGCAACTCGAGGACCTGGGGTCCCTCGGCTGCCGAGATGACGTCGGCGAGCACCGCTCGGAGCAGCGTGCGGTCATCCTCGAACGAACGCGCGGTGGGGGCCGCAGATGCTTCCATGCCCGCAGCGTAAGCGTCGAGGCTCATCGGGCATGGGTCTGGGCCGGGCGGCCGCCGCTGAATGGCCCGAGAGCGGCAGATGGAGCTGTCCGCTTCGACTACTCGGTCAAGCGGGGTTTGCCTCAGTCGCCAGCGGCTGACCTGGGGCGCTCGCTGGACCGCCGGTCGATTCGCGGGCCGGGCATTTCGGCCCGCGGGCCGATGTGGGCGGGTCAGCGGCCCGCCACGCTGCAGGGCATCCTCCCGCTCCCTGCCCTCGACAGCTCCTTCCTGCGGGTGGAGACCGCCTCGGGGCACATGCACGTCGGGTGGCTCTCGCACCTCGATCTCCCGCACGCGGACCCGGTCACGCTGCCTGAGGCCCGGGAGCTGCCAACACTCCTGTCGATGGCGCTCGTCGAGCTGCGCGAGGGGTGCGAGCGGGTTGCTGGCCCGCCGGTGCGCCGGAGCGTGCGGCGCGAGCCCGCCGTCCTTGCGTGAGACGGCCTCGAATGGGGGTGGGCCGACCGTAGCGCTCGTGCTGCCGGGCGGCGGAGCCCGCGGCGCGTATGAGGTGGGCGCCATGAGCGAGCTGCTGCCGGCCCTCGAGGCGCGCGGGGAGCGGGTCTCGGTGTTCTGCGGCACGAGCGTCGGCGCCATCAACGCGGCGCTCCTCGGCTCGCTGGCGGACAAGAGCGCGGCCGAGCAGACGGCCATCGCGGTGGAGCACTGGAGCAGGCTCGGCAAGAGCGACGTGATCCGGCCGCTGGTGGGGATCGGCTTGCCCCTTACGCTGATCCGGTTTGCGGGCGAGGCGCTGGAGGTACCGGGCGTGCGGCTCGCGAGTCTGCTCGATCCGACGCCGCTGGCCGCCAGTCTCGACCGATGGGTGGACTGGCCCGCGCTGCACCGGCAGGTGGTGCACGGGCGGCTGCGCGCAGTGTGCGTGGTGGCCACGTCGCTGGCGCGTAGCGGCCCGGTGGCCTTCGTCGACACCCGCCTCCCGCTGCCCGAGTCGCGCGGCGCCGACGACCTCACGTTCATGCGAACGCGGCTGGCCGGGGAGCATGTGCGCGCATCGGCGGCCATCCCGATGCTCTTCCCACCGGTTGAGATCACGCACCCACGGGCAGCGCGCGATCACTACATCGACGGGGGCACGCGGCTCAACACGCCGATCGAACCGGCGCTGGCGCTGGGGGCGGATCGCGTCATCGTGGTCGGCTTCGAGCCTCTGAGCGGCCGGCGGGCGGCCAAACAGAAGCATGGGCGACCGCGGCTCTCCGACGTCGCGGCCAACGTCGTGGACGGACTCCTGGTCGACCAGGTTGGCGACGACCTCCGCCGGATGGTGGCGATCAACTCGTTCTTCGCCGAGCACGCGGGTGGCGGCCCGTCGCCGGCCCCCCGCGCGTACCGGCGCTCGCGCGCGCGGCCGGCCTACCGGCGCGTCTCCTACGCGCTGGTGTCGCCCGCCGAGCGCGGCGAGATAGGGCGCATGGCCGAGCGCGTGTTCGAGCGGCGCTACAGCGGGCTGCGCGGGCTGTTGTCACCCGACTACCCGGTGCTGTCGAGGCTCCTCGGCGGGCGCACGCGCAGCCGCGGTGAACTGCTCTCCTTCCTCTTGTTCGACTCCGAGTTCGTCAATGGGCTGATCGAGGCCGGCCGCCGTGACGCCCGCCGCTGGCTGGATCGCCATCCCGGCTTCTGGTGCTCCGACGCCACGCACGACTTCGACGTCGGATCCGAGGACCCGGAGCGGCTGCGCGACGACCTCGCCCTCGACGAGTTCCGGGCCCTGCGACGCTGATGAGCGTTCGGCGCGCCGGGACGTCCCGGCGCCGGGCGCTACGCCGTCTGCTCGGCCAGGCGCTTGAGCCGGCGCAGGGACTTGACGTTGCGCACGTACAGGAGGGGCTGGACGATCGGGTTGAACTGCAGCTTGCTCAGCAGGTCGGCCGCCTGCTCGCGCATGATGATCTCGCTGCCGCCCCCCTGCGGGGTGATGGTCAGGGTCACGCAAGCGGTGCCCAGCGGTCGCGCCTTGGCCCGCAGCACGAGCCGGTGCGGAGGGTGGCTCTCGAGCACCTCGGTGTGGTCGT
>JAABUZ0100002361.1_pt1 | contig 31627 bp, 29 predicted proteins | sample 5562091 | NCBI WGS metagenome assembly JAABUZ01 (sample SAMN12813069, study PRJNA571459) | rock metagenome | isolation source: Antarctica rocks | place: Antarctica: Victoria Land, Linnaeus Terrace sud | collected 2015-12-21
CCGTGGTGGCCTATACCTTCCAGCCCAGGAAACCCGCGCTGGACTGGGAAAGCGTCGATCTCCCGCCCGAACAACAGCAACTCTTGGCCGCTGCGCTCGTCTAACGCTTACGTCGAACTGACGTGGGATCTAAGGTCGGGCAAAGGCACGCTGACATCCGGCAGCGGCGTGCTATCAAGCACTCCGTATTCCTTTAAAGACCGTTTTGAGCAGGGAACCGGCACGAATCCGGAAGAGTTGCTCGCCGCTGCCCATGCCGGCTGCTTTTCCATGGCGCTTTCCTTGATGCTGGGCAATGAAGGCTTAAAAGCCGACACGATTAACACAACCTGCACGGTCACGCTTGACAAAGAAAGAGAAGGCTTCGCCATCAAAAAAAGCGCGCTCAAGTTAGTAGCGAAAATTCCGGGCGCGTCCCAAGACGCTTTCAACCGCGCCGCGCAGAATGCTAAGGAAAATTGCCCAGTGTCGAAACTTTTTGATACGGAAATTACTCTCGATGCAATGCTGGAGAGTTAATCTCTGAGCACGTTACCTTCCGAAGCGCGGGATTATCTTTAGTCGTTATCTGATTAACCTGGCGCTGATGCCAAACTCCCGAATCGATCATCAGGCAAGTTGCCCAGCCTTCTAACTTGTTGAATTTGCTGCGAAGAAAACTCCCCAGGAGATTCAGCAGGTTTGGAAGGCTTCTTGCACTAATACGGGACGAAGCGGGCCATGCGACACTTTCTAATTCTGATAAGATTTTTGGACGACAGTTCAGATACCAAACAAATAAGTAAACAGAGCAGTTTTCGTTCACTTGCTCAGAAGGACCAAAAGTAAATGGCTCGGGAAAGCGTACAAAAGAAACTCACGCGTGTGCGACCGCCGCGTGTCCAGATCTCGTACGACGTACAGGTCGGCGATGCAATCCAGTTGAAAGAACTTCCGTTCGTGCTTGGCGTCATGGGTGACTTTACCGGTCAACCCACCGAGCCGCTGCCGAACCTGAAGGATAAAAGCAGGCGATTTGTGGATGTGAACCCTGACAACTTCGATAGTGTTCTCGAAAGCATGAAGCCGCATCTCGCTTTCAGCGTTGAAAACAAATTGAGTGAAGACCCGAATGCGGGAAATCTCAAGGTGGATCTTAACTTCCGCAGCCTGGAAGATTTTGAGCCGGAACAGGTGGCGCGTCAAATCAGGCCGTTGCGGGAGTTGCTGGATCTTCGCGGAAAGCTGAGCGATCTTCGGGGAACCTTGCAGACCAATGAAAAGCTCGATCAGGTGTTGATGGAAGCCGTCTCGAACACTGAAAAGCTGGATAAGCTCCGTTCCGAGATCGGCGCCGGCAAAGATAAGGAAGGAGAAACCAAATGAGCGAAACGCAAACGGCTGTTCCTTCCGCGGCGACCACGACTGCGGCTGAAACCAGTCTGCTGGATCAGATTGTTGAACAAGGACGTTTCGGCGAGGAGCCTTCCTCGCAACAGCGCGGCAAGGATCTGGTAAAGGAATTCCTGGCCCAGGTGCTCGATGGCGAGGTTACTGTTTCCCGTGACGCGGAAGCCATGATCAATGCGCGTATCGCGCAGATCGATCACCTGATTTCGCTGCAGTTGAACGAAGTCATGCATCATTCCTCGTTCCAGAAGCTGGAAGGGAGCTGGCGCGGTTTGCGCTACCTTCTTGATAATTCCGAGACGTCGGTCATGATGAAAATTCGCGTTCTGAACGTTTCAAAGCGAGAGCTTCATAGGGATCTGGAGCGCGCCTCTGAGTTCGATCAAAGCGCGACGTTCAAAAAGGTTTACGAGGACGAGTACGGCATCTTCGGCGGCGAGCCTTTCGGCGCTTTGATTGGTGATTACGAGTTCAGCAAACATCCTGAGGACATGGATCTGCTTGACCGGATATCGCACGTCGCGGCGGCGGCGCACGCTCCTTTTCTTACAGCTGCCGCGCCGCAGTTGCTCAGCATGGAAACCTTTTCCGACATTGGGCAAGTCCGTGATATCTCCAAAATTTTTGACAACACGGAATTCGCCAAATGGAAGAGTTTTCGCGAAAGCGAGGATTCCCGTTATATCGGGCTGTGCCTGCCTCACATCCTGATGCGGCTGCCTTATGGCCGTGACACCAAGACGGTCGAGGGCTTTGACTACGAAGAAAACGTGGACGGCACCGATCACAAAAAATATCTTTGGGGTAACGCGGCTTACGCGCTCGGCGCTCGCTTGACCACGTCGTTCTCTCAGTATGGATGGTGCGCTTCCATCCGCGGAGTGGAGGGCGGCGGATTGGTGGAAGGGCTTCCCGCGCACACGTTCCGTACCGACGAGGGCGATGTGGCGCTGAAATGCCCCACCGAGATCGCCATCACGGATCGCCGCGAAAAAGAGTTTGCCGACAACGGCTTTATTCCCCTGGTGCATTGTAAAGGCACGGATTATGCCGCCTTTTTCAGCGTGCAGTCCGCTCAGAAGCCGAAGCTTTACAATAAAGACGCCGCTAACGCGAACGCGCGTTTATCCACGCAGTTGCAATACATTCTTGCTGTTTCCCGCTTCGCGCATTACCTGAAGTCGATGATGCGGGACAAGATCGGCAGCTTCATATCGCGTTCCCAGGTTGAAAGATTTCTTAACGACTGGATTAACACCTATGTCGTGGGAGACGACGACGCTTCGGCGAGCGTAAAAGCGAAGAACCCTCTTCGCGAAGCTCGCATCGAGGTTGTCGATGTGCCGGGAAAACCGGGCGCGTATCGTGCTGTCGCCTTCTTGCGGCCGCATTATCAATTGGACGAGTTGTCCGTTTCATTACGTCTAGTCGCAGATCTTCCGCCTTCGACGCGGTAGAAACTGGGCAGGCCATTATCAACAATCTAAACCGGGCCGAAAACCCGGACAGGACACGTGTGTCCTTAAACGAAGGAGCAAATTATGCCAGTTGAAATTTTCTTGAAATTAGATGGAATTGACGGGGAGTCAGAAAAGAAAGGCGCGGAAGGCTGGATCGAAGTTTTCAGTTTCAGCAACGGGGCCTCCAACCCATCAAGCGTGGCGTTCGGCACCGGCAGCGGCGCCGGCAAAGTGGACCTGAGCAGCTTAAGCTTGCAAAAGCAGTTGGATAAGTCCTCGCCCAAGTTGTTCTTGAATTGCTGCGCCGGTAATCACATCGCGACCGGTCAGATGATTGTTCGCGAAGCGACCGGCAGCGATACAACGCAGATCTACTTCCAGTACGACATGACGGAAGTCTTCATCGACAGCATCAGTTGGGGCGGCGCGGCCAACGGCGGCAAGCCTTCTGAATCGCTCTCCGTGTCGGCTAAATCGCTCCAGGTGACCTATACTCCGCAGGGGTCCGATGGCTCCCTGGGAAGCAAAATTGTCACGGGTTGGAACGTCACCACGAATTCAAAGATATAAAATTCGCTTTGTGGACGCACAACAACTATTCAAGGCCGGGAAGCTCACGGGAGCTATCTCGGCCCTGAACTCTCAGCTTCGAGATAATCCCGCCAACCAGCGCAACCGGACCTTTCTCTTTGAACTGCTCTGTTTCGCTGGCGATTTTGATCGCGCCGAAAAGCAACTGACCATTTTGGAGCAGGAAGGCAACAAGGAGTCCATGCTGGGAACGCTCCTTTATAAGGCCGCTATTAATGCTGAAAAAACCCGGCAGGAGATGTTTGAACAGAAAACCTTTCCCAAGCCCCTGCTTGACGGAGCGACTACCGCCGTGAGCGGCAAGCTCAACGGCAAGGAGTTCGCCATGCTCTCCGATACCGACTCGCGCATCGGTGAAAAGCTGGAAGTGTTTGCCGCCGGCGATTACCTGTGGATCTCTTTCCACGACATCGCCTCTATCCGTGTCGACCCTCCCAAGCGCCTGCGCGATTTGTTGTGGATTCCCGCAGTGGTTACCACAGGCCCCGCTTTTCGCTCCCGTGAACTGGGAGAGATTATGATTCCCGCCATGGCCCCGCTCTCCTGGCAGCATCCCGACGAAGAAGTGCGGTTGGGCCGCGTCAGTGAATGGTGCGAGGATGAAGCGGGCGAAGTAGCCCCTTATGGCTTGAAATGCCTTCTCGTGGATGGCGAGGAAGTGCCTGTGGTTGAAATTCGCGAGTTGGAAATCTATCCCCGGAAGACAAGCTTCCATTAAGCTGGTAGTCGCGTATCCGTTCTCCCCATGAGCGAAGTCGAGCGATTTCTCGAGCCTATTGCGGGCGATAACCCGGTTGGGCAAAATCTCAAGTATTCTTTGTACTACGAAATCCAGGAGGCTCGCCGTCAGGAAGAAACCGCCCCCCGAGGACAGTGGGAGCGCGAAACAAAGTCCGCCGACTTCAAACAGGTTACTAAACTAGCCGAAGACGCGCTGCTGAAAACCACCAAAGACTTATGGGTTGCCGCCTGGTTGACGGAAGCCTGGATTTACGAAGATGAAGTTCCCGGCCTGATCTTGGGCTTGCAGCTGCTTCAGGGTCTGCTGGAGCGATTTTGGGATCATCTCTACCCCGAACTGGAAGACGGCGACGCGGAACTGCGCGCCGCTCCGCTCGAATGGGTGGGTTCTTATTTTGATCCCGGCAAAGGTTCCTCCCCCATCTTCGCGCTCCGCAAGGTAGCGCTGACGCAAAGCGGCTACGACTGGTTTACTTATCAGGAATCCCGCCGCGTGGGATTCGAGAACGAAGTGAAAGGCAACGAGGGGCGCAAAAAAGCGCGCGACGCCGCCATCAAGGATGGAAAAACAACTCCCGAAGAGTTTGACAAGGCTTTCGAGGGGACGCCCAAGCAGTTTTATAAAGACCTGGAGCGTAACGGCAAAGTTCTTTTAGCAACTATTGAGGCGCTGAATCAACGCTGCAAAGAGCGGTTTGCGAACGCCGCTCCATCCTTCAACCCGCTGCGTAAAGCTGTCGAGGAATTTGCGAACGTCGTCCATATCCTGGTTCTCAGCAAATTGAAGAAGGAGCCGGACGTTCCCGAGCCTGCCGCCGAGCCGCCAAAGGAAGAAAAGCCTGACAGCCATGAACAGCCGGTCAGCGCCGCCGCCGCGCCCGTTCCCGCCGTGGCCCCTCCTGTTCATGATCTTTCGCAACTTTCGGGTGGTCCCATCGCCAGCGCCGACCAGGCGGTGCTGCATGTGATTGCCGCTGCCCAGTTCATCCGCGGAGAACGATCAGCAGATCCGGTTCCATACCTGCTTCTACGCGCTCTGCGTTGGGGTGAAATGCGCGGTGCCAGCGCAGCGGCTCTCACAGACATCCCAGCGCCTTCAGCAGAAGTGAGAAGAACGCTACGGACCGCGGCCGCCGATAAAAATTGGACGGTGGTGCTGCAAACCGCTGAAACAGCCATGAGCAGTCCGGTAGGCCGTGGCTGGCTGGATCTGCAGCGTTACGCCGTCAAAGCGTGCGACGAACTGGGCTATAAAGAGGCCGCGAAAGCCATTCGTTCGGAGCTAAAAGCGTTTCTGCTGGACTTTCCGCAACTGCCGTCGGCTACCCTGAACGACGACACGGGAGCCGCTAATCCGGAAACGCTGGTCTGGCTGAAGGCGGAGGCTTTAGTCAGTTAACGGAAGGCCAAAGCACATGCCAAAAGCTCGCGGCGAAATCCCCATTAAATTTTCCATTCTGGACCGTCTTGCCAACGAAGACGTTAAAAGGCTGAGTAAGGCGCCTCCGCTTCGCTTGGAGTCGCTCAGGATATTCAAGGAAGCGGTACGGCGTGATCTGGAGTGGCTGCTGAACACCCGGCAGCCGGTGCAAAGGGCGGACGAAGGCACCCAACTCGCCAACTCGCTTTATATGTACGGCTTGCCGGATATCACCTCCTTAAGCGTGCTGAGCGTGCGGGATCGAAACTTCCTGACGCAATCCATACAGGCCGCTGTCGCTAAATTCGAACCGCGTATTATCAATGTGGCGGTTAACCTGGTCACGGTCGGCAAAGACCGGGTACCGATTCTCCGCTTCGTCATCGAAGGCTTGCTGCGGGTCGATCCCAGTCCGGAGCACGTGAGCTTCGACACGGTGCTGGAGCTTTCGAGCGGAGAGTACAAAGTGCAAGGCGAACCCAGTGCGCGATGAACTTTTAGAATTCTATGAAAACGAACTTATTTTTCTCCGCAAAATGGGCGCGGAGTTCGCCGAGAAGTACCCTTCCGTCGCCTCGCACCTCCTTCTCGGCCCGAACGGTTCGGAAGATCCCCATGTCGAGCGGTTGGTGGAGTCATTCGCCTTTTTAGCCGCGCGCATTCACCTCAAAATCAACGACGATTTCCCGGAGATCACGGAATCTATGCTGAACGTGATCTATCCGCATTTTCTGCGCCCGATTCCCTCCATGTCGGTGGTCGAGTTCGGCGTGGACCCGGAAGGAGGAAAACTGACCAGCACAATGCAAATTCCGCGGGAAACGCTTCTCTATTCGCACGCGGTCGAGGGAATGAAGTGCAAGTTCCGCACCTCCTATGACACGCAAGTTTCTCCCCTGCGCGTGACGGCGGCAAGATGGAAGTCGCCGGAGCGCCTTGATCCGCCCCTCAAGGCAACCGATGCGGTTGCCGCTTGCAGCATCGAAGTCGAGTGCTTTCCCGATGTGCTGTTCAAAACCCTGGCCTTGCCATCCTTGCGTTTTTATCTGAACGGTGAAGGCAAACTGATCTACCCGCTTTATGAGCTGTTGTTCAATAATTGCTTTCGCGTGCTGCTGCGCAATCCCGAGGATCACCGGCAGCGCTTGGTCGAACTGCCGCCCAACTCACTGCGCTCCGTCGGGTTCCGCGAGGACGAAGCGCTGCTGCCCTTTCCGCGCCGTTCGTTCACCGGCTATCGCATTCTACAGGAGTACTTCGCTCTTCCCGAAAAGTTCTTCTTCGCCGACCTTCTTAACTTAGAAGCTCTGGGGAGTGACCTTTTCACGAATCGCGCCGAGATCATCTTCCTGATTTCCCCCTTTGAGCGCTTCGACCGGCAACAATCGCTGGAGCTGGGCGTTTCGGAACGAACCTTTCGGCTCGGCTGCAGCCCGGTGGTCAACTTGTTTCCGCAGTCCGCTGAACCGGTCCTGCTGGAGAACACGAAATTTGAGCACTCGATTATTCCCAACGTGCGCCACCGTAACGCCTTCGAAGTTTTCTCCATCGATGACGTGCGGACTGCTAGCCCGGACCGCCGCGAAGTCACCCGATACGAGCCGTTCTACTCCAGCCATCACGGACGCACCGCCAAAGCCCAGACTTTTTGGAACGCAACCCGCCGCCCTTCCAATCAGCAGGATGATGGGGGGACGGACATGTACCTTTCTCTCGTCGATACCTCCGGCCGAGCCGCCAAAACCGGCTCCGAAACTCTCACCGTACGCTGCACTTGCACCAATCGCGACCTTCCGGCGCGGCTGCCGTTTGGCAATGAATTGGGAGACTTCGACCTGGAAGGAGGCTCCGTGGTGAAACGCATTACAGCGCTTCACAAGCCGACTGATACCATTCGTCCGCCACTGCGAAAAGGCATTCAGTGGCGCTTAATCTCGCATCTTTCGCTAAATTATCTGTCGATTGTGGAAGACGGGCGCGGCGCGCTGCAGGACATTCTCCGTCTTTATAATTTCACGGAATCGCGCCCGCTGGAACATCAAATTTCCGGCATCACCGACCTGCGCAGCCGGAGGCACTTTGCGCGGGTTGTCTCCGAACACGGCATCAGCTTCGCTCGCGGCATCCGCATCGACATGGAGTTTGATGAAGAGCATTACGTCGGCAACGGCGTCTTTCTGTTCGCCTCGATTCTGGAGTATTTTCTGGGCTTATACAGTTCGCTGAACAGCTTCACTCAACTCGTGGTCCGAACGAAACAGCGGAAGGAGGTCGTCCGCGAATGGCAACCGCGAGCGGGACAGAAAATCTTGCTTTAGTGCGAAGCAGCACCGAACATCGCTTATTCGCCGAGCCTTACTGCTTCGAATTCATGCAAGCGGTGCGGCTCCTGCAGCTTTTCTATCCTCACCGCAGCGGCGTGGGGCTCTTTCGCGCGCCGGAGACAGAGGTCGCGCGCTTTGGCGTGCCGCCCTCCTTGACCTTTCCCGCCAGCCAGATACACGAATTAGAGGAGCGGAAAAACGCGCCGCCCCTCATGCGCGTCAATTTCATGGGCACGGTGGGGCCGTCAGGTGTTCTGCCTCTGTACTACACCGAACTGGTAGCGCAGCGGATGATGGCGCGGGATCGCACCCTGCGCGACTTCCTTGACATCTTCCATCACCGCTCTATCTCGCTCTTCTATCGCGTTTGGCAAAAGCACCGCTTTATTGTCGGCTATGAACAGCGCGACGAAGACCAGTTTTCCCAGTATTTGCTCGGAGTCATCGGACTGGGAGTCTCCAGCCTGCAAAACAGGCAGGAGTTCAAGGATTTTGCGTTGCTGTACTATACCGGACTTTTCGCGCAGCAGCCGCGTTGCGCCGAGGCTCTCCGTTTGATTCTGCTTGACTACTTCGGAGTTCCTATCGAAATTGAACAATTTCTGGGAGCTTGGTACAGCTTGGACTCAAACTCGCAATGCAATCTTGACGATTTCGCTTCCGATTCGCGGCAGCTTGGATTCGGGGCCATCGTGGGAGATGAGGTCTGGGACCCGCAATCTCGCGTGCGAGTGGTGATCGGCCCGCTTTCCCTCCCAAAATACCTGGATTTTCTGCCCTCTGGCACCGCCTATCAACCGTTGAAAGCGCTCGTGCGCTTCTTTGCGGGAGATGAATTCGACTTTGAAGCGCAGTTGATTCTGCGCCGCGAAGAGGTGCCGCCTTGTGAACTGGGCGGTGCTGGGGCTGCGGCACCGCAGCTTGGTTGGGTAAGCTGGTCGAAGACCAGTGAGCTTACCGGGGACCAGTCGCAAACCGTATTGCAACTGTAGCTTGCAAGCTGAGTGGCCCCGCAGTTGCAGTGTAAAAGCTTTTCCTAGCGAAAGAGAGTCGTATGAACGTCAATCTCAAATCCCTGATCGGGAAAATGAACGACACAACGCGCGGCGCGCTGGAAGCAGCGGCGGGGTTTTGCCTTTCACGCACGCATTATGACATTGAGATTGAACATTTTCTTCTTAAGCTGCTGGACAAACAGGATAGCGACCTGCGGCGCGTTCTGAAGCACTTCGGAGTTGACGGCTCAAGATTCACGGCGGAACTGAACCGGTCACTCGATAAGCTGAAAACAGGAAACGCCCGCACCCCTTCCTTCAGCCCGAGCCTAGTGAAGCTGTTTACCACCGCCTGGAATCTGGGTTCACTCGAATACAACGCCGCGCAAATTCGTTCCGGATTGACCTTGCTTGCCTTGCTCGCCGACGACGAACTGCAGCGCATGGCAAAAGATTTCAGCCGTGAACTGCTGCTGATCCAGCCTGAAGCATTGCGCCGCGATTTGATGAACATTGTCGCCGGTTCGCCGGAAGAAACGGCGGCCGCCACGACCTCCAGCGACGCTAACGGGAAGCCGCCGGCCAACACCAAATCGCCCAACCTGGACCAATACACGGTGAACTTGACGGCCAACGCCAAGGCCGGAAAGATCGATAATGTTCTGGGCCGCGACGCGGAAATCCGGCAGATTATCGATATTCTCATGCGCAGGCGGCAAAACAACCCCATTCTGACGGGCGAGGCCGGCGTCGGCAAAACAGCCGTGGTGGAAGGCTTTGCGCTGCGGGTAGCGCGCGGTGATGTGCCGCCGCCGTTGCGCAACGTGATCGTCCGCACTCTGGATTTGGCGCTTTTGCAGGCGGGCGCGGGCATCAAGGGTGAATTTGAGAATCGCTTGAAGGGGCTCATCGAAGAAGTAAAGCAATCGCCTGTTCCCATTATTCTGTTCATTGATGAAGCGCACACCATGATCGGCGCGGGCGGACAGGCCGGACAAAGCGACGCGGCCAATCTGCTGAAACCGGCGCTGGCGCGCGGCGAGTTGCGCACGGTCGCGGCAACCACTTGGTCGGAGTACAAAAAGTATTTCGAAAAAGACCCCGCCCTGGCGCGGCGCTTTCAAGTAGTCAAAGTCGAAGAGCCTACCGAGTCGCAGTGCATGGTGATGCTGCGCGGACTCGTGGGAGCGCTCGAAAAGCATCATAACGTCCGGATTTTAGACGAGGGTCTGGCTGCGGCGGTCAAGCTGTCGCACCGCTACTTGGCCGGAAGGCAGTTGCCGGACAAAGCCGTGAGCGTGCTCGATACCGCTTGCGCCCGTCTGGCCTTAGGCCAAAACGCGATTCCTTCGGCTCTGGAAGATTTAGGCAGGCAGTTGGACGACTTCGAAGTGCAGGAGCGCATTCTGCGCCGCGAGGCGGCTACGGGAGCTGACCACGGCGAACGCATTGACGAACTGCTGCGGCACAAACAGTCCTTGGCGGAAACGCGCGATGAACTGCAAGGGAAATGGGAACAAACCCGCGCGCTGGTGGAGCAGATCCGCGATATCCGGGTTCAATTGGAAGGGCAGGCTAACGGGCACGGAAGGGCCGTAAATCATCCTCTTCCGGGGACAGGGGCCAGTGAAAATAGAACCGCGTTGGAACCGGAGATTCATCAAAGCGCGATGAACGGCAACGGCGATGAACTGCGGCGCAAGCTCTCGGAACTCTCAGCGGAACTGGACCGGGTGCAGGGCGAAAACGCGCTGATGCAAGTCTGCGTCGATGCTCAAATTATCGGGCAGGTCATTTCCGGCTGGACGGGCATTCCGCTGGGCAAGATGATCAAGGACGAGATCGGCACGGTGCTGGAACTGGACAAGCATCTGGAACGGCGCGTCATCGGACAAGAGCACTCCTTGTCGCTCATCAGCCAGCGCATCCAAACCGGCCGCGCCAGCCTGGATGATCCCGGCAAGCCGCTCGGCGTTTTCCTGCTGGTGGGACCGAGCGGCGTCGGCAAAACCGAAACCGCTTTGGCTTTGTCAGACCTGCTCTACGGCGGCGAACAAAATCTTATTACCATCAACATGTCGGAGTTCCAGGAAGCCCACACGGTCTCGACGCTGAAGGGATCGCCTCCCGGCTACGTAGGTTACGGGGAAGGCGGAGTCCTGACCGAAGCGGTCCGGCGGCGTCCCTACGCCGTGGTTCTGCTGGACGAAGTGGAAAAAGCGCACCCTGATGTGCTGGAGCTGTTCTATCAGGTTTTCGACAAAGGTGCCATGGAAGACGGCGAAGGCCGCGAGATCGATTTCAAGAACACGATCATTTTGCTGACCACCAACGCCTGTACCGATCAGTTGATGAAGCTGACTTCCGATCCCGACACCATGCCCAGTCCCGAAGGCATCGTCAAGGCATTGAAGCCCGAGTTAAACAAACTCTTCAAGCCCGCCTTCCTCGGCCGCATGGTCATCGTGCCTTACTATCCGCTGAGTGACGAAACCTTGAAGAGCATCATCGGGCTCAAGCTCGGCAAAATCAAGAAGCGCATGCTGGACAACCACAAGATCCGGCTGCAGTACGACGAAAGCGTGATAGAGGAAGTGGCCAAACGCTGCACGGAGGTAGAAAGCGGAGCGCGCAATGTCGACAACATTCTGACAAATACTCTGTTGCCCGACATCTCGCGGCGCGTGCTGACGAGCATCGCGGAAGGACAAAAACTAAGCGCTGTCGAGGTCGGGGTAGGAGCGGACAGCGCTTTCCAGTACTCCTGATTGAGCAAGGAGAAGCATGCCTGGACTAATCACACAAGAGAACCGGCTTCTGGAGGCGATCACGCCCGCCGGAAAAGACATATTGCTTTTGGACAGCTTTGCGGGGCAGGAAGGAATCTCGCGGCCCTTCCGATTCGTTCTGAAGCTGCTCTCGCAGGTGAGGGGTGACGGGGGCGCTCCGACCGGCCATCCGGACAAGGTGAAGCCGCACGAGTTGGTCGGCCAATCCATGACGATTCGAATTCAACTGACGGACAACACCGGCCAGCCTGCTGGCCAGCGCTACCTCACGGGTTTGTGCGAGCGGTTTTCGAAAGAGTACCAGGACGACGAGTTTGCGCACTACACGGCGGTGATCGTGCCCTGGTTCAATTTTCTGAAGTGCGCCACTAACTGCCGCATTTTCCAGAACAAGGATGTCACGCAGATCATTCAGCAGGTGGTGGCCGAGCACGGCTACAGCGGGCAGTTCAAACTGGATCTCACCAAGTCCTATACCCCGCGCGACTACTGCGTGCAGTACCGCGAAACGGACTTCGACTTTCTCAGCCGCCTGCTGGAGTCGGAGGGCATCTACTACTATTTCGAGCACACCAACGGCAGCCATAAGATGGTGCTCGCCGACGCCCCTTCCTGCTATAAAGCCCTGCCGGAGAAATCCAGTTTCCAGTACTCTCCCGTCACGGGTCTGGAGACCACCGAGGACACAATCCGTTCCTGGGGGCTGGAAGAGGAAATTCATGCTGGCAAGTGGACCACACGCGACTTTCATCACGAGATGCCGCACAACTTCGCGGAGGTGACTGAAACCAGCGTGAACGTGGCGGACGAGGGCAAGAAGTTCGAAGTCTACGACTATGCGTTCGATTACGCTAAGAAGTTCAACAAAGTCGGCTCCTCCGGCGGGGTACGAGCGGAAGGCGAAAAGCTGGTGCGCGCCCGCATGGAGAAGGAAGAAAGCTTTCACGCGCTAGTGAGCGGCTGGTCGCGCTGCCGCGCGTTCACCAGCGGCTACAAGATCCAGGTGACGGGCGGCGAGGCGGCGGGCTCCTTTCTCCTCACCGAATTGCGGCATGAGGCCACGCAGCAGCCCAACTACAAGACCGGCGAAGCAGTCCGGGCGCCGTACCAGAACAGCTTCCGCCTGATCCCGTCGGCGACTCCCTTTGTGCCGCCGGTCACGGTCGGACGGCGGATCATCCACGGCCTGCAAACGGCGTTTGTGATCGACGAATCGCCGTCGGGCAATTCCGAAGAAATCTGGCCGGATAAGTTCGGGCGCGTGCGGGTGCGCTTTCATTGGGACCGCGAGGCGAAGTACGCCTGCTGGCTGCGCGTAGTCCAGCCCTGGGCGGGCAAGGGGTGGGGCGGCTTGTTTCTGCCGCGCGTAGGGGACGAGGTGGCGGTCAGCTATTTGGAAGGCGACCCGGACCTGCCGGTAGTGGTCGGATCGTTGTACAACGCGGAGAACCTGCCCCCGTTCACCCTGCCGGACCACAAGACGCAGAGCGGGATTCTGACGCGCAGCAGCAAGGGCGGGGGCTCGTCGAATTTCAATCTGATCCGGCTAGAGGACAAGCTCGGCGCCGAAGAGATCCACATCCAGGCGGAAAAGGACCACACGCTGCTGATCAAGCACGATGAAACGCGGACGGTCAAGAACGACCGCACGACGGTGATTCACAAGGACGACACCGTTACGGTCGAGCAGGGCAACCTGACCGTGACGGTGTCGTCGGGCAAGATCACGATGACGGCGGCGCAGGAGATCAAGCTCACCTGCGGGGCGAGCACCATTGATCTGACCCCGGCGATGATTACCATCACCGCGCCGCTGGTCAAGATCAACAGCTAAAGGAGGCGCCCCTTCTCCATGGCCGAGCATGACGACCGGAACACCTTTCCGCCGCGCGAACTCAGTGGCCCTTTAGCACGCGCGCAGGAGATAGCCGACGAGCACAGCTTGTGGACTCGGGACGGGCGCACTCCCGGCGACCGGCAGAGCACGGGCGGGCACGAGCGCTTCTCCTGGCAACGGGCGTGGGACTTGTATTGGCAGGTCGAGCGCTATGCCCTGAGTCCGGGCGCGGCGCTCTGGAAGGACCGGCACCGCTACGGGCAGGTGCTGGCGGCCCTGCGCTTAGCGGGCGGCGAAGCCCGGCATCTGATCGTCATGGAAACGGGCGCCACGGTCGAGACCATTCTGGCGAGCTTGCTGCCGTCGTTGCTCGATCTGGCCAAGTGGGTGGGCCTGGGGGCGGTGGTGGGCGGCGCGATTGGCGCGTTCGGCGGACCGGCGGACGAGGTAACGATTCCGGGCGGCGCGCTCGCCGGGGCGGAACTGGGGTTGTGGATCGCCAACAGCCTGGGGCTGGCGGGCCTGCTGCTGGGGGTGGCGCAGAACCTGGGGCAGTTTGCCGCTTATGCCAAAGAAGCCACCGAACTGGCCTGGTACGCGGGCGAGGACCATCGCGCGTCGGAGCACGCGGACCTGGTAGCCGCTTCCAAGCTCTACGCCTTCGCCTTGGCCGAACTCTGGCTGGCGCTCTTGCAGGCGCTAGTAGCAGAAGTGCTGAAGCGCGTGGGCGAATACACAGGCAAAAAGATCGCCGCCAACGAAGCCCTGCCGCGGGCGCTGAACGAGGTCACCCAAAAGATCCGCGCCAGCAAGCTCGGCACAACAACAGCCGACTGGTTCCGCGACCACTTCGAGCAGATCCGCACCCGTTTAGAAGAACGCTGGCGGGCGCGGGAGAAGAAACCAGGGGAAGACAGCAGTCAAGACCAGTCTTCTACGCCCGCAGAAAGCAACCCCGGCAAGAAGTCTTCGGAAAACGCGCCGTCACCCAAAAAACCAAGTTTCGTCCCTGGACAGAGCGATGGCGGACCCGGCCAATGGGGACCGCCTTCTACGCCCCGCACCAGTGCCGGAGCCGCTTATCAGGAGCAAGTCACCGGAGCGCCGCCCGGCACCGAGTACAAAGTACCGTTAGCAAGACGAGCGAGCGGCAATGTGGATTTCGACGGTTATGACCCGGAGCGGAACGTGCTGCTGGACGCGAAGGACTACAATAATTGGCCGCCGGAAGGTCCACCCAAGTTAAGGCAAATGGCTATTAATAAACTCCTCAAAGAGGCAAAGGATCAGGTGAATGCTGCTGATGGCACTCCCATTGAGTGGCATGTGCCGACGGAAGCTAAAGCCAGCGAACTTTCCGATATCTTTGATAATGAAGGTATTGAAGGAATTCAGGTTGTAACAACGCCCAAACAGTGAGCATATGGAAACCAAAACTACCCTGTTAGCTGCTTATTGGAAAAACCGCAAGATTACGGCACGCGAGTACATCGAACTGTGCTACACGTTCTTGCGAAAGCTGCAATCATTCTCTCCAGCTTTTGAGAATCGCTGCGTGATGATCGGAACAGAAACCTTGATCCTGCCATCAGACTACCCCTCCTTTGAGCGCATCTTGGCAGAAGTAATTAACGATAAAGATTATTTGTATGAGAATCCTGACCCCAAGAACAAAACGTTCACGCTTGACTCCAGCATGTCGGGGGGGTTCTCGGCTCCTTTTAGCGATCCTGACCCGGAGGCGACCGATGCTACGGCTATCTCGATTCGGGTCGCCGCCGGAGCATACGGCGGGAAGTACTCGCCAACGAACGTTGTTCTGATTGAGGTTCCAGCCACATCCGACCTCCTTGCGGGAGATCTGGAAAAAGTCAAACAGTTGCTTAAACTTGTCGTGGAGCATTGGCAACCCTCCTTTGCCGTGTTGACGTCCTCGCAACTAAGGCGCTCTCTTGATCCCGCGCGCAAGAACAGCTTTACCGTGGGTCCCTTGACCTACTTTGCCGATTCCCGTGTCAAAACGCTGGCGGACGGCACCGCAGTCAGTGAAAACGGACCGGATAAAGGTGTTCTGCTCACCATCAAAGCTCCTACTCCCTGGACAGCGGCGGTGGATGTCTTCAGACCATGTTATGACCGGCTCAGCGCGGCGGAAGCTCTTAAATGGAGTTAACAGACAAACGTTTGTTTGCTTGCTGCGCCTGATCCTGTCAGCAAGAAGGCGAGGTCTACGGCGCAGCGCAGCGCCGCCAACGAAGCGCTGCCGCGGGCGCTGAACGAGGTCACCCAAAAGATCCGCGACAGCAAGCTCGGCAGCCAGACTGCTGCCTGGTTCCGTGACCACTTCGAGCAGATCCGTACCCGTTTAGAAGAACGCCGACGGGCGCTGGAGAAAGCACAAAGCGAGCAGGGTAGTGGAGCAACGGAAACGAGGAGCGCGGATAACACAGTAGACTCACAGCAAGCCGAAAAGTCACCATTTCAAGGGAAGGCATCAAACACTGACCAAGAACCAACCGTTCTAAAAAATAAGCGGATGGCACCTAGTGGCGGCTTCGAAGCTGTACGCCTACGCCCTGGCCGAACTCTGGCTGGCGCTGCTGCAGGCGCTAGTAGCAGAAGTGCTGAAGCGGGTGGTCCAATACACTGGCAAACGTTTGGCGGCGAATGAAGCCCTACAGGTAGCACTCAAGGAGGTCACTGACAAGATCCGAAACAGCAAGCTCGGCCCACAAACCGCGCAGTGGTTCCGAGACCATTTCGAGCAGATCCGCAAGCGCCTGGCAGAACAGAAACAAGCCAAAGAGAGAAGCCAGGGAGACGGCAGCCAAGCAGAACACAATAATGCAAGCACCGGGGACGAAACTGCCAATCACCCCTCCGAAGAACCCCAGCAGAAGCCCCCAGGTTCGATCGACGAATCTGCAAAAAACTTCAATCCAAAAGAGAAGCGTATAGCGCAGTACCTGGCGGATGAAGGGCATACGGTGAAAGCCTTACCAGAGAGTACAGTTGAGGGTGTTCGTACACCTGATGCGCTGGTGGACGGAAAGCCGGTCGAGTTCAAAACGCTGGACCCAGGGGCTACTAGCGGAACAATCAAAAATCAGGTTAATAAGTCCATCAGTGGTATGGGACAGGCTCGTGATATTGTGATCGATGCTCGTGGCGCTGGTCTCGATGCAACCGAAGCTGCACGTGGATTAGACCGCGTAGGTGGTATTACACGCGGCAAACTGGATAGTGTGCACATTATAGGAGATGGTTATGATGTTCAGTCTTCATACTGAGGAGAGCCGTTATGTCTCAAGAGATTAGCATCTTCGTGGACTATCCGGAAACCATGGATCAGCTTGCCTCCCAAGTGGAAAGAGTTGTTCCTGTACGTTTCAAAGAGTTCACCCCCGATCAGGCACGGTTTTTTGAGGCACGCAACGACTATTTCATTGTGACTATTGGTAAAAACATCCTCGAGAATGACCGTGACCTGAATTTTGAAGACTACACCTATGAGATCGAGATTCGCGCCATTCGGAATCGATCCTACGAATCCAATGAGCAGCGAACTTGGGCCGAGATTCCCCTCATCTTTTCCAAGCTGCAACCGGTCTTGAACTGCCGCATGATGCTGGTCGATAATATTCAGAAGAAACTTGCCGATTACCAACCTGCATTAGTGAGTACTGAACAATAAATAAAAGACTGCACGGAAGAAATCTGGCCGGATAAGTTCGGGCGCGTGCGGGTGCGCTTTCACTGGGACCGGGAAGCCCAGTACGCCTGTTGGCTGCGCGTGATCCAGCCCTGGGCGGGTAAGGGGTGGGGCGGCTTGTTTCTGCCGCGCGTGGGAGATGAAGTGGCGGTCAGCTATTTGGAAGGCGACCCGGACCTGCCGGTAGTGGTCGGATCGTTGTACAACGCGGAGAACCTGCCCCCGTTCACCCTGCCGAACCACAAGACGCAGAGCGGCATCCTGACGCGCAGCAGCAATGTTGGCAGCTACCGAGCTCCTGGTACGCGGACGAAGACCATCGGGCTTCGGAGCATGCCGACTTAGTAGCGGCTGCCAAGCTGTACGCCTACGCCCTGGCCGAACTCTTGCAGGCGCCTGGCGGCGGAAGTGCTGAAGCGCGTCGGCGAGTACACCGCCAAATGACGGATTTGGGGATCTAGCGCGTCTTCGGTTTTTCAGCGTCGATTTAGCCATCTCTAGTATAAAGCTTGTCTAAGCATAACTTTACGATCCCTAAAGGTCGTTTTGGCTTAGTAGATATCATATGTAAACTTTACTGGTTTTGCCTATTTTTTTGGAAACTTTCGCGCTGTTAAGCTGTCTACTTTACATTGGGTCCACGCGGGTTTTTCCTGGTTTTACGCCTCACAAAATCGCATGAGCCAGAAGTGTTTTTCGATTACCAGCAGCGTATTCAGTATGCCTGTCCCGCCTTTGTTGAGGGAAAGTGTGCGGCCACGATGCCGGACACGGAAAGGTTGAGCGTCCATGAACGTTCATTTGATTAACCCGAGTGATAAGTCCTTCGGGACAGCGGTCATCACTCCTCGCTGGCTATATGTTCTCGCAGCCGCTACTCCGAGCTCCTTCGGAGACGCCCAGATTTGCGACGAGACTCTGGAACAACTTGATCCTTCGCGGGTCAATCCTGGCGATGTGGTGGGAATTGGTATCCACACCGGGAATGCGCTGCGCGGTTATGAGATCGGTAAAATAGCTCGGGAGCGCGGCGCATGGGTAGTTTTCGGCGGAATACACGCGACTTTGTACCCCGAAGAAGCGTTACGGCTGGGCAGCGCTCATTCGGTCGTCAAGGGCGATGGTGATGTGGTTTGGGCGGAAGTTTTGAAGGCTTGCCGGAACGGTGGGCCGGCTTCGGTGTATGAAGGCGGAAAAATCGAGTCCGATCGTTTCCTGCCAGCCCGTTGGGATCTGCTGCCGGACGACAGCTATATGTGGGCTTCCGTGCAGACCATCCGAGGATGCCCCAAGCACTGTTCATTCTGCTCCGTGTGGCGCACCGATGGTCAGCGTCCCAGACAACGGGCTTCCGACAGGGTTGTCGAGGAAATCGTACAGCTTCGCCGCAAGGGATTCCGCTTTATCGCCTTGGCTGACGACAACTTTTATCCCGTCACCTTGACTGATTTGCGATTGGCCGAACGGCAGAACAATCAGGCGAAGTTAAAGGAGCTTCGGTCAATTCGCGCGGAACGATTCGAGTTGATGGCGTGTCTGGCCGAACTCCCCTCCGACATGGTTTTCTACACTCAGATCACCATGGAAGCAGCGGAAGATACGGAGTTTCTGGATGCCATGCGGAAGGCGCACATCAGAGGAGCGCTGGTGGGAGTAGAAGCTGTTACCCCCGAGGGTTTGAAAGCGGTCTTCAAGGATTTCAATTGCTCTGGCGAGAGCCTAGTTCAGCGGCTCCAGACTTTCCGGGAGCACGGCATCCATGTTCTCGGCTCATTCATCTTCGGCTTACCTACCGATCAGCCGGATACATTCGATGCGACCGCGGAACTCGCGCAGCGGGCCGGCATTACGTTCGCGCAGTTCGTCATGCTGACACCGTTTCCGGGAACCGTGGATTTCGAGCGTTGGGAGAAAAAGCAGGAGCACACGGGAGAAAGCGTCAACGGTATTCCTCTCACGCGGTACTGGCTCATTCCTCCAGCGGAGAGGCCCAAGATGTTCACGCCGCATCCCTCCATGACATCGGACGAGATCCGTGAGCGCACCCAGCAGGTATGGGACAGTTTTTACAGCGTGGGCTCGATTTGGAAACGATCTCGCTGCGTGTCATCCATACGGGCACGCCTGGCGTTTCTGTTCGTTTCCAAATTGTATAGGCAGATGTATGCCGGAACCGGCATTGCTACCGACAGCGCACGACAAAGCCGAGCCCGTTTCTGGGCACGCCTGCTGGCGAAACCTTGCCGCCGCCTGTTTCAGGGCAAACCTTTGCCCACTCTTGAAGTTCCCGCGCGCAGCAAACGGGCGACAAACGGTGCGACGCCGCTCAATGTGGTCGCGAGCGAAAGTACCAGCGAACGCTTTCTCCATGTCCTCGAATAGCTCCGCAGGGTGAGCGAGCACGGGAAGCAAACCGCTGTCGCATCATCCGGAACTTTCCGCCCTTACTGGCTAATCGCGGCTTCCATTCAAGAGCCTTGCGAAGCACTCGGATGCTCGGCTGCGTGCTTTCCAAGCTTTTTCAAAGCCGCGACGAGTTGAACGCGCTCGGACTCGGTGAGAACTTGCGCCAGTTCTTCCATGGTTTCGGTATGGACGTTAAATACCCGGCGAATCAAAGCTCGACCTTTCGCGGTCAGGTCAACTACCCGCACCCTCCGATCTGTTTCACTGTCGGCTCTGGAGACCAAGCCCCTTTCGTGGAGGCGGTTGACGGCAACACTGATTGAGCCGGGGGTGAGAAACACTTTTGGCCCAATCGCATTAACCGGTAACGGTCCTTTGTGAAGCAAGACTTCCATCACTCGAAATTCGGAATCGCCGAGTCCGTTGTCGCGCCAGTCCCGGGAACTGTAAGCAGCCATGGAATGAAACGCCTTCAGCAAAACGAGCCAGATATGAACTCCGCTAACGGCAGGCATGGCAAAGGTCTTCTCCTCGAATCCTCTCTTGTTTATTTAGCATCAATTATATTGGCATCAATATAATTGACGAGATTATTGTATCAAGGAAGCCGACGCGCTGCCAACTTCGGCAACCGCTTCAGACAAACGCAAGGAGTCACCCAGATGCAAATTGGCATTGACAGCTTCGTGGAAACGACGCCCGATCCCGTGACAGGTATTACTGTCAGCCCCGCCGAACGCGTGCGCGATCTGCTGGAAGAGATTGAACTCGCCGATCAGGTAGGTCTCGAGGTTTTCGGCATCGGCGAACATCATCGCCGGGAGTATGTCGCTTCCGCGCCCGCCGTTCTTCTCGCCGCTGCTGCCGCGCGGACCAAGCGCATCCGACTCGCCAGCGCCGTCACCGTGCTGAGTTCCGACGATCCGGTGCGCGTTTTCCAGGATTTCGCCACGCTGGACCTGCTTTCCCAAGGCCGGGCCGAAATCATCGTGGGCCGCGGCTCCTTCATCGAATCCTATCCACTTTTCGGACTGGATCTCAACGACTACGACGCGCTCTTTACCGAAAAGCTTGACCTTCTTCTCCACATCCGGGAGAACACGCACGTGCATTGGTCCGGCAAACATCGTGCGACGCTCACCGGCCAAGGCGTATATCCACGCCCGCTGCAGGACCCGCTGCCGGTCTGGATCGGCGCCGGCGGTACGCCAAAATCCTTCGCCCGCGCCGGGGCGCTCGGACTTCCCTTGATGGTGGCGATCATCGGCGGCGAGCCGCATCGCTTCCGTTCGCTCATCGAGCTTTACCGGGAAGCTGGCAGCCGGGCAGGCCACGCCCCGGAGCAACTTACCGTGGGCGTCCACTCACTCGGCTTTCTCGCGGGCACGACCGAGCAAGCCGCCAATGACCTTTACCCGGCTTACGCCCACACCTTCACCCAGATTGGTAAGGAGCGCGGCTGGCCGCCTGCCACACGGGCGCAGTTCGACACCACGCGCGGCGCTACCGGTGCGCTGCTGGTCGGCGACCCCGAAACGGTAGCGGAAAAAATCCTCTACGAAAACGAAACTCTCGGCGGCCTTTCCCGCCTTGCGATTCAACTCACTTCCGGCACGCTTCCGCATCGGAAGGTGATGCACGCTATCGAACTCCTGGGGACCCGCGTCGCGCCGATGGTGAAGAAAGAACTCGTCGCCTCCCCAGTAGGAGCGTGATCAGACTATTAGGTTTTGTGCTGCTATCCGCTCGACTTTATTGCGGCGGCCCGTTTGTGGGAACGGTGGAGGATGTAGTCGGCGGCGGGCTGCTGGGAGTGTTGGAACCGCCAAATCCTGAGTTTCCGAAGCCGCTGTTTGTGTTCCGCCCTCCCTGCGAGAACCCATTCGATGAGTTGTTCTGCATGCCGCTTAAGCCGCTGCCGAAGTTGCCGAAACCGCCGGAAGACGGAGTTGTTCCCGAAGCAGGGGTTGTTGAATTAGACTGACTGATGCCCCTTTGCCCGCCCATTTGCGCGAGAGCGCCCGCCGCGTTTCGCATGGCGTCCTTCGTTGGATCGTAGTAGAACTCCCACAATGAATAGTTTTCCTGGTCGTTCACGGTTTTAATAGCGTGGCCCTCCGCTTTGCTTGCTACTCCCGCGATACCGCCGCTCTGAATGACTCCCATGCCGGACGAGGAGGAGGATGGAGCGCCGAAAGGGGATGAGGCAACTCCGGATGCCCCCGGACGGGCTGCTGCCGCCGGATTTGTTCCTGGAATTTGCGGCGGCTGCGTCCCATTATGATTTGCCGTTTGTCCTCCTAGCGTGTTGGGCGATACCGGCGGTCCATTCGGCCCTAAGACCTGGCCGTCGCTCGCGGTTTGGGAAGCGTTGTTTTGTGAGCCGGGAACCGCGGAAACCGGCATGTCCTGAGCGGACGAACCATTCGCATCCTGACCCGTAGCGCCATTGGCCGCAATCGCGGGAGGCCGTTGCGGAATGTTGGGCACGACCACTTCCGCCGTGCTGGTTGCGCTGGAACTGCTCGCATTGAAGCCGCCGAATCCCGCGTTGGAAGAGGAAGGGGAGTTGAAACTGCCGAAGCCCGAACGAGAAGAATTGGAATTCGAAGCTCCGAACGCCGAACCGGGGTTGGAACCGCCGAATGGTGAATTATTAGCGCTCTGATTGTTACTGTTGTTGCCGTTCAGATTGCTGTTTCCCGCTCCCGTCACGTTGCTGATGGGATTTACTTTAGAGTCAATCAGGATGCCGTTCGGGCCTGCGTGCAGCAAACGCCAGTCATCTTTTCCGGTAAAGGGGTCTTTGTAGCGCTTGCGCAGGTAGCGCATCCGGTTTGTGTTCTCCAGCGCATCGAGCGACGGCGGATATTGTCCCGTTTTCCGCAGGAACAGCTTCACTCCGCGCGCGTATTCGTTTCCGCGATCAATCAAAAGCTGTTCTTTATTCCGCTGCGCCTCGAAAACAGCTACCGGCATTTCCATGAACAGCATGATCGCTATTGTGGCGGCGAACACGAAAACAATCAGCAGCGCCGAGCCGCGCTCCGAATTCTTCGACTTTGATAACTGTTTCATCACTACTGCTGCAGCGCGGCGGGCACCAAAGACAAACTTTGACCCTGCTTGACTTGCGTATCTTCCATTTTCGCGGTATTGGGTGCCAGTTCCACCACCAGATACCGATGGTTCAACACCTGACCTTCACTCGCCACCAGCACATTGTCCCCGTCCAGGAAGAATCCTCGATTTACCTGCCCCGGCTCCATCGGCTTGACAAAACCGTAGTATTTGAGCGGGATGTTGACGGGCGGCGGCGCGGTGGAAAGCGGGGGGTATTGCGTCGGAGGCAGCGGCTTGGGAGGCAGAATCGGCCTATTTTTAATGGCGGACGCGAGCAAGGCTGCTGGCGGCAACGCTCCGATTTCAAACAAGCTGCGGTGCGCCCCTTCAAGCTTGACAGCGCTCAGCCGATTTAACAGATCTAATCTCAGCGTGGGATCAACATCTCCTCGCGTCGGGTCAATGGGCCGTAAACGCAGCTTGCCGCGATCATTCACTCCATTGCCACTGCCGCGTCGCACACCGGTCGTTCTCGATCCTGTTGACGGAGCCGAAGCTGTTTGTGTTGTCACCGCAGGACGCGCGGCGGTTGCGGGAGCGCTCGCCGTCTCATCGGAACGCGAGTTGTACCAGAACAACAGCGCTGCCAGAGCAACCAAGCCGCCGATCAGAATTTTCGGATCGAGGCCAACCCGGATGCCGAAAATCTTCGTTGCGTGGGCCGCGCTCACGGTTGTCCTTTCATCGGCCCGCTCGCGTCTTCGCGGATAACGGCCTGAAAACGAATATTGGTGTTGATTTGATTCCCCTTCTGCTGCGGCGCCGCCGTCAGGTTTTCCAGCATGATCAGCATCGGCGAATGGTCCACCTCGTACAAAAACTTCTTCAAATTTTCGTAGGCGCCTTCATAGTTCGCGGAACTGGTCATCAGCGTCAGATCCGCCGTACCCTCGATCGGCTCTTCACTGTACACAGCGTCGCGCTCCTGCAGGCCCGACACTTTGACCATTCTCTGTATTTCAGCGATGACGCTTTCATAGGCGAGGCGCTTGGGAAGCACGTATTTAGCTTGAAAATCGGAGGACTGGGAACTGCCGGTCTGCACCTTGCCGGATACTGTTCGCAGTTTTATCGCTTTGGCCCGCGCCGCCACAATCTCGTGATGAGTTGCCTCGCTCTCGGCCATGAGATCCCGGCGCGAGCCGCCCGGCGGAGCAAGATATAAATAAAGCGCAACCACGTTTAACAACACTAACGTTCCAATGGCCACTTGAAGCCAATAGCGCCCTTGGCGGTCCGCGCCATATAAATTGGACAGCCAACTAAAGTTTCTGGGCATAAGTCACGGTCACGCGGTATTTATAGAGCGGATCATTTTGCGTGGGCGGCTGTTGACCGAGCACCTGCGCCGATCCAAACAGTTGCGACCTTTCCAATCTCTTCAATAATTCAATCAGAACCTCCGGGCGGTCCGTCCCGAGAACCATATCAAGCTGCACCCGGTCCGTTCCCTCCGCGTCTCCTCCCGCTACTTGCGGAAGCCGCACTCCGATCAGCCGCATATTGGGCGGCAGAGTTTTTTCCAGATCCCGAAACACCACGGTCCAGCTCACGGCGCGTCTCGCAATCAACTCGTTCAGGAAAACATTGCGCGAAAAAACATCCGCGTTTTCGGGCCTCGCCAGCACGGTGGAGAACTGGGCTTGCTGACGCTGTAATTGCTGCAATTGCGTCCGCTCCGCGTCAATAACGCGCCGCAGGTCCGCCGCTTGCGCGCGCTCGTGAAGAAACAGGCTTCCCAACACCAGGAAGGAACACAGCAGCGCCGCGCCGATAACTGTCAATAGCGCGTTCTGGGCGCGTTCCCGCCGGAACGGTTGTGAGGCAAGGTTGATCGCGGTAGGCAAGGAGTAGTTCATAGGGCGTACTGTTCCAGCAAACCTAACAGCCCGGCTTTAGGCTGAGAGGCCGCGCCGAACTTTGACCGGAGCGGCGCGTAGCTGATGCCGAACTCCCCTTGCGCCAGAGATCCTAGGGACTCTGTATCTGTTCCGAATCCACAGAGTAACAGCCGGGTAACGGGCTGACCAATCTGGTCTTCGGCGTAGGCCAAAGTTTGTTGCAGCACCGGGAGAACCGTTTCGTGATCGCGCGGCGGCTCCTCGCCTTCGCCTACGGTCAGATCCAGACAACGGACCAGGCGCACCAGACCCCCCTCCAGCAGCAGCACGGTTAGGGTTGAGCTGGCCGCTTTAGCGAGGATCGTCAATCCTCGCTCCGCTCCCGAGCAGAGACGCAACGCCGCGATCGAGGATGGTGTCACCACGCCCACGCGGTATCCGGCGGAAGTGAGCAGCGCTTCATATTCATCGAGAATGGGGCGGGCAATCGCCACGGCCAGCACTTCAATGTGATTGGGCTGATTGAGCTGCACGGAATAGGCAAGCTGCGCTTCGTCGATGGGAAACGGCACGGTTTTGCGGAGGCGAAAGCGGAGCAAGGCCAAGCGTTCCGGCTCACCGGGCGGAAATTGCTCCAGATCGATCATGGCCATGCGAACCGCGTAGTCGGGAATTACCAACGCGGCGGCAGTGCGTTTACTGAGCGGCCCAGGCGCGACTCGCGCGAGCGCATCCCGGTAGAGTTGCGGCTTGAGCAGGTTGGCGGCGGCCGGTGAAGCCATGGCGCCGCGCTCCGGCAGCACTTCCTGCTTCTGCTGCGCGGGCAGGCGGGGAGAAACAGCGGCCACCGAGTTCTCCGTGATTTCAAAAAGATGATCCGGCGGCGGCTCGGACACCCATTGCTGAATACGATCCATGAACGACAGACGGCGGTACCTATCCTATTCGATAAACGTTACTTTATTCGCCTCGCGCAGCGTGGTAATGCCTTGCCGCATGCGATCCAGCGCGGATTGCCGCAAAAAGGTCATGCCGTCTTCCCGCGCGGCACGCTTGATTTCCGAGGTGGGCCTGCGTTCCAGAATCAGTTCACGAAGGGTTTCCGTCAGGTCCAGCAGTTCATGAATGGCGGTGCGCCCCCGGAAGCCGGTCCCGCTGCACTCCATGCAGCCCCGGCCTTCGGAGAACGGGAAGGAACGCCACTCTTCCGGGTTCAGGCCGCTTTCCACCAGATAGTCGTCATCGTATTTGACAGACTGGCGGCAGTGCGGACAGATAACGCGCACCAGGCGCTGGGCGAGAATGCAGTTCAAGGAGGAAACGAAGTTGTACGGCTCCACGCCCATGTTCAGAAAACGGCCCAGCACGTCCAGCACGTTGTTGGCGTGTACCGTCGTGAACACGAGATGTCCCGTTAACGCCGCGTTGATGGCGATTTGCGCGGTTTCCTGGTCACGAATTTCACCGACCAGGATTTTGTCCGGGTCATGGCGCAGAATGGAGCGCAACCCGCGCGCAAAGGTCAGTCCCTTTTTCTCGTTGACCGGAATTTGCGTGATGCCTTTGATTTGGTACTCCACCGGGTCTTCGATGGTGATGATTTTGTCTTCGTCGTTCTTGATCTCGCTCAGGGCCGCGTACAGCGTGGTGGTTTTACCTGATCCCGTGGGACCCGTCACCAGCACCATGCCGTACGGCTCCTTGATATAGCGGCGGAATTTGACAATATCACTTTCCCCGAAACCCACCACATCCAGGGTTAGTTTCGAGAACTTCTCGCTCATCGACTCCTTGTCGAGCACGCGCAGCACGGCATCTTCGCCGTGAATCGTCGGCATGATCGATACGCGGAAGTCAATCAGCCGGCCTTTGTAGCGCACGCGGAAACGCCCATCCTGCGGCACGCGCCGTTCCGCGATGTCCAGCTCGCTCATGACCTTGATACGCGAGATGACCGCCGAATACCATTCCTTGGCAATCGGGCTCATAGCGTATTGCAGCACGCCGTCGATGCGGTACTTGATGGCGAGTTCCTGATCGCGGGTTTCGATGTGGATGTCGCTGGCGCGGCGCTCCAGGGCGTTGAAAATGGTCGTGTCCACCAGCTTGATAACAGGCGCGATGTTGCTTTCGTCGGAAGTCAGCCGGTCGATGGAAAGGTTCTCATCCGCGTTCTCGTCATCGCCTACTACATCGAGCGTGAAGCCTTCCGTGACTTCTTCGAGAACACGCTGGGATTGCTCGGTTTTCTTCAGCAGATCCGTAATCTGCGAGTAGGTGGCGACCTTGATTTTGAGCTTTTTGGCAAGAAGGACGGCCAGTTCGTCAATGGAAACGATCTGCCGCGGATCGGAAAGCGCGATCTCCAAAGTTCCGTTATGCGCCTGCAAGGGCACGAAATGATAACGAAACATTAAGTCCACGGGCACGGTGCGGAACAGCTCGTGATCGATTTTGGCGGTTTTCAAGTCGACGAAATCGCAGCAGTAACGGCGCGCGATGGCCTGGGCCTGTTCCCCTTCCTGATTAACGTCTACTGGTTTGACCGTATCGATTATTGTCATGAAAAATTACCTGATGGTGTCCGCAAGAGAAAAGATAGGCAAGTAAAGGGCCACCAGCACAAAAGCCACAAAGACACCCATAAATATCATGATGACCGGTTCAATCAGCGAAAGCAGCGCGGTCATGCGCGTCCCCACGTCCTCCTCATAAAACTCCGCGACGCTGCTCAGCATTTGCGGCAGCGCGCCCGTTGACTCGCCCACTTCCATCATGTCAACGGCCAGCGGGGGAACAATTCCTGTTTTCGCCAAAGAGGAAGAAAGCGTTTTGCCTTCGCGCACCGACACCGCCGCCTTATCGAGAATCTTTTTCAGCAGCACGCTGCCGAGCGAGCGTCCGGCTGTTTCCATGGCCTGCACCAGCGGAATACCGCCGACCAGCAAGGTTCCCAGCACGCGCGCCAGTTGCGCTACCTGATACTTGGTCCAAACCTCGCCGAGGAGCGGCATCTTCATTTTGACGCGGTCCAGCGTTTCCTGGGAACCGGGACGCCGCGACCACAAGTACGCCCCTGCGATTGCCACAATCAATAAACCGATGCCGGCCAGCACGTAGGCGCGCGCGGTGGTGCCGACGGCAATGAGGATCGTGGTGGCAAGGGGCAATGTTGCGCCCATGCTGTTGTAAAGCGTCGCGAAGTTCGGCACCACATACGTTACAAGAAAGACAATAAGGCAGATCACCAGGAAGATCAGAACCGCCGGATAGAGAAGCGAGACCAGCAGCTTTTTTCGCAAGGTTAACGTGAGCCGCTGATACGTGATATAGCGGTCAAGCACTTCGACCAGCGAACCGCTCTTCTCACCGGCCAGAACGGACGAGATATAGATAGCGGGAAAAACGTTCTGATGCGCGAAGGCGTCCGAAAGAACCGTTCCGGTTTTCACTTCCGTGCGCACGGCTTGGATGTGCCGCCCTAGTTTTTCGTCGGTAAGCCGGTCCGCTAGCAGGTCCAAGCCTTGCAGGATAGGCAGTCCGGCGCGAATTAGGGTGACGAACTGCTGGTTGAAGATCAGGAACTTTTCAAGATTAACGGTTTTGCCGCGCTGACCGATTCCGCCCAAGCGGGCGCCCAAATCCTTGGCGCGCACCGAATAAACCAGGTAGCCCTGCTGCGACAAGCGTTCACGCGCCTCGCGTTCACTGGGCGCTTCCGCGATCTGCTCGTGCATTTGCCCGCGCCCATCGGCGTAGCGTAAAAGGAACTCAGCCATCGTTACTTTTGCGCCTCGGAGGACCGAAACTCAACCGTGTCAACGATCTGCGCTCCCGGCGGAACCGTGAAGCGGAAGGCGCTATCCGCGACGGGCGGATTTACTTTTTCGTCCTGAAAAGCGAAAGCCAGCAGGGATTGATCGCGGCCCGTAATCTTGAGCTGACGCACCGACCCATCGGGAGCAATCAGCATTTCCACGTTTTTGTACGGCACTCGATCACTCTTGGCAGCCGCTCTCAGCCAGTTTCCGCTCTCCCCTTCGCTGACGGTGAAGTCGCGAAACTCCTTTTTCATGTCCAGCTTTCCCAGAAGAAAAGCCAACGGCGCCCGCATATCTTCAGTGTCCTTTAACGGCACTTTTTCTACCCGGTTGTCGGCGGCGGTATAGAGATACACGGTTTTGCCGTCTGAAATGAACAGCTTGCCGGTTGGCCGGGTATAATCCCAGCGCATTTTGCCTTGTTTCCGCAAGGTCAAGGTGCCGGTTTCCGGCGAGCGCCCATGGCCCAGAAGAGTGTAGGTCTCGACGAACTTGACAGACAAGGTTTGGGCGCGGTTGTACCGCTCCTGCACTTGCCTGATCAGCCCGTCAGCGGGCACAACCGCCGCTGGCAGGCAAACCGAGCCCAACAACAAAGTAAAGATCAATCGGGACACAAGGTTCTGACGTATGGGATAGCCGCTTCGTTCAACTAGGGTGATAATCTTTCGACGGCCCAGCCGTTCTCGTGGGTTCGCCGGTATAGCAGCCGGTCATGCAGTCGGTTCTCGCGGCCCTGCCAAAATTCAAGGGCTTCCGGCTTGACGCAATAACCGCCCCACCAATCCGGCGCGGGCACATCCTCCGTATCGGCGTACCGCGATTGCAGTTCTTCCAGTTTCGCTTCGAGGGGCTTGCGGCTGGGCAATACCTCGCTTTGATGCGAAACTAAAGCTCCCAGGCGGCTGCCTTTCGGCCTGCCCCGGAAATACGTTTCGGATTTCTCGCGCGACACTTTCGTGATGCGGCCTTCCACCCGTACCTGGCGCTCCAGTTCTCCCCAATAAAAAGTCAGCGCCACCTGCGGGTTGGCTTCCATTTCCCGGCCTTTGCGGCTGGTGTAATTGGTGTAGAAAACAAAGCCGTCCGGGAGCAGTTCCTTGAGGAGCACGATTCGTCCGGAGGGCTTCCCGTCCGGTGTCGCGGTCGCGAGGGTCATGGCATTTGGTTCTTTTAATTCAGCGGCTTGCGCCTCTTCCATCCACCGCCGGAACTGCCGCATGGGGTTCGGATCGGAATTCACCTCGTCGAGCGCCCCGCGCTTGTATTCTTCCCGCAGTTCTTCCAGCGATAAAGAGGCGACGGATTCGGTGGGGGAACCGCTCATGGTTCTAGTTTGGCATTCTCGTTTCGGTTGGTATACTGGGGATCGGCATGGTGTATCTTTTAACAACCTTGCACGTTCTGGTGTGCTTTTTCCTGATCATCGTGGTGCTGCTGCAAAGCGGCAAGGCGGCGGATCTGGCGGGCGCCTTTGGCGGCATGGGTTCGCAAACGGTTTTTGGTCCGCGCGGCACGGCGACGGTGCTTTCCAAGGCGACGGAAGTAGCGGCGGCTCTTTTTATGATTACTGCTTTATCACTGGCGATCTTATCGGACCGCAGCGCGCCGTCCACGGGCAGCGTGCTGGAAAGCCGCAAGCCGCAGACGATTCAAAAGAGCACCCAGCCACCGGCCAAGACGAATAATTATAATAAGAAATAGCTTTGTCACAATGCGGAGATGGCGGAATTGGCAGACGCACTAGCTTGAGGTGCTAGCGGGTAACACCGTGGGGGTTCAAGTCCCCCTCCCCGCACCATGAAAAATCGAAAGTTTTGATAGGCCGCTCTCCAAACAGGGTGGCCTTTTGCTTTGGTCGTGAATTACGCTGGAGACAGGGAACATTTGAATGACCGTTACTCTTGATCTCAAGCCGGAGACGCAGGCTGGGCTTGTTGCGCTAGCGCACAAAAACGGAGTGTCCCTGGAAGAGTATTTACTTGCCCTAGTTGAGAATACAGTTGTTTCTCAGTCTTCCAAACCGCTCACTCCAGAAGAACGCGCTTCCGTGTGGCGCGAAACGGCAAAGCGATTTCCAAATACGCCGCCCTTGTCTGACGAGGCAATCAGCCGAGAAAGCATGTATGCGGATTGTGAATAGATGAGCATCTTAGTCGACACTAATGTTCTGCTCCGCAGAGCGCAGCCCTCTCATCTTTCACACCATGCTGCCGTGGAGAGCATCGCGCGACGTTTGGCGCGAAATGTAAGCGTCTATTTCACCCCTCAGAATGTTTCTGAATTCTGGAATGTCGCTACTCGTCCTGCGGACAAAAACGGGCTCGGGCTTTCTCCTGAAGCTGTTGCAGCAGAAATCGATACGCTTGAAGAGCTTTTGATTCTGCTTCCTGATTCTCCGGCGGTCTACGGTGAGTGGAAGCGCCTTGTGACCATGCATAAGGTTCTCGGTTCAAAGGTCTATGATGCCCGGCTTGTCGCGACTATGCACGTGTACGGAATCAAGGATATTCTTACTTTTAATACCGCTGACTTCAAGCGTTACAGCAACATTAACGCACTTAGTCCCTCACTTTAGTTCAAAGTGGCAGCGGGTAACACCGTGGGGGTTCAAGTCCCCTCCCTGCACCATGGAAAATCGAAAGTTTTGGTAGGCCGCTCTCCAAACAGGGTGGCCTTTTGCTTTGGTCGTGAATTACGCTGAAGTGGATGGAACTCGCATGATAATCACACTAAATCTCCCACCAGACGTTGAACAACAATTTCTCGCCGAAGCGCAGTCTCAGGGTGTGTCTCCCGACGAATTTGTCCAATATATTCTACTCACACGAGTTCAGGACCGAGAAGGGATGTCGTCGGCGCACAAGCGTCCGTCAGGCAAAAAAAGTCTTGCGCAGTTATTTGCTGAATCGCCGCTCAAAGGGCTGGATTTGGATTTCAGCCGCAGCCAAGATGCCGGTCGGCCTGTTGAGTTATGAGCGGTTTCCTTCTGGATACTAACATTCCATCGGAACTCATCCGCCCCAAGTCTGAGCCGAAAGTTGAGGCTTGGCTGCATACTTGTGACGACGAGCAACTTTACTTAAGCGTAGTTACTCTTGGCGAGATGCTCAAAGGCATCACCTTGCTCCCAGACAGCAAAAAGCGCGATCAAGTCCAGCACTGGCTTGACTATACG
>JAABUZ0100002363.1_pt1 | contig 31606 bp, 29 predicted proteins | sample 5562091 | NCBI WGS metagenome assembly JAABUZ01 (sample SAMN12813069, study PRJNA571459) | rock metagenome | isolation source: Antarctica rocks | place: Antarctica: Victoria Land, Linnaeus Terrace sud | collected 2015-12-21
GGGGCGCGCGACCGCGCCCCCGATGTAGGCTTCGGCCGGGACGGGGGTGGGGAGCCATGTGCCGCCGGTCAACGGGTCGCCCGAGCCCACCACCGCGAGCGGGCCGAGGCGGCCGCCGAGCCAGAAGGCGAAGACGAGCAGGGCCGCGCCGCCCAACGCGTTCGCGCCCAACGCCCCGGCCTGACCGCGGGCGTCGTCAAGGACATCGGCATAGGCATACTTTGACACTCCACACGGCGCAAGCCGTGGGATTCTTGGTTCGGCGACCATTGCACCGTCGCCCGGAGGCGCTGATGTCTGACACAATCTCCCCAAGCGTGACTTCCCGCGTGCCCCGCGGTAGTGTCTGACGCCGTTGGGCGTCACGGTGGCTCCCGAAGGAACGATCACCATGTATAGTATACCACACATGGGTGACTGTTGACGCATCGCTTGTCGCGGCCCGTCGTTGCCACGATCCCCCTCCCCTACGGGGGCCCATCCCACGCCTTACGCCGTGGGTTTTCTGAGAGGTTTCTATAAAACAGAGCACGCAGTGCTGTCAATATGGCGTGGTTGTACGATGCGTCCGATGCGCCAGAGGTCCTATTGCCGTCGACGCGCATCTCCGCCATCTTTGGGCATAGGCTGGCTATACTATAGCGACCCTAAAGGTGAGCGCGGACGACCAATACGGTGAGGGTATGAGCAGGATCAACATGGAGACGCGGGCGGCCGGCGTCGTCGCGGACGGTGACGGTGCGGACGGCGCCGTCGCGCGGTGGCGGCGCGCGTGGCGGGCGGAGGTCGCCGCGGCCGACGCACAGGCGCTCGGCGACGGTGATCCGCGCCTCGCCACGCGCCGGCGCGACTATGGGAGCTATCTCTTCATCGTCGTCGATCTCGTGCTGGCTTTCGTCGTCGCGAACATCCTGTCGATCCCCGTGGTCGTGGGCGCGGTGATCCTGTTCGTGGTGAGCGGCCATAGCTTGACGACCACGGTAGGGCAGCGGGATTTGCAGACCGTGTGGCTGCAATCGGCGCAGTTTACCCTGGCCGCCCTCGTGGCGACCGACGCCGGTGTCCTGCTCGTGCTGTGGTACAGAAGGTCGCGGCTGCGCGCGGGCTGGCGTCTGTTCGGGCTCGGCGCTGATCTGCGACGCGGGGCGGGGCGCGCCGTTCTTATCGGCCTCCTGTTGGGCGTCGTGGCGCTCGTGCTCTCGTCGGCCGTCGACACTCTGCTGCAACGCCTGGGCGTGTATCGAACGTTCCACCTCGATCAGAACGCGCAGCAAAAGCAGTTGATCGACCCGCTGCGGCACGCGCCGCTTTGGGCGGTGTGGGGCGTGGCCCTGGCCGGCACCTTCGTCGCGCCGGTCGCCGAGGAGTTGCTCTTCCGTGGCTATATCTTCCGCGCGCTGGCTGTGCGCAAAGGGGTGCCCGTCGCGTACGTGCTCTCGGCTTTTACCTTCGCGGCCTTCCACCTCTTGCCGGCGCAGTTCCTGCCGCTATTCGTCGTCGGGTTCGTGCTCTGCTTCGCCTACCACCGCACCGGCAACCTGCTCGCCGACATCACGGCGCACGCTTTCAACAACGGGGTCGCCTTCGCCCTGTCCCTCCTCTCCCTGCCGTTCCATTTCTAGACAAAAGACTCCTGGGTCAATCATGTTGGGGAAATCACACCTGTTTTACGGCGTGACGGTCGGCGCGGCGGCCGTCGTGGCGCTGGCGCACGGCGTCCGGCCGCTACCGCTGGCCGAGGGGATCGCCGCGGGGGCGGTCGGCGGGCTGCTGCCTGACCTCGACGAGCCCAACTCGACGATCAGCAACGCGCCGCGCATCCTGGGGCGTCGGGCGCAACGGCTCCTGCGCCGCACGACGCGCTGGACCCCGCTGCGGCCCCTCGGTCTGCTGACCGGGGCGTTGATCGGGCTGGCCGCCGCCGTGCTCAACGTCGTGAGCCGGCTGCTCTCGCGCCTGGTGCGATTCGTCGCGGGGGGGCACCGCGAGGGCTCGCACTGGCTGCCGATCTGGGTTGGGCTCTCGGCCGGCGTCTACCTGCTCACGGCCGCGCCGCTCGGACCATGGATCGCGGCCGGATTCTGCGCGGGGTATCTCAGCCACCTCGTCTCGGACGGCTGTACGCGCGTGGGGATCCCGTTGATTCCCCGCACGGCGGCGCGTCTGCACCTGCTGCCCCGACCGCTGCGCGTGCGCACCGGCTCGGGCGGCGAGACCCTCTTCACGCTGGTCTACGCGCTCGCGCTGGCCGCGCTCGTGGCGTGGAGGGCGACGGCGCACATATAGATCGCTTGTAGAGGGCTTGCGGTTGCCGGCGCCTCGTTCGCCCACAGAGGCCGGTGTCGGCCTCTGTTGTTTAGTTGTTTATCGGTGATCTTCCTCCGCCCACAGGGCTGGGAGGCCCTCCAGAGGATCGGCGGGTGGCGCGAGGTCGAGTACATCGCGCATCCGCGCCACGTCCGCGACGAAGCGCGTCACTTCGATGGAGCGCGCCGGCAGGACGCGCAGGCCAACCTCCCGCGCCGGCAGACGCGCGATCCGGTTGGCCAGGTCGCGCAGGGGCGTGCCGATCCCACTTCCGACGTTGACCACCCGCCCGCCAAGGCCCGCCTCCGCCGCGCGCCGCAGGGCGGCCACGACGAGATCGACCGGGACGAGATCGAGCACCTGCGCGCCGCCGTAGATCTCCAGGTCTTCCCCATGACGCGCGCGATCGAGCCAGATTGGGATCACACGGTCGCGGTCGCCCGAACCGTAGACGTTGGCCAGGCGCAACACGCTCACGTCGAGACCGTACGTGTTCTGGAAGGTACGGCAGTAGACCTCCCCCGCCGCTTTGCTCGCGCCGTAGGCGTTCTTGGGATCCATGGGGCGATTTTCGGCGACCGGGAGTTGCTCGACCTCACCGTAGACCTCGCGCGAGGAGGTGAAGACGACGCGTTCGACGTCGGCGTCGCGCGCCGCGACGAGCACGTTGTACGTCCCGACGACGTTGCTCGTGAATGAGTAGTCCGTATCGGTCACGGCGCCGAGCACGTTGCTCTGCGCGGCGAGGTGATAGACGCGCTGGACGCCGCGCATGGCGAGGGCAACCGTTTCGCGGTCGCGGATGTCGCCCTCGATGACCTGCATGTCGGGCGCCAGTTTCGCGCGGGCGCCACGGCGCATGTTGTCGAGCGCCACGACCTCGTCGCCCGCGGCAAGCGACGCGGCCGCCAGATGAGCCCCGATGAAGCCGGCGCCGCCCGTTACGAGTACCTTCATGCCAGCGCCCCCGCGGCGGTCGTCAACCGCGGCGCGCCCTTGCCCTGATCGGCCAGGATGCGGATAAGCGACGCGACCATATCCTCGCGCATCGGCGAGTTCAGGGCCAGGGCCAACTGCGTCTCGGCGAGCCCGAAGGGGACACCCATATCGTAGCGCTCGCCCAACGTCTCGAAGGCCAGGTAGGGCTCGCGGGCGGCCAGCATGGCCTGCGCCGAGGTGAGCTGGAACTCGCCTTTCTCTCGCACGTCGTGCGCGATATTCTCGCCCAGGCAGTCGAACAACGCCGGGGTGAAGACGTGCATGCCGAAGAAGCACAGGTACTCGTCGGGCCGCAGGCCGGGCGTCCGCAGCTCCCGCGCCGCCCGCTCGGGGCTCGGCTTCTCGACCATCGCCGTGACCCGATACACACCGCTCCGGCCGCCACCGGGTCCGCCGTCGGGGGCGTCGACCGGCGCGCCCCGGACCGTGCCGAAGAGGCTCAGTAGGCGTTCGGGCGTCCGCTTGACCGCTGAGACCGTCCGCCCCGTGCGCTCGAAGACATCCACGACCTGTCGAGCGCAGCGCCGGCCGTCGGGGTCGGAGGAGACGTACACATGGTCGCCGAGCAACAGCAGGAACGGCTCGCCGCCGACCCAATCCCTGGCCGCGTAGACGGCGTGGCCGTAGCCCTCGGGGGAGGATTGGGTGACATAGGACAGGGCGCGCTCGATGCGCGCGAGTTGTTCCGACTCCTGAAGCGCCCACTCCTTGCCTTTGTAGGCCGGGAGCAGGTCCTCGGACAGGCCACGGAAGTGCTGGCGATACATCTCTTCGTCGCCCGGCGCCGTCACGATGCAGACCTCCTCGATGCCGGCGTCCAGCGCCTCCTCGACGATGATCTGGAGCGTCGGCTTGGTCAGCCCGTCGACATCGACGAGTGGGAACATCTCTTTCTGCACCGTGGTCGAGGCGGGATATTGCCGCGTCCCGCGTCCCGCCGCCGTGATAACCGCTTTGCGTACTTTCATCCACTCATCCTCGCTAATCGGCCGCCACTCTTGCTAATAGTCGTTGCAGCGCCGGCTCGATGTCCCGGCGCAACGTCCTGTTGGCGTAGCCCACCCACGCCACGGGGCTCGTCGTATCGAGAGGCGCCGCGAGCGTCTCCCCCCACGCGTCGGTCACGATCACACCCGCCTCATGGGCGATGATCCAGGTACAGAGATCGTAGGGGTGGCAGCACAGGCGCGGCGTCCCTTCCGACGGGTCGTGTAAGAGGGGGCGCAGGTCGGCCAGGAAGCGATCGTGTCCCACCATCAACTCGTAGAGCTGTCCGCCCGAGGCGATGTACTCGTCGTCGAACACCTGCGGCGATTCGGTCGGCGGCGGACCTAACAGGTCACGATAGAGGTCTTCCTCGAGCCGCGCCGCCGCCGCCTTGCCGCCAGGGAAAAACTTGCTGATCGCGGCGAAGCCGCCCGCCAGCGTCGTAGCCTGGCTCGGCCGTGGCGTGAAGGGAACGACCGTCCCGGTGCGCAGGTCGTGCGTCTCCGCGCCGACGCCCTCGCCGCGCGCGGCCCAGAGCACGTCGGCCAGAGCGGCGCGCGCCGTCGGCAGTTCGGCTTGCAGCGCCACGGCGATATCGGCCAGGGTTGGGTCGTAGTCGTCGGACGGGGGCGGGGCTACGCCGAAGAGCGCCCAGGCGCTGCGCTTGCCGTACATCAAGCCGCGCGTGCCGTCGATCGGGTCGACGATCATGGTAAAGGTAAGGCGCGCCGGGTCGGCCCCCTCGGGGAAAACGCGGCGTCCCCCCTCCAGCCCCTCGGCCACGAGCAAGAAGGGCAGTTCCTCACTCCACTGGGCGCAGTAGGCAAGCAACGCGCCCTCGCCGTGCTCGTCGAGCCGGAAGATGGTATCTCCGCCACGCTCACCCGTCGATGCGGAAAGCTCTTCGACGGTCGAGGCGCGCACGCCGCGCCCGACCGCGTCCCGCATCTCCAGCGCCAGCTCCCGTAGATGCGCCACGAAATAGGCCGCGCCCCGCGGCAAGCTAGCAGTCATGCAACCCTCCGTTCTCGTCGACGAGGGCGCGCCGCACCGGCGACGCCCAGGCCCCGTCGGAACTCCCCGCGAGCACTATCGCGCGGCGCCCGCTCCGTCGCGCGTACTCCGCGCGCACGTCTTCCACGGCGTCCTCTACTCCTGGGCCCGCGCCCAGGATGGCTACCGTGCCCCCCGCGCCGCCGCCGGTGATCTTGGCGCCGTAGAGGCCGCCCGCGGAGCCTACGTCACGGACGAGGTCCACGATCAGGTCCGTTTCAGGCGCGCCCAGACCACAGCGCGCGCCGTAGCTCTCGTGCGAGCGGTACATCGCCGCCCCCAACTCCACGAGGGCGGCAGGGTCGCCGTCACGCTCGTAGCCGTCCAGGGCGGTCAGGAATGCCGCGACGTTGGCCTGCTCCAACACCGGATGCGTCGCGCAGTCCCGCACGCGATAGAGCATGTCCGGCTCGACGCGCGTCGCGTCGTCCCCGGTCTCGCCATAGCGCGCCAAAAACGCGCCGCCGCCCATCTCTCGGGGCAAGAGCGGGGCGTACCGCGCCAGGAAGCGCGCGGGCGCGAGGTTGCAGAGGTAACCGCCGGCCGGTTCGGCGGGGTCGTGTGCGGTGATGATGGACCGTCCCATGAAGGCGGCGGTGCGCACGCGGCCGTACTGACCGCCGCCGACACGATGCGCCACGCCGCTGTCGAGCCCTATGACCCGGACACCGGCGGGCAGCCGGCGCTGCCCGAGCGCCGTGGCCGGCCGCCCGCCGGCGGCCTGGCAGCGCAGCATCAGCAGATGGCCGTCCCGTCCGAGCGTCGCCGCGGCCTGATCCATGATGCCGCACGGGGCGCCCGCCACGCGATGCTCGGCCTGCTGCGCCAGCAACGCCAGGCCCAGCGGGTCCAGATCTATGTCCCAGAGCGCCGCGAGCGCGCGCAGGGTCGCGACCTCCAGAGCGGCCGACGACGAGACGCCGGCCCCCGCCGGCACGTCGCTGCGTACAAAGAGGCGGACACCGCTCCCGGCGGCGAGGAGGCCGGTCGCGTAGAGCACGGCCAGGGGGCCAAGGACATAGGCCGCCCAGTGGGCGCCGTCCGCCTCCAGGGCGGCGCGCAGGCGTTGGGGCGCAGCGGCGACAGGGCCGTCGTCGACGACGGCCCTGGGGACGCGCGCCTCGGCGACGCTAGCGCCCATCCCATCCGTGCGATCGCTACGGGCCACGAGGAGTCCATCGCCGGTCGGCTGAGCGGCCACGCGGACGCTACGATCCAACGGCAGTTCCAGGACCGTCGCGCCCGAGTAGTCGGCGATCCCGCCCAGCACGTCGAGCCGCGCGGGAGCGCGCGCCACGACGACAGGGCGGCCGGGCTCGAAGAACCGCCCCGGCACGTCCTCTCCCCCCGCGACCACCATACCGTCTCTCCACGCCCCTATTTTAATCATCGGCTGAACAAATACAGGTATAACATGGATTGTACGCGCTGTCAATATTCGTGTGAATTCGTGTGATGGGCTTGATAGGCTGCCGTTCCCGGCGCATCACGTACACTGATGTGAGTGTTGTTATTTTATTTAAGGGCCGAACAAACATGGTTACCGTCGGTCCCGTCGTGGCGCGCAAGGTCGATGGTCGGAGCATGCAACAGGCCAACCGCGCCCTGGTGCTTGCGCTGATCCGCCACGACCCCACGCTCTCGCGCGCGTCGATCGCTCGTCAGACGGCGTTGAGCCCCGCGGCGGTCAGCGGGATCGTCGACCACCTGATCCGCGAGGGATTCGTGCGCGAGGAAGCCGCCGCGACCACGGGGGCCGTGGGGCGCCGCCCCGTGCGCCTCGTTTTCAATCCCGGCGCGCGCGTCACCCTGGGGATTGCCATCGACATGCGCCAGGTCACGGCGGGCCTCGTCGATCTCGGCGGCGGGATGCGCGTCGTACAGCGCGCCGCGGTCGCGCCGGAGGCAGGGCCGGCCGCGATCGTCGACACCGTGGCGCAAGTGGCGCGGCGCGCGTTGCGCGGCGTCGATAGCCGCGACGTGCTGGGCGTCGGGGTAGCGGTATCGGGCCTGGTGCGCTGGCCCGACGGCGTCGTCCTCTTTTCGCCGAACCTGGGATGGCGCGACGCGCCGATCCGAGCCATGCTGGAAGAGCGTCTGGGGCGGCCGGTCCTGGTCGACAACGAGGTGCGCGCCCTCGCCCTGGCCGAGCATTCCTACGGGGCGGCGCGCGGCGCGCGCACGGTCGTCGTCATCGACGCCGCGTACGGTGTCGGGGGGGCTGTCATCATCGACGGCGCGCTGTACCGCGGCGTCCATGGCGCCGCGGCGGAAGTCGGCCACAACATCGTCGAGCCGGACGGGGCCGTGTGCGGCTGCGGCAATCGGGGCTGCCTGGAGACGGTGGCGTCGGCCAGCGGTCTCATCGCCCGCGCGACGGACGCGCTCGACGCCGGGCGCGCCTCCGCGCTCACGGCGGACGCTCCGGGCGGACTCACGCTCGACCACATCGTGGCCGCCGCGCGGGCGGGAGACTCGCTGGCGTGCGAGTTGCTGGGGCGCGCCGCGACGTACCTCGGTCTGGCGGTCGCGCATGCGATCGATAATTGGGATCCCGAGCGCGTGGCGCTCAGCGGCTCCGTGGCGCGGGCCACTGGGCATTTGCTCGACGACGCGCTCGTCGGTGGGCAGCGCGCTATCCTCGACATGGGGCGCGCGCGCGTCCCCGTCGTGCAGGCCGCGCTCGGCGCGGACGCGAAAGTGATCGGCGCGGCGACGCTGGCCGCCGCCGATTACCTCGATGGACCGCTCCACGCGTCGTCGTAGCGGAGGCTCAGCTTGCGCTACGACGCCATTCCCGGTCCCTCCTGGCAGGAGAAGGGCTCGGCCACCGCGTTCGACGAGGCGCCCAGGGCCATCCATGCACCGGGTTAGCATGTCGCACCCCTATCGTCGTACAATCACGGTAACCCACCGGGTGTTAACAGAAAGGCTTATCCCATGACCCTCTCCATTAAGGGCAGACACGCGCCATGAAGACCATCGGGCTGATCGGGGGCATGAGCTGGGAATCGTCGGCCGTGTACTACCGCATCATCAATCAGGAGGTGGCCCGCCGCCTTGGGGGCCTGCACTCGGCGCGGAGCCTCATGTTCTCCGTCGACTTCGCGGAGATCGAGGCCCTCCAGCGCCAGGGGCGCTGGGACGAGGCGACGGCGCTCATGGTCGAGGCGGCGCGGCGGGTCGAGCGCGGCGGCGCCGACCTCGTGCTGCTCTGCACGAACACGATGCACAAGATGGCCGACGCGGTGCGGGAGGCCGTCGGCATCCCGCTCCTGCATATCGCCGACGCCACGGGCGCGCGTGTCCGCGCACAGGGCCTGACGACGGTCGGCCTGCTGGGGACACGCTTCACGATGGAGGAGGACTTCTACCGGGGGCGGTTAATCCACCGCCACGGGCTCGACGTGCTCATCCCCGAGCCGGAGGGGGAGCGGCAGGTCATGCACGACATTATCTACGACGAGCTTTGCCGCGGCGAGGCGCGGGCCGCGTCGCGCGCGGCGTACACGCGCGTGATCGAGGGTCTCGTCGCGCGCGGGGCGCAGGGCATCATCCTGGGTTGCACCGAGATCATGCTGCTCATCGGCCAGGAGGATAGCCCGGCGCCGGTCTTCGATACGACGACGATCCACGCCCAGGCCGCCGTCGACGACGCGCTGGCCCCAGCGGCCGCGGAGGGGATGGCCGGCGCGCGGGCGTGAGCAGGGACGACTTACCGCGCGCCGAGCAGCAACTCGGTGGTGAGTTGGTCGAGGCGCTCGTAGCCCAGGCCCACGGCCCCGATGCTCTCCACGTCGACCGTCAGGCCCTTCACCTGCTCGGCGGCGGCGCGGCTGTACGCCGCCGGGAGGGACGGCCCCCCGGCGCCGCGCCCCTTGATCTCGGCCAGGCACGCCTGGATCGCGGGGTCGGCGTTGAAGCGGCGGCCCTTCTCCTGGAGGATCTTGTAGGTGCGCATGCAGCCGGCCGCGAAGGCCCACACCCCCTCCTCGTCCTCGGTGCGCAGGGCGTGCGCGTCGTAGTGCTTGGGGCCGGCGTAGCCGGCGTCGTCCAGCAGCTTGACGAGGAAGAACGCGCCGCGCGGGTCGGCCTGCCCGAAGCGCAGGTCCTGGTCGAAGCGGCCCGGCAGCTGGTCGTTGAGGTCGATGTGGACGAGCTTGCCGGCGTCGAGAGCCTGGGCGACCCCATGGGTGAAATCGAGCCCAGCCATGCGCTCGTGCGCGACCTCGGGGTTGACGCCGTAGCCCTCGGGGTGGGCGAGCGTGTGGATGAAGGCCAGGGCGTGCCCGACCGTGGGCAGGTAGATGTCGCCGCGCGGCTCATTGGGCTTGGGCTCCAGGGCGAAGGTGTAGCCGTAGCCCTGGTCGAGGTTGTACTCGTACAAAAAGTTGAGGGCCTCCCGGAAGCGTTTGAGCGCCTCGCGCGGATCTTTGCCGGCGTTGGTCTCGGCCCCCTCGCGGCCGCCCCAGAAGACGTAGATCGTGGCGCCGAGCTCGGCCCCGAGGTCCATGTTGCGCATCACTTTTTGGACGGCGAAGGCGCGCACGCGGGGGTCGTGGCTGGTGAAGGCGCCGTCGCGGAAGACGGGGTGGCCGAACAGGTTGGTCGTGACCATGGGCACGACCATGCCGGTGTCGGCGAGGGCCTTTTTAAAGGCGGCGACGATGCGCGCGTGCTCGGGGGGTGTGGCGTCGAAGGGGACGAGGTCGTCGTCGTGGAAGTTGACGCCCCAGGCCCCCAGTTCGGACAGCTTCTCCACGATGTAGGGCGGGTCCAACGCCGGGCGGGTCTCGACGCCGAAGGGGTCGCGCCCGCGGTTGCCGACGGTCCAGAGCCCGAACGTGAAGCGGTCCTCCCGTGTGGGCTGATACGGATCGTTACTATCGTTACTCATGACGGCTGCTCCTTTGCTCGTGGCTGTGTGTGCTATCAGCCCAATTATGCGTTAAAGCGCTCGTGAACGGGACGGAACCCGCGACGCGCCGGCCGCCGGCTCAGCGCCCGATGTTGACGACGTCGCGCAGCATGGATTGGGCGGTGCCGAGGGGGGAGTCGCCGTCGGTCGAGACGAAGAGGTCGCCGAGCAGGTCGGTGCGCAGGAGCACGCCCATGCCGGCGTTGCGCAGGCGCGCCAGCGGATGGTCGAGCGGGAGCGGGGTTGGCGCGACGGCGAGTTCGATCCCGTCGGGGCCGCGTCGCGCCGTGGCCAGGAGCTTGAGCGCGAGCCCCTCCTGTCGCATCTGGACGAGTTCGGCCGTCGTCACCTCCCCGATCCCCTCCACCGCGATGTCGTCGAGCCCGGCGCGCGCGCCCATCGCGGCGCTGGCCAGGATAAGGATTTTGGCGGCGCTATCCCATCCCTCTATGTCGAGCGTGGGATCGGTTTCGGCGATGCCGGCGTCCTGCGCCGCCGCGATCCCATCCTCCATCGTGTGGCCCGCCTCCATCAGCGTCAGGATGTAGTTGGTGGTGCCGTTCGGGATGGCCTCGATCGCCTCGACGCGGGCGCCGTGCAGCGCGTAGTCGATGAGCTCGAGCGCGGGGGTGGGCGCCCCGACCGTGCCGGCGTTGCGCAGCGTGACGCCATGTGCGCGCGCGAGGTCCATCAGCTCGTGGTAGGCCACGACGAGCGGCCCTTTGTTGGCATTGACGACATGCATGCCGCGCGCGAGCGCGGCGCGAATGTGCGCGAGTCCCGGTTCGCCGGTGCGGACCGAGGTGGGCGAGGCTTCGAGCAACAGGTCGGCCCCGAGCGCGGCGGCGCTCTCGATCGCCGCGACCCCACCCATCCCCTCCTGGCCGCCCGGATGGTCGTGGACGCTGCCGGTCCGCGCCTTGGTGTCGAGCAGGCGCCGCACGTCGAGCCCCGCGGGGTCGGCCGCCGCGCCCGAGGAGTCGGCCACCAGCACGAGCGACACCGCCACGCCGCGCTCCCGCGCCACGTCTTCTCCTCGCTCCAACAGGAGCTCCGCCACGGCGCGCCCCACGTTCCCAAACCCCATCAACACCGCGCGATATGTCCGCATCTCACCCTCCCATAGATCAGGATACGTCAGAACCACCTATCGCAGGGCTATATGCGCCATGGGAGGCGCGTGCGCAGCCACTGGTAGACGGCCGGCGCGCGGTCGGGCAGCGAGAAAAGGGGTGGATCGAAGAAATCGCCGGGCAGGGTGTTCGGCGGTAGCATGTGGGCGTCCAGGATGCGCTCGGTCATGGTCACGCCGTCGCGTCGATATCCACTGACGCTGAGGGGCCGGCCGCTACGCCGGTCGAGTGCCAGGACGCCCGGGGCCAGCGTCTCGTCTGGGACACCCCTGGCGCCCGTGGTGCGGCCGGTCCGCCGGTTCAACACCGCGATGTGCGGGGTCAAGCCCATGTTGAAGTCGTCCATCACGAGGGGAATAGGGTTCGTCCCGGCGGGGACGGGCACGCGGACCGTGTCTCCGACTATGCGCGCCCGCTCTCCGTAGCGTTGCCGTAGGGACGCCAGGCGCGCTTGTAAGCCCCGCACGTCCTTAAGGGCCAGGAGGCTGGCGCAGGCGAAGGAGATGCCCCGCTCACTGCTCTCGAGGAGCGTCGTGTATGCCACTCCGCACGCTCCATCGGGCCTCCGGCCCAGCGAGATGACGTACCAGGGCTGGCCCAGGCGGCCTATGGGCTTATCGTCGGCGACGAGACGGGGGCCGAAGGGCGACGGGAGCGCCTCGGCATAGAAGACGCGGCCGCCCGCCGCGTCGATCCAGTACTGGATGTCCATCGGCGGCTGGCCCGGCCCTATGTACGGCCCTAACGTCAGATGCAGATAGAGCACGGGGCCCTCGTGGCGCGCCGGGCGCGTCAGGGCCACGACGCCCAGCGCGAACAGCGCCGCCACAAACAGCGGGAGGACACGACGGCGGCGAGACCTCATGGGGCGAGACCTTTCGCTGGTCGAAGGGCGTTAGCGGCGGCCGCCGCCGCATAGCGCGCGCATGTCGTACACAGCGAGGATAGGGTCAGTCGGGGCTACAGTCAAGCCCACGGCTCGTGAATCGTCGATGGGTGAGGGAGAGGATACGGGGGATGCCGGCGCCCCCGGTACCGAGGCGGCTGTTTTAGCGCGGGTACGGTGGAGCGCGTGGCGGCCGGGAGGTTAGCCGAGCTTGCGGGTGCCGTAGGTGATACGCTTGACGCTCTCGTCGTCGGCCCGCTCACCGGCGGCGACGCGCGACGCCTCGGCCAGCGCGACCGCGGCCAGGTCGGCGTGCCCGGCCGCGCGCAGGTGCTCGGCCGCGGTGGTGAGCAGGCGCGTGCCTTTGTCCAGGTTGCCTTGTGTGGTCAGCTCTTGCCAGGCTTGCTGCTGCAGGCGGTGGATCGTCATGTGGCGCACGGCCGCGGCGACGCGCGGGTCCGTGATGGGCGGCGCCTCGGCCTCGGGCCCTATGTCCGTGACGAGAGGGATGGCGAGCGTCTCTTCCTGCCGCTGTAGGCCGGGGACATCGTAGCAGAAAGTGAGCGTGGCCACGGCCATGGTCGACGCGCCGGGACGGCGGGGGCCCAGCACGAACTCGATCAGCACACGATACTCCGTCGTACCCCCGATGTCGCCCAGGACGCAAACGCGCGTCCCGCCGTCGCGCGCCTGGACGGCCGCCCCTCCCGCGTCCTCGCCCGGTTGGATCGGACGCAGGACCGGCGCCACGACCGTGGCGCGCTGGAGCCCTACCCCATCCTCCGGCCGTACCGCGAGGCTGACCTTGTGCAAGGTCGTCGATTGCAGGCCAAGCACGCGGGCGCTGAAGGCCCGCGCCATCTCGTGGGGCGAGGCGATGTAGTCGGAGTAGCCGCCGGTGGGGGCCGCGATGCCGTCGAGGAGCATGCTGTTCCAGTCGGCGCCCAATCCGTACGCGGTGACCCCGACATTCATGGCGGCGGCCTCTGACGCGTGTTGCAGGCAGGCCAACTCGTCGCCGCGGGTTTGGCCGTCGGTCAGCAGGATGAGGTGCGAGAGCGCGCGCGAGGCGTTGCGCGCGCTCTCGGAGAGCCCGGCCGCGAGCCCGCGCGCGATCTCGGTTCCGCCCCGGCAGTGGATGGCGTCGATGGCCCCATGTACCAGAGCCTTGTCGCGCAGCGGTTGGGCCGGGAGCAGCACCTCCGCGCGGTCGCCGAAGGTGACGATGGAGAGCAGATCCTCCTCGTCGAGCCCATCTATGATCTCGCGCACGGTCTCCTTGAGTTGGTCGACCTTCCCGCCGCGCAGCATCGACGAGCTGTGGTCGAGCACGAGGCACAGGTTAAGGGGCACGCGCGGGAAGACGACGTGGTCCGAGGCGCGTAGTCCCACGAGGGCGTAGTACATCAGCGGGTCGTCGCCCGCCGGCACGCCGACGCTGCCGGTGATGACCTCGGCGCGCGCGGCGACCGGGCCGCCGCCGAAGACCCATGGAGTCGGGAGGGAGCCCGTCCAGGGGTGCGCGCGCCCGGCCGTGGCGCCCGTCCCCCCGGCCGTGGCGCCTGTCCCCCCGCCCAGCGGGGCGCCCGTGCCGAGGGCGCCGGACTGCCGCATCGCGCCGGAGCGGTGGAAGGCGCGACGGCTGCCCGTGCCGGGTAGGCCCGGTTCGGCCACATTGAAGCGGGCGCTTGCGTCGAGAGAGCCCGACCCCGGCGTGTCCAGGCGGCCGCTGGTGTCGGTGGTGATCGGCGTACGAGTGTTCGGCCGAGCGTCGATATCGCCGGAAGTGGACTCGACGACCGACGCCTCCGCGCGCGTTTCCTTAACCGAGAGGGACGTCGATTCGAGTTCGTCGGGCGCCTGATAGAAAACTTTGAGGCGCTCGTAGGCGTGGCGCAACGCGGTGAAGCGATCGAGGGCCGCGGGATCGTCCGGGTTCATGTCCGGATGGTGCTGGCGGGCCAGACGACGGTACGCCAATTTCACGTCGTCGAAGCTGGCCTCCCGGTCGAGGCCCAGGATCTCGAAGGGATTGGAGGACATGTCGGGTGGTGCGGGCATGGGCTGCACGTGCGACCTCTGTCGTTGATGATGTCTAGAATATTATTACTATAGGTATACGCGCTCGCCGCGCGCCCGGCACTAGCCTATTCGGGGGACCAGGCTCAGATTGTCACGCAACGGTACGCGCGTGCGCGTCTGAGTTGAGACGCTACCCCCCTGTCGGCGCATCGGGGTCAGGGTGAGGGTGGGGCTAGGACCGTGGGCGCCGATACAACATGGCGACGGTATCGGCCTGGGCACGGATGGCTGTGATGAGTTCGGGAGGGGACTCCACGACGACGTCGGGTCCAGCCGCCAGGAACTGGCTCGCATACCACGCGACCTCGGAGCGTGGTATGGCGCCCTCGATCACACCCCCGCCGCGTCCATCCGGCCGGATCGGGCCGAACAACGCCCGCAGGTCGTAGCTCAGCAGGCCGCGCGGCGTGACCGTCGCGCGTAGCGGTAAACCGCGCCCGTCGTCGCGCTCGACCACATCGAGCCACCGCGCCATCGGGATGTGCGGCGGGCGAGCGTGATCGCCTTCTACCCGCGCGAGCGCGACGACGCGATCGGCGCGCAACGACACGTTACCGCCGCGCTTCTCGTCGTGGCAGGCGCAGTACCAGCACCCGCCCATCGCGTACACGCCGAACGGGAAAATGATCCGCTCCGAGCGGCCGGATTTCGAGTCGTACACGACGCGCAGGTGCGCCCTGTCGAGCGCGGCCCGCAGCAGGTCGCCGAGCAGGGGCGCGGGGTCGCCGACCGGGCGCGCGAGGATGGCCACGTGGCGGCCCAGGCGCTCTAGTTCGCGCACGGCGTCGGGCGACAGGGCGGCGCGCAACTTCGTGGCCGCGGACAGCCCCGCGCCCTCGGCCACGAAGGGCGGCGGGGCGTAGCGCGCGAAGGCGTCGTACGACAGGAGCACGCCGAGCGCCTCGTCGACCGTCAGCGTTAGCGGGGCCAGGTGCTGGTCGCGCGCGAGGGTGTACCCGCCGCCCGGCCCCGGCGCGGCGGCGAGGCGGACGCCCAGGTTGGCGAGCGCCCGCAGATCCCGTTGCATCGTCCGCCGGGAGACCCCGAACTCGTTCGCTAACTCCTGTGCGGTGAGGCAGGGCGCGCCCCGCAGTCTGATCAGCATCTCCAGCAACCGTGCCACGCGCGCCACAACTCCTCCTCGATTACCCCGAAATGGCGACATGATCTGTCGCCATTGTACGCTATGCTCCTTATGTGATCGGGGCTGTGGGCGGTTGCGACGGGAGGAGAGATGGATACGAAACGCGACGAGACGGGCGCCGTGGACGCTCGACGGGAGGCCGAGGCCAGGCTGCGTGCGATCCCCAACGTGGGGCCGGCGATCGCCGGCGATCTGATCAGGCTGGGCATCACGCGCCTGGACGATGCGGCCGGTCGGGACGCGGATGAGATGTACAGGGCGCTCTGCGCGATGGACGGAGTGCGCCATGATCCGTGCGTGCGGGATGTCTTCGCGGCGGTGGTCGCCTATGCCAACGGCGAGGAGGCGCGGCCGTGGTGGGCGTTCACGTCCGCGCGCAAAGCACGCGATGGACAATCAACCAGAACAGGGAAGATTGAAACGACATGTGGCGACGTTCGATCGCCGAGGAGGAACCGATGATCGAGGGATTACGCACCGTGATCTATCCCGTTGCCGACCTGACGCGGGCCAGGGCCTGGTACAGCGCGCTCCTGGGGCAAGAGCCCTACTTCGATGAGCCCTTCTATGTGGGCTATACGGTCGGCGGGTTCGAATTGGGGCTCGATCCGAACGGCTCGCCCGGCCCGGCCGAGGGCGGCGGGCCGGTGGCCTACTGGGGCGTACCGGATATCGATGCCGCGTACCGTCGATTACGCGAGGTGGGCGCGGGCGAGCGCGTCCCCGTCCAGGATGTGGGCGGCGGCATCCGCACGGCTGTCGTGGCCGACCCGTTCGGCAACGCCCTCGGGATCATCGAGAACCCCCACTTCCGCGCCGAGAACGTCCGCTAGCCGGGGGATATTCGGCGGCTACTCGGCGACGCGCTCCACGTGTACGTCGTCGCGGTACGTCTCGGCTATACCGGCGACGATGCGCGCCGCGCGCCGTTTCTCGGCGGAGGGGAGATCCTGCAACTGAGCGAACGCCGTGCGCAGCCGTAGGTCGATCGCGTCGGACGGACGCTCGCGGTAGGGCCAGAGTTCGGCCAACTGCAGGATTTCCGTGGGGCTGACTTCGAGCGCGGCGCATAATCCGATGAAAGTCCCGAGCCGCGGCTCGGTCGTCGCCCCGCTGAGCAGGCGGTAGAACGTGGCGCGATCGTAGTCTTTATCCCCCGCCAGCCGGCGCGCGACCTCCGCCGTCTGCAGTCCGCGTGTGTTCATGATCTCTTTGATAGCCTTAACTAGCGACACGTCGTCCTCCTTCTCTATAGCGGCCCTGCCTCTATCGGGATGCCTACCCTCTATATCGGCATACTAGTCGCAATTCTTCAACAATTCGTCGAAAAAAACAAGGCGGCGCGGGCAACTCGTCGAGCGCCCGCGCCGCCTGACGTAGAAAAGGGACGCGTAATAGCGTCACAACGGCGCGTGACGCCTTGTCTGGGGACGGTCGTGCAAGCGTCGTATAAGAGGGGTAACCGCCGCGTTTGGGCGGCGGAACGAGCGACAAACAAAAGGTTTAGCCCGCCGCGTCGGCGCGGTGGTTTTGGGGGCTCGCGGCCGGGGAGGGCGCATGACCGGGGAGGGCGCGCGTGTACATGGCCCCCCGGCCGATCCCGTGACGGTCGAGCACGCCCTCGTCGACGAGATCCTCGAGGCTGTCCTGCAGCCAGCTGGCCTGAGGGTCGTGGATGGCCTGCGCGATGTCGTCCACCGTCCAGCCGGCGGCGCCGCCGGTCGACAACAAGGCGACGATCGTGTCCCGCACGTCCGCGTCGTCTCCCTTCCGCCACCCCTTCACAGTCATGTCCATCGTCGTCTCCTTCCGCCGGGCGCGATCGTGGAGATGGTCCCTCCACCTCTTCCATCGCGGGCGACGCGCGATGCGGCGCCGCCGCGTATCCCGCGATCCGGTTGCAGGTAGTACAGGCATGAAGTATGCCAGGGCGCCAGGTTTGTCAGGATGCGCCCTTCAGACCCTATCGTTTGGTACGGTCCTTCAGGGCCGGCCTACGAAGCTAGCTCGTAGAGCCCAAGAGCTTTAGTGGTCCGTCCGGTAAGTAAGCCACGCAAAATAGAACTGACCGTGCAGCACCTTATGCCTACCTCCACGCTCGTAAGCCGCGACCGAAGGCGCTGGACGACGCGAAAATCAGCGACTAGGACTTACCGGATGGACCACGTAGCGCTACGTCGCACATGGTAGCAGCAACCCTGCCCCTTTCGGGCTATCGCGCCCTGACCCCTCATAGCCTACGGTGGCACGACGTGGCGCGACCTGCTCACGGCCGCGGGGCTGGGCCGCAAGATATACCTGCCCATGCTGCCCATGTAGGGGTATCCCGACGCCGACGTGGTGGCGCTGGTGACGGCCGCGCATGCGACCGAGCCTTTTAGGCTATAGAGGCGCGCGCCCGCATCCCCTATGTTGAGGGGAGACGGGCGCCAGCCGGCCGCCAGAGGAACCAACGAGAGGGAGAGGACATGCCAGGGCCAGCGGATGACACGGCGCAGGTGATGCCGGAGAGGATGGAGCGCACACGCACGGACGCCGAACTGGGTCGCCTGGCCTCCTTCCCCGAGCTGAACCCGCATCCCGTGCTCGAGCTTGACGGCACCGGGCAACTCACCTATCTCAACCCCGCGGCCGCCCGGCTGTTCCCGGACCTGCCCGCACGTGGGCGCGCCCATCCCCTCCTGGCGGGCCTGGCCCTGGCAGCAGGCGCGCAGGGGGACGCGGACATCCCTGCGTGGGGATGCGAGGTCATGGTCGGCGCCGCCGTCTACCACCTGGAGCTCTCCGCTGTCCCCAACAGCCGGCGCGTGCGTCTCTACGCCCTCGACGTCACCGCGCGGGCGCGCGCGGAGGAGGCGCTGCGCATGTCGGAGGAGCGCTTCCGCTCGGTGACGCAGTCCGCCCATGACGCCATCATCTCCATCGACAGCGCCGGCGCGATCCTGTCCTGGAACGCGGGGGCGACCGCCATCTTCGGCTACGCGGAGCACGAGGCGCTCGGTCAGCCGCTCACTCTCATCATCCCTCCGCGCTATCATGCCGCCCACGCGCAGGGGGTGGCGCGCCTGATCGGGGGCGGCGCGTCCCGCGTCATCGGGCGCCCCGTCGAGCTGCAGGGCCTGCGCAAAGACGGCACTGATGTGCCCGTGGAACTCTCGCTGGCCACGTGGACGACGACGGAGGGCACGTTCTTTAGCGGGATCATCCGCGACATCACGGAGCGCAAGCGGGCCGAGGACGCGCAGCACCGGCAAGCCCGCGCCCTGTCCTTGCGCGCCGACGTGAGCGCGGCCCTGTCCGAGAGCACCACCCTGCGCGCCATGCTGCACCGGTGCAGCGAGGCCACGATCCGCCACCTCGACGCCGCCCTGACCCGCATCTGGCTGCTCGACGAGCGGGAGAACGTGCTGCACTTGCAAGCGTGCGCCGGCCTGTCCACCGCTCTCGACGGCCCCGATGCGCGCGTGCCGGTCGGCCAGTATCGCACGGGTCTGATCGCGCAGGAGCGCCGCCCCTACCTGACCGACGACCTCTGGAGTGATCCCCACCTCGGTGGCAACGCCTGGATGAAGCAGCAGGGCTTGGTGTCCTATGCCGGTTATCCCTTGCTCGTCGCGGAGCGGGTGGTCGGCGTGCTGGCCCTGTGTGCCCGCCAGCCGCTCGCCGCGGACACGCTTGATGCGCTCGCCGCCATCGTGGATGCCATCGCGCAAGGCATCGAGCGCCGCCGGGCCGAGGAGGCGCTCCGGCATCAGGCGCTGCACGACGCGCTGACCGGCCTGCCCAATCGCACCCTGCTGCACGACCGCCTGGAGCAGGCGCTGCGCGCGACCGCGCGGGACGCGGGCGGGCTGGCCCTGCTCCTCTTCGATCTCGACCGCTTCAAGGAGGTCAACGACACGCTGGGCCACCAGGTCGGCGACCTGCTGCTGCAGCAGGTCGCCGCGCGCGTGCGCGGGGCCGTGCGCGCCTCCGATACGGTGGCGCGCCTGGGCGGTGATGAGTTTGCCGTGCTGCTGCCGGGGGCCGACGCAGCCGGCGCCGTCGCGGCCACGCACACGCTGCTGGCCGCGCTCGCGCCTCCCATCGCCCTGGACGGGCAGGCCCTGGCCTGCACTGCCAGCATTGGCATTGCCCTCGCGCCCACGCATGGCGCCGATGTCGCCACTGTGCTGCGGCGCGCCGACGTGGCTATGTACGTGGCCAAACGCGCCGGCAGTGGCTACGCCGTCTACGACCCCGCGCACGATCAACACAGCCCCGCTCGGCTCACCCTGGAGACGGAGTTGCGCGCGGCGCTGGCCGCGGGCGCGCTTGTCCTGCACTACCAACCCACGGTGGACGTGCGTAGCGGCCGCGCCGACCGCGTGGAGGCGCTGGTGCGCTGGCTGCACCCCCAGCACGGTCTGATCCCGCCCGACCAGTTCATCCCCCTAGCCGAGCAGACCGGTCTGATCGTGCCGCTGACGCAGTGGGTGCTGGAGACGGCGTTAGCGCAATGCCACGCCTGGGAGCAGGCGGGGAGAGCGCTGGGCGTGGCCGTGAACCTGTCCATGCGCTCGCTGCACGATCCGGGGCTGCCCGAGACGATCGCCTGGCTCATGCGCCGCTATGCCGTCCCTCCGCAGCGCCTCACGCTGGAGATCACGGAGAGCGCGCTGATGGCCGATCCCGCGCAGGCCCAGACCATACTGCTCCGCCTCACCGCGCTGGGCGTGCAGCTCGCCATCGACGACTTTGGCACGGGCTATTCCAGCCTGGGCTACCTCAAACAGTTGCCGGTCGATGCGGTCAAGATCGACAAGTCCTTCGTGCAGAATATGGGCCACACGACGACGAAGGACAGCGCCATCGTGCGCTCCATCATCGATCTGGGCCACAACCTGGGCTTGGCGGTCGTGGCCGAGGGCGTGGAGGACCAAGCGACGTGGCAGCGCTTGCGGGCGGCGGGCTGCGACGTGGCGCAGGGGTTCTACATGAGCCGGCCGCTGCCGGCGGCGGCGCTGGAATGCTGGCTGGCGACCGCGCCCTGGGGGCGCGGCGCGGCGTCGGGCTAAGGGGCGGGACACAGGCGTGGCGCCCGTAGGACCGCGGCCAGGTTGGACGCCTCGGGGTCTCCGCCGTCTATGTGACTGATGGGTTGCTGCTCGCTTGCGCGGGAGCCCTCGGACTCGCTCTGCTTGGACGCCTTCCCCTTGACTGACCATCGTGACCACGGGCGGAGTGGGCACGATGACTCCCGTGCGCGGGAGGCACATCCCATCCCCTCGTCCGCCGACCGGCGGCGCCCCTGGTGACCCTACGGGCCGCTCCCGCTCCAGGATTGCGGCGGCCGCGCGCAGGTCGGGACCGACCACGTCCGGGTGCGGGGCGAGGGGATCGAGCACCTGACCGGGTCGGGCGACGAACGCCGCGGCGCACCCTGCGCGCCGGGCGCCCGCGACATTCCAGGCATGGGTGGCCACGAGGTGGATCTCGCCGATCGGCACGCCCAGCTTGTCCGCCGCCATGCGGTACGGCGCGGGCGCCGGTTTCAGGCGGCGCACCGCGTCCGCGGAGAGGGGTTGCTCGAAAAGGTCGCGCAGGCCAGCGTTCGTCGGTTGGGCCTCGGCCACCCGCGGCGGCGAGTTCGTCAGACCCAGTACGCCTATACGTCGTGGGTCGGCACACGACACGGGAATGGGGTGTGGCGCTGATTCCGTAGCGAACCCGGCTCCTCACGCCTCCTCGCCGGAAGCTGCCATGACCAGAATCCCGTTGAAAACGCGATCGATGGCGAACGAGTGCGTATGTGTGATCGCCAGACCGGCCGCGCCCAGGATCGCGTGCATCTCGCGCACGTCGCGGCTGCGCACATGCCCCCGGTCGTAGAGGCGAATCAGGCCGTCGGTGACGCTCCCGGTTCCGACACGAGGCCGGTAGTCGACGATAGCCAGGACGCCGCCGGGGCGCAGCACGCGCCGTGCCTCGACGCAGGCGACGGACGGCCGCCGAAGGTAATGGAGCATGCTCACCATCGTGACCAGGTCGATCGACCCATCGGCGAGAGGCAGGTGGGAGGCCGTGCCGTGCCACAGGTCAGCATCGACGCTGTGTAGCGTCGCACGCGCCACCCCCAGCATGGCGGAACTGACGTCGATGCCCAGCAGATGTGCCTGCGGCGCCCGGTCGTGCAGGCGCGCCAGCAACGTGCCTGTCCCACAGCCCACGTCGAGGATGGCGCGATAGCGATCGGGCACGAGGTGGTCAAGCAGCACCCCGAGCGTGACATCCGTGTAGTGGCGCCACCGCCGCTCGTAGGTCGCGGCCCAGCGATCATAGGTGCGGGCCACGGATGGGACCACGACCGAACCACTCTCTCCTCGGGCGTTGCCATTCACCCAGCCCAGCCTCCCCCGTCACGTCCGTCCGCCTCAATGCCTCAGTCAGAGAGCGCCCGATCGAGCGCCCGCTCCGGCCGGATGCATCGGGTCGGCATGATCCGTACCGGGTCTGGGATGGCGATGCGGCGCCCGTAGGTGTCATCTTCCAGGCTTGATGGTGGTGAATCGGGCCTTCGTCCGTTTTGGTGAAGCCGACCGGTAGCCGGAACTCCGTCGGTGGTGGGAGTTTCAATCCTGGCGGCCGTAGACACAAATGCGGCGTGTAGACCGTCAGCAGGCCGTTCTCCAGGTGCAACACAATGCCCATCTCCGCGCCGCTGAGGCCGCACCGTCCCCTCATCACCAAAACGGACGAGGACCCCTGTTCTTTGCTCGATCAGTGGCCCTGTAAAGCGGCAAACGCAAGAGTTATCTAGGGCGATGAGGCACGGGTGCCACGTGCAGCCATGCCAGCGAGCGTCAGTCGTGGCGTTCTTACTGCACCATCCCCCGCGCATAGCCGACCAGGACGGGCAATGTCGGAGGTAGACACTCCGGTCGGAGCGCGTAGGCCGTCAGACGCGCATGGCCCTCCAACACCACGAGTGGTCCCTGCTCATCCACACCGACCAGGATCAGCTCGGGAAAGACGGCCCCCGCTGCAAGCGCATCGGCCAGGTACCAGAAGCCTCCGTTGTCGACCTCGCAGGCCTCGATGCCGTGCCGGATGCGCGCGGCCGCGTCGGCGGCGCGCCGCGACCCGCCGGAGAGTTCGATCCAGTCGTCGTCGTTGAGGTAGCGCACCTGCGCCAGCTCGGCGGGGGTGATCATGCCACGGTACCAGCGCACGGTGGCGGGCATCGCCGTGAAGACATCGGCATTGCGCTGGTAGCCACGGTACACGCCGAGCAGGTGGCGGCGATACGTGTTCTCGTCCGTCCTGGCGCGGTCCGGCCGCTCCACGATACGGGGATCGCGGCCGGACCGCGCCGCGGCAACTCCAGGATGGCGGGGCGAAAGCGCGACGAGGCGATCTCCGTGTGGAGGAAGACGGCGACCATCTCATCCTCGTCGATCGGGTGCAGGTGCTTCATGGAGGACTCTCTCGGCTTCGGTGTGACACACCGGAGCGATAAGCTTGTCTCCGACAGACTGGTCGGGCGCCCCCTCAACTCAACTCGCCGGCCGATGCGGCACCGCGACCGTGCAACCACGCGACCAGATCCTCGGCGCCGTGGCGCCGGGCGGCGTCGAGAGGCGTCAGCCCGTCGTATCCGATCCAGTTCAGATCGGCGCCACGGTCAAGAAGATACTCCGCCACCTGGCGCTGTCCATCGTGGCACGCACTCCAGAAACCATGGGTGACCTCCTCCGGCGCGGGGGGCGTGGCCCTGGCGACATACCATACTCCTCGACGCGGGACAGCAGGCCCAACGCCGCCTGCCAGAGCGTCGTCCGTGCCCCGCGCTCGACCAGCCGCTGGGCCGCGTGCCACTGTCCAAATGCCGCCGCGTCCGCCAACGGCGTCCCGCCTCCGATCACCGTCAATGTCAGCGCCGGCATCGAGCAACCCGTCAAGCACCGCGACATCATTGCTGCTTGCCGCCCAATGGAGGGGCGTCTCCGCGTGCGGCCCCACGAACCGGCCATCGACCTCGGCGCCCGCCGCGATCAGCGCGGCGACGGTCGCCGCACCGTTCGGATAGTGGCCGGGCCAGTCCGTCGCCACATGCAGCAGGGTGCGGAACATCCCGCCCTCGCCGCCGTCGCTGCCGAGACGTGCCGCTGCCAGATCCGGGTGCTCGCCCAGCAATCGCTGCAGCGCCGCGAGATCGCCCGCATAGATCGCGTCGACGACGCTGACCGCGAGCGGCTCGTCGGCGCCCAGCGTTACCATTGCTAAGGACCCGCTCCACAATAAGTTCACCAGATTCGCTGGCCTCCTCACCGTGGATGTACCCGATGGATGTATAGGTTATTCAGGAGAGGGGCCTAAGCACAGGAGCAAAAGAATGACATGGAAATCACGCGGCCACCGGCAGGAACACGGGACACGCGGTGGTGCGTGCGCTGAAGAAGCGCACGGCGGCCTGGACTAGGTCGGCAATGCTACCAGCCAGGCGGTTGGCCGCGACGGCGTCCTTCATCAGGCCCCAGACGCGCTCGACGGGGTTCTCCTCGTGGGCGGCGTAGGTGGGCAGGCGGAGCAAGACGACGCGCGGGTGGGCCGCAGCCCAGCGCTGCACCACCTTGGCCGTGTGCGCGGGGGTATCGTCCAGGGCGCTGTAGAGCCGTCCCGTGGGATAGGCCGCCGCGAGGTGGTCGAGGAAGGTCACGCAATGCGCCGCCAGCTTGCGCGCATGGTCGGCCCAGAGCCAGCGCCCGGTCACGGCATCGAGGGCCCCGAAGAAGGCGTGCTTCTGGTTCTTGCCTGGCGTGAGAGATGGGCCAAAGGGCGCTATCCAGGTCTATCGGCGCAAGCGACGCAGCAGATCATCGCGGAGTTTGTCGAAGCCGTGGACGCCACGCGCCACCTCTGGAAGAACGGCCACGACGAGGCGCGCTATCCCTGGAAGCGCCCGCGCTACCGCGACGTGGTGTACACCAACCAGGACGCGCGGATCAAGGGCAATCGCCTCGTGTTGCCCAACGGCAGCAGCGGCACGCTGCGCATCCCCTTGCCGCGGGATCGCCCGTTGCCCGGTCGGTTGATGGACGTGCGCCTGTGCCTTGGGCGTCTCCTCTAGGTCTGTGAAACACCCGACGAGGTGCGCCGCCAGCAAACGGTCGTCGGTGTGGACCTGGGCGTCAACACGCTTGTCGCGGCGACGGATAGCAAGAAGGCGCTGCTGATCAGCGGGCGCGAGGCCAAAGCGACCGTGCAGTGGCGCAACAAGCGTCTGGCGTCGGCTGTGAGCAGGCAGTCCACAATGCTCAAGGGGTCGAATCGTTGGCGACGCGTGCAGCGGCGCAAGAAACAGATGCTCGCTAAAACACGGCGCCGCATGAACGACCTGATCCACAAGGCCACGCATCGCATCTCCCAAGAGTTCCCCGGCGCGACCTGTTATGTTGGCAAGCCGTTCAACGAGGCGGCGCGGAAGCTGAACGGCGTGTGGGCGCAGCAGGTCAGCCAAGCCAGCAACGGAAAGATCGCGCGCCAGCTTGACTATAAGACGAGTGGCGTCATCCAGGTCGACGAACGCTACAGCAGCCAGACGTGCCCCAACTGCGGGGCGCGGCAGACGTGCCGGCGCGTGTATCGCTGCCGGGAATGCGGGATAGTCGCCCCACGCGATGTCGTGGGCAGTACGAATATCCTGTGCATCGGCCTCCATGAGGAGATGCGGATCGGTCAATCCCTGGCACCGGAGGTCGTGTATGTACGGCCCGTCAAAGTATTCCGGCGCGAGCCGAATAGTGCGCTCGGACACAGCGGACATAGCGCGCCACGGCGCGAAGCCCACGACTTTTAGCCGTGGGAGTGTCACCCGAACGCCTCTTGCAGCGCGGCCATCCCGGCGGGGCGGCGGATGGCGGGGGGCGGGGCCATGGCCTTGAAGAAGGTTTCGTCGTACTCGCGCACGCGCACGACGATGGGCATGGGGACGGCGTGGCCCAGGATGAGCGCCTGCTTCTTCGTGTCGAGGCTGGCCAGCACGGTGCGCAGTTGATCGGCGCCGGAGACGCCGCTGAAGACGGCGCGGATGTCGCTCTCCTCGGTCAGCAGGGCGGTCAGGCGCGTGCCGAGCTGCGAGGCGACCTCCGGGTCGATGCCGGAGGGGCGTTGATCGACGATGAGCAGGGTGACGTTGTACTTGCGCATCTCGCGCGCGATCGTCCCGAACGAGGTGTTGCGCGCGGCCTGCGGGTTGAGGAACTTGTGCGCCTCCTCGATGCACAGTACCAACCGGCGCGGCTGGTCGGCCGGGTTTTTGGTCTGCAGATACCGCTCGGTGCGGTCGACCCACGAGGCGTAGATGCGGCGGGTGATGATGTTGGCGACGAGCATGTAGACGAGCGGCTTGCGGTAGCGTCCGAACTCGAGCACGACGTGCTCGCCGCGTTCGAGCCAGCCCATCAGTTCGTCGACCCCCCCCTGACCCGTCGGCAGCCGATCCTTGACGAAGTCGTACTCGCGCAGGCGCGAGAGCTTGCGGTAGAGCGCGGCGACCGAGGACTCGTTGGCCGCGCCCATCGCGGCCATGTTCTTGAGCGACTCGGGCTCGGTCTCGAGCAGCGTGCGTAGCCAGTCGTCGCCGAACTGCCGTTGCAGGATGTAGCAGGTGTCGATCATGGCGTTGGAGAGGCCGAGCTCGTCCTGTAAGAGCGCGATGTCCTCGATCTCGATCCCGTTGAGTCCGATGTCGAGGTAGCCGTCGACCTGCACCCCGCGCTGCGCCGCCGAGTGGCGGTCGAGCGCGTAGACGTGTACCTTCGTCCCGAAGAGCCGGCGCAGGCCCGGCAGCACTGTCCCGGCCCGGCCGCCCTCCTCGCTGGCCGTCTCCCAGCCGTACTCGGAGTGCATGTCGAAGACGAGCGCGGAGGCGACGTCGGAGTGGATCACGCCGCTCAGGATGAGGCGCGTCAGGAACGACTTGCCGGTCCCCGACTTGCCGAACACCCCGTTGCTGCGCTCGACGAGCCGCTCGAGGTTGATGCAGACGGGGATATCCATGTTCAACGGCATCCCCACGGCGAAGCGCCGGTCGCCCTCGCGGCCGAAGACGGCGTCGAAGTCCGCCTCACCCGCGTCGAACACGGGGGAGAAGTGGACCGGGATCGTGCGCACCGGCTGTAACTCGACGGGCGCCCCCGCCGGTAGAGGCGCGATGCCGGCCGCGCCGTTGGCGGCGTCGGCGTCGGCGGCCGGACGCGGGAGCATCAGCATGGGTGTGATCTCGACCTGGCCGAAGGTGGCGATCCCGTCGAGGACCTCGCCGGCGAGGCGGTTCCCGGTCGGCGGGTCGAGCAGCACCCGCGCGTTGGTCGCCCCGAGCTCCATGTCGGTGACGAGGCAGAAGAAACGGTTGTGCCGCCCCTCGATGACGACGAAGCGGCCCACGCGCAGGTCCTCGACGCTGCAGCCGGGCTCGAGCTTGAGCTGCAGCCCTTCGCTGAGCGAGCCGCGCGTGATCAGGCCGAGGGGGATGGGCGTGTGTATGTCGTGTGCGTCGCGCGCGTCGTGCATAGCCGTGGGATCAACAACCATCGAGCAACTCCAGAACGTTCATGACGCGCTCGTGCTCCGCGCCGAGCAACCGCGCGACAGCGCGGGCGGCGCCCACCAGAAAAGCGCGGTCGTGGCCCATCGCGCGGTAGGCGTGGTCGATCGTGGCCGCCACGACGTCGTCGGCGTTGGGGAGGTTCGCGCGCAGCACGAAGCGCAGGTAGGCCAGGTTGCCGTTGAAGCGCACGACCTGCGCGGGCGTGGCCGCGTAGACGAGCGCGTGCAGGCGCGGCGGGGTCGGGGGCACGCGCTGGATCGGCGCGCGCTCGCCGTCCCGCGTCGCGACATGGCCATCCGCTCGAACGGCGACCCCGTTGCCATTGGCCGTATAGCCCTCCGCCGCGTAGCCGTTGGCTCCATGGCCCTCCGCCGCGTAGCCGTTGGATACGTGGCCGTCGAGCGCCGGGTAGGGGGGCGACTCCGCGTCCGGGAGGGACGTGTCGTCGTCGTACCCGACGATCAGCGCGTCGAAGGTCGTGCGCAGGACCTGGTTGAGTTGCGGCTGGCGGCGGTAGACGTCGTCCTCATCATCCTCGAAGCGCCCCCACGCCACGGCGTGCCGTCCCGGCTCGATCGACCCGGTCTCCGTGGCGTAGCAGAGGGCATAATAGGCGGCGGGGCGTCCGCGCGACCCCCGCGGCTCGCGCGCGCCGTTGGTCGTGTCCGGCCCCGCCTGCACGCGCAGCAGCGAGCCGAACGGGGGGGCGGCGTTGAGTTCGTAGCTCTGCGCCGCGAACGTCGTCGTCGTGACCGTCACGATCTCGCCAACCTTCATACCGCTCTCCGGTTCTTGCTCAGGCGCTTGGCGCTCAGTTCGGCGGGATGGTCGGCGCTGTTGAGCGCCTCCATCACCATGCCCATGAAGGCGTCACGGTCGGCGCCGCGGATGATGGCCTGTTCGTGCGCCTCGGCCAGCGCCGGCGGGTAACCCCAACCGCGGCGGCAGCCGTCGTAGACGACCGCGTGGACGAGGTCGAGCGTGGCGGGGTCATCGCCCACCCAACCGGGCGCCTCGACGCGCGCCACCTCGTCGCCGACGTGGAGGTACACGAAGGCGACGCGCGCGTCGGGGCCGTAGTACTTGAGCACGGGCGAGCGGCTGGCGAAGCGCGCCGACCGTTCGCCCGGCCGTAGGTGTTGCATGAGGTCACGGTCGGGCAGCGGCGCCAGGGCGTCTCCCGCCTCCGCGGCCAACCGGAGGAGGTTCGTCACCTCGTGGCCGTTGGGACGGCTGATGTAGCTGCACACGGGGACGCCGAGGCGGCGGAACTCGTCGAGACCCGCGCCGTAGGCGGCGATGGCTTCGGCGACGTACGCTTCCTCGGCCGCGCGCCCCCCGAGGCGCCACAGCAGCAGGGTCCCGTCCATCACGACGACGACCGGCCCGCGGCCGCGGAGCGCGCGCGCCAACTCCAGGGCGCGCTCCTGCTCGGCCAGCGTGCGCTTGAGGTCGAGCAGCGCCCCCTGGATCGCGACACGCGTCTCCGTGCCGCCGTCGAGATAGAGATCTTCGTCGCGGTAGTAGAGCGCGGCCTGGGCGGAGAGCGCCGCGTCGGGTGCCGCCCCGTAGCGGATCACGGCGGCGCCGACGTTGATGAGATAGCACTGCGCCAGGCCATGCCGGTCGAGGTCGATGCTGCTCCCATCGGTCGCGACGATCGTCGCGTCGGGCGGCAGGTCCGGGGATGGATGGGCCGCGCACAACGGCTCCAGCGGCTCGGCCACGAGCCAGGGCTGTTCGGCCCGCACGAGCTCGCGCAGCGCGTCGAGCCGCTCGGCGCCGCCCCATTCGCGCATCAAGCCAAGGGCAACGTCGCGCTGCCGCGCCAGCGCGCGCCGACGCGCGCCGACCTCGTAGGCCATCTCATGGACCTGTGGGGCGACCTGGAGGAGGTTAAGAGTCATAGTTGTCTGTTGCGCAGCGTATCACGGCCGCGCGGACGCGGCCGCACGCTTATCCACAGGCTTCAGGCTTCCGTCCTGTCACAGACGCCGCGTCCTGTCACAGACGCTGTGTCCTGTTACAGGCGCCGCGTCCCGTCACAGGCGCCCCGTCAGCCGCAGCAGGCCGAGCACGATGAGGCCGAGGCCGAGGCCGATGTTGACGAAGGCCGAGGCTCTCCCCCTAGCGCCGGTCCGTCCCGCGCCCGGAAGCCCTCCCCGCAGCTGGAGCGCCCCCAGCGCGACCCCCACGAGCCCTAGTAGGACCACCACGATCCCCAACACCACTGCCATGGTCCCTTTCACGCGTTCGTCGCCATCGTGCGCTGTCACAAGTGTAGCAGGGGGGCGAACGCTCCCCGCTACGAGGATGACAGCGCCGTCGCCGGGTCGCCGGCCGCCGCGTCGACTATCTGACGCATCCGTGTGGCGAGGCAAGCTAACCTGTCTCACGGGCGCCTTAAACAGCCTGTACGAAACAGCCAGCGCGGGAGATAGTATAATGAGCCAACAACTCGCCTACTGAGGGTACGCCTGACGTACCCAAAACGTCCTGGCATTATCCCGACGCATTCGATCTTTGCGACACCCTTTTAACAAGGCGAGGGAAGGAGGCGTCAGGCACGACCAACGTTCTACGCGTTGCTCGCCTTTTGCGGACTACTTTTTGTCCTGCCGGAGACTTTGCTAAGGGGAATACCTATGACCGTTGTGTTTAGCCACGCGCGCAAACCAGCAGCTGTGCTCGCCGCAGTTTCACTCACAGGTCTTGGACTCTTGACCGGCGCCACGCCACGCCACGCACCGGCCATTCCGAACGGAGGGACGATCGTGGCGGCTGAGGCCGATACCCCTGATTCGCTCAATCCCTATCTCAATCAACAACTCTCCACTGCCGACATCGATTCCGCAATTTTTGATGGCCTCGTCAAAGTGGGCGACAAGGGCCAGTTTCTCCCCGACCTGGCGGAGCGCTGGAGCAGCGACGCGAATCAAACGCACTGGGTGTTTCACCTCAATCCTAAAGCTACCTGGCAAGATGGGCAGCCCGTCACCGCTAACGATGTCGTCTTCACGACGAATCTGGTCAAAAATCCACTCTTCCCCGCGACATCGACGCTGGGTTTCGATCACATCAAGACCATCAAAGCGGTTGGAAGCGGCGAGGTCGATATCACGCTGACGTCGCCCTATGCGCCGTTTCTGCTGAACTATGGCGCGGTGGGCTATATTCTGCCACAGCACATCCTGGGGAAGGTGGCCGTAGACAAGATCCGTACCGACGCGTCGTATAATCGTACCCCTCTGGGCAGCGGTCCGTTCAAGGCCAGCGAGTTCGCCGCCGGCGACCACATCACCCTTGTCGCCAACAAAAGCTACTTTCTCGGCGCGCCGCACCTTGCTCAGCTAATTTTCCGCATTGTCCCTAACAGTGCGACAGTGCTCAACCAACTGCGCACGGGTGAGGTAACTCTTGCCGGTCAAACCGCCGATCTCGATGCCCGCCAGTTCAATCAACTCAAGCACGTTTCCAGCCTGACCACGTACAATACGCCCGGCTTCAACTGGCAACACGTCGACCTCGTCGAGACCGGCTTCCTGAAAGACGTGAAGGTGCGTCAGGCGCTCCAGATGGCAACGCCTCGGGAGCGGGTCATCAAGGACGTTCAACTCGGCTATGGCACGCCACAATACTCGGACCAATCGCCGGCCAAGTCCGTCTACAACAAAGCCGTGGAGTCTTACTGGCCGTATAACCCGACGAAGGCCGCGGCTATGCTCGCGGCGGACGGCTTCAAGAAGGGGGCGGGGGGCGTCTTGCAGAAAGGCGGCGTGCCGTTCAACATGACGCTCTACGTTGACGCAGCCTTTGCCGCGCAAGTCCAGATCATCGAGATCTTGAAAACGGCGTGGGGCCAGATTGGCGTCAACGTGACCGCGCGCCCGCTCGATCCCGCGACTCTTTTCGGGCGGCGCGGGCCGCTGTACGACCCGAACCGTCTGAGCTCGTCGAGCATGAAGGCCGTCGAGTATTCGTGGATCGAAGGCGCTGACCCCGACGACCAGTTCTTCTGGAGCTCGTCCAAGATCATCAGCGCCAAAGTACAGTCCGGCGGCAACTTCGGCGGGTATTCCAATCCCGCCGTCGATAAGTTGATCAACCAGGGGTTGGCGACGACGGATGCCGCCTCGCGCAAAGCCATTTACCAGCAGATCCAGGTTATCCTGGCCCGCGACGTGCCGGACGTCTGGCTGTATTGGAGCAACGTGCTAACCGCGTCCACCAGCAAGCTGCACAACTATCTTCCTAACCCCGTCAACTACAGGACGGCGTGGAACGCCAAAGACTGGTATCTCCAGTAGAGGTCGACATGGGCCCGAGACCGGCGCTGGCAGATACGCCGGTCTCGGGCCGTGATCCCCTCCGTTACGCCACTCAGACGCGCCCATCCTAGTAGTCCGTCAAGCGTTATCTTGACAGTAGGTGTTTCGACGGGGCATCCTCATAGGGGTAGTGGCAAGGATACAGAACGGAGGATGGCTCGTGAATAAGAGGTACATCG
>JAABUZ0100002365.1_pt1 | contig 31584 bp, 28 predicted proteins | sample 5562091 | NCBI WGS metagenome assembly JAABUZ01 (sample SAMN12813069, study PRJNA571459) | rock metagenome | isolation source: Antarctica rocks | place: Antarctica: Victoria Land, Linnaeus Terrace sud | collected 2015-12-21
GCGAACCCGGAGGACCTACCTCCATCACTGGCACAGCACGGTTCGTGCTGGCGACCTTCTACATCGCCCCCACTCTCCTTTCAGGACACACGTGTCCGCACACGCTGTCGATCGTGGGCGCTGGGTGGCGTGGCGATCCTCGTCGTCCTCACGGGTGCGGCGGCGGTGACAGTGCTCGTCACCGGTGCGCTGGCGTCACCGGTGGCCGCTCCCCCGTCCCCCTGGGCCGCGGCCCCGGCGCCCCGGGAGGCGGCGGTGGGGCCGGTGGCCCCCGCGCCGGCGCCCGCGGAGGCGAACACGCTCGCCGGTCCGACGGGGACGACCGTGGCCGGCGACGGCCGGCACGTGGTCGGGGTCGACGTCGCCCCGGGCACCTACCGTTCGGCGGGCCCGCGATCGGGCGACGGTGGCTGCTCCTGGTCGCGTCGCACGACGTCGAGCCGGGGTACCGAGGCTGTCGTCGCCAGCGGGGTGTCGCGGGGCCCGGCGACGGTGACGATCCGCCGCGGTGACACGGCGTTCGTCACCCGGGGATGCGCCCCGTGGACGCGGCAGCCGGGCTCGTGAGCTCGGACCGCCGCGTCCGGGCGGCCGCCCGGGCGTGGGCCCCGGGACGGGTCACCCCGAGGGCGGCCCCCACCGCACGACGAGCTCGCCGCCCTCGTCGGAGACCGAGTAGGCGGCGACGTCGGCGACGTCACCGCCCGACACGCACGCACCGTCGGCGAGCCGGAACTGGTGGTTGTGTAGCGGGCACATCACCACGTCCTGGTCGAGCAGCCCGTCGGCGAGCGGGCCACCGCGGTGCGGGCAGGTCGCCCGCAGCGCGTGCAGCCCTCCCGAGCGGGGGCGGAAGACCGCGACCGGTTCGTCGCCGACGAGGAACGCCCGCCCCTCGCCGACCGGGATCTGGTCGACGGGTCCGAGACGCGCGGAGACCACGCCCTCCTGCTCGGCCACGTCGGCACTCACGATGTCACCTCCTGCCGGCCCGCGCTCTCCCGGATGGGCACCTGCGGCAGCCTGATCAGCGGCAGCGCGTCGTGGAACTGGCCCGGCACCTGCTCGGACTGGTCGGTCGCCCACGGGTCGGCGTACATCTCGACCGTCTCCTGCATCCGGGCGTCGAGTCCCTCCGCGATGCCCTCGGTGTCGTCGACGACGACCGCGATCAGGTAGTCCAGACCCATCCGCGGCACGAAGTCGTAGGTGCGTTCGAGCCAGTTGGCGTTCTCGCGGTAGTACTGCAGGAACCGCCCGGTGATCGTGATCGCCTCGTCGCGAGAGTCGACGGTGGCCAGGATGTCGCCCTTGCGTACCGACGCTCCCGCGGCGCCGCCGACGTAGATCTGCCACTGGCCGCCCTCGACGGCCACCAGACCGACGTCCTTGACCATCGACTCCGCGCAGTTGCGCGGGCACCCGGAGACGGCGAGCTTCATCTTCGCCGGGCTCTCGATGCCCTTGAAGCGCTCCTCGATGTCGATCCCGAGCTGGGTCGAGTCGCCGAGGCCGAAGCGGCAGAAGTCGGTGCCGACGCAGGTCTTCACCGTGCGGAAGCTCTTGCCGTAGGCCCAGCCCGACGGCATGTCGAGGTCGGCCCACACCTCCTGCAGCTTCTCCTTGGGCACCCCGAGCAGGTCGATGCGCTGGCCGCCGGTCAGCTTGACCATCGGGATCCCGTGCTTGTCGGCCACGTCGGCGATGCGCCGGAGCTGGTCGGGCGAGGTGACGCCGCCGGACATCCGCGGGATCACCGAGAACGTCCCGTCGCGCTGGATGTTGGCGTGCACCCGGTCGTTGATGAACCGGGCGTCGCGCTCGTCGGCGTGGTCGGCTGGCCACATCATGCGCAGCAGCGCGGTGAGCCCCATCTTCGACCCGACATGGTCCCTGCCCTCCGGGGCGAGCGCGGCGAAGACCGAGGAGACGCTCTTCAGCTCCTTCTCCCGAATCGCGGACATGAGCGCCGGCTTGTCCATCGGGATGCCGGGGACGTAGTAGCTGTCGGCGGGGTCCTCGCCCGCGACACCTCCCGCCGCGGCCACGGCGCTCTCCACGACGTCCTTCACCAGCCCCTTGCACGACCACGGGTGGAGCAGCGCCGGCTTGTCGAGACCGTGGCCCTCGAAGGCGAAGGCGCCCTGCAGGAAGCGTGGCGTGGTCATCAGGACGGGTCCTCCCGGGACGTGGTGGACGGTGCGGGGTCGGGGGGCTGGCGGGCGTCGGTGGCGGCGCTCAGCGCGACGGCGCAGGTCTTGAACTCCGGCATCCGCGACGCCGGGTCGAGTGCGGGGTTGGTCAGGTCGTTGACCGTCGCCGTGCCCGAGAAGTGGAACGGCGCGAATACGGTGTCGGTCCGGATGTCGCCGCTGAGCCGGGCGCGCATCCGGGCCTCGCCGCGTCGTGTCCGCAGCACCACGTCGCTCCCGTCCGCGACGCCGAGCCGCGCGGCGAGGTCCGGGTGGATGTCCACCAGGGCCTCGGGCTCGGTGTCCATCAGGGCCTTCGTCCGCCGCGTCTGCGTCCCCGACTGGTAGTGGCTGCGAGTGCGGCCGGTGGTCAGGCGGTACGGGTACTCGGCGTCGGGCATCTCGGCGGCGTCGCGGTGGTGCACCACGTGGAACCGTGCGAGGCCGTCGCGGGTGGGGAAGCGGTCGCGGAAGAGGCGGGGCGTGCCCTCGTGGTCGGCGCCGTCCTCGCCGCGGGCCGGGCAGGGCCAGAAGACGCCGCGCTCGGCGTCGATGCGCTCGTAGGTGATCCCCGCGTAGTCGGCCTTGCCCCCCGACGACGCCCGCCCCAGCTCGGTGAACACCGTCTCCGGGTCGGCGCTGAAGAACTCGCCGCGACCCAGACGCTCCGCGAGGTCGGCCAGCACGTCGAGGTCCGAGCGGACCCCGTCGGGGGGCTCGGTCGCCTGCGTGCGGTGCAGGACGCGTCCCTCGAGGTTCGTCATCGTGCCCTCCTCCTCGGCCCACTGGGTGCAGGGCAGGACGACGTCGGCGAGCTCGGCGGTCTCGGAGAGGAAGATGTCGGAGACGACCAGGAAATCCAGCGCGGCCAGTCGTCGTCGCACGTGCGCCGAGCGCGGCGCGGACACCGCGACGTTGGACGCCATGACCATGAGCGCGCGGACCCCGCCGTCGGTGCCGAGGCGGTCGAGCATCTCGTAGGCCGAGTACCCGGGCTGGGGCAGCTCGTCGGGATCGACGCCCCAGACGCCGGCGACGTGCTCGCGGGCGGCCGGGTCGGCGAGCATGCGGTAGCCGGGGAGCTGATCGGCCTTCTGGCCGTGCTCGCGCCCGCCCTGGCCGTTGCCCTGCCCGGTCATCGTCGCCCAGCCCGAACAGGGGCGCCCCGGGAGGCCGAGCGCGAGGGCGAGGTTGATCCACGCGAGCGCGGTGTCGGAGCCCTTGGCGTGCTGCTCGGCGCCCCGCGCGGAGAGGATCATCGTCGCGCGCGACTCGGCGAGCAGGTGCACGGTGCGCTCCATGGCCGTCGCCGGGACGCCCGTGATCCGCTCGACTCGGTCCGGCCAGTACTGGCGCACCGCCCGCGTGACCGCCGACCAGCCGGTTGTCCGTTCGTCGACGTACGACGCGTCGATGAGGCGGTGCTTGATGGCCAGGTGCAGCAGGGCGTTGGCGAGGGCGAGGTCGGTGCCGGGCACGGGCTGGAGGTGGACCTGCGCCTTCGCCGCGGTCGCGGTGTAGCGCGGGTCGACGACGATGTGCCGCGCGCCCCGCTCGCGCCCGGCGTCGAACCAGCGCATGGCGGGCGGCATGGTGTCCGCCGGGTTCGATCCGACGAGCAGCACGGTGTCGGCCTGCGCGATGTCGGAGAGCGGGAACGGCATGCCCCGGTCGACGCCGAACGCCTTGTTCGCCGCGGCGGCCGCCGAGGACATGCAGAACCGGCCGTTGTAGTCGATCGACGCGCTGCGCAGCGCGACCCGGACGAACTTCCCCGCCTGGTAGGCCTTCTCGTTCGTCATGCCGCCGCCGCCGAAGAACCCGGCGGCGTCGCGTCCGTAGCGCTCCTGCGCGTCGGTCAAGGCGGTGGCGACGCGGTCGAGCGCCTCGTCCCAGGTGGCCTCCCGGAACGGCTGCTCCCGTCCGCCGTCGCCGTCCCGGACCAGCGGCAAGGTCAGGCGGTCGGGGTGAGCGAGCAGCTCCGCGGAGGAGAGGCCCTTCTCGCACAGCCCACCACGGTTGGTGGGGAAGTTCGCCCCCTCGACGGCGAACCCGCCGCCGTCGGACTCGTCCCGCGGCGTCAGCGTCATCCCGCACTGCAGGGAGCAGTACGGGCAATGCGTATGCACCGGCGCGAGCGAGAGGACCACGCTTCCCCACGCTGCGCGCCGCCGATTGCCGGGCGGTTACGTCGGCGCTACACCTGGGCGAGGCGCCGCTCGGTACCGGCGCCCGCCCCGAGGACCTCCGCGACCAGCTCCACCGAACGGCGGCGCTCCGCGACGTCGTGGATCGACGTGGTGATCATGAGCTCATCGGCGTCGGCCTCCTCGACGCGGCGTCGCAGGTCGGCGGCGACCTCCTCGGGGGTGCCGACGCTGACCTTGCTCCGCATCGACTCGGCGATGTGGCGCTCGGCCGAGGACCACGCGTGCGCGGCGGCCTCCTCCGGGCTCGGCAGCGGGCCGGGGTGGCCGCTGCGCAGTCGCGCCATGGAGAGGGCGTTGGCGTCCGCGAGGGCGCGAGCACGGTCGGGGTCGGGGCTGCAGATCGCGGCGGCGGCCAGGATGACGTGCGGCTCCTGCGACCCGCTGGCCGTGCTCGGGCGGAACCTCTCGCGATAGATGCGGGTGGCCTGCGCCGGGTCGGCCCCGCCGAAGTGCCCGGCGTAGGCGAACCCGGTGCCGAAGTGCGCCGCGGCCTGACCCCCGTAGTAGCTGGAGGCGAGGATCCACACCGGCGGCAGCGGCACGTCGTCGGGGATCGCGGTGATGCCGGCGAAGGGATGCTCGGGCTCGAACCCGTCGACGTAGCCGAGGAGCTCGGCGTACTGGTCGGGGAAGTCGTCGGCGGTGAGGGCCTCCCTGCTGCGCCGCAGGGCGATCGCGGTGCGGGCGTCGGTTCCGGGGGCGCGCCCGATGCCGAGGTCGATGCGGCCACGACCGTCCGGGCCGGGGTACAGACCCGCGAGCGCGCGGAAGGTCTCGGCCACCTTCAACGGCGCGTGGTTGGGCAGCATGATCCCGCCGGAACCGACGCGGAGGGTGCGCGTCGCCGCGGCCACCGCGCCGATCATCACCTCGGGCGAGGAGCTGGCGACGCTGGCGATGCCGTGGTGCTCGGCGAGCCAGAACCGCCGGTATCCGGCGGCCTCGGCGGCCCGCGCCATCTCGACGGTGTCCCGGAGCGCGGACGATGCCGACGCGCCCGAGGGGATGGGGGAGAGGTCGAGCACCGAGAGCGGGATCCCCGGGGCGTCGACCATGTCCGGTGCAGCAGCCATGCCGGGTGCAACGGCGTCGGCGGGGGGTGGTGTTCCGTGCGCGGACCGAACACCACCCCTCGCGGCCGGAGCGTCTACGACGGCGCGGGGGGCAGCGTCACCGGACAGGAGGTCAGCTGATCGGTGGTCGCGGAGTCGACGTCGGTCTGCACGGTGGCGTGGAACCGGCTGACCAGCTGATCCAGCCCCACCGTGAACGAGATCTCCATGATCTGCTGGTCGTCGAAGTGCTCCGACAACCTCTCGTAGATCTCATCGGTGATCGGCTGCATCCAGGTGGATGTGCGCGCGAACACGATGATCGCCTCCTCGGCGGGGGAGAACATCCCCTCCGGGAGCGGGTCCGAGAGGACGTTGTCCATCTCGTCGTCGGTCAGTCCCGATGCTCGACCGAGCACCAAGTGGGTCGGCGTTCAATAGAAGCAGTTGTTGGCGACCGCGCTGGTGAGGTAGGGCAGCTCCTTCATGCGCGCCGTCGGCAGCGAGTTCTCGAAGTACACCGTAGGAACGCCGGCCGCGCTCGGGGTTGCGCCGCCGTGACGGCTCGGTGACGCCGGTCTCGGCCAGGACGGTCGGGCGCCGCTCAGCGCGACCCGAGCACCTCGAGCAGGTCGTCGCGGCCGAACATGACCGCGGTGTCGACCGCGGTGGGGTGCCCGGCCCACGGGTCGGCGCCGGCCGCGGCGAGGGCACGCACGATCGCGTCCTCGCCCTTGAACACCGCGCCGGCGAGGGGCGACTGGCCGCGGTCGTTGAGGCGGTCGACGGCGGCGCCCCGCGCGACGAGCACGTCCACCGCGGCCGCGTGCCCGTGGTAGGCCGCGAGCATCAGGAGGGTGTCGCCGTTATCGTTCGTGAGGTTCACCGGGACGCCCGCGTCGACGTAGGCGGCGAGCTGTTCGGCGTCACCGGCGCGGGTCATGGCGAACACCCGACCGGCGAGCTCGACGAGCTCGGGGTCGGCGGGGGACTCACCCGGTCGCGACGCTCCGGGGGCGGGAGCGGTCGGGTCCGGGGGCACACCAGCGCCGGTCATCGGCGCCGAACGTACTCGACCGTCGCGGATCGGGACCCTTGCGGTGTGGTACGCGCCACTACCATCGTCGGTGCCCCCACGGGTCCGGCGCCCCTAGGTGACCCGTGGCCTGCGAGCACGGAGGCACCGATGAAGGCACTCGTGTACCACGGCCCCGGCCAGAAGGCGTGGGAAGACGTTCCCGACGCCCGCGTCGAGGAGCCCACCGACGTCGTGGTGAAGGTCGATACGACCACGATCTGCGGCACCGACCTACACATCCTGCAGGGCGACGTCGCCGCGGTCACCGACGGACGCATCCTCGGCCACGAGGCCGTCGGCACCGTCACCGAGATCGGCGACGCCGTCCGCGGGTTCGCCGTTGGCGACCGCGTCCTCGTGCCGGCGATCACCCAGTGCGGGCGTTGCGCGTACTGCCAGCGTGGGATGCCCTCGCACTGCCAGACGGTGGGGGGCATCGGCTGGATCTTCGGCCACCTCATCGACGGGACCCAGGCCGAGTTCGTCCGCGCGCCCTACGCCGACACTTCGCTCCACCTGGTGCCCGACGCCGTGACCAACGAGCAGGCCATCTTCCTGGCCGACTCGCTGCCCACCGGCTACGAGGTCGGCGTGCTCGCCGGCGGGGTCCGCCCCGGCCACAGCGTCGCCGTCGTCGGGGCCGGGGCCGTGGGCCTGTCCGCGGTCCTGACCACCGGGTTGTGGGGCGCCTCGAAGGTCATCGCCGTGGACTCCAACAAGTTCCGGTTGGAGAAGGCGATCGAGTTCGGCGCGACCGACGCCATCGAGGCCGGGCCGGACACCGTCGCCGAGGTCATCGCCCTCACCGACGGGCTGGGGGTCGACGTGGCCATCGAGGCGGTCGGCTACCCGGAGACCCTGCTGACCGCCGCGGCCCTGGTCCGGCCGGGCGGGACCATCGCCAACATCGGCGTCCACGGCACCTCGGTGGAGCTGCCCATGCAGGACATGTGGATCAGCAACGTCAGCCTGACGATGGGCCTGGTCGACACCGTCTCCATCCCGACCCTGCTCACGATGGTCGCCGGCGGGCGCATCCCGGCCCAGAAGATGGGCACGCACGCGTTCACGTTCGATCAGATCGACGAGGCCTACGACGTGTTCACGAACGCGGCGGCCAACCTCGCCCTCAAGGTCGTCATCACCCCGGCGTGATCCCGCCGGCCCCACGACCTCCTGGTCCGGTCGTGGGGCCCGCGGCCCCGGAGGGAGGCTCAGGACGCCGCGGGCGTCGGCGCCGCGGCGGTCGTCCGGGAGCGGTTCATCAGCAGGACGACGGCGACGATCGTGAGCACGACCGTCGCGGCCCCGAACGCCACGAACACCGGGGGTACACCGCCGACGAAGAACGCCGGCAGGGCGGTGAGGCCCGAGAGGATCCGGGCCACCGCCATCACCCGCAGGGCACTGCGGCGGCGCGACCGCACGGCCACCACCGCGGCGACGAGGGTGATCACGCCCATCACCGCCGCGAACAGGGTGACCGCGAGCGGCGGCCCCTCCCCGTCGGGAGGCGTGGGGACGAGGATCGACGCGACGTCGACGACGCCGAGCAGGACGGCCAGCCAATAGCCGATCTTCGCGCGGGTGGACAGCGAGCTCATGGGGTGCTCCTCGGTTCGCGGTGAGGGTGTCATCGAGAAGGCTGCGACGTCATCACTCCCGGTGGCCACGGCTCGCGACCCCGGGCGGCCGGGCGGTTCTCCCGGGTGAACCGGGGGTCTGCACCCAGGGACAATCAGGGCGCAACGGTCCACTCTGGGCATCGTGAGCAACCCCGCCGGGCCGGTGCGGGTGGTCCTGGCCGACGACCACCCGGTGGTTCGGCGCGGGTTGGCCGCCCTGCTTTGGTCGGTGGAGGGCATCGAGGTGGTCGGTCAGGCCTCCTCCGGGCTGGAGGCCGTGCGCGAGGCTCAACTGCTCGCCCCCGACGTGGTGCTCATGGATGTGCGGATGCCCGACCTCGACGGGGTGGAGGCGAGCCGGCGCATCGCCGCCACCAACCCGCGCGTCGCGGTCCTGGTCCTGACCATGCACGACGACGACGAGACGGTGTTCGCCGCCGTGCGGGCGGGCGCGCGGGGCTACCTTCTCAAGGGGGCCGAGCAGGAGGAGATCCGCCGCGCCATCCACGCGGTGGTCGCCGGGGAGATGATCTTCGCGCCCGGCGTGACGGGGCACCTCCTCGCCCGCCTGTCCGGGCCGGCGACGCCGGCGGGCGCGTTCCCGGCGCTCACCCCGCGCGAGCGGGAGATCCTGGACCGGATGGCGGCGGGCCGGTCGAACGGCGCGATCGCCACCGAGTTCTCGCTGGCCGCGAAGACCGTCGGCAACCACGTGTCGGCGATCTTCGCCAAGCTCGGCGTCGCCACCCGGGCCGAGGCCATCGTGACCGCACGGGACCAGGGCCTCGGACGGGAGCCCGCCTCGTGAGCGTGACCGCTGGCCCGTCGACCGGCTCGGGGGTGTGGCCGGCCCGGCCGAGGGTGGGCGAGGTCGCCACCGTCCTCGCGGTGGTGGTCGCGGCGCTCGGGGTCCTCACCGGGGCGCCGGCGGACCCGTCCACGGCCGGCTGGGCGGTCGGGTCGCTGGTGCTGGGGGCCGCGTTCTGCGCCGCGGCCGCGACGGTGCGCCGGTGCGGTGCCCGCGGTCCGACGGGGCCGATGAGCGTCCTGGGCGTCGTCCTGCTCCTCGATGCGGTGGCCGCGGCCGGGGCGGCGCGGGCCCCGGCGCTCGCGGTGCTCGACCTGCGGCTCACGGCCGCGGTGCTCACCCTCGTCGGACCGGCGCTCGCGCTCACCGTCCCCTCGGGCCGGCTCGACGCCTGGCCGGACCGGGTCGCGGCCGCGGTGGTGGCGGTGGCCGGCACCGCCGTCGTCGCGGTGCCGAGCGCGCCGGTGGCGCTCCCGGCCGGGATCGCGGTGGCCGTGGTGGTGAGCGGGGCGGTGTGGGCGCGGTTCGAGCGGTCCCGGGACGACGACCGCCCCCGGATGCTCTGGCTGGTCTACGGCGTCGGGGTGACCGGGGTCGTCGGCGGCCACGTCCTCTTCGTCGCCGAGACGTGGAACGGGGCCGCCCTCGCCGTGGCGGTCACCGTGCTCCTGCTGTGCGGGGCGGTGCTGCCGGTGACCCTCGCCGTCGCGCTGGTCGCGCCGCGGTGGATCGACGTCCGGCGGGTTATCGCGGCGACGGTGCTGGCGGTACTCATGGTCGACCTCGTGCTCGCGGCGTTCACCGGCTCGCTCGCCGTGATCGCGGCGCTCACCGGCCGCCCGGCCCCGCGGCTCGTCCCGTCGCTGCTGTGCGTCGTGATCGCGGTCGGCTTCCACCCGGTGATGCGGCGGGTCCGCACCGCGCTGGACCAGGTGCTCTTCGGAGGACGCCCGGACCCGGTGGGCGTGGTGTCGAGCCTGGGCAGCGAGCTGCGCCGCGGGGGCGACCCGCAGCGCTGGCTGGACACCGTGCGGCTCGCCGTCGACCTGCCCTACGCCGAGCTCATCCACGACGACCGGCGCCTCGCGGTGTCCGGGACCGCCACCGGGCCCACCACCGCGATCGCCCTGTGGGCCGGCGCCGACCGCGTCGGGGACCTCGTGGTCGGCATGCCCGAGCACCACACCGAGCTGCCCCGGGCCACCGCCGCGGTGCTCGAGCTCGCCGCCGCGCCGCTCGCGCGGGCCCTGCAGAGCACCCGGCTGGCCGAGGCGCTGCAGGAGTCGCGCCAGCGCGTCGTGGTGGCCTCCGAGGAGGAGCGGCGCCGGCTGCGGCGCGACCTGCACGACGGCCTGGGCCCGGTGCTCGCCGGCGTGGCCTACACCGCGGACGCGGCCCGCAACGTCCTCGAGTCCCGCCCGGAGCAGGCCTCCGAGCTGCTCGCCGACCTCCGCGAGGACGTGACCGGCGCGATCGCCGAGGTCCGTCGCCTCGTCCACGACCTGCGCCCGCCCGCGCTCGACCAGCTCGGCCTGGTCCCGGCGCTGCGCCAGCAGGCCGCCCGACTGCACCGGCCCGACGGGGCCGCGGTCCGCGTCACGATCGAGGCCGACGTCCTCGAGCCGCTGCCGGCCGCGGTCGAGGTCGCCGCGTACCGGCTGGTGTCCGAGGCGATGCTCAACGTCGCCCGGCACGCCGACACCACGACGGCGGACGTGCTGGTCGCGGTCCGCGACGACACGCTGGAGCTGTGCGTGCGCGACGGGGCCGCCGCCGGCGCACCGTGGGTCGCCGGGGCAGGCCTGACGTCGATGCGGGAGCGGATCGAGCAGCTCGGCGGCCGGCTCGAGGCCGGCGGCTCCCCCGAGGGCGGCCGGGTCCGCGCGCTGCTCCCCCTGCCGGCTTCCGGAGACCCCCGTCCTCGAGTCCCGGTCCTCAGCCGCGGGCCATCAGCAGCGGGACGAGCTGCTCGGACGACGTGAGCGAGCCGTGGTGGCCGACGAGGGCGCTCTCGGTCGGCTCGATCCGCGAGCGGGTGATCACCCAGTTCCCGCGGGCGGCCGCCACGACGTCGCCGATGCGGCCGCGCGTGACGTCGGTGACGGCGGGGCCGAACCAGCCCGCCGCGACCGCCTCGTCGCGCGAGCGCACCCACGCCCGCTCCCCGAGCTCGGCGCGCCACGCCGCAAGGACGTCCTCCGCCGCGCCGGGCGCCGCGTGGACATGACGCGCGCGCGCCTCCCCGGCGAGACGTCGGACCCCCGCGAGCAGTGCCGGCGTCGTGTCGAGGTCGACGTGCCACCCAAGGTCGGTGCCGATCATCCCGTGGTCGGCGACGACGGCGAGCAGCGCGCCCCGTGGGAGGTCCTCGGCGATCCGGGCGACGAGCCGGTCCACGACGCCGAGCTGCAGCCGCCAGGCCGGGCTCCCCGGCCCGTGCTGGTGGCCGATCATGTCGAGGTCGCCGTGGTAGCCGTAGACCAGGGCCCGCCCGCCACCGTCCACGTCGAGGGCGTCGAGCACCTCGGCGGCCAGGTCGCCGAGGGCCGCGACGCCCCGGAACCGTCCGCCGCGGAGCGCGGCGCGGGTGAGCCCGGAGCGCCGCTGGACCTCCGGGGCGACCGAGGTGACGGCGACGCCCGCGCGCGCCGCCCGTTCCAGCACGGTCGGTCGCGGCTGGACCTCCTCCGGGGGCAGCTCGCTCAGCAGGTCGACCGGATCGGCCGCGCCGTGCGCGCACCAGCGCAGGGTGTTGAGCACGGCGTCGGGCGCGCCGTCGGGGTCGTCGAGCGGGGGCATCGCCATGCTGTAGCCCGTCAGGCCGTGCTCACCCGGAGTGAGCCCCGTGCCCAGCGAGGCGATGCTCACCGCGGTGGTCGACGGGAAGCAGGCCGTGAGCCGGCTCGAGGTCCTGGCGAGCTCCGCCAGCGCCGGGGCGTGCGCCGCGTGGGCCTCGAGGAGCTCCGCGCCCAGCCCGTCGACGAGCAGCACCGCGGCCGCGCGGATCCCGCCGCCGGCACCGACGCCGAGCGTGTCGGTGACGCCGTCGACGCCGAGCGCGGCGGCCAGCGACGGCGTCACCTCGGTCAGCGTCCCGGCGCCGTAGGCGGGCAGGAAGGGGCCGTGGTCCACCTCGCCCGACATGGCGGCACAGCCTAGGAGACAGACCTCGTGGTCAGACCGACGACACCGCTTCCGGCGTCGTCGACTCCGGCACGCGGCTCGCGTGGTAGTCGTCGGGGTCGGTGTGGTCGAGGCCCTCCGGGGTGGGGGTCGTCCGCAGGACCAGCGTGACGACGACGGCGACGACGAGGTTCGCCACGAGCGCGACGGCGCCGACGTAGATCTGGACGCGGGAGCCGTCGAAGGGCGCCCAGCCCAGGAACGACAGCTTGTCCAGGGCGAGGGCCGACCCGCCGAAGTGGGCCTTGCCGTTGGCCGGGTTGGGGATGCCGTAGAGCAGGTATAGCCCCCACGCGAGACCGACGGCCCACCCGGCGACGAGGGCCCACCGGTGGAACCAGCGGGTGTAGAGCGCGATCGCCACCGACGGCAACGTCTGCAGGATGATCACGCCGCCGATGAGTTGCAGGTCCACCGAGAACTGCGGGTCGACGCCGACGATGAACAGCACCGCGCCGACCTTGACCACCAGCGAGGCCAGCTTGGCCTGACGGGCCTCGTCGGCGGGCGAGGCGTCCCGCCGCAGGAACTCCTTGTAGACGTTGCGCGTCCACAGGTTCGCCGCCGCGATGGACATGATCGCGGCCGGGACCAGGGCGCCGACTCCGATGGCGGCGAAGGCGATCCCGGCGAACCACGACGGGAACTGGCCGGCGAACAGCGCCGGGACCACGGTGTTGGAGTCCGGGCGGCCGGTGGAGCCGTTGACGATCGGCTTCGTGCCCGCCGCGATGGCGACGTACCCGAGCAGGGCGAGCAGGGCGAGCAGGAACGAGTAGGCCGGCAGCGCCGCCATGTTTCGCCGGATCGTGGAGCGGCTGCGCGAGGACAGCACCCCGGTGACCGAGTGCGGGTAGAGGAAGAGGGCGAGGGCCGACCCGAGGGCCAACGTCGCGTACTGCAGCTGGTTGTTGGCGGTGAGCAGCGTCGATCCGGCGGGCTGGCCCGTGGTCGGTGACGGGGCGGCGAGCTTGGCCGCGCCCGCGTCGACGATCGCGCCCCAGCCGCCCAGCTTCAGCGGCAGGTAGACGATGGCGACGATGATGACGAGGTAGATCAGCAGGTCCTTGACCACCGCGATCAGCGCCGGCGCCCGCAGCCCCGACTGATAGGTGTAGGCCGCGAGGACGACGAACGCGACGAACAACGGCGCGTGCCCCCAGAAGCCGGAGCCGTTGAGCCCGATGGTCCGCAGGACCGCCTCGAGGCCGGCGAGCTGCAGGGCGATGTAGGGCATCGTCGCCACGATCCCGGTGATCGCGACCAGCAGTGCCAGCCCCGGCGAGTCGTAGCGCCCGCGGACGAAGTCGGCCGGGGTGACGTAGCCGTGCACCCGCGAGACCGACCACAACCGCAGCAGCGGCAGCATCACCAGCGGGAACGCGATGATCGTGTAGGGCACCGCGTAGAACCCGAGGGCCCCCGAGGAGAACAGCAGCGCAGGGATGGCGACGAAGGTGTAGGCGGTGTAGAGGTCTCCGCCGAGCAGGAACCATGTCACCCACGAGCCGAACTTCCGCCCGCCGAGGCCCCACTCGTCGAGGTGGTTCGGGTCGGCGGCGGCCCGCCAGCGGCTGGCCATGAACCCCATGACCGCGACCAGCACGAACAGCAGGGCGAAGACCGTCAACTGGACGATCTGCGCGCTCGTCACCGGTCACCCTCCTCGTCGGGGTCCCGGGTGAGCAGGTGCACGGCGACGGTGCAGGCGATGCCCACCGGGATGACCGCGAACTGGAACCAGTAGAAGAACGGCAGCCCGCCCAGGCGCGGACGGTCGGAGTTGAACAGGGGCGTGAGCAGGCAGATCAGCGGGAGGAGCAGCAACAGGTTCCAGGCGCGGGACCTCAGGCGGGAGGCGCGGGGTGACGTCATCGTCGGCGACCCTTCACGAGCGGTGTACGCGCGGGACCTTAGGCCGTGTGGTCACCGAACGCTACGGATCGATGATCGTCGGGGCGCCGGGACTGGCCGGGTCGATCCCCACGGCGGCCCGCTCCCGACGCCGTCGTCGCACCTCCCGCACCACGAGCACCGCCGCCACGGCCGCGAGGACCGGTATCGGGCCCCAGGCCAGGTAGCGCGCCACGGTGTCCAGGGAGAGCGCGAAGAGGTAGCCGAGGGTGACGCAGCCTCCGCCCCAGAGCGTGCCGCCGAGGGCGTTCCACGGCAGGAAGGTCCGCAGGTAGGGCATCCGGGCCATGCCGGCCATCCCGGGGACGAGCGCGCGGAGCAGCGCGGTGCCGCGGCCGAGCAGGACCGCCTTGCCGCCGTGGCGGCGCAGGAAGTCCTCGGTGGCCTGCCAGCGTCGGGCGCCGACGAACCGCCCGACGCGGGAGCCCTGCAGGCGCGGCCCGATCTTTCGTCCGACCTCGTACCCCACCGAGTCGCCCGCGATGGCGGCGACGATCGCGACCACGATCATCGGGACGAGCGCGATGACGCCCTGGTGCGCGGCGAACCCGGCCACGAGCAGCGCGGTCTCACCGGGCAGCACGACCCCGACCATCACTGCCGCTTCGGCGAACGCCAGACCCCCGGCGATCAGGTAGAGCCAAGGGCCGACGCTCTCACCGATCCCGCGCAGAAAGTCGAGCACCCGTCCATGGTGCCCGCTCCGCTCGGTCAGGGTGCGGCGGCGCCGAGGCGCTGCTTCAGCGCCTCGAGCTCCGCACGCATCGACGTCGGCAGCTTGTCGCCGATCGTGTCGAACCAATCCTCGATGAGCGGTAGCTCCGCGCGCCACTCGTCGACGTCGACCTCGAGCGAGGCCTCGATGTCCGCCACCGGCACGGTGAGGCCATCGAGGTCGATCTGGTCGACCGTGGGGATGCGGCCGATCGACGTCTCGGTGGCCGAGGCCTTGCCCTCGATCCGCTGGATGACCCACTTCAGGACGCGGCTGTTCTCCCCGAACCCGGGCCAGAGGAAGCGTCCGCCGTCGCCCCGGCGGAACCAGTTCACGTAGAAGATCTTCGGCAGCTTGTCGGGGTCGGCGCCCTTGCCCACGTCGATCCAGTGCTGGAAGTAGTCGCCGACGTCGTAGCCGATGAACGGGATCATGGCCATCGGGTCGCGGCGGACCTCGCCGACGGCGCCGACGGCGGCGGCGGTCGTCTCCGAGGACAGCGTCGCACCCATGAAGGTGCCGTGCTGCCAGTCGAACGCCTCGTTGACCAGCGGGATGGTCGTCTTGCGGCGGCCGCCGAAGAGGATCGCCGAGATCGGCACCCCGGCCGGGTCGTCCCATTCGGGGGCGAGGATCGGGCACTGGGCCATCGGCGTGCAGTAGCGCGAGTTCGGGTGGGCGGCCTCCTGGCCGGCCTCGCCGTTCTCGGGCGTCCAGTCCTCGAGGCGCCAGGACGTGCAGTGCTCCGGCCGGCCCTCCATGCCCTCCCACCAGATGTCCAACTCGTCGGTGAGGGCCACGTTGGTGAACAGCGAGTTGCCACGCTCGATCGTGCGCATCGCGTTCGGGTTGGTCGTCCAGTTGGTGCCCGGCGCGACGCCGAAGAACCCGGCCTCCGGGTTCACCGCGTGCAGGCGCCCGTCCGCACCGAAGTGCATCCAGGCGATGTCGTCCCCGAGGGTCTCGACCTTCCAGCCCGGGATGGTCGGCTCGAGCATCGCGAGGTTCGTCTTGCCGCAGGCCGAGGGGAACGCCGCCGCGACGTAGTACGTCCTGTCCTCGGGGCTGGTCAGCTTGAGGATCAGCATGTGCTCGGCGAGCCAGCCCTCGTCGCGCGCCATCGCCGAGGCGATGCGCAGCGAGTAGCACTTCTTGCCCAGCAGCGCGTTCCCGCCGTACCCGGAGCCGAAGCTCCAGATCATCCGCTCCTCGGGGAACTGGGTGATGTACTTGATCTCGTTGCACGGCCACGGCACGTCGGCCTGGTCGGGCTCGAGGGGCGCGCCCACCGAGTGCAGCGCCGGCACCCAGTCGGTGCCCTGCTCGTCGAGGCGCTCGTACACCGCGTCGCCCATGCGGGTCATGATGTGCATCGACGTGACCACGTAGGCCGTGTCGGTGATTTCCACGCCGAGCATGGGCCGCTCCGCCGAGGTCGGCCCCATGCAGAACGGGATGACGTACATCGTCCGCCCGCGCATGCACCCCCGGTACAGCTCGGTCATCGTGGCCTTCATCTCGGCGGGGTCCATCCAGTTGTTGGTGACCCCGCAGTCGGCCCGGTCGACCGAGCAGATGAAGGTGCGCTCCTCGACCCGGGCGACGTCGCTCGGGTCGGACGCGACGGAGAACGAGTTCGGTTTCTTCTCCGGGTCGAGCCGCGTGTAGGTGCCCGCGTCGACGAGATCCTGGGTGAGGCGGTCCCACTCCTCGGCCGAGCCGTCGCACCATACGACCTGGTCGGGCGCGGTCAGCTCCGCGACCTCGGCGACCCAGTCGATCACCTCCCGACGCGTGAGCGGGGGGTTGTCGAGTCCTCGGACGGTGGGGACGGCGGTCATGCACACTCCTTCGATCGGCTCGCAGGTGTGGCGCTCGTGCGAGGACCGGGCCCTCGATGCGGTGCTCACGCGCTGGGGCTCGACGCTAACGACAGTTCTTCTCAGCGGAACCGTTCGGCGGTGTCAGGGGCCCCACTTCCACGATCAAGCTGAACGATTCAGCATCCGAGCATGCTGACCAGCGCGGGGAGGACCCGGCCGAGAGGGGCGTCGAGGCGCACCGTCGCCTGCCGCTCGGCGCGGGTCGGGCCCGCCGTGACGACGCCGAGGGGCGTTCCCGCGCGCTCCGCCGCGTGGACGAAACGCAACCCCGACATGACCGTCAGCGACGAACCGAGAACGACGAGTGACCGGGCGTCGGCGACGAGGTCGAAGCACCGCAGCACCCGCGGTCGGGGCACCGATTCCCCGAAGAACACCACGTCCGGCTTGAGTGGGCCGTCGCCGCAACGCGGGCACGGCGTCATCGCGAAGCGGTCGAGGAAGGCCACGGGCAGTTCGACGTCGCCGTCCGGGTTCGCGCGGGCGGCGGTGGCCGAGGCGACCTCGGCGTCGAACTCCGGGTTGAGCGCGGTGAGCAGGGCCTGCACCTCGGCGCGGGGCACGAGGGCGCCGCACGCGAGGCAGAGGACGCGGTGCAGCGCCCCGTGGAGCTCGACCACGCCGTCGGCCGCCACACCGCCGGCCTGGTGCAGCCCGTCAACGTTCTGGGTGACGACGCCGCGGACGAGGCCGGCCCGGGCGAGGGCGGCCACCGCGCGGTGGCCGGCGTTCGGCCGGGCCCCGGCGATCGACGGCCAGCCGACGTGGCTGCGCGCCCAGTAGCGGTGGCGCGCGGCCGGGTCGCCCACGAAGGTCTGGTAGGTCATCGGCCCGTGCCGACGGCGGGCGCTGGAGGGGCCGCGGTAGTCGGGGATTCCGGAGTCGGTGGACATTCCCGCGCCGGTCAGCAGCACGCACTGCCCGGCGCCGATCAGTGTGGCCAGTGCGGCGACGTCGCCGCGCTCGGTGACCTCGACGTCCAGCGGCGCCTGCGGCGCGCTGGAGCGGATCCCGGGCCTGGCCACCCTGTCCATGGTGCCCGTCGCCGGAGGGGACCGTCAGCTCGCCTGCGACACCGAGGACATGGTGAAGCCCTCCACCCGCAGCGGCGGCATGGCGGCGCGGGTGAACCAGTCCTTCCACTCCCGTGGCAGCGTCACGTCGGTGACCCCCGCCTCCACGGTGCGCCGCAGGACGTCGAGCGGCGAGGAGTTCCAGCGGAAGTTGTTGACCTCGCCGACCACCTCGCCGTCCTCGACGAGGTAGACGCCGTCGCGGGTGAGGCCGGTGAGCAGCAGCGTCGTCGGCTCGACCTCGCGGATGTACCAGAGGCAGGTGAGCAGCAGGCCCCGGGTCGTCGAGGCGACCATGTCCGCCGTCGTGGCCCCCGTGCCGCCGGTGAGCAGCAGGTTGTCCGAGGGCGGGGCGAAGCGGGCGCCCGTGTCGGCGAACTCGGCGGCGGCGGCGCGTGGGTAGGCGAGCTCGCCGACGCGCCCTTCGGTGATCCACTCGACGCGCCGCGTGGTCGCGCCGTTGTCGAACACCGAGACCTCGTCGCCCGAGGAGGTGGTGGCGAGGACCGGTTCGTGGGCGAGCTGGGGGAAGTCCGGGGCGGCGGGGTCGCCGGCGAGGGTGAGGGGAAGGTCGGTCAGGCGCTCGCCCACGCGGGTGCCTCCGGCCCGGGACAGGGCGCTGCGCCCCTCTTGCGCGGGTCGCCCGCCCATCGACCAGGCGAGGTAGATGAGCAGGTCCGAGACCGCCGAGGGGGGCAGGATCGTCTCGTACCGGCCCGCGGGTAGCTCGATCCGGCGGCGGCCCCACGCCAGGCGCCCGCGCAGCTCGTCCACCAGCGACGCGAGCGCCCCCCCGGCGAGGTCGGTCCAGTCCCGGGTGCCGCGCCCGCCCCAGACCGACGCTCCGGTCGAGCGGTCCTTGAGGTTGAGCTCCACCGACCCGACCGGCGTCACCCACCGGCGTCGGACGCCGGTGGTCGTGCCGAGCCACGAGGTGGTGACGGCGTGCTCGGCGAACCCGAACGAACGCTCCGCCCCGGCGGACGCGCCGGCCGCCGCGGCGGCGAAGGACCCGGCGAGGTCGGCCGCGAACGGGACGAACACCGAGATCGAGGTCTCCGCCGCGGGGTCGGTGAACGATCCGGGCGACGACGGCCCGGCGGGCGCCGGGAGCGTCGCCGCGTCCCGCGCCGGCCCGCCCCGGCGGGCGGCGTCGACGGCGGCCCGGACGAGGTCGGTGAGTGCGGCGTCGCCCTCGCGACCCTCGGGGAGCGTCGCGGGCGCCCCTACGACACCCGCACCGGTCCCCGCGCCCCCGGCCCCGGTACCGGGGACTCCCACCAGCGCGACGACGGAGATCGAGCGCCCGACACCGACGCCGTTGGTGGTCATCGTGGAGTTGGCCCAGCGCAGGACCGCGTCGGAACGCTCGCTCACGAGCACCACCCCGCCGGCGTCCGGCTCGAGGCGGCGCAGGATCTCCAGCGTCCGTTCGACCAGGGCGGGCGGGGCCGCGGGGCCGGGGATACTCACGCCGCACCCGCGGCGGTCGTGTTGAGCACGGTGATGCCGCGCAGCAGCGCCGACGGGCACCCGTGGCTGACCGGGGCGACCTGCCCGGGCTGGCCCTTGCCGCAGTTGAACGCGCCGCCGAGCAGCCACGTCGACGGTCCGCCGACGGCTTCGAGCGCCCCCCAGAAGTCGGTGGTCATCGCCTGGTAGGCGACGTCGCGGACCTGCCCGGCGAGCTCCCCGCCGCGGATTCGGTAGAAGCGCTGCCCGGTGAACTGGAAGTTGTAGCGCTGCATGTCGATCGACCAGGACCGGTCGCCGACGATGTAGATGCCGTTCTCCACCCCACCGATGAGATCGGCCGTGGTGCGGTCGTGCGTGGGGTCGGGGCGGATCGACACGTTGGCCATCCGCTGCAGCGGCGCGTGCGCCGCGGAGTCGGCGTAGGCGCAGCCGGCGGACCGCTGCCGACCGAGGCGGGGCGCGAACGCACGGTCGGTCTGGTAGCCGACCAGTACCCCGTCGCGGACCAGGTCGAACTCGGATGTCGCGACGCCGTCGTCGTCGTAGCCGATGCTCGCGAGGCCGTGGGGGACGGTGCGGTCGCCGGTCACGGTGAGCGCGTCGCTCCCGTAGCGCAGCCGCCCCAGGAGGTCGGGGGTGGCGAAGCTCGACCCGGCGTACGCCGCCTCGTAGCCGATGGCGCGGTCGTACTCGGTGGCGTGCCCGATCGACTCGTGGACCACCAGCCACAGGTTGGTGGGGTCGACGACGAGGTCGGTCGGGCCGGGCTGCACGCTCGGCGCGGCGATCTTCTCGGTCAGCAGGTCGGGGAGCTCGCCCAGCTCGCGCGCCCAGTCCCAGCCCGTCCCGGTGAGGTACTCCCACCCGCGCCCGGCCGGCGGGACCACGGTCCGCAGCGTCTCGAACCCCCCGACGGCGCGGTCGACGGCCGTCACCGACACCTCGGGATCGACCCGCACCCGCTGCTGCGTGGTGATGGTGCCCGCCGTGTCGGCGTAGAAGGTCTGCTCCTTGACCTGCAGGCACGAGGCCCGGACGTGGTCGACGACACCGGCGATGAGCAGCGACGCCGACCGGTCGGCGAGCAGGGCGATCTTCTCCTGCGGGTGCACCGACCACGGGTCGACCCGGTACTCCGAGACCCACGTCCGGTCGGCGTGCACCGGCTCGTCGGCGAGCTCGACACGCTCGGTCGCGACCGGGGCGAGGGCGCGCGACACCTCGACCGCGCGTCGTGCGGTGGCCGCCGCGGCGTCCGGGGTCAGGTCGACGTGCGAGGCGAACCCCCACACGCCCTCGCGCAGCACGCGCACCGCGAGGCCGAGATCCTCGCGGTCCGATGCGGTCACGACTTGCCCGTCGCGCAACTCCAACGACTGGTGCAGCAGACGGTGCACGCGGAGGTCGGCGTGGTCGGCGCCCGCGCTCCGAGCCGCCGACAGCGCCGCGTCGGCCACGGCGCGCAGCGGGAGGTTCCCGAAGTCGGCGTCGACGGTGCGCGCCGGGTCCTCGGCGTCGACGGGATGCACGACGGGGAACGCTACCGGCGCCCGGCGGGCACGGACGGCTCAGGGCGTCCTGATCCACGCCCCGGTCACCGGGTCGATCGAGGGGGCGGGCGGGGCGGCTCCTTCCTCGCCGCCGTTCCACGCACCGTCGGGTGCGGGGTCCGGGCCCGCGCCCCCACCGCCGTCCCAGCCCGGGGCGAAGCGACCCTCGGGATCCCGCGTGCCGGTGACCGCCCGACCGTCGGCCGCGACGGTGGTGGCGGCGTCGACGTGCCCGTCGGCGTCGAGGTCGGTGGCGAGCAGGAGCGCGTCGTCCGCGGGGTCCGCCGGGGCCGCGGTCAAGTCGAGGACGGCCGTGTCGGGACGCCCGTCGGCGTCGGAGTCGACGGTGGCCGGGCCGAGGAGGTGGACGCCGCCGGCGTCGTCGAGGACCAGTGGCGGCGGTCCGAGACCCGGGAGGGCCGCGGGCGCCGTCGGCGCGTCCGGGAGCGCGTCCGGTAGGGGGGCCGGACAGGGCGCGATGTCGGGCAGCGGATCGGTCATGACGGCGACGGTAGGAGGTCGCCGCCGCGTCCGGGGGCGGTTCCGTGCATTCCGTGCGCGGCATTCCGTGCGCGCACAATGCCCGTCACGGGGCGCGCCGGACGAGGTCCTCCATCCGGGCCAGCAGGGCCTCCGCGCGGGCAGCACCCTCGCGGGCCGCGTCCCGATCCGCCGTCCGCGTGCCGGCGCCGATGGCCGGCCGGGCCGCGGCAGCCCGGTTCCGCCGGTCGAGCGCCTCGTCGAGCGCGAGGGTGACCTCGCGCTCGGCGGACACGAGGGCCTCGGCGAGGACACGCTCGAGGTCGCCGCGCGCCGCGGCGAGGGCCTCGCCCGCCCACTGGCGCAGGTGGGCGCGGTCGGCGGCCACGCGCCGCGCATGGACCAGCCATCCCGCGGCGCCGACGCCCAGACCCACCGACACCGGCACGAGGGCGGCCCCGAGCACCGCGGGGACCACGGGGGCGGCCAGTAGGGGCAGCAGCGCGAGCCGGGAGAGCCCGAGCCCGCCCGACGCACCGAGGACCACGAGCATCCGGTCCTCCGGTGGCCTGCTCCGCGATGTCGGCACCGTGGTGGGCGGCACCGGCCTCGGCGGAGGGATGCGCATCGCGGCCAGCTCCTGGGGGTCGAGCAGGTCGGCGAGGGTGTCGGCCACGAGCCCGCGGAGGTCGGCCCCGAGGCCCGCGACGACCTCGGTCGCCGTGGTCTCGAGCTCGCCCGCCAGGCGTCGCGGGACCTCGGCGAGCTCTGCGCGCGGGACGCTGTCGACACGCCGGCGCGTCTCGGCGGCGAGCGCCCGGACGCGGACCCCGAGGTCATCGACGGCGGCGATCCGGGCGGCGGCGAGCCCGGTGCGCCAGCGCACGTGCCGGCCCCGACGCGGGTCCGCCTCCCGCGGGGCGGGTGTCCGCGGATCCGGAACGGCCGGGTCCGGCTCGGCCAGGCACGAGAGCCGACTCGCGAGGCGCCGCAGCGCGTTGACCTCGTCGAGCATCCGCCGTCGGCGGGCGACGAGGTGGTGCAGGCTCCGTTGCAGCGGGGCAATCCCGGAGGCCCGCCGCAGCGCCTCGGCCGTCCCGGCGGCGAGGGCGCACTCGGTACCGGTCCCCGCCGCGCGGCGGGCCAGCTCGGCGGAGACCGGGAACCAGGAGGCGTCGGCGAGCCGCGGGACGTGCTCGGCGACGAGCTCGCGGTCGGCGTCGAGCACGGTCCGCCAACCCCGGTGCGCGTCGGTGCGCACGAGGGCGAACACCACCACCTCGACCCGCGCCGTGGCGTCGACGAGGGCCGCGAGCTCGTCGCGGTCCAGGGGCGCCCCGGCGTCGGCGAGCACGAGCAGGGCGCTCGCCCCGGCGGTCGGCCAGGTCCCGTCCTCGCCCCGAGCGGGGAGGGCGAGGTCGAACTCCTCGAGCAGCGGCACCGCGGCGGTCGACACGTCATCTCCCCCGGCCTCGTCCCGGGACTGGCCGTGCACCACCCGCCGGGTCCGCCGGGGCAGGGTGGCGACGCCGAGCAGCGCCGCGGCCAGCGCCCAGCGTCCGCGTCCCGGGGCGGCGACCAGGGCGACGACCGGGCGCGCCGTCCCGTCCGCGACGACGGTGTCGGGCTCCGCCGCTCCCGGGTCGAGACGGCGCAGCAGTGTCGAGAGCGCGCGGCGGGCCTCGGCGACCTCGCCGGGCAGCGTCCGGGTCATGCGGTCAGCTCCCGCCACAACACCACATAGGAGCGGTGCGCCGCGTGGGCGACGCGGGCGGACTCCGGCGGTGTGCCCCACGCCGCGACGGATCCCCACCACGCCGCCCGGCGGGCGGCCTGCGCCGCGAGCTCGCTGCGCGCGGCGTCGGGGAGCCCCAGCCGTGCGGGGGGTGATCCGGGAGCGGCGAGCCGGTCGAGCTCGTCGGCGAGGTCGGAGGTGAGCGGCACCACCTCAGCCCGCACCCGCGCCCGGGCCTCGAGCAGCTCCAGGTCGGCGAGGGCGGGCCGGGTGCGCAGCTCCTCCACCGCGTCGCGCACCCGCTCGGTGTCGGCGCCCGGGGACGAGGCGACCAGCGCGTCGAGGCGGCTCAGGGCCGCGGCCCCGGCGAGCAGATCGGCGCGCTGACGGATCTCCTGCACGCGGTCGACGAGACGGTCGAGCCCCGAGGCGGCCAGCAGCGCCGTGCACACCTCGCCGACGCCCGCCGACGGCCGCGTGCGCAGCAGCTCCACCGCGAGGGCGACACCGCGGCGGTCGAGGAGCTCGATGAGCCGGGCCATCCTCGCCGCGTAGACCGTCGGCGCGGGTGGCGGGACGCCGAGCAGGGCGAGGTCGAGAGCGCCGGGGTCGAGACGGGCGAGGACGCCGAGTGCGTGCAGGTCCTCGGTGCGCAGCGCCCCGGTCACGGCGGTCTCGGCGAGTAGGCCGATCACCGGCGTCACCGGGCCGAGGCGGTATCCGAGCCGACGGCCCAGCCGCCGGGCCGCCAGGACCGACGGGGCCGGCGCGTCCGGGTCGGGATCAGCCCCGGCCTCGTGGCCGAGTACGTCGCCGGCTCCCACGGTGTCCGCGCGGCCGAGGACCGCGGCCACGCCGGCCGGACCCCGCTGCGCGGCGCCCGCGAGCTCGGCGAGGTGGTGCTCCCGGGCGTGCGCCGGGAGCACCACCAGCGCCGCGTCGGCGGCCTCCGCGGCGGTCTCGGCGTCCGCGCGAGGCTGTTCCGGCCCCCGCCCGCGTCGCGCCGAGCCCGTCCCGGGGGTGTCGATCACGGTCAGCCCGTCGAGGGCGTCGCTGGTGAGCGACACGACGAGGTGGTCGACGTACGCCGGGTCGATCCCCAGACGGTCGCCGACGGCGGCAGGGACGCGGCCTCCGTCGACGAGCGGGAGGGGGCGCCGGCTGCCGTCGGTGAGCACGACGTCGAGGCGGTCGACCGGCCCGCGGACGTAGTGGGCGACGAGGCGGGTGCACTCCCCGGCCCCGGTCGGCGCCACCCGGCGGCCGACCAGCGCGTTGACCAGGGTCGACTTCCCCGACGAGACGGGGCCGGTCAGCACCAGCCGCGGCGTCGACGCGGCCCGGTCGGCGACCGCGTCGAGCGTGTCGGCCACGGCGAGCCCGACCCGCGGAGCGAGCGCGCGGCAGGCCCGCACCACCTCGTCGCACACCGCGCCCACGACCTCGAAGCGTAGGACGGCACGTCGGTCGGGTGGGGCCGAACGGCGTCCCGGGTCGGCCGGTTCACGGCGTGGCGGGGTTTCGCCCGATCGGTGGGGAGGGGATGCTGATCCACGACGGTCGACCGACCTGACCGCCCGAGGGGAAGGCACGACTGTGGCCGACACTGGCACGTACCTGACGATCGTCGTGATCGGTTTCGTGCTCACCCTGATCGTCGGCCAGTTCCTCATGCGCGCCGGGCACGGGTTTCTCGCGGACGTGTTCGACGACGAGGAGGTCGCGACCTCCACCACCCGGCTGCTCGGCGTCCTGTTCCATCTGGTCGCGCTGGGTTTCCTGGGCCTCATCTCCACCTTCGACCCGATCCCAGTCGAGGGGACGGTGCAGATGGTGGTCACTAAGGTCGGCGTGATCCTGCTCGTCCTCGGCATCCTCCACGGCGCCACGCTGCTGCTGCTCGCCCGCGTCCGCAACCGGCGCCGCGCGCAGGGCATCGAGTCCTCGATGACGGCCCAGTACGACCAGCAGCGCCGGGCCCGTCAGACCGAGCGGGGCCGGGTCATCGAGGCGGGCGGTTCGAGCGGCTCCTCGGGATCGCAGGGCTGAGTCCCGCCGGCGTCACGCGGCGTGGCGCAGACCCCTCCGACACAGGGCGCCCTCGATCAGTTCCCGGCTGCGCGCACGCAGCAGCACGCGGATCTCCCCGTCGCCGATCTGGTCGTGGATGCTCTCCACCGAGGCGTGCGCGCCGTCCAGGAAGAGCCCGGTGACCTCGTCGAGCGTGGGGTCGAGGACCGCGCGGACGGTGGCCGTCAGCCCGTCCTCGAGCGTGCTGCGCGGCTCCTGGTCGGCCTCGCGCACCATCGTGGTGTCCATGAGCGTCGCCGGGTGCAGCGCGTGCACCGCGACACCGTCACCGCGCAGGTCGTCGGCCAGGTCCAGGGTGGACATCACCTGGGCGAGCTTCGAGCGACGGTAGGCCCGGAACCCGGTCCAGTCGCGCTCGGTGAGCAGGTCCTCCGGGTCGAGGGCCTCCTGAGCGATCGAGGCCACCTGGATCACCCGGGACGGCGCCCCGGCCCGCAGGAGCGGCACGAGACGGCGGGCGAGGTGGTGGGCGGCGAGATGGTTCACCGCGAAGCGCAGCTCGTAACCGTCGGCGCTGACCTCCCGGTTGCCGTTGGGCGGACCGAATCCGACGCCGGCGTTGGAGAGCAGCAGGTGCAGGCGATCGGTGCGGCGCTCCACGTCGTCGGCGAGGGCGTCGACCTCGGCCAGGGACGAGAGGTCGGCGCACACCGTCTGCAGGTCCGTGGCGCCGGTCCGGCGCTCGATCTCCGCGGCGGTGTCGTCGAGACGTTCGCGGTCACGCCCGTGCAGAAGGACTCGGGCACCGAGCTGGGCGAGGCGGGCGGCAACGGCCCGGCCGATGCCGTCGGTCGCGCCGGTCACGAGCACGGTCTGCTGGTTCGGGGGGAACACCATCACCTCAGGGTCGGGGACTGTTAGCTCCGGGTTACCCGGAAGTCCGCGACCGTGATCGTGAGCCGTACGACCCTCGTCCGTGTCCGGTCCGAGCTGAGCACCTCCGGGGGCACCACGTCGTCCGGGGTGTGAAGATCGGGGGATGGCTCCCGATCGCGCCGGAACGGTGACGCCCCGACCGATCGTGAGCTTCGCCGACCGCGGCGGCCGGATGACCGCGGGCCAGCAGAGGGCGTGGGACCGGCTCTGGTCCCGATACGGTGTCGACCTCGCCGACCTCGAGGGGCCGCTCGACGGTCCACGCTGGTTCGGACGGCGCGCGCCGCTGCGGCTGGAGATCGGCTCGGGCATGGGGGAGACGACCGCGGCGCTCGCCGAGGCCGAGCCCGGCTCCGACCACGTCGCCGTGGAGGTCTACCCGCCGGGGCTCGCGCAGCTGCTGATGCGGATCGACGAGCGCGGGCTGGGGAACCTCCGTCTCCTCCGGGGCGACGCCGTCCTCGCCCTGCGGGACCACGTCGCCCCGGACTCGCTCGCGGGGATCCGCGTCTTCTACCCGGACCCGTGGCCCAAGCGCCGGCACCACAAGCGGCGCCTGGTGGCACCGGAGACCGTCGCGCTCATGGCGTCGCGGCTCGCTCCCGGGGCGACACTGCACCTCGCCACCGACATCGCGGAGTACGCCGAGGTCATGCGCCGCGTGACGGCCGCCGAGGAGCGTCTGCGCAACCCCCACGGCGGTTTCGCGCCGCGCCCGCCGTGGCGGCCGCGGACGAAGTTCGAGGTGCGCGCCCAGCGGGAGGGCCGGCCGAGCCACGACCTGCTCCTGGTGCGTGTCGACGGCCCGGCGGAGGACCCCCCGGGCGCGGTGCCGGGCCCGGGCCGAGCGTGATCACCCACCGGACGCGGCGTCGGCGGGCCGTTAGAGTCGACCCCGTGTCGCCCTCGCCGTCGCCGTCCCCCGCCGACCTCGCCGCCGGGGGCGCGATGATGACGGCGGGTCCGAGCACCGATGGTTCCGACGATCCCGCCGGCTCCGCGGGCGATCCGCCGGGCGGCGGCTCGACGGACACCGCGGTCGTGCCGCAGCGCACGCTGCTCGTCTGGGACGCCCCCAACATCGACATGAGCCTCGGGTCCCTGCTGGGCACCCGGCCGAGCACGTCGACGCGGCCCCGCTTCGACGCCGTGGGCCGCTGGTTGCTCGGTGAGGCCGGGCCCGACGGCCTCGCCGAGGCGACGGTGTTCACCAACGTGGTGCCCGGCTCCACCGACCCGGTGCGGCCGTGGGTGGAGGCCCTGCGCAACTTCGGGTTCGCCGTCTTCGCCAAGCCCAAGGGGGCCGAGGACTCCGACGTCGACGACGACATGCTCGCCCACATCGAGGCGCGTCGGCAGGAGGGCGGGCTGAGCCACGTCGTCGTCGCGTCGGGCGACGGTCGCGCCTTCCGGGAGCCCCTGGAGGCCCTGGTCGCGCGGGGCGTCGCGGTCACGGTCATCGGGTTCCGGGAGTACGCCGCGTTCGCGGTCGCCTCGGACGTCGTGGAGTTCCTCGACCTGGAGGAGATCGCCGGCGTCTTCCGCGAGCCGTTGCCGCGCGTCAGCCTCGACCACCTCCCCGCGGCCGGCGCGTGGTTGCAGCCGCTGCGCACGCTCCGGTCGCTGCTCGAACGGCAGTGACCGGTCGGCGCGACCGTGAGCAACACTGTCCACCGTGAGCCTCGCCCGCCGTCTGCACGCCCCGGTCGTCCTGCCCTGCGACCGGGACGGGACGCCGAAGGTGCTCCGCGACGCCGTCGTCGACGTCGGCGCCGACGGGCGCCTCACCTTCGTCGGGTCCGCCGCGGAGGCGCCCGCGTCGGAGGCGCCGGTCACCCGCGTCGAGGGCCTCCTCATGCCGGGGCTGGTCAACGCCCACGCCCACACGCCGCTCACGGTGCTGCGCGGGATGGGTGGCGACCTCCCGCTCATGCGCTGGCTCACCGAGGTGGTCTGGCCCGCCGAGGCCCGGCTCGAGGGCCCCGACGTGCGCGCCGGGATGCTCGGGGGATGCCTGGAGATGCTGCGCGGCGGCGTCACGACCAGCGCCGAGATGTACTTCTGGGGAGAGCAGGTTGTCGAGGCGGTCCTCGAGATCGGCTCGCGGGTGGTGCTGACCCCGGGCATCATCACCGCCCCCGGGATGGACCGGTTGGGCACCTGGGAGCAGATGCGCGACGGGATCTCCGCCTGGATCGACACCGACGGCCTGCGGTTCGGCCCCGGAGAGCGTGTCGAGCTCGGCTACGGGCCGCACTCGGCGTACACGCTGAGTGCCGACGCGGTGGCGACCACGGCCGCCGCGGCCCGCGAGCGCGGCGCGCTGATGCACATCCACGTGGCGGAGGCCGCCGGGGAGGACGACGCCGTGCGGGCCGAGTTCGGGTCGGTGCCCGCGATGCTGGAGGCCACCGGCTCGCTGGGCGGGCGGGTGCTCGCCGCGCACGCCATCCAGCTCTCCGACGACGACATCGACGTGTTCCGGCGCCACGACGTCGCCGTCGCCCACTGCCCGGGGTCCAACGCCAAGCTCGCCGCCGGCGTCGCGCGCGTCACCGACCTGCTCACCGCGGGCCTCCGGGTCGGGCTGGGCACCGACTCCCCCGCGTCGAACGACGACCTCGACCTGTGGGAGGAGCAGCGCCTGGCGTCCCTGTTCGCCCGGCAGCGGGCCGCGGACGCGACGGCGCTCACCGCTGCCGACGCCCTGCACCTCGCCACCCGCGGCGGTGCCGAGGCACTGGGTCGCGACGACATCGGGACGCTGCGCCCGGGCGCGTGGGCCGACGTGGTGCACGTCGGGCTCGACGACCTCGCCTTCGTCGACCCCGACAACGACGCCCAGCTCGTGTCCAACCTCGTGTGGTCCTGCGGCTCCCGCGGGGTGCGCGACGTGTGGGTTGCGGGCGACGCCGTCCTCGCCGAGGGCCGCCCGACCCGCGTCGACCCGGCCGAGGCGGTGGCGGGGGTCCGGCGCGTGGGTGCGCGCGTGAAGTCCTGACCGGCGGCGGCCCGCCCGACCGGCCAGGGTGTGCCGTGTCGTTCCGACGTGGCAACCTGCCGGACATGAGCGGCGAGTATCAGCAGGTCTACCAGCAGAGCATGAGCGAGCCGGACGCCTTCTGGCGTGAGGCCGCGGCGTTGATCGACTGGTATCGCGAGCCGGACACGATCATGGACACGTCGGCGCTGCCGTTCTCACGCTGGTTCGCCGGGGGCGAGCTGAACACCTGCCACAACGCGCTCGACCGCCACATCGAGGCCGGCCGCGGGGACCAGCCCGCGCTCATCCACGACTCGCCGGTCACCGACTCGACGACCACGTACACCTACGCCGAGCTGCGCGACACCGTCGCACGCTTCGCGGGGGTGCTGCGCAGCGTCGGCGTCGACAAGGGCGACCGCGTGGTCATCTACATGCCCATGGTGGGAGAGGCGGTCATCGCCATGCTCGCCTGCGCCCGCCTCGGGGCCGTGCACTCGGTGGTCTTCGGCGGGTTCGCGGCGCGCGAGCTCGCCGTGCGCATCGACGACGCGGAGCCGAGCGCGATCGTCTCCGCGTCCTGCGGCATCGAGGGCAAGCGCATCGTCGAGTACAAGCCGCTGCTGGACAAGGCCATCGAGCTCGCGAGTCACGACCCGGGCCGCTCGATCGTCCTCCAGCGCCCGCAGGCCGAGGCGGCCATGACCGAGCGCGACCTCGACTGGGCGCAGGCCATGGCTGACGCCGAGCCGACCGAGTGCGTGTCGGTCAAGGCCACCGACCCGCTCTACGTCCTCTACACCTCGGGCACCACCGGCAAGCCGAAGGGCGTGCAGCGCGACAACGGGGGCCACGCCGTCGCCCTGCGCTGGTCGATGGAGAACATCTACGACACCCACCCCGGCGAGACCTTCTTCTGCGCCTCCGACGTGGGCTGGGTCGTCGGGCACTCCTACATCGTCTACGCGCCCCTGCTCACCGGGTGCACGACGGTGCTCTACGAGGGCAAGCCGATCGGCACCCCCGACGCCGGCGCGTTCTGGCGGGTCATCGCCCAGCACGGGGTGAAGGCGCTGTTCACGGCGCCGACGGCGTTCCGGAGCATCAAGAAGGAGGACCCGGACGCGACGCTGCTCGCCGACTACGACCTCTCGGGCTTCGAGACCCTGTTCCTCGCCGGCGAGCGCCTCGACCCCGAGACCTATCACTGGGCCACGGAGAAACTCGGCGTCCCGGTGGTCGACCACTGGTGGCAGACCGAGACCGGCTGGGCCATCGCGGCGAATCTGCGCGGTCTCGAGCCGATGGAGCTCAAGCCCGGCTCGCCGTCGGTGCCGGTGCCCGGGTACCAGGTCGAGATCCTCGACGTCGACGGGACGAAGCTCCCGGCCGGCGAGGAGGGCTCGATCGTCATCAAGCTGCCCCTGCCACCCGGCTGCCTGCAGACCCTGTGGAACGACGACGAGCGGTTCCGCGAGTCGTACATGTCCCGCTACGAGGGCTACTACCTCACCGGCGACGGCGGGTACATCGACGACGACGGCTACGTCTACGTCATGGGCCGGACCGACGACGTCATCAACGTTGCCGGTCACCGACTGTCCACGGGCTCGATGGAGGAGGTGCTCTCCGGGCACCCTGATGTCGCCGAGTGCGCCGTGATCGGGGTCGCCGACGAGATGAAGGGCCAGGTCCCGCGCGGCTTCGTGGTCCTCAAGGCCGGTGTCGACCGCGTCGAGTCCGAGCTCAGCGCCGAGCTCGTGAAGCTGGTGCGCGACGAGGTCGGCGCGGTCGCGTCGTTCAAGGACGTCGCGGTGGTCCCGGCGCTGCCGAAGACCCGCTCGGGCAAGGTGCTGCGCAAGACGATGCGCAACATCGCCGACGGCAAGGACGAGGCGGTGCCCTCGACGATCGACGACGCGTCGGTCCTCGACACCCTGCGCCCCGCCCTGCAGAAGGGGCCGTCGGCGTGACCGGCGGTCACAGGCTCTCGGGGAAGTCGGCGCCGAGCGAGGTCTCGCGCCACGCGGACCAGTCGTCGAGGCGCTTTCGGTAGACCTGCGGCGCGAGATCCGCGGCGGCCTTGCCGAGCAGCAGGCGCAGGGGCGGCGCCGCCGCGTCGACGACGGCGATCATGGCCTGGCCGGCCCGGTACGGGTCGCCGGGTTGGGTGAACGCCTGGGACCCGTCCATGCCCGCGCGCCGTGGCGCCAGCACGTCGTCGTACGCGCTCATCGGCGTGGCACGGACCATGCTGCCGCCGTTCCAGTCGGTGCGGAACGGGCCGGGCTCGATGATCGTCACCTTGATGCCGAGGGGTCCTACCTCCTGGGCCAGCGACTCCGAGAGACCCTCGAGCCCCCACTTCGTCGCGTGGTAGAGCCCCGTGTTGGGGAACGCCCCGACGCCGCCCACGCTCGAGATCGGCAGGATGTGGCCCGAGCCCTGGGCGCGCATCGTCGGCAGCACGGCCTGGATCGACCAGAGGGCCCCGAAGAGGTTGACCTCGACCTGGTCGCGGGCCTCGGCCTCGGTGACCTCCTCGACGCCCCCGGCGAGCCCGTAGCCGGCGTTGGCCACGAGGACGTCGATGCGGCCCGCGGTCCGGGCCACCTCCTCGACGACGCGGAAGGTCCGGTCGCGGTCGGTGACGTCGAGGT
>JAABUZ0100002366.1_pt1 | contig 31544 bp, 19 predicted proteins | sample 5562091 | NCBI WGS metagenome assembly JAABUZ01 (sample SAMN12813069, study PRJNA571459) | rock metagenome | isolation source: Antarctica rocks | place: Antarctica: Victoria Land, Linnaeus Terrace sud | collected 2015-12-21
ACTTCATTCGTATGCACCAGGTCGAGACTCTGTGCTGCAATCCCGTCGCTCTCGTGCCGTATCTCATCCATGAGCTCGCGAATCCCCTCTACAATGAACGGCTTGACGTCTCGTTCTGTGCCTCCAAAGGATTTGGGGGTCGATGCCGGCTGCGAGAGGAGAGTCACCATGCTCCGCCCTCCGGGAACCTTCTCGTGCTGCTCCCGGTCGGCAGGGATATGATGATCCAGGGTCTGGGTAGGGAGCTCGCTGTACTCCTCTCTGATCAGGTGCAGCACTCGCCGCACTACATTGCCGATGCAGAACTCGCGGGGAGCGGCCAGCTCGAGGCTCCTGCCCACGCTGCGCACCATCTCGACCAGCGAGTCCATGGATTGAATACGGGCTGTGGATACCAGCTTGAGCAGGAGATTCACCGTCATCCACGCAGTCGGGAAAGAGCCTTTGACCTGTCTCCTGCGCAGGTCCGAGCACATCGCCTCCAATTGCTGCTGGACGTCGCTGGGCATATCGGTCGTGACCTGGATCCTCGCTGACAACTGCCCTGTTGACATGTCGTCGGGTAGATTACCCAATCGGGCAGTTCAGGGACCAACAAGAGGAAGACTCGAGAGGACGAGGATGGACGACATCGTCTGGGGCGTCATCAACAACCACTTTTGCGCCTTCAAGGTCAGCACGCCGGCCAAGCGCAACTTTTGCCGCAACGAGTTCAATGCCAGCGGGATTTGCAACCGCCAGTCCTGCCCGCTAGCCAACTCGCGCTACGCCACGGTGCGGGAGACGGGCGGCCGGCTCTACCTCTACCAAAAGACCATCGAGCGGGCGCACATGCCCAGCAGGCTGTGGGAGCGCCGGCTGCTCCCGCGCAACTACGAGCGCGCGCTGGCTCTGATTGACGAGGAGCTGCAGTTCCATCCCGTATTTCAAAAGCACAAATGCAAGCAGCGCCTCACGAAGCTCACGCAGTACATGATTCGCTCGCGCAGGCTGGCGCTGCGTGAGGACCTGCCGACGCTGGTGGGGATCAAGAAGAAGCAGACGCGGCGAGAAGCAGGGCGGGAGAAGAAGGCGCTAGCTGCTGCTCGGCTGGAGAAGGTGATTGAGAAGGAGCTGGTGGAGAGGTTGAAGTCTGGCGCGTATGGCGATGCCCCGCTGAATGTCAATGAAGAGGTCTGGCAGAAAGTGCTCAAGATGCAAAGTGCACAGTCGGATGAGGAGGATGTCGCGAGCGAGGAGGAGGAGGAGGTCGAGGGGCCTGAGTATGTGGAGGATGATATGGAGGAGTCCGACATGGACGCGGATGGTGGGCGGCCGGGCATAGAGATTGAGTATGAGGAGGAGATGGAGCGTATATAGATTACTCTTGTCCGTGAGCCATTGGATCTCGCTGTTGTTACAGACCGTAGCGTGACGGATGCAGGGAGGATATATCAACCTCTGTCTCCTCTCCAAAGAGCATCTGTGACATCAGCTTACCGGTGGCTGGGGCATTGCAGATTCCCCAGCAAGTATGCCCAGCCGCAACCCAGATCTTGTCTTTTGTCTCGCCAATGATAGGCCCCGAGCCGGATTCGACGATGGGCAGGTAGCATGCCTGCCTCACCAACACCTCGCCCTGCTCCAGCTCTGCCGAGATGCAGTCCGCATACTGCTTCAACTCGTCGCACCGCGCTGCGACCACCTCGACGCCAGCCGTCGAGTCCGGCAGGGGGACCGTCGTGTCGCCCTCGCCGCAGATGTAGACCTCGTCCTCTCTCGCATAGAACTCGGGGCTCACCTGCTTCCGCCCAATGCGGAGCTCGGTGAAGAGGGCGTGGGCAGAGACGGGCTTGGCGGGACGCACGGTGATGGAGTGTGCGCGCAGGCCGACGATGGGCGCAGCAGGGAGCACGGGCGGTGTCCACGGCCCGGCAGCCACCACCACCCGGTCCGCGGTGATTGTCCTCTCCGCGCCAGATGCATCCACAAAAGTGACTTGACTGGACGTCACGCCGGTCGCCCGTCCGTGCACGATCTCGGCCCCGGCTGCAACGGCCAGGTCGGCCATGGTCTGCGTGAAGAGGCGCGGGTGCACCTGGGCTGTCGCGCCCATGTCGTCGTAGTCCAGCACCTGCTCCGCCCGCACCCAGTCCAGCCCGCGTGGCAGCATCCCCTTTGACCGCTTTGCGCCGCCAGCATCCAACGACACGCTGAGCGTCTCGTTCCTGCGGAACTGCCACAGCTGGGCCCCGTCGTGCGCCTCGGCCAGCGCGTGGTGCAGCTGCCACGACAGCGTGGAGAGGGGTTTGGGGTAGGCAAAGGTGCCCAGCAGCCCGCCTGCCTTGCCGCTGGCCCCCGACGCGACATGCTCCGCCTCGATGACCGTGACCGAGGGGACGGGCTCTCGGCGCGTCAGGTAGTAGGCGGTCGTGCTGCCGATGATGCCGCCGCCGACGATTACGATGTGCATCCGATCCTTGCCCTCTTGGTCCTCGGTCTCTACTTGGTGCGCGATCACTCGGTCCTCAATTCACTTGGTGGATGGATAATTACTAGTCTAGACCCAGCTGGCTCACGTCGGCGGAAGACGTGCGTCCCATGAGCAGGTCCGCACAGCACCTCCCACACCCGGGGCCAAGGGTGATGCCCCACGGTCCAGCCCCCGTGCACACGTACACGCCCTCGCCCAGCTCGTCCAGCAGCAGCTCCTTGTCCGTGATTGGGCGGAAGCAGAGCTGCGTGCGGACAACCTCAAACTCGCCCACGAGCGTCTTGGCCACCTCGTGGAGCACCGCCAGCTCCTCCTGCAGTGGCACGACGGCGGACGTCGATGTCGGCAGGGGCAGCTGCGCCGAGTTGAGGCCCGCAATGTAGATCTCCCCGTTGGTCCGCGAGAAGATCTCGGGGGAGAACTTGGTGTGCGAGGCGAAGAGGGCACACGGCTCCGGCGTCGGTTGGCGCGTCGTGACCACCAGCGAGTGTCCGGCCAGCGAGCCCACCGGCAGCCTGGGCGAGCACGGGAAGAGCATGGCGTGCAGGCTGGCTGACCACGGGCCGGCGGCAATGAGCAGCTTGGTGTATGGCAGCTGGCACCCCGTTGTGCAGTGCAGAATCCGCCTCCCCCCGTCCACAGACAGCGGCCGCGTGTCCTCGTGCAGCTCTACGCCGCGCCGCACGGCCTCGTCGGCCAGGAAGTGGGTCAGCAGGTAGGGGTCCACCTGCGCCGTCGTCGCCCCGTCGCCCACCAGCTGGGCGTCCGCCACGCCATCCACCCGCAGCCACGGCGGGAGCGCGTCTGTCTTGCGCGCGCGGGCAGCAGCACTCGACCGTGACGCCCCCGTCGTGATCCAGTTCTTCGCCTGGCCGGGCCGGGGCGCGATGGAGAACGCCCGTGTGCGCGCATACCCCCATCGCTGCTCGCCATCATACTCCGCGGCCAGCTGCGCGTGCAGGTCAAAGGAGAGGGCAGCCAGCGAGGCAGAGCGCGCGCCGTGCCAGTCGCGCGCAAGGAAGCCGCCTGCTTTGCCGCTTGCTCCCCCGGCCACCTTGCCGGCGTCCACCAGATGCACGCGGCGCTTGCTGCTCCCCCCATCATGCGCACAGGCCAGGTAGAAGGCGGTCGCCGCGCCCACGATGCCTGCGCCGAGAATGACAATCTGCTCCTCCTCCTCCTCCTTCATGGCCATGCGCGGTGGTGCTGGCGATGAGTTCACACACCATCCCAGCAATCAAGCTGCAGCGAATGAACAGCAGGGGGGAGCAGGGGGACGGCGGCGGTGACGATGGCGAGGAGGAGGACGAGTTTGTTCCGTTTGACGGCGACGAAGAGCCTCTGCTGGTGGAGCAGGATTGGCCCAAGCACAGGACGCTGCTGGTCCATGCTCCCCAACCGGGGCCCCCGAACGTCGTCTCCAATGCTAAATACAACGTGGCTACCTTCTTCCCATTGGTGCTGTACGGGCAGTTCAAGTTTTTCTTCAACCTCTACTTCCTCCTGGTTGGGCTGTCGCAGATTGTCCCCGCTCTGCGCATCGGCTACCTGTCCGCCTATATCGTGCCCCTCGTCTTTGTCCTCACAATCACGATCGGGAAGGAGGCGCTGGACGATATGGCGCGCAGAAGACGCGATGCAGAGGCGAATCGCGAGACCTTGCAGGTCCTGCAGCCCGGCGACGAGGAGCGTGGCCTGTGGCGCGAGACGAGGGCCAGTCTGCTTCGAGCAGGGCATGTGGTGCGTCTTTGGCGCGCCCAGAGGGTCCCGGCCGACCTTGTCCTCCTCCAGGCGGAAGGCAAGGAGTGCTTCCTCCGCACAGACATGCTGGACGGGGAGACAGACTGGAAACTGCGCATCCCATGCTCCCTCACGGCCGATACGCCGCTGCATTCACTTCAGGGGGGAAAGCTCAGCTACCCGCTGCCCCAGAAGTCACTCACCGACTTTGGCGCCATGTTTGAGCTGGGCGGGCATCGCGCCGGGCTCACGCTGGACAACTCGGCCTGGACCAACTGTGTGGTTGCCAGCGAATGGATCATTGGCGTTGTCATGTACACGGGCACGGAAACACGGCCTGCTCAAAACACGGCACTGCCTACCTCCAAAGTTAGCCTTTTGGACCTCGAAATAAACAAGCTCTCCAAGGCTCTGTGCTTGCTCACCTTCCTCCTATCTGTAATGCTCGTTGCACTGGGTAGGTTTGAGGGGTCCTGGTGGATATCTATCTTCCGCTTCCTCATCCTCTTCTCCACCATCATCCCCATCTCCCTCAGAGTCAATCTCGACCTCGGAAAGTCGTGGTATGCGCGCCAAATTGAACACGATCCCGACATTCCAAATACCATTGTCCGCACGGGCAATATCCCAGAGGACTTGGGAAGAATAAGCTATCTCCTCACCGACAAGACGGGAACACTTACGCAAAATGATATGACCATGCGCAAGATACATATTGGGACTGTTTCCTACTCTACGGAAACGTTTCACGAAATCCGGGACGCTATGGACAGGCCTGGTGAAGGAGTAAATAAACGACTCCAAGACATCGCATGGTGTCTGGCGTGCTGTCATTCGGTCACTCCTCATTTTGAGGAGGGAAGTGTTGAATACCAAGCTGCCTCACCGGACGAAATTGCCATTGTTCGGTTTGTTGCCTCTGTGGGACTGAACCTCCTTCACCGAGACCGCACATCACTCACCCTGGAGCAGGAGGGGCGAGAGCACGTCTTTCAGATTATAAAGATTTTCCCCTTCACAAGTGAGCTCAAACGCATGGGAATCATTATACGACATGAGGATGACGTCTGGTTCTATGTCAAAGGCGCAGATGTGGTGATGACTTCCATCGCTGCTAGTAATGACTGGCTCGACGAGGAAGTCTCCAATATGGCACGTGAAGGGCTACGTACTCTTGTCGTTGCCCGAAAGAAGCTTTCCATCGAAGTGCTAGAGAAGTTTCTGATGCGGTACGACGAAGCGTCCGTCTCACTCCACAATCGCGATACCCAAATGGGGAGAGTTGTTACGGAAATGCTCGAGACGGACTGTGAACTCTTGGGCGTTACCGGCGTGGAAGACAAGCTGGCACGAGACGTGAAATCGAATCTGGAAATTTTGCGCAATGCTGGGATCAAAGTATGGATGGTGACTGGCGACAAACCAGAGACTGCGCGTTGCATCGGTGTAAGTTCCAAGCTCATTACGCGCAACCAGTACGTCCTTGAGATGACAGGCATAAAGTCCGCACTTGCTGCCAGGGAGGCCTTGCAGATATTGCAGCGACGAAGCGACGCATGTCTGTTGGTAGACGGGGAGTCTCTAGGGATGCTCCTTGCAGAGTGCAGCGACGAGTTCATCAACGCAGCTACTCGACTACCATGCGTCATTGCATGCCGCTTATCGCCCCTACAGAAATCAATGCTGGTCACACGCATCGCAAAGTCCACAGGGCTGCGCGTGGCCGCTATTGGAGATGGGGGGAACGATGTCAGCATGATCACAGCCTCGCATATTGGGGTTGGCATTGTTGGGAAGGAGGGCCGCCAGGCCTCTCTTGCTGCAGACATCTCCGTAGAGGGATTTTATGCACTCAATCGACTCATTCTCTGGCACGGGCGTAACAGCTGGAAGCGGAGCTCGAGACTAGCCATGCTGATCATTCATCGGGGCCTGCTGGTTTCATTCTCTCAAATCGTCTACTCTGTCGTTCGCAAATACGAGCCGATTGCTCTTTTCCAAGGCTTTCTCATGGTTGGATATGCGACCGTGTACACCATGTGTCCTATCTTCTCCCTTGTTTTGGACTACGACATCTCTTGCTACACGGCCATGCAATACCCCGAACTCTACAAATACCTCAAAGCATCGCTCTCGTATAAAATGTTTGGGTGGTGGTGCGCCGTGAGCTTCTTCCAAGGAACCATCATTCAAGCCTTGAGTATGATCCTCGAACACGACGATCGCCAAATGGTCGCTGTCTCCTTCACGTCCTGTGTTGTGTGCGTGCTCGGTGTGGTCTGCGGTGAGATTGGACACTGGCACAAAATCATTGCACTCGTCGTCCTGCTCAGCCTCTGCGGCTACTTTGCGTCGCTGCCTCTCCTCTACGACTACTTTGACACACCCTACCTCAAGACACCGGCCTATTGGTGGAAATGGATTGCAGTCGCCAGTATTGCCATCACGCCTCCGCTCTTCATCAAGCAGGTTCGCCGCAGAATCAAGCCTCCTGCGCATGCCAAAGTGCAAAACAGCATATAATCACCCCCATGTACATATCCTCATGCATACCGGTTCCTACGAAGCCTTTTTCATGCGACTTCGACGCTGCTTGCTTGGGCGACGTCGTTTTGTCTTCTCATTTCGCCACACTTGCGTGGGTCTAGACGGCCATGGAGCCTTGAATGCACGAACTGCATCTCCTGATATGGCAGCCGCCTCATACTCCCGTAGCTGCGTGTCGCTCGGCGTACTCTGGTAGTAGGATGCAGGGCGAGAAGGCGCCATGGGCCCGGGGGACAAAGCACGCCCAAGTGTCACATTTCCAGAAAAGGCGGAGAAGAGCGGAAACTCAAAGCTCATCCGCGGTTAGTGTGCTTTGTGCTCCTTCGTCTCGTGAAGCTCCCATCTCGTGCTCATCGTGAAATGGGTCGACACGACGACATAGAATGACCAAGTCAGTATGGCCGCCACGCAAGACGAAAGCAATGTGTTTGGCATAAAAGTCATAGAGAGTGAGGACGGGGAGGAGCATGAGCAGGTCAAAGCACATGATTTGACACGAGACGAAATGCTTGATGTCAAACAAGCAACTGCAGATGACGCGACAGAAGGAGTGTCAACACCCTTGGATGAGGAGACGCTGAGGACCCGCGCAGAAAGGGAGGGTATTTCTTTAAAGGCTACGGAGTTGAGTGTACATGATGACCAAGTAGCGGCTGAACAATCACACAATCCATGGGAGATTCATGGCTTCCCAACCAACGGGCTTGATATGGAGAGGCTGCCTGTGTTGGAGACTGAAAGGCCTGAGGAATATGAGAGTTTTGGTGGTATTGGCGACAGCAGACGATTTCTTCCCCAATTCCTGCCGGACGAGGAAATGCGCCCTCATGTCATGGTCAATACAGAAGCGAATGAAATAGATACATTTCCTCATGACAGTGCAAGTATGTTTCCAAACACTGAGGCTGGCTCGAAATTTCTGGCTGAAACAGTGGAGGACAAGGGTAGGACGTTTGTGGCGCCAGAACCGGAAATGTATCAGGCATCAGATATAGAGCACAACCTCCCTGATCTCGGAATGATGCAGCAGCCGGATGAGCAGATCACGGATGTAGAACACTTACTCGCTACTCTTGGGGCTATGGGACAAGAACAAGAGCAAATAATGAATGAAGATGAACTATTTACAGGGATTGGAGACATGCGCCCAGTGCAAGAGGAAGTAAATACCAATACGGAAGGAAACCTTGTTCAGGATTACTTCTCGACGGAGCCAAATTTTGATATTGGTGCTGGCGTGCGTGATAGCTTCCTGGACGAGCATGGGATCCTACCGCCGGAGCAAAACATCATGAACGATCTCAACGAGGGGCTTTCATTTCTGAACCTTAGCGAAGAGGATTTCCTCCTGGATGATGCGGATGAAGTAAAAGGAGGTTCTGAAAAACCGGCTACCGACGATTTCGATATAGGTGCTGCCTTGGCTCTTCAGCAAACCACCGCAACTGGACGCTATACCCCACAACTGCAACCCTCTGAACCACCACAAATCCCCTCCGGCGCATCAATCAATCTGAAGACTTCGAAACCCACGCCAATTACCGTCCCTCCACCATATGCAGCCCCATCTCTATATACGCCTTCTCCATACACTCTCCCTTCGCCATACATTGAGTCAAGGCCGCAACCTACGTCAGAAAGGCAAGAGTCGTTTGTTGTGACGAACAAAGCCTATGCATCTCCATACGACCTCCCGATGGATGTAGTGCCCAAGAGAACAAGGGTAACTTCACACCCATTACGCAGTGTTATGAAAATCGAAGATATTCCCCCGCCGCCGTTGAGTGCTGGACTACCCTCACGTAATGGATATCAGCCGTCACCAGCTCTGGAGCGGTCAGGCCCAAATAAAGTCCATGGTCCTGATCAAAGAATCCTCTCAGCCCCCGCTAGAACTGCTTCACGCTCCCCGACTTCAGCAAAGCCAACTTTTCAAAAACAACCCGCAAATGCATTTGATCCGCCAATAGCCCCGCGGAAAAGACCCTCCTTCAACCGAGGACCTTCCAGCAGAGGGCCTTCAAAACTCGGCATGTATACAACTGAGGCCAATGCCACACCTCAACCAAATGTTCGAGCCGTGGCAAGTTCATCATCACTTCCTGTCCACCGTACTGAAGAGAATTTGCCCCGGCGCTATCCAATATGCCGCTTTGCCTTTGGTGGAAGGCTTGTTTGTTCAGTCCCTCGAATTAGCGGTTTCAATTGGGTAGCTGGAGATGTTCAAGTGCACAAGCTGAAAGACTTCGTCAAAACTGAAAGCTTCCCTGGACCCCTAGTTACGTCGAACAAAGCCTCCAATAAGTCCAAGAAAGATGAAACATTAAAGTATGCTACACGCCGGATAGAAAACGAAGTAGGTGGTCGCGGCTTGCTTTGGGCGGCCTTAAAGCTGTTACTTCAATATGATATGGACTTGAGTGGGCGACAAAAAGAAATCCACAATGTTCTGACTCCTGAACTTGGTCTAGGTGAAACTGCAAACTTTCAAATTGCCGCCGAAGTTTCCCGTCGAATGTCGGTTGGGGCTGAGAAAACAGGAGGGCCGACTCAAATGCTGAAAAATCTTTTATTAAGAGGTGATAGAGAAGCTGCAGTCCGACATTCTATTGATCACAAGCTCTTTGCACATGCCTTGTTGATTGCTAGTACCGTGAGCCGAGATCTGTGGAAAGAAGCCGTTAAAGCCTTCGTTTCTGGTGAAGTGATTGCTGAGGGTAATGAGTCTTTGGCGACTCTTTTTCAAGTATTTTCAGGAGCCGGGGAGGATGCTATTGACGAATTGCTTCCCTCAAGCTTCAAAACCGGGTATTCAATGATTCCTGCTCACTCGCGGCAAGAAACAGAGAATTTTTCAGCCTTGGTCAAATGGAGGGAAACTCTAACCATGATGCTATCGAACCGTAGCACTGATGATGTCAAGGCAATTACTGGCTTGGGTAAGGTTTTACTTGGACGGGGTTGGACAGAAGCAGCTCATATTTGTTTCTTGTTTGCTGGTAGGGGCGCTCCCTTTGGGCCACGGGAAGATAAAAGTGCTTTGTTTAGCCTTGTTGGCGCCGACTTGGAGAGGAACGGGGGTCTTTTTCTCCGAGATGTCGAGCTCATCCGAATGACAGAAGTTTTCGAGCTTGCCCTGTCGCAGACATCAAATGCACCGTTCATACCACATGTGCAGGCCTACAAATTACACCACGCGTGGGTTTTGACGGATTATGGGTTCACCACCGAGGCTGGCAAATATTGTGAAATCCTCCAACAAGTCATACGAGCAAACCCCAAAAATCCCAATTACTCGTCCTTGAAAACCCAAGTTGACTACCTCGCGCAGATTCTGGAAAGCTCCTCTGCCACTTGGCTTGGCAAGAAGTTGTCACGGCCAAAATTGTGGGGTAAATTTGAAGGTTCTTTCCAGAAATTCATTGCTGGGGATGAAACAAATCATGAAAAGCCACCTGCAGACGGTCTGTTTGCAAAGGTTGCCGCGACGCCCTCAGTATCGAGACAAAACAGCAGTGCTGATATATATTCAACATATGCAGCGGCTACTTATGGTGCTGAAAGTGCGCATTCTTCACCCTATTCTCCAGTATCCGTCCCTCCCATGAGCTCGCGCTATGCACCTTTACCAAAGACCGACATCACACGAAATTATGTGTCGCGTCCGTCGAGTGCAGGAGTCGGCTCCACACCATACAACAGTAGACCGCCGAGTACAGAAGCGCAGAGCGTGACGCTCGAGCCATCTCTGTTGCAGCACAAACCATATGCATCACAAAGTGAAGAGGGTCTGCCTAGTGAGGCACCAAGTATGCTTGCTCCACCTTCGTTCTCACCTAAAACGCACGAAGTTGGACGCCAAGACCTAGGAGAGGACCTAAGAGAAGCTGCTGATGCTAAAGACAAGGGAGGGTCTAATCAAGGTTACAGCTCGTCACATATCAGTCCTTACAGCTACTCAGCTCAAGATGACTTCATTGAACACCATGTACCTGATGAAGAGCCTGTGCAAATGCCAGGATCTGATTTCATTGGAAACACTGCAGTCGAAGCAGAAACTGAGGAGCCTGCTTTTACTTCATATGACCCGTCTCGAAAGGCTTCCGACGAAGGATTTGAAGACTTTGGATTGGGGAACACTAAGCCTGCCAGGCCAAGAACTCCAGAAGAGGAAGACGAGGTACCTTCAAAGGCTAAGGCGAAGAGAGATAAATTTGAGAAGTCAACGTCATCCGAAGATCCAAAAGGTTGGTTTGGTGGGTGGTTCAAGAAGAAGGAAGCCGATGGCCTCGCACCGAAGGCGGTAAAGGCGAAGCTGGGTGAGAGCATGTCTATGGTGTTTGATCCTGAGCAGAAGAGATGGGTTTCCCCGAATGCACCTGCGTCAGCTGTTGCAGCGGCACCACGCCCACCTCCAAAACGAGCTGTCTCGGCTGCACCCTCAGTCAACTCTATCCAATCAGCGCCGCCAAATGCACCTCCACCTCCAATGTCTCCACAGATTCCGCCAGGTTTTACGAGTGGCCCAGCATCCACAGCGCCAACTCCACCCCGCACTCAAAGCCCGCTCAGCAGGCCTCCTGTGAACGCTTCAACAGATAGTATGGATGACTTGTTAGCTGCTGCGACAGCCCGAAAAGGCTCTGGGCGATCAACTGTTGGTAGAAGCAAACGTCGATATGTCGTCCACGAGTAGGAGTAAAATGCTGAGCTCCAAAAGGTGAGGATATAGGTGCACATGGAATCTGAGCCGAGGAGGGCATTCACTCGGTGCTTTGATGGTCTCCCGAATTGCAAATGTCACCTTGGAAGGGCATTGTTTTGGTTAGCAAGCAGGCAACAGCATAGCTCGCTGTATATCCGTATAGATCCTGTGTTGCCACTGACCTTGTGTGCGGGCCGAAATTCCCCAGAGTTGCGTCTCGGACGACGACAGCACCAGCTCGATCCTAAATTTACATAATTACTTCAGTTTTGCTTACTGGCATTCGACTGCCTAGACTGCGATTGATCAAGAAGGCATTCAGCCCTGCGTTTGTCTCCACAAAACATCGAAATCAAGGGGTTCTGAGTCGCTCACAAATGAAACTGTCCTCGGAATGGACAGAGTTCGTTCGCGACAACCCGGACGCCGAGGGACCGCCCCTCACTCTTGAAGATCTCAAGGAACCGGAAGCATTGCGGAAGATAATTGACAAAGCTGACTTGGAAGCTAAAGTAGCACTCTACCAGAAGAATGAATTCCGTCATCTCTTGGAAATTGACACGGTCAACACCGCCTTTCCAGCTCGAGATGGCGCGGAAGTGCGAGGGAGGGTCTACTTACCGCGGAAGAAGGCGAAATCCGCGCCACTGTGCGTATTTTTCCACTCTGGCGGAATGATTATGGGGAACTTGGACGCTGAAGACTTTGAATGCAGAACGCTGGCATGGGAAGTTGGTCTTGTCGTGTTTTCTGTCGCATATCGTCTCGCTCCGGAGCATCCATTTCCATGCGGCCCATATGACTGCTTTGATAGCTTGGCCTGGATATTACAAGACCCGGCACGGTTTCATGCGGATCCAAAGCAAGGTGTCTTGCTCTGTGGCAACAGTGCAGGTGCACAGCTTGCTGCGTGCACCGCAATACAAGCCAAAATGGCTCATCCACCAATCCATATTACTGGCCAGATCCTCAAGGTCCCTACGACAATGCACTACAAAGCGTTTCCGCCGCAATTTGCAGCAGAGTGTGTAGGGCGGTTGGAGAATGCTCATGCTCCTCTCCTTGAAACTGAAGAAATGAATATCAATCAGGACCTCTACGGAGTACCAGAATCTCAATGGACGGATCCCCTTGCATTCCCAATCTGGGCAGATCCAACGGTATTTCCACCAACCTACGTGCAAGTCAATAGTGCAGATCCATTGCGGGATGATGGGCTCTTATTTGAGAGAAGTCTGCGCGAGGCGGGGGTTTCGACAAGACTTGAGTTCTTCGATGGCTATCCACATAATTTTGAGCAGGTCATGCCCCGAGACCATCCGGCCTCAGAAAGAGTAGAGAAGGCCATGGTAGCTGCGGCAAATTGGCAATTGTCTCTGATCAAGGACGAATAACAAGGATCAGGTAATAGCCTTGCAAAACATTTTTTAGTATTTATTATCTGTTCGTAAACAACCACTATGCCATCTCTATTTGTAAGATATCAAGTCCATCCTCAATTTCTTTTCTGCTTGGAAACATACCAGCTGCAAATAACGCAGCTGCTTTCATAGGCACAGGGTCCATTCCCATCCCGGCAACAGCCGTGATCTTGTCTCCCTCAGCATAGTACGCAAGGAATGCCTTTTCTTTGAGATTGCCTTTGATAATGGTGTCATATTTCAGAGTAGTTGGGTGTCCAGCGTATCGAAGCTGCCCGCCCTGCGCACTCCAAAAGATGGGAATTTTTTCAAATTCGATTTTATGTCCCATGGCGTTTCGTGCAGCAATCTGACCGTGATTCATGGCTACATCCCAATGTTCAATTCGTGTCAAGTGTCCGTCTCCGTTGGCAGCTCCATTCTTAAAGGGGAATGTTGCAATGTCGCCACATGCAAAGATGTTTTTGAAGCCTTTCACTCTCAGGTACGAGTCAACCTGCACGGATCCGTCCTTCTCTAGAGGAAAGTCCTTGAGGTATGAGGTCTGAGGAGCTACTCCTACAGCCATAATAACAACATCTGCTGGGATGAGCGTCCCGTCTTTCAACTCGATGTGTGTCACTTTGCTATTTTCTGTTTTCGAGCCCTTGATGGAAGCACCAAGCTTGAACTTTACGCCATTTGCCTCGTGTATGCTTTGAATAGCACGCCCAACCTCGGGGCCTAAGATGGTCTCTACTGGAGTCTGCTCCATCCCAACACAGGTAATATCTTTTCCCTTGAGCGCAAGCGAAATTTCAAGACCAATCCACGACGAACCGAGGACGACAATTTTGGGGTTTCCACTGGAGGTCGCATCCACGATGGCTTTTGCTTGAGGTACGGACCTCAACATGTAGACGTTCGAAGAGTCGAACCCAGGCATGGGAAGTGACCTTGGCGAGCCGCCTGTGCTCAGAATTAAAGTAGTGTACTCCAAATCTCCCCTTTTCTCCATAGTCACCTTATTTGCATTCGATGACACGCCAGTAACTTTATCATAGACCACGTCGATCGAAAATTCCTTGAAAAAGGACTCTTCTCGAAGAAGGATTTTCGATGGATCGGTGATGAGGGCTTTAGAGAGCTTGGTGCGGTCGATTGGCAGGTAACCCTCGCTTGTAATCATGGTTACCTTTCCAGCAAATCCATGCGTTCGTAAGGTTTGAGCAGCAGAGATCCCGCCAGAGCCACCACCAACAATCACGATATGTTCCTCGGAGCTAATTGAAACCTTTTGACATGGCACCCGCTTTTGATGAGACAATTTGTTTGAGTCGGCATTGATGTAGATATCTCCATCTTTAATCTCAACGGGGAATGTTTGGAGGGCGTCAAGAGCTGGCGCATCTTCCACATCTCCAGAGGTCACTTTAAAGCAAGCACCGTGCCATGGACAACGAATTGTTCCATCTGGAGTGAGTACACCTTTTTCCAAAGGGGCTCCGTAATGCGTGCATTTCGGTGACGTAACGTAGAATTTGTCCTTGATCTTGGACACTAACACATTGGATTCACTGCCAGGAATTTGGACCTGCTTCTTGGCAAATGTGGTTGTGAAATCATTTACGGACGCAATCTTCACTGACTTTGCAAGAGTTGACATTGTGCGGAAACAGCGTTGCATTCACCGATGATGAGGTAATGAATTGTACGCACGCTGATTGGCTGGAGAATGCGGAGATTTCCAGGACTAGATACCGATGTACAGCTGCTCTTCATACGTCTATATAAACTCTTCGAAGCAATCTTCAACAGAATATTTGTCACCACTGCTAATGCCATCTTCATTGAAGCCGATCATTGCGGCATTGCAGGGGCGGGGGCAGGGCTGCTCTTCCAGCGTGTTTTGATTTCAAACAGCAACAACATCAAGAGATCGTAGCTCGCTTTCAATCCTCCTGCAATAAAAAAACTCAAAGCAAAGCTTCCCCTTTGCGAGAAGATGCCGGTAACGACTGGTCCAGCACTCTGACTCAGGGTCTTGACAACGTTCACAATTCCCATCACAGCAGTTCTCTCGTTTTTGGGCACAATAATTGAAAGAAATGCGGTGCGAGGCGCCTGGTCCATGGTGACTAGAAGACTGCGCACAATAAGAATAGTGAAGGAGGGCCAGAGACTGGAAGGTAAAGGGATCGTGGCCAGCATGATGGAAGTAGGAAGATGCGTCAATACCATCGTGTTTACAAGCCCAATCTTTCGCGCGATCCGTGCTGCAATCAGGTTAGAAGCAGCCGACAGTAGATTTGTGACAAAAAAAACTGACCCGAGCGTCGATGTCGCCACTGCGAATTTCTTGACATAAAAGTAGGCGATCAAGGATGATGGAACAAGTCCTGAGCCCAATGAGTCTAGCGCAAAGAGGAGGCAGAGAACGCCTACGATCTTGAATGTCGAAAAAGAGATGCGAGGGATTGAGTCCTTCTTGGCGGGGACTAGCGGCTGTTGCTCAGAGGCCTCCTCGTTTTCTTCGTGCCCCAATTCACAGTCTGCTTGTAGAGATATCGATACGACGAATTTCACCAAAGCTAAGGCAGTATACAGCCAGAAAACGAATCTATAAGAATCGAGCTCGCTGTGTGTCTTTTGTAGCAATGTAACCATTCCTCCAGAGACTAGTCCACCAAAGCTTGAGCCAAGGGCTCCAACGAGAATATACCATGCAAACATGTCACTTCGCTCACTCTCAAGAGTCAGCTGCGCAAGCGTACTTTCCTCGATGGCCCTAAAAGGCCCAATCTCGTTTCCACTGGGCGAAATAACACCAACGATGGCAGAAAATAGAAGCACATAGTAGTTGGAAGAGACTGCAAAGATGGACCCCGAAGCAGCCATCAACAAGGCGCCCAAAGTCAGCATTCGTCTCCTTCCCAGTCTATCAGCAAACAGCGTAAGGAATACCGAGATGAAGACATCTCCGAACAATGTGAGAGACATGAACGAGCCGATCATTGTGTCATTGAATCCGAGAGCTGCAAAGAACTGAGCGAGGATGAGCGTAGAAGAGCCGTAAGCAAAAAGCCTTACAAAGCGAGACACGAACAGGAGCGCAATCGACCTCTTGAGAGGGGCCATTTGTGGACAACTGTGGACTCTGGGAAAATTCGCCCGAGCGGCATATGTAGGGATCGACCAATCACATGGCTGCATGGAAATGTCACTTTACATGAATGAAATCCATCAAACCGCCCATGAATACTGTGGATGAATGCACTCACGAGCTTGAAGGATCTGAAGAAGATTGGGTTCATTGTGCCCTCGTCAAACACGGCATTGGAGCCCTTGACTGTCGCAATTGCCAGCTCTATCAATGATCGTGTCTCTTTCCACTTCAGTCGGGTGGTGGTAGGTAGAATCGATCTGGACGCAGCGAGTGTAGAGCAGTTTCAAGCTGAAAAGATTACAGATGTAGCGGGCCTGCTCTCTCACAGCAAATTGGATGCAATTCTTTGGAATGGTACTTCTGGAAGCTGGAGTGGAAAGGGAATCGAGGAGGAGGAGCTACTTTCAAGCAAAATCAGTCACTTCTTAAAGTGTCCAGCATCTACTTCCACCCTGGCACTGGTTGAAGTGCTAAAGTTATTTGAAATCAAGCGATTCTCCATAGCAGTTCCCTACGTGGAAGGGCCAACCGGTGCTTTGTGCGACTTTTATGAACAACAGGGATACACAGTTGTCAAAACTGCCAGGCTTGATGAATCTGAGAATGTGCAAATTGCGAATCTGCCCTTGGAAAAGATTCGACAGGTCATTAGGGATTGCGATTCACCAGACGCACAATGCATCATAATTCCGTGCACTAATTTTCCTTCTGCGCTCGTTGTAGAGGAGATGGAAGCAGCACTTGGCAAACCAATCTTCGATAGTATTATCGTGACGCTCTGGAAATCGTTGCAGATGGTGGGAGTAACAGTGCCTCTCTTCGGCTGGGGAAAGCTGCTTCGATGGAATCCGACATTGGCCAAACTAGATGCTGCTATGGAGATTCTATTGAGAAGGTGCAAAGCCAGCCGTACAACCCTACGAGCTGATATTCCGGCTTATAATTGTCATTGCAATACAGTCTGTGCTGAAGCAGTCGCATCGTCTATCGCCCTTACGACTAAACTCGTCTTTGAATCAAAGAGCACTCGCGACTGTGCAATGGCTTGAACAAACACACAAGGTGCTTGTTCAGGATGACTGTGAAGATGCCCAGGTCAAACCCCCAAAGGCTCTAATGCAAGTTTATGGAGTCAAGGCGCAGATGCTGGCCCCAATCATTATACACGGGGAACTTCGTGCATGGATATCTGTGTATCATGTAGGGGACGTTCGCCATTGGTTGCCAGAAGAGGTTTCCTCTATCGAAGACGCCGTCAAGGAGGCAAGGAGAATATTGACTGGGGATGGTTGGCTGGCTGATATCTGAAGACACTTATCAAGGCTTCATTTCTGCTCTCACTGTCTCAGGCTAGATGTGACTGTCACAGAAGCAGCAGCATATTTTTTCTCCTTTTCATAGAGTATTTATCTTTGGCATTTCGGTTTCCCAAACTGTCGGCTATCATCTCCCGAACCGTCGGAACAATTCGAGTCCCCCCTGAAACCGGGGAATTCGTTTTACGTCCAATTATAAGAGTATTCGTAGGAACGAGTATTCGATTATAGACTCGACTTGGAACCTACCCTCAATATTCACAGGTCAGTGTTTGCGTACACGATATATGGGGCTTCTCGCCATACTCGCTCGTGCCCGGAGCAAGAGAACATGGATACCAACGAGCTTGGTTATCTTCTTTATGATGTTTGGGTATTTTTGGTTGGAGCGCGAGCCTAGTTCGACTCCTCCTCCGCCAGCGGCCAAGCCAGAAGAACTTCAGTTTCACGATGATCCATACATATCCCATTCGAAGCTTGGCGAGACGGATGGTTTCCTACGTGCGAGTAAGGACGATCCTGTGCACCCCATCACGCAATTGATTGCCCAGAATAGAGAGCACTGGCGGCGGTTATTACAGCGACAGAGCACAACGTTGGCTGGTGCAGTGGAGGAGTATCGAAGAAGATACAATCGCCCGCCTCCCAAAGGCTTCGACCAGTGGTGGGATTTTGCAAAGGACCGAGACGTCCAGCTGATCGATGAGTATGATAAAATGAACGAAGACCTGGCCCAGTTCTACGCATTATCGCCGGCCACTGTTCAGAAGTTGCAGGATGAAGTAGGCGGCCGGGGAGGCTTCACTATCAGGGTGAAAATGGACGGGCCTAATGTTACTTCAGATCTTCGTAGTGACTTTCGCATCAATCCGTTTTGCAACTGGCTTCAGAAATTCACAAAGTACTTTGATGAGCCGCTTTTGATGCATTTAAATTCAAACGATGAACCTTACAGTGGGTTTCTTCCTTCTCGCATTCGGCAGAGGTTGGCAGAAGCGGCGGCCAAAGGTGAAGAAGTGTCGTTGGAGGAGATTGACGAAATTCACCTACATCTAGATGGAGAATTGAGTGCGTTAGGAAGAACGTGTCCAGACGATGCACCTTTGGTAGAGCATGAGCATGCGAAAGGCTCGGATACCTACCCTGATCCTCCTCTCGACACACAAGTCAGCTTCGTTAATGATACAAAGCTTGTCGGGGATCCATGTTATCATCCCTACCTTGCCAAAATGCACTACTCCTTCTCACCTGGCACTGTTATCGATTACGGTGTACGCTATCCCGCACCGATCTTTAGCTTTTCAAAGACTCATAAGGAAACTGACATTATTATTCCTTCTCTGGAACAGTTTGATGATGCCGACCCGCTCAAAGACCCCCTTGCTCCATGGCCGCTTATGTATGACCGGGCTGTATGGCGAGGAGGGACGAAAGCTGGCCACTGGGGGGATGTGTATACAAATGCACGCAGATGGAAATGGAACTCTCAGCGGATTCGTTTGCGATTGTTACAGTCTAATTGGACGGGAACCTACACTTCTGTTATAGCCAAGACGAAAAGCGATTCTAGTGGACTGCTTGGCACGTCGCTGGAAGACGTTGGGATCGAATTTTCCGAAGTTAAGGCAAAGGACCTGGTCGACGATTTTCTCGATATCGCATTCTCCGAGCCCTCTCAGTGCGGGGAGGTGTGCGACCTCTTCGACAACCTCCCATATGGTCCTTGCGGGCGGATCGAAGAAGCAGAATCCAACAAGTACCGTTATGTGATTGATGTGGATGGCAATGGATGGAGCGGACGATATCCCCGTTTGCTGCGAAGTCAGCAGGTTGTGCTTAAAAGTACAGTTATCGAGCAATTCAACCAAGACTGGATCGTTCCGTGGGTGCATTACGTGCCCTTGAGCCCCTCCTACAAGGAGATTCTCAACATCATAACGTATTTCACGGGCGAGCACAAAGAGGAGGCTTACCGCATTGCACAGCAGGGTCGGGACTGGCGGATCAAGTACTGGCGACAAGAAGACCAGGATGCGTACTTGCTACGGCTGCTGATGGAATGGAGAAGAGTGACAAGTCTGGATCGGAAATCCATGGACTACCGCGAGTAGCTATGTTGTCTCCATATCTGAGAGATGCGGGAATCCGGGTGTCGTGGCCGACTGTGGCTTGGCCCGCCTGTCCTCAGCGCCAAGAAAAGGGGCCGCAATTGTCCTCGGCTAAACACTCCCAACGGGGAAGGGGTAAATTGCTGCATCCTGATTGGTGCACACGTCTCCACAACCCCGCCGCTTATATCCGCCACAGCATCATAAAATGGCGTCCCCGCCTCTAAGTTTCCCTCCTCATTCCGCCTCAAGGACACAGAAGACGGGTGGCGTACAAGCAATAAGTCACAAAACTATTGAAGAGACCACGCGTTAGCTAAAGTGACCATGTCTCAGCAGGAAAAATATGACACACAAAGGCTCGAGGAGAGGAAGGAAAAGCATGAGGTACACGAGGAAGACTTTCACGATGAGAATGGCCATATCAAATTCGTTCAGGGATCCAGAGCGCTTGCACTGGCTAAAGCCAAAGAGCCTCCACGCCCACGGAGTAAGCGAATGATGAAGCTGTACATGATCTGTGCTGTTGCATTTATGTGCTCAAGGTTTGCATACTGCTGTGATTGCTGACTCCAGTCTAAATGGGTACGACGGTAGTCTCATGGGAAACATGCTTGTTATGCCGACTTTCGATAGCACTTTTAACGTTTCGATTGATGGAGCAAAGGCAGGATTGATAACGGGTATATACACCATTGGCTCTGTTTGCAGCCTTCCTTTCATAGGACCCGTGACGGATAAGTTTGGTCGCAGAGGTGGTATCTTTTTTGGTTGTGCATTTGTCATTATTGGGACTATTATTGAAGGGACCACTAGTTTCACTGGGAGTCTTGGACAGTTTATGGGTGGAAGATTCTTCCTTGGGTTTGGCGTGGGAGTGGCGGCAGCGGCTGCACCGACATACGTCGTGGAAATTTCACATCCTAGCTATCGAGGAACCATGACGGGGCTGTACAACACAATTTACAATGTTGGGAGTATTGCGGCTGCTGGATGTTTGCGTGGTGCGGTCAATTACCAAGACAATCGAGCGTGGGTGATCCCTACATGGATCCAGATGGTCATGAGTGCTTTGGTGTGCTTTCTTATCTTCCTGCTTCCAGAGTCACCTCGATGGCTGTACACGCACGGTCGAACAGAGGAAGCAGCCGCGATTCTTACAAAGTACCACGGTGAAGGAAACCCAGATAGCATTTTTGTGAAGTTGCAAATGGCAGAATTTGTTCAGGAGCTCGAGCTTGATGGCGCTGATAAGCGATGGTGGGAATACCGGGTGCTCTTTAATAGCCCGGCAGCAAGGTACAGAGTCTTTTGCCTGTCAATTGTTTCCGTCTTTACACAGCTCTGTGGTAACGGCGTGACCTCTTATTTTATGCCGGCCTTCCTTGCGACGGCTGGTATTACAGACCCCATTACCGTGCTCAACATCAATCTCGGCACTTCTTTCGCCGGTCTTTTCTTCTCCGTCGGAGGTGCCTTCATGGTTGAGCGAGTCGGACGACGGAAGCTCCTTTTCTACGCGCTCTGCGCCATCTCCGTGATGTGGGTTATCATCACCATCTGCACAGGCGTCTACAACGACACTGGCCGGGTTGGGGCTGCCGACAGCGCCATCCTCTTTGTCAATCTCTTTGGCGTCGCTTATTCTATTGGACTGACTCCATTGCAAGCATTGTAACCTATCTTCAATTCACATTGCTAATCAAAGATACCCCAGTGAGGTCTTGAGCTACGAGCAGCGGGCAAAGGGAATGGCCTTTTCATCCGTGATGACAAACATCGCTCTTCTCGTGAATCAATTCGGAATGCCTGTCGCGCTCGCCAATATTGGATACCACACGTACATCGTCTTTATATTCTGGGATGTGTTTGAGGCAGCTATTGTCTATTTCTTTCTCGTGGAGACAAAAGGAAGAACGCTTGAGGAGCTCAACGCTGTCTTTAAGGCAAAGAATCCACGGAAGGCCTCTCTTGCGATCAAGAAGGTGGATTTGGACCAGACCATGGACGACGAACAAAAAGAAGAGATTTAGTCATGAACGATTTTTAACTCTAACCTTGCGAAAAGTGGGGAAAGTTCTTCATATTCTAAATCATGTTTGTCTACATTTGCGATATCGTGACCGTGACAGATCCGTTCGGTGGGAAAAAATAGCTCTGTGCACCGAGGAAATCCATTCCAGGAGTCACATTGAAATGGAGACTTGTGTTTCGGGTGTCATAACGTAGGACTGCACTCTGGGCCGGAATGGCACCAGACTCTGGAATCACTGGGACGAGCCGGAGTTCCACAATCGAGCGGCTTCCTGGCTTGTAGGTGACTGTGTCGATGTAGCCAGCGTTGAGATCGACTTCTAGCTGGATGGGCGCAATGAAAACTCTTCGTCTCGCCAGGTCGCGAGGCTGCATTGTGAGCGTTTGGTTTCCTTGAGATCCGCTGATGTTGAGATTTCCGCCATAGGCCTGCCATCCAAACGTCGGATGCGAGATGATCATGCTTGTTGCACTATGGGCGGCGCCCCAGAACCCAGATCCAAAATCTCCCGTATATGGATCCCATTCAAGTGTATTGAGGTAGGAATGAAACGCGCAGGACCCAAATCCGTCTTGATGTATATTGGACGTCGAGGCTACCATACCGGCATAGCCAAGTCGCAGCAAGTACAAGTCGCTGGGATTATCTTTCCAAGCGTCAATGACTGGAATTGCATTGAGGGTTGAGCCATAATGATGGATTTGTCGCTCGATGCGGCTGATTTTACCTGCTGTCCTACATTATTAGCAAGCACCGCGTCCTACCTACGTAAAATCCCAGTATCTTCGTGAATTCCCATCATAACCCCAATGGTTGACGGTAGGTGTGTATCCAAGTATTGTGTTTAGAGTCTTATTGACCATGGCAGTGTATCCAAAGAATCTATATTAGCTTGCATTTCAAGTACATTACTCACTTGCACCAATGATACACCCCTTCTTGCGCAGTACAATCCCAAGACTGCTCGCTGCCAAAGGGGTAAGACTCATTACTCCACAGTTCTGCACGTCGTAACATACGCAGAGTAAAATCTTCAGCCAACTCCGTCTTGTTCTCACGCTTGAGATCATCCAGGAAATCACTGAGACTCGATTCCTCGATCAGCCCTTGATCTGCACTACTCGTCAAGGCTGTCTGGTTTGGTAATGGGATCATGTATTGAATGGTTTTCGCCGTCTGCTCAAGATAAAACTCCCATGAGTTTTGTGTTGAATTTGGATACAGGCGAGCGGTGCGATACAGGACCCAATAAACCAGAGCAATATGCGGATAATTAAAGGTTCGGTCGAGGCGATTTGTGATTGCTGCATTAGGCAATCCCCAATCGATCGTGGTGTCATACGTAAAATTTATCGCCGAAGGATCATAAAAGAAGAGAGTTGCACGAATGGCGTAGCTGCTGTTTCCAGAATTCAATTGTAGACCTCCCCATAACGTCTGATTGATGTAGTCTTCTAATCGAGCAACTTCCATAGCATTAGGATACACATACGTTTTGGCAGCTGCAGCTAGCGTCGGGCCGACACCAGCTTCATCTTCAAGTCCGGGAATCCATTCGCGTGGGTCTTGTGTAACGAAGTCGTTAATCTCATGATCGTACGTTAGGGCTGACGGGGAACGATTGAAGATGTCTGGTTGTGTAAACCAGCATGTAGACGTGTGAAAGTTACCGACAGCTCTCAAGGCCGTTGGAAGTGACTGTGTAATGTAATAATGCAGAGACTGATTTTTCTGATCTTCATAGGTGATTGTTACGCGAACGCGGCCCCATGCAGTCGCGTTCGGTGTCAAATCATACCCCTTCCAACCGTCTGCACCGACATCATTTGCAGTTAACGTGACAGCACCCTGAGGAAATACCGATATGGACGATACGGAGGAACTGTAGTTCAAAAACAGCTTGCCAATGAGATCAGTAGGGATGATAAATCCAGGGATACTGTTCGCAATAGGTAAGCTGTGTGATCGCAGAGCCGACTCAATACTCCGAATTTCATCGACCAATGAAAATTTTATCCCGTAGGACTTGGTCTGCCCAGGTTGAAGGAATGTTGAAGTTGGCGCGTTCCACGGCTCGACCCCTGCCCAATCTGTCTCCACGTATGCCTTGCCAAATACCACCCACTCATGAATCCCTTCGAATGTTTGAGCCTGGTAACGGATCACATTGTCTACGGGCTCTGATAGAAAGTTCCACGCCTCCATACCAGATCCATTCATCGGTGTACCAACCACGGCAGGTCCTGCACCACTTAACCTGGTCACGCGAAAGTATCCAGCATTTAGGCCCATGTTAGGGTCTATGAATGAGCAATTTTGGTACTGCCCTTCTGCATCACGGTACTGTAGCACGTTGTTGAATTCGATTGGAAATCCTAGCCCTCCAATTTCCAATGCCGAGCTATTAGTATTCGTAAGATTGAACATCATAACCAAATCACCTCTTTGCTGTTCCCAGCTGCGAACCACTTTGACGACACTGCTGTTTAGTGTGCTGGTGATGTCTGCTGCCGATAAAATGGACGAAGTGTTTTGCCCTATGGATATCTCCTGCACAGCATCTCTAGACAATGCCGAGTCAACGATGGTCCAGGTAATCTGATTGCTATTCTTGAAGCGCAGGCGTATGTCGCCAGTGTGATAATGTCCAGGAGCCTGACGGTATGGTGTTGCATTGACTGGTGAGAAATCAAAGGTCGAAGGTATCAATCCTGCAACCCGCGGAGCCAGCGAGACCAGGTAATTGTTGGACTGTTCGATCTGAAAGTTGAAGTCTGATGTCTGAAAAGATGACGCATTGCCTATAGCAACAGCAGCAACTACCGCCGCATGCACGCACAAGATGACGATGGGGAGCTTCATCAGCGTGGTGGCGAGCCGCGACCTGCGGGGGGTTTGGTTTTTGTGGGCTCGGAGCGGCTGCGGGGAAATTTAATGCGGCTGATATCCAATTCCCCCATTCGGATCCGCCGACATAGGAACCGACGAACGACGAAGTTTGAGTCTGATCCATGACGTGAAAGAAAAGAATCCTACAACCGCTGGTAGAGTGACTACTTCGAACCAAGCAAGTGCGAAGTTATCAGCTCCATAAATTGCAGGGGCTAGTCCACCATAGGAAGGTGCCCAGCATTCTGCACCACTATATTTGTGTTGTGTGGAATATTGTCAAAGAGATCCTTGGTGACTGGTGGAAGATTGGCATCATGGCTCCCAGCTACAAAGACGGTCCGAGTGGAGATCGGGGCTGCTGAGTTTGTGTTGTCATAGGATTGCCGAGCAGGTGCAAATGCAATATAAGCGTCTCTTTTCCGTCATATTTCGCATACGTTCTTTCGTTTTTGATTCCAAGCGCACTGAAAGCCACCGCTTGACCGTTGCGGCTGCCAGTAGAGGTATCCCTGCCTTCACCAGGCCAATCCGATCCTCCCAAACCTCCTCAGTCCCAGGTTGCGTTTCAGGGGCGGAGCAGAACATGAGATGATCTCTTGCACATGGTGGGGGTACAAAGACGCAAAACAGAGGTAAATGATGCCACCAATACTATCGTCCATCAGGGTATGGATTACTCGTTACCGATCAACGCTGCCAGCTGATGGGTCAAGAAATCAAAGTCTAGCTTCTTTTCCACATCTGAACTCGCTCCATGACCCATCATATCGTAACGAAAAATCTGAAGCCCATGGTGAGCAGTGCGCTCACTGTCTCGTCCCACATTCCCACATCGGTCATCAGCGAATTAACGAGTACATTACGCGGCGGCTCCTTGTCGCTACCGCGGCGAGTGTGCAAGCGCACTCCATCTACCTCGACAAAACATCTCTCCGTCCCCTTATTGCTGCGATGGGGATTCTCCCGCTGTCCCCGGCTTCCCCGCCTCGAGTTCCCGCCCCGGCCTCTACAAACTTCGGCGGTGTCATTTCTTCATGAGTATCCTTCAAGACTTACAAGAGGGAATTATGTCAATTACTTTCGTCCTATAGTCCACATGAATTCTATCCATTACCCGTACCCTTACCCATTTGAATGCATTTTACTCCAAATGCTGCTTCTCTTCTGTTTTTGGAATCCGCAGCCAGACCACAGCGACCAGCAGCGCAAGCAAGTCCACAGCCATATTGAACCAAAAAATGGCTCGCAGCGCATCAAGTTCGTCCTTTCTCTTCAGACTCGTCTCAATGATCCCGCCCAAGCCAACAAAGATAGCTCCGCCCAGATACATTACAGTGAGCAGGAGACTCCCTGCCGAAGCCTGTAGTCTTCGCGGCACGTTCGAGGTGAGGAAGACGCTTGCTGCTGCAAAGGAGAGATCAGGCCCAAACGTGGAGATGATGACGGCAGGGAGAGACATGGCAAAGTAGGTCAGACGTGCAGGCTGCACGGCAAAGAGGAGCGGGCCGATTGCAAACGCGACCATGCTAACCCCAAATACCCAATGACCGGGACATAGATGCAGGATCAGGCCGATAATGAGGGTGCAGAAGGCGCCAGTTATACCATTTGCGACCCAATAGGCGCCGACCTCGAGCGGTGTCGCATGCTGCACGCGCAGCCAAAAGACACTAACATAGTAGTTCCAGCAAAAGTAGGATCCCCACCCAAGGAACATGCAGAGGAGGAGGACGTTGAACCCGGGAGTTGTCCAGCTTTGCGGGGGCACAATCGGCGACTGGACCTGTCGCTCAATGTAGAGGAAGGCGGGTAGACAGAGCACGCCAATGATGAGGCAGACGTAGGTATATGGGGCCCAGTCTGAGGAGGGTCCTTGAGTCAGACCGAAGGTGGTGAGCGCGACAGCTGTCATGGCCGCCACACTGCCATAGTAGTCAAAGCGCACTTGCATGCGAGTGGCGAATGATACGTTGGGGATAATGAAATATGATGCACCGCCAAGTGCAATGCAAATCCCTCCATAGATGCAGAAGATGATAAAGAGATGTTCCGTAAGCAGTCCCCCCAAAAGCGTTCCAAAGGCAAACCCCAGCGGTGGTGCAGTAGAAAATGCTGCGAAAGCTCTGTTCTTTCGCTGTCCAGGGGAGTAGATTGCGCCCAGTAGGCCGAGTGCACCTGAGATCATGCCAGCGCAAAAGACGCCAGAGAGGGCGCGCAGGACGAAGAAAGCATTCCTGTTTTGTATGAGACCAGCCGCAATCAATGATGCGGAATGGCCTAGGAGGCCCGTAATCACTAGCTTTTTGTGTCCTACGCTGTCAGAAATGGAGCCAAAGATTGTGAAGGAGGCGCCGTGAGCAAGGGAGAAGGAAGCAGACAGCCAGGCGAGTTGGCTGTCCGGAATCTGCAGAATTTCCTGTAAGCGTAAAATGTTACTCGTGATGAAGCCGATTGGGCCCTGCAGGAGCAGTTGTGCAAAGGAGAGGGCCAGCACGAAAAGGACTTCCTGAGTGGCAGATCCGAAGCATTCAGGGAGTTTCTGCATCTTCCTTCCAGAAGGCCTAGCGACCATCCGTTCACCCTCCGTACAGACTTCCTGCGTTTCATGGCCGTCCGACTCGATATCGATTTTACTCAGCTGGATCGTTGTGGTCGACATGCTGCATTTCGCACGTCGGGTGACAGTTAGTAAGCCCTCGCGAAGCTAAGCCTAAAAGTGCGCACACAACACAGAGAAAAGATGAAGGTGGAAAGGAACAACGAGTTAGACTAAACACACTGCTATCTCATACTATCTAATTGATATACAAACAACGGTCTGCATTTTGCGGGTTTCCTTGGGAATCCTTGTTGTAGTTGCCCCACCAAGTAGGGAAGTTGTGGGCAGGGCCCGCAGCACCATCGACAGCAAACGACAAAATAAAGACCAACACTTGCGTACCTCCAGAGAGACCAGCAGACAACAAGTAGTTGTACTCTTGGAACAAAACCGGGTGGTATTTTCGGATGTAGAACTGACTGAAAATGGCAATCGCGAAGTAGCTTGTAGCAGGCGAGTTTGTTCCGACACACAGCCATCCCATGTACCAAATCAAAATTGGGACATTGACATACTGCAGTCCAGCTCGGGGAAACAGTCGGTGCGCAAAGTAGAATGGCAGTGGCAAAAAGAAACCAACGGCAAGTGCAACAGGTACAAACCAGTATCGACCACCAGTTGAGAAGAGGTACTTGGCCAAAGCTCCCCATGCAATACCTTGGCTGTTGAACTGCTGTGGAGCCTGTCCAGACCAGATAGGAGTTCCCTCAACGGATTTAAGGATTGCAGCTTCGTTGGTGACGATCTGGTTCATGATGATGTAGTTAAAGATACAGCCGACAAAAGTTCCCAAGATCTGTGCGGCAAACAGGTGGCGAGGGGGAAGCTTGACGTACTGTGCAAACTTAAAATCTTGCATCAGGGCGTAAGCCTGTCCATTGGAGTTGTATCCATACAGCGTGAAGTACATGTTGGCCATTGGGTTTCCGGGATGGAGGTAACTGCCAATCATCTGAATGACAGTCTGCGACTGGGTTCCTCCAAATCCGAAAAGGGCAACAAGACCACCTTGGATGGAGGTGAAGAGCCAGGCAAGAATGATGGCGATGAAGAACGCCCACCATGGCAAACCACTTTGGACGTTGTAAAGGCAGACAAGTGCAGTGATAATTGTACCAACAAGGAGAGCCATGAACCACCATAGAGGTACATCCTTGTACTTGAGCATTCCCCGGAAATGGATGTCGTCACAGAAATCCGGCACGGAGCCATCTCGGTTGAGTCGCGAATCGACAGCATTTGGTTTCCAGAACTTCCAGTTGTAGTTCTTGAAGTCAAAAGTTCCCGTCCAGTACCTAGGGGTGAACATGAGGTAGGCTGGTGCAAGCTTGTCACGGTGGAAGAGATACATGTAGGTGAAGGTGGCACCAATAGACAAGTTGGTCGCAATGAGGTAGATGACGTACGTGGTAGCCATGAATGGGATACCTTCGACAGCCAAGGCAGTCTCGTTGAGCACATTGTTGGAGTCGAGAATTGCGGTCTGGTCGTAGACAAAGTAGTTGCCAGTCGTGGAGTTGCCATAAAAGATCTGCTGCGAGAGGAAGGGGAACCGTTGCGCCTCCCAGAGATTGCCGTAGTAGACGCCCATGAAGACGACAATGCACAAGAAGTAGCCCGGGATGGCGTTAAATGTAGCTTGAATTGGTACCACCATAGGGTTTCCCACGGCTGCGATATACTGCCAATCGACGGAGATGGATAGCATACCAAGACCTTCGTTTCCGTTGGTACCTCCAAAGAGACGCGAGACGGTCGCGTTATTGGGAGCAGCCAGACACGGGATAGAGAAACCAATAAGCATCTGGAAGATGTACTCTGGAAGAAGTTCGTAGACGAACATAAAGAAGAACGAGATGTAAAAGACGCGCAGCTTTTTTTTTACGTTGCTCTTGTCGAGATGCAGGGCCTGAACAATACTTGCGTTGGGAAGGATGTTTGGGTAGAACATGTCTGTGGGGTAGACTAGTCCTTTCCGAACAAGACCGACAATTCCATAACCTAAGAGCTGAGAGCTGAAGAGGATGAAGATAGCCGCACCGCTGCTGATGGTGGAATTGTAGAACAGCTTCTGTACCACCAGTATCTCAGCACCTAGGGCACTGGCAGAGGCGGTGGAGGCAATAACTTGAATGGCGGCATGCTCCTTGACATTGAATGGTCCGGGGTTGAGGTACTTGAGGAATCCCTTTCGGGGAATTACAAAAGCCATAAACTCTCCCGTAATGTAGGCCAACATGATGAGGAAAATAGCACTGACTACCAACGACTGAGGCTTGAAGTAGTAAATCTCGCCGAGCACGCTGGAGAAGATAGCAATACCGATTCCGAGGAAGAAGGTTCGGAAGGTCCAGGTGGGTGCACTGGGGTCGTCTGCCGCAGAGAGGACGTTACTGACGATACCCTTGGTGGTCTGCACATCCGGGACAATATGGTGTTTCTCGTCTTCCGTGAACTGGATGGCACCGGTCTCTTCCTCAAGCCGGTCAATCTCCTCGACTACATCCTCCGACATATCGGGACGGGCATGGACGTCCATCGATGTCTTCTTCGCATTCTCGTCATCGTGGAGTCCTCGAAAGGTCTCCTTTACCTCCTGACCGTCGATGGTGATGGACATGGTGGAGTGGGTCGAGTGGGTCGACGCGCTAGGAGGGGGAAAGCAGTCTCTTAAACGGGGGAGGGGAAGTGGGAAAGCCACAATTTGGGGAGTGCACCAATCGGGAGCTGGCAGTTTGGATAGCTAACGACAACGGGGAGAAACGGAAGAGCGGGAGAAGGGAAAGGGAGGTGAGATACGGGATGCGGTTAGACCAATCACAGGCCGGCTGGAAGTGCTCAACGTGCCGAGGTTGGACCCGTATCGGGCGGGAAGCGGAAGGATGCAAGACCGGAGAGTTGGCTCGATGTAGCGTTCTACCCGCCTTCTGATTGGTGGGATTGCAACGCTTATCTCTCCACTTTCGAAATTCGCGCGGCACCTTTCCGCGACAATTTCCCAATCTCGCTTTGTAATTTCCCAATCTCGCTTTGTCTGCCCCACTATCCGACGGCAATTTTCCACAGATATGGTCCTAGTTCCACAGGGCGGGCGTCATAGGTCTGTAGTCCTCTTTGTACACAAAAAATACCTTGAACCCCTAAGGGAAGAATGCTTGCGCAAGACTTGCTTCCATTCTGCCACTCGCTCATGGCCAGGCGTTTGGAGGCAGCGTCTCCTGCAGTCTGCAATAGCTTCGCTGGCTGTAGCGAGCATCGCAAAGTCGTCGTCTGCTTCCCTCAACTTTTGCCAGTTGCGAGCTTCTGCCGGAAAGCATTGTGGACAAAGGCGACGCTCTCAATGGCATCTGAAGTGAACGCGAGAGGCTGCCAAACGAAAAGATCTGCGGGCAGCCACATCATGCCATACTTGCGCAGTGTCGTACCCAGGTTGAGTCCCCGTCGGGTCGTCCGTTGGTTGAGCTGATATTCATATTCCCACAACGACGACTTCAACTTTAGACAGCGACCGTTGATACTTGCACCGGCGCAGCGAAGCATGCACGAAACAATGGCAGAGTTGCTGAGCTGCTCCTCTTCAAGACGCAATGCCGGGCTCGCAACACGCGCATGAATGCCGTCGATCATCACCTCGACTGGGAACAACCATCGGTTTGTATCCCAGCGGATGTAATCCAACACAACACTCGTCGGCAACACCCAGTACGGTTGGTGAAATCGGTCCTCGAATCCCAGAGCGGGCGGGTCAAAGACGGACCACTGCCACCAAGAAACCCGCCACTCTTTTCGCACGCCATAGCTTTTGCCAGACGCAGCCTTCAGAGCATTTCTCACCCGGGACTTCGTGGCGGCATACGCAGTTAAGATTCGGTCACGATTTGCTCGCCATCCGGAGCCGTCCTGGTTCGCGTTGTGGTACTTTTCCATTAGCTTTTGCGTCAAGCCAAGTGCCTCAAGATTAGGGTCGGGGAAAGGTGCAGGGAACGAGCGATCGATGACACCAAACAAATGGCGTATGACATTGTATGCCTGAAACTTGGCCAGTCCTCCAGCGTACTGGGCACTTCGGACACCCACACCTCCCCAGATCGTACCTGCATCAGCAGTTACCTTGGACGGAGAAGACCCTTTCAGGTACTTCTGCCGCCGGGAGGCAACAGTAGACCCGCGGTCGAGATGTTTCACCCGATCGGCTGCAGCAGAGAACTTGCCCGTTGCCAGGCTTTGAAGTTGTAGAATAAGGTCGGCCCCGTAGGACCGGCCACAGCGTTTTCCGCTGACTTGTGCCTCACAGCGCCAACGATGGCATCCGTTCGAGCCATTTTTCGACCCCTGTGAGGAGATCTTTCCTGTCTTGTGGCAGGAGAGACATTCGACGAAGGGTCGTAGAAATTTATGGGCGTCAGCAGCCAAAAGCGCCTCCTCTGCATCAGGGGCGCTGCTGGTGCAACAGCCTTGAGGGTGGAAAGTTCCGAACCTTCGTCGTCGGAAGTTTCGACAGAGCGCAAAGGGTTTGACAGCAAGTGTCGAACCCGTGAAGGGGTTGATTCGGACTGTTTATGC